>Ga0208894_1000462_pt1 | contig 30621 bp, 23 predicted proteins | sample ETNtaG_12_FD_185752 | JGI IMG/M metagenome (GOLD analysis project Ga0208894, IMG submission 185752) | Marine microbial and viral communities from oxygen minimum zone, Eastern Pacific Ocean - ETNP201306SV49 (SPAdes) (version 2) | ecosystem: Environmental > Aquatic > Marine > Oceanic ...
CATGGACAGCCCGCCACAACAACCTCGCTTGGTAAAGAAATAGCTGTTTTTCATGCAAGGCTGGAGCGGCAGCTTGATTATATAAAAAAACACCGTTTGCTTGCTAAATTTTCTGGAGCAACCGGAACGTTTGCTGCACACAAGATTGCGTTTCCAAAAGAATCTTGGGTGGTTTTTTCAGAAAAATTTATTAGGGCTCTTGGCCTAAAAAATAATCCTATCACCACGCAAGTTGAGCCAAACGACTCTATAGCAGAATTACTGCACGCCTTTGTAAGAACTAACAACATACTCACCGATATGTGTGTTGATATTTGGCTGTATATCAGCAGAAACATCTTTACACAAACAAACAAGTCTGGCGAGGTCGGCTCAAGCACAATGCCTCATAAAATTAATCCAATATCTTTTGAGAACGCAGAAGGAAACCTTGAGCTTTCTAATGCTAGTTTTGTGTTCTTGGCTTCAAGGCTTTCCAGGTCTCGCCTTCAAAGAGATTTGAGCGGAAGCACTCTTTTTAGAAATGTTGGTGTTGCCTTTGGACACTCTTTGTTGGCATACAAAAATATTGTTGCTGGGTTAAAAAGAATCCATCCAAACACAAAACAGCTTTCTTTGGAGCTAGAAAACCAGTGGAGTATTTTGGCTGAGGCCATACAAACCGTTCTCAGAAAATCTGGAGACAAAGAAGCCTATAACAAAATTAAAAAACTAACAAGGGGCGTTCCGCTAGATAAGGATGCATATTTAAGTCTTGTAAACAAACTAGATTTGCCCGAAAAAGATAAACAGGCTTTGTTGGGCTTAACGCCGGCAACATATTTTGGTGAAATAAAAAGGATTTTAAAAAAATATTAGCTATGTGTGGAATTGTTGGGATATATCAGAAAAAAGGGGGTGTTGCTGGGGATATATATGATGCCCTAATACAGGTTCAACACAGGGGTCAGGATGCGGCTGGCATCTCCACTTGGGATAGATCAAAAATGTCTTTATATAAAGAGCTTGGTGTTGTAACAGAGGTTTTTAAAACAGCAGAATCTTTGAACTTAGAGGGTAATCTTGGTGTTGGTCACGTTAGATACCCTACTGCTGGGCGCTCAAATGCAAGCGAGGCTCAGCCGTTTTATTCGGCCAACCCTGTTAATATTTCTTTGGCTCACAATGGGACGCTAACCAATGGCGAAAAAATAAAAGAAGGTCTTTTGAAAACGCATTTTTGTCAATTTAATACTCAATCAGACTCAGAGGTTTTGTTAAACCTTTTTGCTTATGAGCTATACAAAACAAACTTTAGGTCTTTGGGGGTCTCGCACGTTTTTTCTGCGCTAAAAAATGTATACAAGCAGTGTGGTGGTGGTTATGCTGTGGTTATGCTTGTTGCTGGAATAGGTCTTGTTGCTTTTAGAGATCCAAACGGTATCCGTCCTCTGGTTTTAGGTAAAAAGAAAGGGGGTTCTTATATGATTGCGTCAGAAACTGCCGCCCTTAGCGCTCTTGACTATTCTTTTGTTAGAGATGTTGGGCCCGGCGAGTGTGTTGTTGTGTCGGAAGATGGACAGCTTTTACATAAACGTTGCGCCAAAAAAGAGGTTCACTCTCCCTGTCTTTTTGAGTTTGTTTATTTTTCTCGTCCAGACTCTACTATTGATTCTATTTCGGTTCACAAGTCTCGGTTAAGGATGGGTGACTTTTTGGGAGCAAAAATTTTAAAAGAATATAGCCATCTCGATATCGATGTTGTAATCCCAATACCAGACACAAGCAGAACGTCTGCTATGCAAGTTGCACATATGTTGGGTGTTAAATATCGTGAAGGTTTTATTAAAAACAGATATATCGGTAGAACGTTTATCATGCCGGGACAAAGCATTAGAAAAAGATCTGTTGCTCACAAGCTAAGTCCTATTGAAATAGAATTTCAAAATAAAAATGTTTTGCTTGTTGATGACTCAATTGTTAGGGGAAACACTTCTAAAAAAATTATTGAAATGGTAAGGAAGGTTGGAGCAAAAAAGGTATTTTTTGCGTCAGCGTCTCCCCCCGTGAGATATCAAAACGTCTATGGCATTGATATGCCAGCAACAAAAGAATTGGTTGCTCACAACAAAACGGAAAAACAAATAGAGAAGGCTATTGGTGCAGACTGTTTAATTTATCAAGACCTGGAAGATTTAAGGCGTTCGGCAAGCGCAGGAAACCCAAAAATTACAAGTTTTGAGGATTCTGTTTTTACTGGAGAATATTGTGCAGGAAACGTAACGAAAGATTTTTTGCGTGAGCTTGAAAAAAACAGATCAGAAGTCGTTTCAAAAAAATGATCAATATTTTGCTAGTTGGCTCTGGGGCCCGGGAGGTTGCTATTGCAAGAAAGATCAAAGAAAGTTCGATTGAAAGTTCGTTGTTTTGTGTTGCCTCAAGCACCAACCCCCAAATAAAAAAACTATCTTCCGCATACTTTGAGCAGTCTTTGGGTGATGTTTGTTCTGTGGTGGCGGTTGCCAAAAAAGTTTCTGTTGATATCGCAATTATTGGGCCAGAAAACCCTCTTGAGCTTGGCCTTGTAGACGCGCTAGAAAAAGAGGGGGTTGCATGTGTTGGGCCAAGAAAGGCCGTTGCTAAAATAGAGACCAGCAAGGCTTTTGCGCGAAATATTTTAGATTCTTGTGCTCCAGAAAAAAACCCAAAAAGAAAGGTGTTTTCCTCTTTGGATGGGTGTGAAGATTTTTTAAAACACCTAAAAAAGGGCTATGTTGTAAAATATGACGGACTAATGGGTGGAAAGGGTGTTAAAATTTCTGGCGAACACCTACACTCAACCAATGACGCTCTTTTATATGCGGATTCCATCGTGGGTCTTGGGGGGTCTTTTTTGGTAGAAGAAAAGCTTTTAGGTGAAGAGTTTTCTTTAATGAGCTTTTGTGATGGGGAACACTGCTCCCACATGCCGGTGGTTCAAGATCACAAAAGGGCTTTTGAGGGCGATGTCGGGCCAAACACCGGTGGGATGGGGACATATTCTTTTGGAAACCACTCTCTTCCCTTTTTGTCTGAAAAAAACGTTTTGGATGCACAAAAAACCAACGAAAGAGTTGCCCTGGAACTCGAAAAACAAACAGGTCAAAAATTTCGTGGGGTTTTATATGGCGGGTTTATGCTAACCGAGTCGGGGGTTAAGGTCATTGAATATAACGCCAGGCTTGGCGATCCAGAGGCAATGAACGTTTTGGCTGTTTTGGAAACGGATTTTATAAAAATTTGCCAGTCAATAGTGGGTGGAACCCTTGCCGATCTAGAGGTTTCTTTTTCTAAAAAGGCAACCGTTTGTAAATATGTTGTTCCTGAGGGATATCCAGAAAACCCTGCCAAAAATTTTGAGGTTTTTTGTAATCCAGAAAACAAAAGCCTTTATTTGGCCGCTGTTCAGGAAAGGGGTGGGGATATTTTTGCAACGGGCTCAAGAACCGCTGCTTTTGTTGGGACAAATAAAGATATCGTTGTTGCGGAAAGCTTGGCAGAAGTGGGTGTTTCCGAAATTGGGGGAAATCTTTTTCATAGAAAAGACATTGGGACGAGCTCATTAATTAAGAGCCGCATTAATCACATGAAAGAGGTTTTGAGTTGATTCGTTTAGGCGTTTTGGGCTCAACAAAAGGAACTGATTTGGTTCCAATTCTTAGCGCAATTAGCTCTGGAGAGCTTCGGGCGTCTGTTGAGGTTGTTATAAGCAATAATAGGGGGTCTTTAATTCTTGAAAAGGCAAAAAACAGTGGCGTTCCTTCTGTCTTTATAAACCATAAAAATAAATCTCGCGAAACCTTTGACGGGGAAGTTGAGAAAAATCTTTTGGAAAAAAATGTGGATTTGGTTTTGTTAATAGGGTTTATGCGAATCCTTTCTAAAGAATTTGTCGGGAGATGGGCGGGTCGAATTATTAATGTTCACCCCTCTTTGTTGCCAAAATATGCGGGAGGAATGAACAATGATGTTCACCGCGACGTCTTGTTGTCAAAAGAAAAAGAGACTGGGTGTACTATACACCTTGTCACCGCAGAGGTTGATCGCGGCCCTATTATAATACAAAAAAAGTGTTCTGTTTTTCATGACGACACCATAGAAACCCTTAGGAAGCGAGTTCAGTCTCTTGAGGGTGTCGCTTTTGTTGAGGCAATTAATAAAATGAAGGGTATATTAAAAAGTGAAAATTAAGCCAAAAACCGCCCTGCTTTCTGTTTCGGACAAAAAAGGTCTTGTTCCTTTTGCGCGGTTTTTAGCAAAACAAAAAATTAAGCTTATTGCCACCGGCGGAACTTCGAAAGCTCTTCGGGAAGCCGGAATTAGGGTTTATTCTGTCTCTTCTTTAACTGGGTTTCCTGAAATATTTGATGGAAGAGTAAAGTCTATGCACCCAAAAATCGTCGGGGGAATTTTGGGACAAAGAGATACCGACAAAGAAGAGGCTAAAAAAAACAAAATAGGTTGGATTGACCTTGTTGTTTGTAATCTTTACCCCTTTGAGACTGTAGCAAAAAACCCAAGGTCTTCTCTTGAAGAAAAAATTGAAAACATCGATGTTGGTGGGCCAACAATGATTCGTTCTGCCGCAAAGAATAACAAGTGGGTTTCTGTCGTGGTGGACCCCAAAGACTATAAAAACATAAAAAAATCAATTAGTGGTGGTGGAGTAGGCAAAAAAGATCGCCTGAAGTTGGCGGGCAAGGCGTTTGATCATTGTGCTTCTTATGATCGAGCCATTTCGGTAGAGCTAGGAGGGGTATCGATACACCTAAGGTATGGGGAGAACCCGCATCAAAAAGCCTTTGTTTTAAAGGAGGGACAGGGCTCCTTTGGGTTGCCACAAGCAAAACAGCTCCAAGGAAAGGAAATGTCGTATAATAATTTTTTAGATGGAGAGGCGGCTCTTTTATGTCTTTATGAGTTTAAAAATCCTTCGTGCGTAATTGTAAAACACGGCTCTCCTTGTGGTGTTGGCTCTGGAAAAACACCGCGGGCTGCTTTTTTAAATGCGCTAGCCGTGGATCCTCTTTCAGCTTTTGGTGGGGTTGTTGTAATGAACAAAAGATGTGGTTTTTCAACAGCAAAAGAGCTAAACAAAACCTTTTTTGAAATTATTGTTGCGCCAAGCTTTGATAGTGATTCGCTTTCTCTCTTTTCAAAAAAGAAGAACTTGCGCGTTCTTTCTCTTTCGGGGTATAAACCAAAAAAATCTCTTGGAAAAGAGATTTCTGGTGGGTGGGTTATACAAGAAATAGATCGTTCGAGATTAAAAACAAGCCAGCTAAAAACCGTTACAAAAAAAGTCCCAACAAAAACACAGCTTTCCACTCTTGCTCTTGCTTGGAGGGTCGTAAAACACACAAAGTCAAACGCGATTGTTGTGGCTCACAATAAAAAAATTATTAGCATTTCTGGAGGACAAACAAGCCGCGTTGACGCCGTAAGGTATGCGTTAACCAAAACCAAAATTCCTCCTGGTGCGGTTATTGCTTCTGACGCTTTTTTCCCTTTCAGAGACTCTGTTGATTTAATGGGAAAACACAAAATAGGGTCTATTATACAGCCGGGGGGTTCAATAAAAGATCAAGAGGTTGTAGCTGCGTGCAATGAACACAAAATATCAATGGTTTTTACTTCTTTTAGGGTTTTTAAACACTAACTCTGATGTTGATATTGGTGTTTGTAGTTTTGTAAAATATCATTATGAGAGAAATTCTTAACTATGTCTTGGGTTTTGTCTTTTTTTTCTCAAAAAAAACTAAACACTTTTTATGGAAAAAAATTTATGACCGCCTAGCAAAAACCCATGACGTTTTTGATTGGGCTTTTATGAACTACGGCTTTGATTATGACAACAAAAAAAGGGAGCCTTCCCTAAGCAAAGAAGATGAAAAATATAGGTATTGTATTCAGCTATATCACCACGCCATAGAGGGTTTGCAGGTTGAGGACAAGACCGTTCTTGAGGTTGGTTGTGGTCGTGGTGGTGGCACCTCTTATATTGCAAGATATATGTCTCCTAAAAAAGTGGTGGGTATTGATTATTCTAAAAATGTCATTGCGCTGTGCAACAGAATTCACAGCGAAAACAACTTGGAGTTTGTTGAGGGAGATGCATCTAATATTCCTTTTGACAACAACATCTATGACGCCGTTGTTAATGTTGAGTCGTCGCACTGCTACCCCTCTATTCCTCGATTTTTATCTGAGGTGGAGAGGGTTTTAAGGCCTGGGGGCTTGTTTGTTTGGACTGACCTTTGTCCAAAAAAAGCAGTGAAAAAATATGAGGAGGCTTTCAGTGTTTTTGGGTTGAAATGTGTTGAATCATATGAAATTACAAAAAATGTTTTGAGGGCGCTGGACAAAGAAACAATCAATGAGACAAAAAATGAAATAATTAAAAAAAATACCCCTTTTTATTTAAGGGGAATTATGAAAGACTTTAGTGGCGTAAAAGACACCAACATTTATAAAACACTAAAAGATGGTAGAACCAAATATTATTTTAAGGTTTTCCAAAAAATATAAGGGAGAAAAAAAATGAAGGCAATATTGTGTAAGGAGTTTGCCCCTATTTCTAGGCTTGTTTGGGAAGATGTTCCGGATCCCGTTGCGAAGCCAAATGAGGTTGTGATAGACATAAGGGCTGCCGGGTTAAACTACCCCGACAGCTTAATAGTTCAGGGTTTATATCAATTTAAGCCCGACCTTCCCTTTTCTCCTGGACACGAAGGCGCAGGAATTGTGAGCTCTGTTGGGAGCGAGGTTTCTTCTTTTCGGGTTGGCGACAGCGTAGCTTTTTTTAAGGGGTTTGGTGCTTTTGCAGAAAAAATAGCTGTTCCCGAGTCTCTTGCTTTTCCAATCCCAAGCTCTTTTTCGCACCATGTTGCTGCAGGGGTTTTTATGGCCTACGGAACAAGCCTACACGCGCTATTACAAAGAGCAAACATCAATGAAAAAGATGAGGTTTTGGTTTTGGGTGCTGCGGGTGGTGTTGGTTTGGCTGCTGTAGATCTTGCTAAGGCTTATGAGGCTCGAGTTGTTGCTGCGGTTTCTACAAAAGAAAAAGCTGGGGTTTGTGTTAGGTATGGCGCAGACGATGTGGTTGTCTATGGAGAAAAAAGTCTGAATAAAGATGCACAAAAATCTTTTACAAAAAAATTAAAGTCTAAAAGCGTTCGAGGTGGGTACTCTATTATATATGATCCGGTTGGAGACTGTTTTGCTGAGCCCGCACTAAGGTCTATCGGTTGGGGTGGAACCTATCTTGTGGTTGGTTTTGCTGCAGGAAAAATTCCATTCTTTCCTGCTAATTTAATGTTGTTGAAGGGTTGTGCTGTTTCGGGTGTTTTTATTGGTCGTTTTCAACAAGAAGAGCCTTCTGTTCAGGCAAAAAACCTAAAAACAATTGGCTCTTTCTTGGCTGAGGGGAAAATTAACCCCTTTATATCTAAAACTGTTCCCATGAAGGATGCCGTGTCTTCCATTCAAGACATTGCACAGCGCAAGGTTTTGGGCAAGGTCGTTTTTACAAACGATTAGGGGTTGTGTGGGCTCTTTATAGCCCTAGTGATAGTTTTTAGGTAACATATTTTTAATGTTATCCATAAGTTTTTTTGTTATTCTGCCCAGATCTTTTGAGTTTTCTTTTGTTATAAAAATAGGTTCTCCAAACTCTATTGTTGTTTCTGCTCTTTTAAATTTTTTGAGGCTTGGTAGGGCTTTTTCTGTGCCGCTTATTGCCACTGGAACGATTGGTATTTCGTGGCGATCAGCAAAAAAGGCTGCTCCGTTTTTTCCCTCCTTTAACCCGGAACCAAGAGCTGTTCCTTCTGGAAAAATACAAATTATTTCTTTTTTCTTAATTTGCCTGTGCATGGCCTTAATCGTGGATGGTTGTATTTTTTTTCTGTTTATCATTAAAACGCCATAAGATCGGGGGGCCCAACCCTCATACCACTTTAGGGGGTTTTGATCTTCTGCCATTAAAAAGGTTATTGGTTTATTAATCGCCGCGGAAAGAGGAAAGGGGTCTATGTTGTGGATGTGGTTTGGTGCCAATATGTACGGCCCTTTTTTTGGTAGGTTTTCTTTTCCTTTGACTGTCATTCTTGTTAAAAGACAACAAACAAAAGCTGCAAGTTGGCTTAAAAGCCTTCTTGTTATTTTGCTTCTTGGGTGGGGATTTTTCACAAAAAATTAAAAAGGTAGGTCGTCTTCTGTGACCTGGCTTGTGTTTTCTTCTGATGTTTTTGGCGTCTGATCCATTCCCGCAGAGCTGTCATAGCTCCCACCATCTCCTACACTACCTAAAATTTGAATACCTCCAAAGGGGTTTACAACCACTTCTGTTTTGTATCTTTTTGTTCCGGTTTCTTTGTCTTCCCAGTCTCTTGTTTGTAGGGTTCCTTCAACAGAAACTAACGTTCCTTTTTTCACGTATGGCTCAATATACTTTTCTGCTGTTGCTCCAAATGCAACACAGTTGTGCCAGTCTGTTCTTTCTTGTTGGTTTCCCTCTTTGTCTCGCCAGCTCTCGTTTGTTGCTATACTAAATGTTGCAACAGCCCTTCCGTCTTGGGTGTGTCTTATTTCTGGATCTTGTCCAAGCCTTCCAATTAATAAAACCTTATTTAGTGTTCCTTTTGCCATTTTTGATTCCTTTGTTCTTTTCTAATTTAAATTTAACTCATTATATATAATATCAACACGCCTTTTAAATTTGTTGTCTTTTTTCAGCGTATCTTTCACTTTTTTGTGTGCGTGTATAATTGTGGTGTGGTCTCTTCCGCCAAGGTGTACCCCTATTTCGCTTAAGGGCATATCTAAAACCTCTCTTGCTAGATATGCAGCAACCTGTCTTGCGCTGGCAATGTTTTTTCTTCTAGACTTACCAACAATTTCTTCTTGGCTGACAGCAAAAATACTGCAAACGCCACTGATTACGTCTTGCATTGTGGCTTGCCCATAGCCCTGATCTCCTAGTCTTTCTCTAATAATAGACTCTACTAGGGCTTCGCTGATTTCTTCTCCAGAAAATGTTGTGTGTGCAAAAATCTTTGTAACACAACTCTCTAGGTCTCTAATGTTTGTTCTAACGTGAGATGCTATTTTTTCCAAAAGATCTGCTGGTATTTTAACTTTGTTTTGTTTTGCTTTTTTAGATAATATTGCAACTCTCGTTTCAAAGTCTGGGGGCTGTATGTCTGCGTGTAAACCAGACTCAAAGCGTGACAAAAGCCTGTCTTGAAGGCCCACCATTTCTCCTGGGTATCTGTCTGCTGTCATCACAATTTGTTTTCCGGCTGTAAATAGGTCGTTAAATGTATGAAAAAACTGTTCTTGTGTTTGTTCTTTGCCCTGAAAAAATTGTATATCATCAATAAGCAAAACATCTGCTTTTCTATAAACCTTAGAAAAATCCATTGACTTGTTTTCTTGAATGCTTGATATAAAGTCGTTTGTAAATTTTTCAGATGAGGCCAAAACAACGTTTGTTCTATTCTTGCCCCCAATTAGGGTGTTTGCGATTGCGTGCAATAAGTGTGTTTTTCCTAAACCAACTCCGCCATAAATAATCAGCGGGTTAAATTCGCTAGCTCCTGGGGTTTTTGAAACGTTTTGGGCTGCGTTTTTTGCAAAAATACTGTTTGGTCCCTCTACAAAAGAGTCAAATGTGTTTCCTGGATTTATGTTGTGTCTTCTTCCCGCGTTGCTTTGTTTAATAGGCTCGCTTTCTGCAAGGCTTGTAGCTAAAATGTTCTGGTCCGCCTGTGGTGCAATAGCAACCCTTAAATCTATTTTTGGTTCGTATTCTCTTAAAGAAGAAAGAATAAGATCTTGGTAGTTATTAATAATCCAGTCGTGTGCAAATTGGTTTGGTGCCTCCAGTATAAAAATGTTGTTTGTGGCTCCAACAGGCGAAAGGGTTTCAATCCAAGCCTCGTATCCGTGCTCAGGGAGAACCTTTTTAAGGTCTTCTTTCGTTTTTTTCCAAATATTTTTATAATCCATAGTTATCCACAAGTTGTTAACAAAAAAATAATCATTGTTATATTACATTAACACTCTTTTTTTCTCATATCCAGTACTTTTGTTTATTTTTATCCTTTTTTAAGATAGTTTTTATTGTTTCACAAACAAGAATATTGGGCTATATTTGGGCTATATTTCGGCAACAAACGTTATGAAAAGAACATACCAGCCTAGCAACAGGAAAAGAAAAAACAAGCACGGCTTTATGGAGAGAAACTCCAGCGTGGGCGGAAAAAAGGTTTTGGCCTCAAGAAGAAAAAAGGGTCGCAAAAAACTAACTGTTTCTTCTTAATATGGATCAAAAAACGCTTATTGGTTTTATTTTAATAGGTGCTATCCTGCTTTTTTGGCCAACATATCTTGAAATGATTTCGCCGGAAGGCGAGCCGACAATCTCGAAAGAACTTCTCGAGAAACAAAAACAAGAGGCTCGGACTGTTGATGTCCAGGACATTAATAAGGGCGCTGTTCTTTTACCTTCAGAAGAAGGTTTTGGTTCAGAAAAAATTTTTAAAATAGAAACGTCTCTTTTTTCAACCGAAATTACAAACAAAAATGGTGGTTCTTTTTCTTCGTTTTTTGTTAAAAAACATCTAAAAAAAGACGAAAGCTCTTTAAACCTTATAGACAGCGAAAACCTTGATAATCTTTTAGTTTCCTATATTAATCAGTCCGGCGAAGAAAAATTTTTGAGCGGGTTTTGGAGTTTGGGACAGGGCTTTCCAACCGGAGAATCTCTTGTTTTAAACGAAAAAAATCCAGAAATAACTCTTTCTTATTTTTTGCTTATTGGGGGTAGTCGGGTTCAAAAAGACATTACCCTTTCTTATGACAGCTATAAGATTATAATTAACACAAATCTTAGGAATATAAGGGGCGGTGTTTTAGACGGGAACTATAGGCTAGACTGGGTCGGAGGCCTACCAATAACAGAACCATCTCAAGACCTTATGTTTCTTGAGGGTTTGGTCGGCCAAGGTGGAGATATAGAATCTTACAGGGTTGGGTCTTCCGGAATTTTTGGAGGCTCAAATGGAAACATAGAAAGAGACTCTAAACAATATACTGGTTCAGCTGATTTTGTTGGATATAGAACAAAGTATTTTAGCCTGTTCTTTGTTCCTCAAAAAACAGATTTTGTAGAGATTTCTAAGTATTCTTCTGGGGGAAGGATTGCTGTTGATATAACGGCCGTACAAGACATAAACTTTGAGAAAACCGTTTTATTTTTTGGGCCTCTAGAGTATGGAGAGATTAGCGATCTTGGTGTTGGTATTGAGGAAAAAATACTTGGGTGGCAGTGGCTTTCTTCTGTTTCTTGGCTTGTTTATAGCATTATGATATTCCTGTACGGATTGATTCCAAATTATGGGGTGGTGGTTATTCTTTTTGCTGTTTTAATTAAGCTTGTTACCTACCCCTTAATGGCAAAACAGCTTAGATCTTCTAAAAAAATGCAGGAAATAAACCCTCTTTTAAACAGCATAAAAATTAAATACAAAAACAACCCAACGCTTCAACAGCAAAAAATTGCTGCCCTTTTTCAGGAAAATAAAATTAACCCTCTTGCGGGGTGTTTGCCTATGTTAATACAAATGCCAATATTGATGTCTGTTTTTATGGTTTTTAGAAATACTATAGAGTTTCGTGGAGAATCTTTTGTTTTTTGGATTAGTGATCTTTCCGCGGCCGACACTCTTTTTGAGCTTGGGGGAATACCTATTAACATTCTTCCATTTTTAATGTCTGCTTCAATGTATTATACTATGCAGCTTAGTGCTCCATCGGCTTCCGGCGGAGATCCGGCCCAAGAAGCTACTCAAAAGATGATGAAATATATGTTTCCCGGCATGATGTTTTTTCTTTTCTACGGCTTCCCTTCTGGTTTAAACCTATATTATTTGTGTTTTAACCTTATGCAAATAGTTCAACAAAAAATAATTAATAAAGAGGCGTAGCGGGGCGTTGTCCCGTCTAAAAAATGAGCACAATCGTTGCTTGTTCAACACCATTTGGCTCTAGCGGAATCGCTGTTGTTCGTCTTTCTGGAAACAACTCTCATGGCATTGTTTCTTCTTTGGTTGGCTTTTCAAAAAAAAAGAAACACAACTCGCCAAAACTATATACCCTCTTAGATTCTGATGGCTTTGCATTTGATGAGGCCGTTATTAATTTTTTATTTGGACCAAACACGTACACTGGAGAAGACCTAGTAGAAATAAACCTTCATGGAAATCCTGTTATTATACAAAAAACCATTTCTCTTTGTTGTTTTTTGGGGGCAGAGATTGCTGCGGGCGGCGAGTTTACAAGAAGGGCTTACATGAACAATAAGCTGGATGTTTCTCAGGCTGAGGCTGTGGCCTCCCTCATTTCTTCTAAATCTCTTTTGGGTGCAAAGCTAAGTTATAAAAACCTTTCTGGCTCTTTGCTTGAAAACATTTTATCTGTTAAAGATAGAATTATTTCTGTTATTGGTCAGTTAGAGTTTAATTTAGACATATCAGAAGAAGATCTTCAGCCAAACCTCATTAAAAACAGTCTCAAAGAGGTGGATTCGGTTATTAAAAAGATTTCTTCTGCTATTAATAGTTTTAAGTCGGTAAATATTTTAACCTCTGGAGCCAGTGTTGTTATTGCTGGGCCAACCAACGCTGGAAAATCAACCCTTTTTAATACTCTTTTAGAAAAAGAAAGGGCTATTGTAAGCGATATTGCTGGAACAACAAGAGATGTTATAGAAAACACAATAAATATTAATGGAATTCCTTTTGTTTTAAAGGACACTGCCGGAATCAGAAAAACAAAGGGTTCTGTTGAAAAAATGGGCATTAAAAAAAGCGCTGAAGAAATTTTATCTGCGGATCTTGTTTTATATCTTGGTACGCCCGGATCTGTTTTGTCGTCAGAAAACAACAATGTTATTTATGTTTTTAACAAAAAGGATATTTTGGGCGAAAAACAAAATTATGATATATCTATTTCTGCCCTAAAAGGAACAAATATATCAAAATTAAAAAAATTAATATTGAGCAGGGTTTCTTCTGATTTTTCTGATAGCAGTTTTATTATTACGTCGGAAAGACAATCTCTGTGTCTAGAAAAGTCATTACAATCTTTATCTGTTGCAAAAAAATCTTTAAAAGATTCTACGGAGCTTGAGTTAATTGTTGAAGATTTAAATTCTTCTCTTTCCTTTTTAGATGAAATAACAAATAAAACAACAAAAGACGACATATTGGATAGCGTTTTTTCTTCGTTTTGTGTTGGAAAATAGTTTCACGTGAAACACAAAAAAAATAATTGTGATTTGGTTGTTGTTGGGGGTGGGCATGCTGGAATAGAGGCTGCTCTTATTGCTCACAAAATGGGCATTAATATTGTTTTGGTATCAATGGACAAAAGCGCAATAGGAAGAATGTCTTGTAATCCTGCAATTGGTGGGCTTGCAAAAGGACAAATGGTAAGGGAACTTGATGTTTTGGGGGGTTCAATGGGTTTTTTTGCAGACCAGTCTACCCTTCAAAGCAAAACATTAAATTTATCAAAAGGAAGGTCTGTTTGGTCTCCAAGATCTCAAATAGATAAAATTAAATATGAGGCCGTTGTACAAAAATATATAAAAGATATAAATCTTCCTGTTTTAGAGGGAGAGGTAATTAAAATAAAGGAGTCTGGCTCTAAAATTTCTTCTGTTGTTTTTTCTGATGGTTTTGAGCTTTTTTGCAGAGCTGCCGTTTTAACCTGCGGAACATTTTTAAACGGTTTAATACATATTGGTAATAAAAAAATTAAAGCTGGAAGGTTAGATGAAAAAAGGTCTGAAGGGATTACGGAATCTTTGATTTCTTTGGGTTTTAAGGCCGGGAGACTAAAAACCGGCACTCCTCCTCGAATAAAAAAGTCTTCTGTAAACTGGGATGTTGGTGTTCCTGGATATGGAGATAAAAAACCAAAAGCTCTCTCGTATAAAACAAAAAAATTTTTACCAAAAGACGAGCCTTGTTTTGCTTTTAGAACCAATAAAAATACTCATGAGTTAATATTAAAAAATTTATCTAAATCGGCAATGTATTCTGGAGAAACAATGGCTGTAGGTCCAAGATATTGTCCATCAATAGAGGATAAAGTTTTTAAGTTTTCAAAAAACCCTAGTCACATTCTTCAACTTGAGCCCGAATGGACAAAATCAAAACAAATTTATGTTAATGGCTTTTCTACAAGTCTTCCGGAAAAAATTCAGCTAGAGTGCTTAAGAACTGTTGATGGACTTAATAGTGTTGAATTTTTAAGACCTGGATATGCAATAGAATATGATTTCTTTTTTCCATCTCAACTAAAAACATCTTTAGAATCTAAAAATATTTCAGGTTTATTTTTTGCTGGACAAATTAATGGAACTTCGGGCTATGAAGAGGCTTCTTCTCAGGGTTTATTGGCTGGAATTAATGCTTCACAAAAAATATTAGGGAACCCTCCCCTTCTTTTAAAAAGAAATGATGCATATATGGGCGTTTTGGTTGATGATCTTGTTTTAAAAGATACAAATGAACCTTATAGAATGTTTACGTCGAGAGCAGAATATAGACTTCAGTTGAGATCTTCAAATGCTGATCAAAGATTATTAAAATATTCAAAAAAATTAAACCTTTTAGACGAGGATTTATTAAAAAAATTAAATAAAAAAACCAAAAAAACCTCTGAACTTGTTGAATATTTAAAAAAAGAAACTATTTCCCCTAAAAAAATTAATAAAATTTTAACATCTTATGGAGAAAACATTATTTCTGAACCAACAAAAATAAATCAATTATTAAAAAGGCCTCTTATTAGAATTAAAGATTTTAACTCTCCTTATTTTGATAATATAAAAAAAGATTTTCCCTCTTATTTTCAAGAAATTTTATTTGAAGCAGAAACAATAATTAAATACGGTGGTTATATAGATAGACAAAAAGAAGAAATTAAAAAAATAAAAATATATGAAGAAATGTTAATTTCTAAAGATTTTGATTATAATAAAATAAAAAGTATTTCTAATGAAGGTAGAGAAAAGCTTAAATCAATTTTACCTGAAACTATTGGTCAGGCAAAGAGAATTCCTGGTATTAGACCAACAGATATATCTATTTTATTAGTATATTTAAAGCGTTCGTTTCACGTGAAACAATAAAGTGGATAAAAAAATTAAAAAAATATTATTATTATTATTATTAAGCTTTTCTATTTGTCAAGAAAGTGTTCTTCTTGATAAAATTTCTGCTGTTGTCGAGGGAGAAATTGTTTTATTAAGTGATGTTGTTTTAGCTGCAAATGCATTAGCAACACAACAAAGAATTAATCCTAATACTGATCCTGAAAAATATAAAGACTTATTAAAAAAATCTTCAGAAAGTATGATAGAACAACTTGTTATTATAAAAATGGCTGAAGCAGATTCTGTTGAAGTTTTAGATAAAGATGTTGAAAGAGCTCTTGATAGACAAATAGATAATATTATTTCTCAAGCCGGAGGAAAGGAAGCTGCTGAACAGGCTCTTGGTAGAAAAATATCTGATTTTAAAAGATCATATAGAGATGATATGAAAGGTAAATTATTAGCAGAAAAATATACTACTAGTCTAACAACTAATATATCTGTTACAAGAGGAGAGGTAATTAATTTTTATAATACCTATAAAGATAGTATTGGTTCTTTTCCAACTTTATATAAGACTAGACATATTTTATTAGAAATAAAACCATCAGAATTTTCATCAGAAGAAGCTTTATTAAAAACTAAACAAATAAGAGAAGAAATTATTAATGGTTTATCTTTTGAGGATGCTGCAAAACAATATTCTGAAGATCCTGGATCTAAAGATTCGGGTGGTAATTTAGGATATGTTCCAAGAGGTACTTTTGTACAAGAATTTGATCAAGTTGCATTTACTTTAGACATAGGAGTTCTAAGTGAACCTATAAAAACTCAATTTGGATATCACTTAATTAAAGTATTGAAAAGAAGTGGAGAAAAGGTTGATGTAAACCATATATTAATAGGGATTAAAATATCAGAAAAAGATAAAAATATTACTTATAAAAAAACTGCAGAAATAATTAAAGAATTAAAAACAAAAGAAAATTTTATAACTAAAGCAAAAGAAATATCTGATGACACAACAAGTGGTCCACAGGGTGGTTATATGGGTATGATAGATTTAGATCAATATCAAATAAAAGAATTATCTGATATAATTAAAAATATACCTATTAATACACCGAGTGCTCCTGTTTTAACTCAATTTGGATATCATATAATTTGGGTAGATGAAATAAAAGAGGGTGGTCCTCCTAGTTTAGAAAAAAATTGGTTAGACTTAGAACAAATGACATTAAATCAAAAAAAATCTGATTGGTATTCTAATTGGATTGAAAAAATAAAAAATAAATTTTACATAAAACGTAATTCACTTAGTTATCCACAAATTAATAATTAATAAATATTTATAAATTATTATTATTATTCAACATTTTATCAACATTTAAATTGTATATATTGTTAATAAATAAATTATATAATTTTATCTCTATAAAAAATCAAAATTATAGAGTTATTAACATATTAAGGTGATTATTATTAGTGTTATATTTTTATATATAAGTATTTAATAATAACAAAAGTAATTTTAGAGATAAAACTTATTAAAATAGGTCAAAAATCAATTTTCTTTTAATCAGGCGATGTAAGGTATACCTAATTAAGCCTTGTTAAAAACTAACTATCTTTTTATAATTGATAGCTAATTATGAACATTTCAACCACTAAAAAGGAACTTCAAGCAGCTTTTTCTAAATTAACGAAAACTGCTCAAGTAAAATCTCAAAATCCTTTAGCAAATTATACTTATATTTCTTCCGGACCTCATGGAGTAACTTTGCATTCAACAGATCTTGAAGTTGGAATAAAAACTCAAATTACTGCATCTGTTAATACAGAGGGCGAAGGATTGTTTCCTACTTCTGAAGTTAATGATATTATTTCTGTTATAGATGAAGGTAGAGTTGATATAGACATTGCTGGTCCTCATATAAATATAAAATCAGAGAAAGGGATATCTTTTGATATTCCAACAGAACCTTTTCAAGAGTATCCTGCTATACCTGAGAATAAACACGAATCTATTTTTACTATAGAAGCAGGTAAATTGAAAGGTATTATTAATTCTTTATTATATGCTATAAATTCTGAACCCACTAAACCAGCTCTCAATGGTGCATATTTCAATTTTGATCAATCAAGTATTGATTTTGTTGCAACCGATGGTCATAGGCTTGTTAAAATTACAAAACAAAATGAAACAAATATTCAAAAAGGATTTATTATACCTAAAAAGTACTTAAATATTCTAAATACTTTTCTTGAAGGACAAAATGAAACGTCTTTAATATTTAGTGAAGATTATGTTTTTTCAAATAATGGTAAGGATATTTTTTATTCTAAAATTATAGATGAAAAATTTCCAAATTATGATGCTGTTATACCTTCAGAAAACCCAGAAAAATTAATAGCTCAGAAAACTGAAATGTTAAATAATATCAAAGCGACATCTATTGCTACAAATAAGAACACAAATCAAATTTCTTTAAATTTTTCAGATGGTAAAGTTTATTTTAAAAGTGTAAATCAACCCGAAAGTAAAACAGTCCATGCTCCTGTTAAAACAGCCGAATATAAGGGGAATGAGATAGCTATAGGGTTTAATGCTACATATTTAAAGGAAGCTGTATCAAAATATCCATCTGAAGATATTATATTAACATTTAAGGATGCAAATTCGGCGGTACTTTTATTACCAAAAGAAAATGATCAAAAAACAATAATTTTATTAATGCCAGTGAGAATAAATGAGTAGTAAAAATAATTATGGTGCAGATAAAATATCTGTATTAAAAGGTTTAGAAGCGGTTAGAAAAAGACCTGCTATGTATATAGGAGATGTTGGTAAAAGAGGATATCATCATTTAGTTAGTGAAGTTATTGATAATAGTATAGATGAAGCCTTAGCTGGGTTTTGTACTGAGATTATTGTAACCATTAAAATAGATGGAACAATTTCTATAGAAGATAATGGTAGAGGTATTCCAGTTGAAATTCATAAAGACGAAGGAAAACCAGCTTTAGAAGTAGTAATGACGGTTTTACATGCTGGAGGAAAATTTGATAAAAATACATATAAAGTTTCAGGTGGATTACATGGAGTAGGTGTTTCTGTTGTTAATGCATTATCTGAACATCTAGTTGCAGAGGTTCATAGAGATGGATTTCATTATAAACAGGAGTATAAAATAGGAAAAGCAATTACTCCTTTAGAAAAAATTGGAAAAAGCTCTAAAAGAGGAACAATTATAACATTTCAACCAGATCACTCTGTTTTTACTCATAGAGGTTTTGAAGAAGATACAATTAAAGGGAGATTAAAAGAACTAGCATATCTAAATAAAAATCTTTCTATTATATTAAATAATGAATTTGAAGAGTCTTCTGTTGAATATTGTTTTCCAGGAGGATTATCTGATTTTGTAAACTATTTAGATGGAGGAGAAGATTTAATTCATAATCAAATTATTGTTGTTTCAAAAGAAAATATAGAAGTACCTGTTGATTTAGCATTAAGATATAGTACTAATTATAATAATAACATTTTTTCTTTTGTAAATAATATAAATACAATTGAAGGAGGAACACATTTATCTGGATTTAGATCTGCATTGACAAGAGCTTTAAATAATTATGCTAATAAAAATGATTTAATAAAAACTAAAAAAAATGAAAAATTTTCTCTTTCCGGAGATGATTTTAGAGAAGGTCTCACTGTTGTTTTATCTATAAAAGTACAAGAACCTCAATTTGAAGGACAAACAAAAACAAAATTAGGAAATGGAGAAGTAAAAGGTCTTGTAGATAATGTTGTATATGATGGTATACAAGCATTTTTAGAACAAAATCCTAAAGTTGGTAAAAGAATTATTGAAAAAGCAGCAGAGGCTGCAAGAGCTAGAATAGCTGCAAAAAAAGCCAGAGAGCTTGTTAGAAAAAAATCTTCCCTAGGAGCTACAACCCTTCCTGGAAAATTAGCTGATTGTTCAAATAAAGATCCAATGCAATGTGAAATTTTTCTCGTTGAAGGAGATTCTGCTGGCGGTACAGCCAAGCAGGGTAGAGATAGAAGAACTCAAGCTATTTTACCATTAAGAGGAAAGGTTATTAATTCTGAAAAAGCAAGAGAAGATAAACTTTTAGCAAACAATGAAATTCAATCTATTATTACAGCTCTTGGTTGTGGTTTTGGTGAAGATGAAGAAGATCCCAATAGTTTTAATCCAGAAAAATTAAGATATCATAAGGTTGTAATTATGACAGACGCTGATGTAGATGGTAGTCATATAAGAACATTATTATTAACATTTTTTTGGAGAAAAATGAAAAGTTTAGTTCAAGGGGGTTTTGTATATATGGCAATGCCACCCTTATATAAAATTAAACAAGGGAAAAAAGAAAGATATGCCTATACAGACGAAGAAAGAGATGTTGTTATTCAAAGATTAGAATCTGAAAATGAAAATGCAAAAATTAATATTCAAAGATATAAAGGTCTTGGAGAAATGAATGCTGAACAACTTTGGGATACAACAATGAATGCAGAAACAAGAACATTAATGCAAGTAACCGTTGATCATATTCAAGAAGAAGAAACAAATGTTAGATTTAGAGAATTGATGGGAACAGAAGTAGAACACAGAAGAAAATTTATTACAGAAAGGGCTAAGTTTGCTACAAACATAGATATATAAGATGGACATAGGAAGAGACAACATATTAGACAAACAACTTTTAATAGAGTTAGAAGAAAGTTATTTAAATTATTCAATGTCCGTTATTATGTCTAGGGCATTGCCTGATGCAAGAGACGGATTAAAGCCGGTTCATAGAAGAATTTTATATGGAATGAATGATCTAGGTTGTTATTGGAATAGACCATATAAAAAGTCTGCAAGAGTTGTTGGAGATGTTTTAGGTAAATATCACCCTCACGGAGATAGTTCAATATATGACGCTATGGTTAGAATGGCACAAGACTTTTCTATGAGACATCAACTTGTTCAAGGACAAGGAAATTTTGGTTCTGTAGATGGAGATAGAGCCGCAGCAATGAGATATACAGAATCAAGAATGTCTAAAATAGGAGGAGAATTATTAAGAGATCTTGATAAAGAAACTGTTGCATGGACAAATAATTTTGATGAAACCTTAAAAGAGCCGGCAGTTCTTCCAGCGGTTTTCCCAAACCTTTTAGTAAATGGGTCAGAGGGTATTGCCGTTGGTATGGCAACAAAAATTCCACCACACAACCTTACAGAAGTGATTGATGGTTTAATAGAAGCTATAGATAACCCAGATTGTGGAGTAGAAGATTTAATGAAACACATAAAGGGACCAGATTTTCCAACCGCAGGAAAAGCCTTGGGTATAGATGGAATAAGAGAGGCATATAATACAGGAAGAGGAAAAGTTAAAATGAGAGGAACAGCACACGTTGAACCAAACAGTAAAGGAAGAGACTCTCTTATAATAACAGAAATTCCATATCAAGTAAATAAAGCAAGTTTAATTGAAAAAATTGCAGACCTAGCAAGAGATAAAAAAATAGAAGGAATTGCAGAACTTCGAGATGAAACAGATAAAGATGGAATGAGAATTGTTATTGAAACCAAAAGAGATGCTGTTCCAGAGGTTGTTTTAAATCAACTATATAAACAAACACAACTCCAAGACACTTTTGGAATAATTTTATTAGCCCTTATAGATGGAACGCCAAAAGTAATGTCTTTAAAGGAGTTGCTAGATGTTTTTCTTGTTTTTAGACAAGATATTGTTGTTAAAAGAACAGAATTTGATTTAAGAAAAGCAGAGGCAAGAGCCCATATTTTAGAGGGCTTAAAAATTGCCCTAGATAATATAGATAAGGTCCTAGAAACAATTAAAAAAAGCAAAGATCCTGAAACAGCAAGAAAAGCAGAGGCAAGAGCCCATATTTTAGAGGGCTTAAAAATTGCCCTAGATAATATAGATAAGGTCCTAGAAACAATTAAAAAAAGCAAAGATCCCGAAACAGCAAAAGCTGGCCTTGTTGGAGGTTTTAAATTATCTGAAAAACAAGCACAGGCAATTTTAGACATGAAGCTTCAAAAGCTAACGGGCCTTGAAACAGAAAAAATTCTTGCTGAGTATAAAGATATAATTAAATATATGGCAGAATTAAAAGGCATTCTAGAAAGCAAAACAAAAAGAATGCAAATTATTAAGGATGAACTTCTTGAAATCAAAGAAAAATATGGAGAAGAAAGAAGAACAGAAATAGTTGAAAAAGCCACAGATCTTAGTATAGAAGATATGATAGCAGAAGAAGACATGGTATTAACAATAACTCACAATCAATATATTAAAAGAACAAGTGTTAGTACATATAAAAGACAAAGAAGAGGTGGAAGAGGAGTTCAAGGACAAACCGCAAGAGAAGAAGATTTTACAGAACACTTGTTTGTAGAAAACACTCATAGCTACATACTGTTTTTTACAGACAAAGGAAAATGTTATTGGTTAAAAGTTTATGATATTCCAGAAGGCGGAAGAGCAGCAAAAGGAAGAGCTATTGTCAATCTTATTGGGTGTGAAGCAGATGAAAAAGTAAGTGCATTTATTGGGGTTAAACAAGGAGAGTTTCATGAAGATAACTTTGTTGTTATGGCCACAGAAAAAGGTATAGTAAAAAAGACAAAACTGTCAGCCTACTCTAACCCAAGAAAAAAAGGAATATATGCAGTAGAAATTAGAGAGGGAGACAAACTTATTGAAGCGAGAATTTCTACGGGAGAAAATGATATTTTATTAGGAACAAGAAATGGAAAATCCATCAGATTTTCTGAAGAACAAATTAGACCAAGCGGAAGAAAAACAATGGGCGTTAAGGGGATAACATTAAGCTCTACAGACGACAAAGTTGTTGGAATGCTCTTAATTAAAAGAGACGGAACGGTCCTCGTTGCGACAGAAAACGGATATGGAAAAAGAACTGAGATTGCACAATATAGAGCCCAAAAAAGAGGCGGCAAGGGTGTCCTTACTATGAAAACAACAGACAAAATTGGTAAAATGATAACCATTAAAGAGGTTGTTGGAACAGACGACATAATGATTATTAGAGACGACGGTGTTTTAATTAGAATGCCAGTTTCACAAATTAGATCTATTGGAAGAGCAACACAGGGGGTTAAACTTATTAAGCTTGGAAAAGGAACAAAGGTTTCTTCTATTACAAGAATTATTTCAGAAGAAGAAAAAAAGACAGATGAATTACCAACAACAGAAGAAAATAGCCCACAACCTGAAGAAAATTAAAGAAAGAATATCTCAAAAAAATAACAGCAAAAAAACAACAATAGTTGCTGTTACAAAAACAAGGTCTTCAGAAGAGGTTTCAGAAATTATATCACTAGGCATTAAATCTATTGGAGAAAACAGGATTCAAGAGGCAGAGAACAAGTTCCCCAAGGTTTTAAATATTCACCTCGTAGAAAAAAGACTAATAGGCACGCTCCAAACAAATAAGGTAAAAAAAGCTATAAACCTTTTTGATACAATAGATTCTGTTGGCTCCTATCGTTTGGCTGAAAAAATATCTAAAACAGCGAGCATATTATCAAAAAAACAAAGGGTTTTAATTCAAATTAACACAAGTAGGGAAAAAACAAAGGGAGGTTTTAACCCAGAAGATAAAAATGAAATTGTTAAATGTTTTAATCTTCCCAATATTAAAATAGAAGGGCTTATGACAATGGGCCCCCTAACAAACAAAAAAGAGGAAACAAAAAAAGCTTTTACTCTTTTAAATACAATATTTTTAGATATAAACAAAAATATTTTACCAACACAGAAAATGACAACACTATCCATGGGCATGAGTGGAGATTTTTTACTAGGGGTTTCTTGTGGATCAACAATGGTTAGGGTTGGAACTGGGATTTTTGGAGAAAGGAACTACGTTGCTTGACCTAAAAAAATGGCTAAACCCAAAACACTATTTTAGGTTATGGAACGTTGGTCCCCCGGGCCTAATTCTTTCCTTGTTTTTAATACATACTATCCACTACATAGAGACAGCGCTTGTGCTTAAAACGTTTGTTTTGAGCGACACCTGGTTTTGGATTTTGGTTGTTCTAACGGAGCTAGACCTTATAATTCTTTTGGTTTGGGTTTTGTTTAGCCTTCCACCAAAAGAAAGAGGATTAAAGCTTTCAAAAAAAGGAATATATAGACTTATTAGACACCCAATTTATACAGCAATTATTTATCACATGACTATTTTATATGCTCTTTTTTGGGGATCCTTTTTATTGCTTTTTTTCTTACCTCTTCACCACGCAATTTGGTCGAAAATAGTTGCGAGAGAAGAAGAATACCTTGTTGGTATTTTTGGACAAGAATATTTAGATTATATGGATGAAGTGCCAAGGTTTATACCTTGGTTTTAAAGGTTTTTATTACAGTCAAAAAAAGGAAATAAAATGAAAAAACTCGCATTAATTTTAACGATTATTATAGGAATAGCAATGGCACAAGAAAAAGAACACTATGGATTTGAATATATTAAAGAGTCTGGGGATATTAAAGAATATCTTATGACATCAAACGGGCTCAGGGTCTTGCTCAAAGAAGACCACAGCGCTCCAGTTGCAACCTTTATGGTAACATATGAGGTGGGCTCAAGAAATGAGGCTATTGGATATACAGGATCAACACACCTTTTAGAGCACCTCATGTTTAAGGGCTCTAATAAGTTCAACACAAAAAAGGGAAACTCAGTTTTTCAGCTATTACAGTCTTTGGGAGCAAGGATGAACGCCACAACATGGCTAGATAGAACAAACTATTATGCAACCCTGCCGAGCTCAGAGATAGAAACGGCAATAGAGATAGAGGCAGATAGAATGAGAAATGCCTGGATAAAAGAGGAAGACAGGTTTTCAGAAATGACCGTTGTTAGAAACGAATTTGAAAGAGGACAAAACAGGCCGTCTGGAGTTTTAGATGAACATATTTGGGCAACAGCATATCATGCACACCCATATCACCACTCAACAATTGGATGGAAGGCGGATATAGAAAATGTTTCAATTGAAAGGCTTAAAGAGTTTTATGACACCTTTTACTGGCCAAACAACGCAACGGCAACCGTGGTGGGAGATTTTGAAGAAGCAGAGGCTTTGGCAAAAATTAAAAAACATTTTGGTAGAATTAGAAAAAGCGGCCATGAAATACCGACAGTTTATACAACAGAACCCCTCCAAGAGGGAAAAAGAACGGTTATATTGAGAAGAGCTGGACAGCAGGGCATTGTTGGGGTAGCACACAAAAGCCCTTCGGCAACGCACGAAGATGCTGCTTCTTTTATGGTTTTATCTACAATTCTTTCTTCTGGAAAAAACAGCAGGTTTTATAAAAATATTACAGATAAAGGCTTAACAACAAATGTTTTTATTTGGGATTCTCTTTTTAAAGACCCCGGCCTTTTTGCTGTATATGCAAACCTTGCGCCAGAAATAAAACACGAAACAGTTGAGGCTGCAATTTTAGCAGAATATGAAAACATTAAAAAAGACGGTGTAACAGAAGAAGAGGTTTCAAAGGCAAAAGCACAGCTTGTTGCTTCAATGAAGTTTGGACAGGACGGCAGTATGGCAGTTGCCGGAGGTCTAAACGAGGCAATTGCTTCGGGAGACTGGACCCTATATACAAACTACGCAGAACTGGTTGGCTCGGTTACGGCGGAATCTGTTCAGGCGGCTGTAATAAAATATTTTACAGACGATTTAAGCACTGTAGGATATTTTATTCCAGAAACGTCAGGAGAACAAAAAAGGGGAAGGCCGGTTGCAAGCGCCAAAGAGTTAATGGAAATGAAAAAACAATATTTTTCCAAAGAGGGCGAAAAAACGCTAGCAGAACAAGTTATTGATTCAGAACCCGTTGAAGGAATAAGGCTTTTAACCCTTAAAAGAGGCTCTGGTGTTGTCACAATAAACGGCAGCCTAGTTGGAGGAGACATTTATGCCGACAACAACACTAGAATACCCGACCTGGTTTCTTCTATGTTAGATCAAGGAACAACCAAACAAACGAAATTTGAAATTAGCGACAAGCTAGAAAGAGCTGGCGCAAGACTTAGCGTTTCAAACGGAAAATCTAATGTTGGTTTTTATGCAAAATTCCTTTCAGATGATCTTGATATGGTTTTAGGTCTTCTTTCGGAACAGCTGCAACACCCAGCCTTTAACGAAGAGGACATAGAAAAAGCAAAGAAAAGAATGATTACTAGTTATAAGAGAAAAAAGGAAAGCACAAGAGGGAATGCGGTTGACAACATGCTTACAAACTTTTATCCAAAAGGACATCAAAACGCCCCAGAAGACAACGACAGATCTATTGAAGATATTAAGAAAATCACAAGAAAAGACCTCCAAGACTTTCATAAAAACAATTATGGAAAAGGTGGAATGGTGGTTGTTGCTGTAGGAGATGTTGACCACAACGAGCTTGAGAGGGCCCTTAAAAAAGAGTTTGGAGACTGGAAAAACTCCCCCCTAGTAAAAAAGCTCGAAGACCAAAGGGGAACAAAGTTTTCAGGTAAAGCATATGTTACAATGAAAGACAAAACCAGCACAGACTTTGTTGTTGGTATTCCGCTTGGAATAGACAGATTTCATGAGGACTATATGCCCCTTTTGTTTGCAACACACATTTTGGGAGGAAATTTTTCAGCACGCCTAATGCAAACAGTTAGAGTAAAAGAAGGGCTTACCTACGGGATTAACTCTCGCATAAGCGGATTTGACAATGGTAACGACGGATACTGGATGGTGGGAGGAACCTTTGCACCAGAGCTTCTAGCAAAAGGAGAAAAAGCAACGCTAAGAGAGGTTAAAAAGTGGGCATCCGGAGGGGTAACACAAGAAGAAGTTGATATAACAAAATCCACACTAATAGGATCTTATCAGGTTGGGTTTGATACAACAGCGGGCCTTTCGGGTGGAATTTTAAGCGCAGTTAATGTTTGGGGAAACCTTCAATATATAGACAACTTCCCAGACAACGTGAGAGGGGTTACTTTAGACCAGGTTAATGCAGCAATAAAAAAATATATAACCTTTGACGACATTTATCAAGTAGCCGCGGGGTCTATAGATGAAAATGGCGCTCGTAGCCGCGGGGTCTATAGATGAAAATGGCGCTCCAACAAAAGACTAAAGCAAAAGACGGAAAGGCTTGTGATTAAAGCAATATTAGCCTGTGATGACCTTGGAGGGGTGAGCAAGGGAGGAACTATTCCTTGGCCAAAAAACTCAAAAGATCTGGGCTGGTTCCAGAAAAATACAACAAACAACGTTGTTGTTATGGGCTCTAAAACATGGGAAGACCCCCTCATGCCTTGGCCTCTCCCAAAAAGAAAAAACGTTTTAATAACAACAAGAAAAGAAGATTACCCCGGCGCAGACAAATATTTAAGCGGAAACTTAAACAAAAAAATAACAAACCTTTCTAAGGAAAGTGCGGGCACCACCATATGGATTATTGGTGGGCCAAACATCATTAAACAAACAATAAACATTCTTGAAGAGTTTTATTTAAGCCGCATACCAGGCAACTACGGCTGCGACACGTTTTTGCCAACAGAAACAATAGAAAAAATGTTTGAAAAAACATGGACAGAAAAACACAAGACAGTTGAGTTTCAGATTTGGAAAAAAAGGCCGATAAAATGAAACAATATTTAAACGCCCTTGAGCATATTTTACAAAAAGGAAAAGACCGAGACGACAGAACCGGAACAGGAACAAAAGGCGTCTTTGGATATCAGATGAGGTTTAACCTAAAAGAGGGCTTTCCTGCGGTTACAACCAAAAAGCTTGCCTGGCGCAGCGTTGTAAGCGAGCTCCTGTGGTTTCTTGAAGGAAGCACAGACGAAAGAAGGTTGGCGGAGATTCACTATGGAAAAGAAAGAAGAGACCTTGTTGATAAAAACACAATTTGGACAGCAAACGCAGACAAACAAGGAAAAGACCTCGGATACACCAACACAGAAACAACCAAAGAGCTTGGACCTGTTTATGGGAGCCAGTGGCGCAGTTGGTCGGGAGACAACAAAACAGTAGACCAAATTAAAAAGGCTATACAGGCCCTCGAAAAAGATCCATACAGCAGAAGACACGTTATTAGTGCGTGGAATGCCGTAGAAATTGACAAAATGGCGCTACCTCCGTGCCACACAATGTTTCAGTTTCACATACAAGACAAAAAACTAAGCTGTCAGCTTTATCAGCGCAGCGCAGATATGTTTTTGGGGGTGCCCTTTAATATTGCCTCATATAGCTTGCTCACATGTATATTTGCTAAAATTTTAAACCTTAACCCGGGGGAGTTTGTTTGGACGGGAGGAGATTGTCATATATATAAAAATCACCTTTTGCAGGTTAAAGAACAAATTGCAAGAATCCCCGCACTCAGACCAAAGCTATTGATACCACAATTTAAAACAATAGAAGAGGTTGTTTTGGCAAAACCAAAAGATTTTCAGCTTATAGATTATAGCCCGATGGATAGTATAAAAGCTCCAATGGCCGTTTAGGGCCTAGTCACCAAAGCGCACAACTAAAAAAACGCCAAACAAGGTTATTCCGCCGCCCAAAAAAACAGCAAGCCCTATAGGTTCACCAAAAAAGACTAGGGCGCCCAAAGAGGACACTATAGGCTCTCCAAGAGGTACAGCAGCTATTGTTGTTGCATTAAGAGTTTTAATAAGATAATAAAAGATGTTATGCCCAACCATCGTTGGAACAAGAGCTAAAAAGAAAAACCAAGGAATCTCCTGCAATGAAATAGAAAAAACCGAAACCCCGACAAACAAAGAAATTGTAAAAACAGTGCAGGCCGCAAAAAAGAACAACCAGCGCGTATACTCAAAAACACCAAAACTTTTTCTAATATCTTTTCCAACAATTAAAACAAAAGCCATTGCAATAGAGCATAAAACCGCCAACATGTTTCCAAGAGTTCCTGTTTCGCTAAAAGATCCCTGACTTACTAAGGTTGCAGCACCACAAAAAGCAAACAACAAGCCAAGCAAAACCATTGGACGAGGAGAGCGTTTTTTAAAAACAAAACCATATATCTCGGTAAATATTGGAGCAGTTGTTCCTAAAAGAGCCGCCTCTGCAATAGAGGTAAGCTGAACGCTTCTAAAAAACAAAGCAAAATGTGCGCCTAAAAAAAATCCAGCTAACAACATTTTTTTATTGGGAACAAAAGACAGTATGTTTTTGTAAGAAATAGCAAAGACCATGGCGCTAGCCAAAAACATTCTCCAAAAAGCAAGAGTAATTGCGCTAGTATCTGGCAATATGCGAACAACCCACGCAGAGGAGCTCACCGCAAAAAGAGCAACAGATAATAAAAAAAATTTATTATTTAACATAAGCGAATCAACAATATTATTAAATTGAACACAATGAAATTAAACATTAAAACAACACTATATCTTTATTTTTGTTTTTCTGTGCTTTTTGGTCAAGAAAAAGGAACAAACTATCGAGTCTTTAACAAGCTGATTAATGAAACAAAAATTGAAGAGTACTACAGCGTCAACGAGGTAAGAACAATTTTTGAAAGCCCAGCCCTAAAAGAGGAGCCCGAGGTTCTTCAGAGGTTTTTAAAAAAACCAGAAAAAATTAAAACCTACAAACAATACAGGGCAATATTTCTTACGGAAGACCGTCTTGCTGGCGGGGTTGATTTTTATTTTCAAAACAAAGAGCTTTTAAATAAAATCATGTTAGAGTTTGATGTTGACCCACTAATATTGGTTTCAATTGTTGGGATAGAAACAAACTACGGCAAAAGGTATGCAGAATATTCGGTTTTTAACTCTCTTTATACACAAACAATAAATCTTCCTAAAAGAGCCTCATGGGCAACAAAAGAACTCTATGAGCTTCTTGTTTATAGCAAAGAACAGGGAACAAACCCCTTTGACCTTTATGGATCGTATGCCGGAGCCTTTGGTTATGGCCAGTTTATTCCTTCGAGCTTCAACAAGCTTTCTATTGATTATGACAAAAATGGAATCAAAAACCCGTATGGCTGGGAGGACGTTCTTGGGAGCATAGCATTTTATTTAACAGAAAACGGATACCCCGAAAACAACCATAATTTTTCTTTTAGATCCCCAATTTGGAGAAGCGCCAGAACATATAACAGATCAGATAAATATGCTAATGTGGTTATTGACCTTAGAAACGAACTCTCTAAGAGAGTTTTTTTATCATATTGACTAAAGAGCGCTTCTTTTTAGTGTAGGGTGGAAGCATAAGCTTGAAGGGAGACCAAGAACTACTCTTTAGTATGGCCTTTTTGTGAGAAAAAGAATCAAACCCATATTTTCCGTGATAACTCCCAAGGCCACTATTGTTAATTCCGCCAAAAGGCAGGTTTGGGTTTGTGTGGTGTATAAGACAGTCGTTAAAAAGCAGGGCACCGCTAGAGGTTTCCTCTGTCATTCTTTTTTGTGCCGCCCTATTATAACTAAACAAATAAAGAGCGAGAGGCTTCTCTCTTTCTTTTATAAAAGCAATGGCCGCATCAAGGTCTTTGTAGGTTATGATGGGCATTAGTGGGCCAAAAATCTCCTCCTTCATTATTTTAGAACCCAAAGAAACGCCAGACAAAACAGTTGGAGAAATAAACAGGCGATCTTTGTCCGTTTCTCCGCCAATCTCAACAGTTGCTCCAAGGCTTTTTGCGTCCTCAAGATAGTCCAAAACTCTCTCAAAGTGGGCTTGGTTTACAATTTGACAATAGTCCGGAGAGGGCCCAAAACCCTTTTCGGAAAAGAAGGCTTCAAAATTTTCTTTTAAGCCTGCCAACAAGGCGGTTTTTTTGTTTTCGTGACACAAAATATAGTCCGGCGCCGTACATGTTTGTCCGGCATTTGCAAACTTGTAAAAAGCGAGTTTCCAGGCAACCTCCTTTATGTTGGCGCTTTCATCAACAACCACCGGAGACTTTCCGCCCAACTCCAAGGTAACACTAGAAAGATGTTTGGCAGCAGCAGACATAACAAGTTTTCCGGTTGCGGGGCTTCCAGTAAAGAAAACATGATTGAAGGGATGAGATAAAAGCTTCTTTGCAATCTCTTGATCCCCCAAAAGAACAGCAACCTCGTTTTTTGAAAAAGTTTTTTCCACCAATTTTTTTAAAAATTGTCCCGAAGCGGGCGCAAACTCGGAGGGCTTAATAACTGCCGTGTTTCCCGAGGCTATAGCGGCAATAAGCGGGTTTAAAGCAAGCATTATGGGGTAGTTCCACGGAGAAAGAATTAAAACACACCCTTTCGGCTCTGGTCGCACCCACCCAGAAGTAAAAAAAACAGCGGCAGGAGAAGAAACGCGCCGCGCCCCCATCCAACTCTTTAAGTC
>Ga0208894_1000472_pt1 | contig 30276 bp, 26 predicted proteins | sample ETNtaG_12_FD_185752 | JGI IMG/M metagenome (GOLD analysis project Ga0208894, IMG submission 185752) | Marine microbial and viral communities from oxygen minimum zone, Eastern Pacific Ocean - ETNP201306SV49 (SPAdes) (version 2) | ecosystem: Environmental > Aquatic > Marine > Oceanic ...
GCCATAATTAGATTTAAATTCATGAAACTTTGAACCATCTACTATCCTTGCTATAACCTCCTTAACATCATAAGGTAATTTTGAATCATGAGGTATTATTTCATATAATTCAGATGGATCATATAGAGGTTCATCAGGTTCAGTAATATTTAACTTCGATTTTGCACTTCGATTTAGATTTGAAACAATATCTCTTGCTATCTCTATAGCATGAGAATCATTGAGAGCATAGTGATCCGCCACGCCACTCTTTCTTGTATGTACATCAGCACCACCTAATTCTTCAGAATTAACCTCTTCACCTGTTGCAGCCTTAACCAATGGAGGCCCTCCAAGAAAGATAGTTCCTTGCTCCTTAACAATAATAGTCTCATCCGACATTGCTGGAACATAGGCACCCCCTGCTGTGCATGACCCCATAACAACAGCAATCTGTGCAATCCCTTGTGAAGACATATGTGCTTGATTGTAGAATATTCTACCAAAATGTTCTTTATCTGGAAAAACTTCATCTTGCATAGGTAAAAACGCACCACCTGAATCAACCAAATATATACAAGGTAGATGATTTTCCTGTGCTATTTCTTGGGCTCTTAAATGTTTTTTAACAGTTAAAGGATAATAAGTTCCGCCTTTAACTGTTGCATCATTAGCAATAATCATAACCTCTCGTCCATGAATTACTCCTATTCCTGTAACTATTCCTGCAGAAGGAACTTCACCATTGTATAACCCATGAGCTGCGAGAGTTGAAAATTCAAGGAAAGGCGTATCTGAATCTATAAGCTCATCAATTCTTTCCCTAGCAAGAAGTTTACCTCTCTCTTTATGGCGATTAACCATCTCAGGTCTGCCGCCCTTACTATTAGCAGTAATTTTGCTTCTTAATTCTTTTATTATTTTTTGATTAAACTCCCTGTTTTGAATCGACTCTGAAGTTGAAGAATTGTGTTTACTTTGTATTACGCTCATTCTTCCTCCAACTCAAACATTAACTCACCTTCTTTAATCTGTCCGCCAATTTCTGCAGAAGTAAGCTTAGACAAGGTTCCATCCCTCGGAGCTTTTAATCTATGCTCCATTTTCATTGCCTCAAGAATTACTACTACTTCTCCTTTTTTTATACTATCTCCATTTTTAACTTTCTTATCTAATAATTTACCTGTAATTGGACTCAAAACAGTATCGTCGCTCTCTTCTTCAAAAGAAGTGTCCTTAACTGTACCTGATTCGCGTTTAATAAAATAATTTATACCATTAATATGAACATATATTTCATTACCATTTCTTTCTGAAAATCCAATTAAGCGATTATCTTCCATAAACAATTGAACCATACCATTATTCTTTCGTGAAAATTCTCCTTCATAAATATCCTCACCAATAGTCAATTTGAATTCTGAGCCAGTCCGTCTTAATTTAGCCTCATAAGTATTTGACCCTATTGAAATTTTATCCATCGCTATACTCCTTGCCTCCAACCACCTCTATTACTCCAAGGTGAATGCGGATCTCTTGAAGCTCTAGATTTATTAGAAGTACTAACTGATTTTGTACCAAGTAAAGCTACTGCCAAAACTTCAGGCGGTATTTGATCAAAATCCCAATCCTGGAAATGATCACCTATGAAATTCGTTGAAAAGTGAGCTTTTCTAAAAGAATCATTATTCATTATGTCACGAAGAAATGGTTGATTCGTAATCAAACCTAATATGACAAAATTACTAAGTGCATAATCCATTCGATCTATTGCAGAATTTCTATAAGAATCCCATACTACTACCTTTGCTAAAAGTGGATCATAATCGCTGGTTATTTCCTGTCCCTCTGAAACTCCCACATCATTTCTAATCCCTGAACCTTCAGGTAATATCATTTTTCTAATAAGACCAGGTGTTGGCAAGAAATTCCGTGAAGGATCTTCAGCATAAACTCTGCACTCTATTGCATGACCTCTTTGTTTTACATCCTTTTGACTAAAATCAAGTGGTTCACCTTCTGCAATCCTAATCTGCCATTTTACAATATCAATACCACAAACCATCTCTGTAATACCATGTTCAACTTGTAAACGTGTATTCATTTCTAAAAAATAAAAATCACCATCTTGATACAAAAACTCAACTGTACCTGCATTGCTATAATTTGCTGCTTTAGCTGCCTTAACTGCGGCTTGACCTATCTTATTTCGGAGTTTATTTGTTATACCTGGAGAAGGTGATTCTTCAATGATTTTCTGATGTCTCCTCTGAATTGAGCATTCTCTTTCATAAAGATGTACAATATTTCCTTTTTTATCTCCAAGAATTTGAACCTCTATATGCCGTGGATTATCTAAAAATTTTTCAAGAATAAGTGTATCATTTCCAAAAGAATTACGAGCCTCATTCTTTGCTGCATCGATAGCTGATTCTAAATCATCAGAATGCTTGACAACTCGCATCCCTTTACCACCGCCACCTGCTGCAGCCTTAACCATTAAGGGATAGCCAATATCTCTTGCTATAGCATCTATATTTCCAGCTAACTCCCCATCACTACCTGGAATTGTTGGAACTCCTGCTTTTATCATCATTTGCTTAGATTCAGCTTTATCTCCCATAGATTTTATTGTACTTGGATCAGGTCCAATGAAAATCAATCCTAAATCTTGAACATGCTGGGCAAAATCTCCATTTTCCGAAAGAAAACCATAACCCGGGTGTATTGCTTCGGAATTAGTATCCTTAGCCGCCTTAATTATTTTATCAAAATTTAAATAACTCTCTAAAGGATTTGATGGCCCTATATCTACAGCTTGATCAGCCATTAAAACATGAGGTGAATTAGAATCAACTTCAGAATATACGGCAACTGTTCTAATTTTCATTTCCTTACATGCCTTAATTATTCTACAAGCTATTTCGCCCCTATTAGCAATAAGTATTTTTTTAATCAATTATTTCACCCAACTTGGTTTGCGCTTCTCTAAAAACGAATTAATGCCCTCTAAAGCTTCAACGTCCTGTCTAATTTCTGAAATTAGATTTGCTAATTCAATATCTCTATCAACTGATGATTTAGAATGCATATTGCCATTTACTAGTGTCTTAATTCTTTTTTGAGCAATAGGACCTCCATTCTCAATCAACGATATTAATGAATTTAAATCATTATTATGATATAAAAGTCCTAAACTCTTAGCTATTTCATTACCAAATCTTTCTCCCGTAATAAATAATTCCCTTATTTTGGTTAAACTAATTTTTCTAGAAACATAAGGAAAAATAACTGCAGGAATCATGCCTATCCGAACTTCAGGGAAACCAAAAAATGTGCCATCTTTTGATAAAACAAAATCACATGCACAAATTAAACCCATTCCCCCACCTAAACAAACACCATGAACTTCTGCAATGGTTGGTATAGAACACTCAGCTATTGTTTTCAGCAATAATTGAAGTTGTTCTGGCTCCCAAGAATTAACATCTGCGCCTGAACAAAATGCTGAACCACTGCCTTTAATCACTATAACTCTTAATTCCTCATATTTTTCAGCCTCAATAATTGCAGCTACAGCAGCACCCATCATTTCAGAATTAAGTGCATTTTTTTTACTAGGGTTATTCAAAGTCAAATTCAAAACCGTGCCTCTTCTATCAACGATAAGAGGTATTTGATTAACCATATCTTAACACAATAAAATAGTACTATTAATAATAACTACTGAAAGAATCAATTACGATCTGAGTGTGCTTCTAAATCATCTCCACCTGAGAATGTTGACTGAACTATAGAATAAAGATCATCCATTCCTTCACCTTCTTTTGAAGATACTGCAAGCAAATTTGATTCTAAAGCTAATACTTGAAGAACACGCAATAATTCTGAAGAAAGAACGCCTGACATTCCTGCTAAATTAGGCATAGCCATTGCCAATTTATCTAAATCTGAAGCCCACTCACGAATATTGTCTATCTCTTCCGGCTCTAATAAATCACACTTAGTTAAAACTGGAAACATTGGTATTGGAAATCTCAAATGAGCTGCTGATGCAAGTAACAATTGTGTTACAAAACCTTCAGGTGTTTTCGATAAAAGAGGATCAAGGAGCAAAACCATAGCTGAACGTTCTGATAAGTGCTCTACAAAAACCTTAGAAGCTTCCCTGTACAAAAAAAGCTCCGTTTGACCTGGAGTGTCTATTAAAAAATAGTCACAATTTACCTCATCAATTTGCTCTTTTATCCAATCAAGTTCAACTGCTAACAAATCTGCACAAACAACTTGTGCACCATTAGGACCTAAACTATATTCTTCCATAACTTCAGTTAGTGTAAACTTCTCACGGACATCGATTGCAGCTTCATAAGCTACTGTTTCTGCACCTGGATCAAGATTTATTGCAACTCCATCGTAACGATAATGTTGCATCCATTCTTGTAAAGTCGCGACTAAAGTTGACTTGCCTGCACCGGCTGGGCCGACGAAGTATAACAATGCTGTGTGATCCATTAACTTCTTCTACGTAATAATGCAACGACACCAATCATTGCTAATGCACTGAAAATAGATGGTGCTGGTAAGAGACCTTCATCCTCTTTTGTTCGAACATCAGCTGGGTCAGAATCACCAAAGGTAATTTGTAAAGAGGGATAAGAATTATCACTCTCGTCAACTTCTTTGACCTTATCATCAGGATCCAAAACAGCTACAAAAATATAGTCTCCATTTTTAAAAGCCCACGTAAAAGATACAGGTCTTGAATCTCCTCTCAAAATACCCGTTATTGTCTTAGTTGTTAACTGATCGATTGGTGGATTGCCAGCTTCATAATCTGATGCTTTGTAAATCATAAGTGAGACTTCTGCATCTAATTGAGCTTGTTCGCCTTGTGGATATCCAACCGTTACCTTGATAGTAGCTGAACCATCAGATTCGGTAACTTTAATCGCGTCTACTACCAGGTTGGTTGTTAATTTTTCAATATCAATGATATCGTAAGCCACATCATTAGTCTCATCAACATTAATCACACTGCTGACTTCCACAGAAACATTGTATGTATCTGTTCTGTCCTTATTAGGAATCCATGGCATTACAACTGTTTGATTACTGTAACTTGAATTAAAGTCAATATATCCAAGACCATAATCCTGGGAAACATGATAACCAGTTCCTACTGGATGATATCCAGTCATATTTTGCGTAGCCATTGCAAGAACATCTCCCCATCCAAAAGTTCCATCAACTGAAACATTGAAAAACAATCGATAAGTGCCTTCATCTGGAAGATTTGCCATGCCTAAATCAAAAGTTATCGAATGATCCTTACCTGCAAGACCATCGCCAACAAAAACACTCATTTCATCTACGTATGCATCAATAGAACTAACGGCATATATATTCTTGTAAGCTTCATTGTTATTTTCTTCTCCTTCAGCAATTAATTTAGCTTCATCAACTTTGGCAATAATGCGATACTGATCATTTCCAGTAAAAGTAAATGGTATTGTAATCTCAACTGTTTCACCAATAGCTAATGCTTGATCTACGTTAATAGTAGCTAATTGAGAAGCAAATGGTGCTGAAGTGTAAAAAGTAACTTCTAATTTAGTTCCCTCACTAGAAGTCATATCTCTTACACCGAGATTAGCAATAGTTGCAGTAACTTCTGAACTAACACCAACCATAGCATATCCATCATCATTTACTGGTGACATAGACATACTTACTACCTGAAGATCTGGCAATTTCTCAAAAACTTCAACATATTTGTCGCTAGCGTACTCATTATTGGTATCATCCCATTCCAAAATTGTATCTTCTCTATCAACATAAGCATAAAACTCATAGACTCCTAATTTAGTTGGCGTCCACGTATATTCAAAGAAAGTTGTTTCGGGAGCAAGACCTACAGTATATGAATCATCAATCTGAAACCAATCAATTATTGTTAAATCTGGATCTTTAATTTTTATGTGCACCTCAACCTCATCTGCCATTGCATCACCCAAAGATGTTTGACCAACTGCCACCTGTATAGTTCTAGGATCTCCTTGATAGACTCTGTCTGTTCCTTCATCAATTGCTATAACAACTAAGTCAGGTCTTTGTTCCCTCAAAACGAAATAACCGTCATGAGCTTTAAACCAATCAAGAGCGTTATTATCTTCATTTGTTTCTTCTACAACATTTTGCCCGTCTGCAATAACTCGAATATTCCATATACCTGCATCTTCAGGAGTTGTCGTCCAGTTCATTCCCAAAACAGAATCGTCATGCATTGTTTGACCTGCTGCAATATCTGTTCTAATCTTTTTAGTTTCATTAACCTTAACCCAGCTTTGACCTGTACAATCTTCATCAGGGCACTTCATAACCTCAAGGTGCATTACAAAATCACCTTCCTCTCCTTCGAAAGGATTAGGGGGTTTAGCGTCACCTTCACCAATATTTTCAACAGAATAGAAAAATGAAACCGTCGTACCTGCAACTGGCTCATCTGGTTGAGATCTCAAAGAATCAATTCCTCCACCTTCCCATATAGTCAAATCTGGTTCACTACAATCTCCTATACAAACTTCTAATTCATTAAAATTATTCTCTGAATCTGGATCTTCTTCAGTGTTATTTTCATCTGAGTCAATTACAACGGTAAATTTGTATCTGCCATCATCTGTATCAGAAGGTACTGTGTATTGCCACTCCATTCTCTCAGCTTCTGGTGGTGCATCTGCTGGAGGGGGGCTAATGTAATCAAACATAAATGGTGAAGGGTAGAAATAATTTGTAGGATCATCATCTATTGGATCGAAATAGGCCACTATGGTGACTGGATTCAAGGTACTTACGTCGCCATCATTGCCATACTCAAAAATTACACTAACATCCTCACCTGGTGCAAAACTAGTGCCGTCCATATCCAATGCAATCCAAAGATCTGCTTCACCTGTTTCAGGTTCTACATTTATGAATGCTTCAAATTCACCATAATCTGCAGAATTGTAAAAAATAGTGGCTGAAAAACAAACTTCACCTTCCTCGGTAAAAGTATACTCTAAGGTAACGCTTCCAGTTTCACCAGCACCCATAGTTATAGCATCTGATTCGGAAACTTTTGTAGTTAAATCACAATCATCATACAACCTAACTGTTGCATCATATGAACTACTACCTTCATTAGACCAACCCACAAATATATCGTATGGAACATTCTTCCTAGGTGGAGGACTGCCCAAAGACTCTGAAGCTTCAGTAACCTCTAAATCTTCAGCAGGACCTGCTTGCGCTCCAGTCAAAAATACTAGACTGGAAATCAATAAAGCTGCAGTCACTGCACTAGCTAACAATTTACCCTTGTAACTCGCGTTCATTACAATCGCCTACTATCCAGCATTGCGCCCCTTAATAAAAGAATGCCAAAAAAGTATGGAATAAAGAGTATTCAAAACATTCAAACTTAAATTAATAGTCCTTAATCACTTTTACCGATGATTAGAATTGCCGAAATAGAATATGTCGAATTTTAGGGTTTATTATGAACAATTTAGCTATCCAAAAAATCATAAAATCTGCAAACACACTTCGAAAAGAAGTAAACCTAATTACAAATGAATTAATACAAAAATGTCCGCAGATTGACTGGGCCTATAACCCTCTTGAATATGCGTGGAAAGCTCACAAAAAATATATCCAAATGTATGGAGGACTTGGATCTAAAACCATTATTTTGGGTATGAATCCCGGACATGGCATGGGGAATACAGGAATACCTTTCGGGTGTCCTGAACAAGTCAGAAATTATCTTAAAATTAAAGATATAAAAATTATGAAGCCTGAATATATGCATCCAAAAAGACAGGTATACGGATTAGAATGTAGTAAACCTGAAATTTCCGGAAGACGACTCTGGAGTACCATCGAAGAATTTTACGGATCACCTGAAAAAGCATTTACTAAAATTTATGTAATGAATCATTTTCCATTATGGATGTTTAATAAAGAAGGGAAAAACATCACTCCAGACAAATTACCATTATCTAAATCAAAACAAATATTCGATTTATGTAATATTAATTTATTGGAAGTTATAAACATATTAGAAGCTGTAAAGATTATTGCTGTGGGAAATTATTCAGAAAAAATGATTAAAAAGGCATTAAAACAAAAAGAAATATCTAATTTAATCATAGAAAAAATACCTCATCCAAGTCCTGCAAATCCGCTTGCAAACAAAGAAAAAGGGAATGTTTGGAAAAATATAGTTAAAGATATATTACCTTAAAAAAATCAAAAGAACAAAAACACCGATTATTCTTTTATTGAAGTCCCTAAATGCTGTTTAAGTGACTAAAACTAGAATACCTGTTTTACCAACAGCAATTTTACTTTTTGTATTTGGTTCTGTAGGCAGGATAGCTCTACATGATTATAGCAATTTTGAAACAGTCATGGTTTCTGTATTTCTAGCTGCCATGTTATTACCTACTGGACTAGCTTTCTTAGTTACAATGTCAATAATGATTTTTAGTGATTTATACTTAGGATATTTTGGCACATCCAAAATCATATTTTTCACATATACTGGATTTCTACTAGTTTCACTAATTACATCGAAAGTAAATAATAAAATTAAAGGTGGATTTAGCGCAGGAACTGTTTATAAATTTTCTAGTGCTGGTGTGATTTTTGCACTAATTTACGACACGTGGACTAACTTTGGAGTGTTTTGGATTTTTTACAATCACACAATTGAAAATTTATTCCTTGTATATATTCTAGGATTACCATTTATGATTTACCATCTTATGTCAAGCATAATGACTTTTTCACTAATTGGATTCCCGGTATATTGTACCTTGAAAAATAATTCCACTTCTACTGAATCTATAGAACAAAATATAGAAATTAAATCTTAAAACTTAAGATAAAAAGCATTTTTATAGTAGCCTAATAACGACAAGTAGTGAAAAGATACTCTGTAATATTATTGGCATTCATGCTGGTCTTCACAGTCAACCCATTAACCAATGCTGAAAATGAAGATGAAATTCCTGAGTGGGGAATCTATGTTTACATGGCTGGAGACAACAGTCTCTATGAAGAAGTTGATGATGATTTGAATGAAATGAAAATGGTGGGATCTAATAGTGATTTGGAAATTGTAGCCTTAACTGATCAAGTTCCACAAAATGATTCGCACGCATATCATGTGGTAAAACATGGATTAGAGGAAACATCACTTGATCAAATAAATTCTACTTGGAGTAATGAACTAGATATGGGAGATGGAAATACTTTACGAGATTTTATGATCTGGGCCACTACTGAATATCCTGCAAAAAAGAAAATATTAGTTATCTGGAATCACGGAAGTGGATGGGAAAAAGTTGCTGAAGATCGAGAAAGCTATCTAACAGTTCCTGAAATACGCACTTCGATAGAACAATATAGAGAACAAACAGGGGATTCGAAATTAACCATGATTGGATTCGATGCTTGTCTCATGGGGATGTTTGAAATTGCCTATGAATTAAAAGAACAAGCTGAAATGATTCATGGCTCAGAGGCATACGAACCACTTGAAGGATGGACTTACAACCACTTGCTATACAAACTAAAAAAGAATTTAACAAATTCTGAATTAGCAGAACATGTTGTAAACGATTACGTGGAATCATACAGAAACGGTTCTGTTTACACCAGTTATTCTGTTACTGCTGCAGTTGTTGACACCTCGAAACTAGACAATCTATGGAATGATATTGAAAATTTTAGTTCTGAACTTAATTACATTCTGCCAGTTTATAGAGATGAAATTAGCCAATCAAGAGAGAATACACAAAGATATGATCAAAATCCAAATTATAGAGATTTATATGATTTAGCAACAAACGTAAGAAATGAGATACCAATGGCAGACTCTAGAGAATATGCAGAAAAACTTCAAAATTCAATTAATGAAGCTATACTTGCTGAGGATCATTGGCAAAAACCCGAAAAATTAGCTGTAGATAGAGCCCATGGTCTAACTATCTATTTCCCGGACGGTGGAATAAAAACAGGATATAGTGATTTATTAATTAAAGATAATTCATGGTATGATTTCATTGAACAATATGAAATTGGACGTGAGTCAAATGCGAATTTTGAGATATTAAATGCGGTTAGTATCGATACGGGAACTGGATACAATGATAGTGTTTTGATTAATGGAAATTATCAAGGAAATGCAACTAAAATAAAGATAAGACTCATTAATTCAGAAAAGATTGTTACAAACTCCTATGAAGGAAATATAGATACTGAAAATATAACTAATATTTTTCTTCAGCCTACAAAATCAGGTAATTATTCACTAGAAGTCGGACTTTATAGTATTGAAGGTTTTTTAGAGGACCACTATATAAATGAAAATCTATTCATAAACCTACAATTACCCGATTTAGCTGTAGAAAAACCAATTGTAACAATCAAAGATAAAGAAGGTAATTCTCAAGCTACAGAAAATGTTCAAATTGAAGATAATTTTTCAATTATTGGAAATATTAAAAATATTGGAACTATTATATCGAATAATGTTACAGTAATAGTAAATGATAATGGAATAGAAAAATCATTTTATTTCGATAGAATTGAACCAAATGAGAAACAAAATTGGACAATAGACGTAACTGATGCTGTTTTGGGAGAATATATTTTAGATATCCAAATTAGCTCGAATGATCCTTTTGAAATAGATCCTGAAAATAATTTTACAAGTCATTCATTTTATGTTTTTGACAAAATAGAGCATGAATACAGTGTGACTGTCCAAAACAAAAATATATTAGAAATTGAAAACTCAGGAGAGGGATATGAATTTCCATGGTTAGAAAGCTATGTTATTATCGAAAATAATAAATTACAATCATGGGATTTTGTTACAATCGTTCCAGAATTACAAGATAACTGGAGTTTTGAGGCTGATAATTTTTTACACCTTTCACAAGAGACAACAACACTCGTTAAAATTAAACCACCAATAAATACTGAGACTGGTGATTATCGAATTAATCTCAATATTATAGATCGTAATGGATTCGAGGCTGGTGAAGGTACACTTACCGTCAATGTTCCTCAATATTATGGTGTTGGAATAAGGGCTGAACTTAATAGCAACGAAATTGATATAATCATTAAAAATAATGGAAATGGAAAAGATAATTTTAAACTTGAAAAGGCGTTAGAAAATGGCCTCGAATTATTCTTGAGTGAAACTTATTTTGAACTTAGTGCTTTTGAAGAAGTGAAAATTAAAGCGATAGGAATCCAAACAAATGAAACCAAAGATTATCAAGCAACATTTATTGTAAAAAGTATTGGAAATCAGAATATAACTGCAGAAGTAAATTTAGACATAAAAGGTGCGGCCACCCCAGGAAATCGTGATTGGAATATTACTCTAATATTTGCATCTTTTGGAATTCTTGGAATATCTTATTTAATTTATCAAAGAAGAATAGAATAATCCAATACTTTTATTAGATGAGGTAAAGCTGGAACATACATGAAAGGACTAATAATAGCAACCATTCTAATTTTAAGTTCTTTCGTACCCTTGACTGCTATTTCTGAAAATAAACCTATTTTTGAAAAAGGATATTTCGATAAAAATGGTGACGGCATAGATGATAGAATGAATTTTCTCATAGAAAATGATGAAAACTTAGGAGTCATAGTTATCCTTCATACTAAACCTACAAAAATACACATTGAACAAATAGAAGATATAGGTCTTGAAATTAATCATGTTTACAAGTATATTCATGCTATTCGTATCGATGAAGTTCCTGCAGACAAAATTGATGATTTAACTAAAGTCAGAGATTTAAGAATCATAGAATGGCAGGCTCCAGTTTACAAATTCTTAGATACAGCAGTTAGAGCAATAAAAGTCCAAGATTCGGATGAATATAGTCCCGTCGTCTGGGATAAAGGACTATATGGTGAAGGAATTAATGTTGCGGTATTAGACACAGGAGTTGATAACGAACATGAAACATTCGATGTCTTTGAAGATCAGGATGTTAGAAGATTTATTGCCGGAATGAATTGTGATGGAGGATGTCCTACTGACGGAAATGGAAATTATGAATTTACTACTGAAGAGGACAGTAATGAAGATCCAGATGATTTTGATGGACATGGAACTCATGTAGCTTCTACAGTTTTGGGCACTGGAGGTGATGATGGAGATGGAAATTCTTGTGAAAGTGATGAGGAATGTATAGGTGTAGCACCTGGTGCAAGATTAATTGACATGAAAGTAATGGCTGATTGGGGCTCTGGTTCTAGTGCAGATATTAATGAAGCTATTGAAGCCTGTATTGAAAACGTTGATACGGATTGGGAAAATGATGGGGAAAAGAATAATGGCATACAAATTATGTCCATGTCACTTGGAACAACAAGTGGAAGTGATGGTTCAGACTCACAATCACAACTTGTAAATCAGGCAAATGCTGCAGGTATTGCTGTAATTATTGCCATGGGAAATGACGGTGATGAAGAGGTTCCATCGCCTGCTGCTGCTGATTGGAGTATCGCAGTTGGTGCTATGGATAATAATGAAAATGTTAACAGAGATGACGATGACCTAGCAAGCTACAGCAATTATGGTCCAAGAGATGATGATGGAGATAATGATCGATGGGATGAACTAAAACCTTCAGTTGTAGCTCCTGGAAGTGACATAAGGGCTGCCTTAGGGCACAGTAATTTATTTGGAGAAAGTAATGCACAAGGATGGACAACAATGAGTGGGACAAGTATGGCTACTCCAATTGTAGCTGGTCTAGCTGCTCTTCTTTTGGAAGCTGATGGCTCTTTAGCACCAACATCTACTTCTAATGGAGTTAGAGATCGCTTACAAGATTATTCTGAAGCATGGAATGGTGAACACGACGGGAGTGCCTCTGAACCTAATGAAAGTGACAAATACAATTACTACTATGGTTATGGATACATTGATGGATACGAAATAGTAGACATCAATCAACCAGATGCAATTATTACAGATATCTCTATTACACCCGAAGAACCCGTTGAAGGTGATACAGTAACTGTATCTGTAGAAATAAAAAATCAGGGAACAATGGATATTGATAGTTCATCCATAAAAATAATGGTAAATGATGAAGAACTAGAAGATGAATCTTTGGGTTCTATAAGCGTCAATTCTGATATAACTTGGACTTATGATTGGTTGCCCGATGAAGGTGAATATGACCTCAATGTAGAAGTGTATGATGTCAATCCGTCTGAAAATGATATTGACAACAATATAATTGAAGAACAAATATCTGTGAGTGAAGCTCCTGCAGAAGGTGTTGATTTAGCAATTATTGAAGTTTGGTCAGACGATTCTAATCCTACTCACAATGAATATATCAGCATTTATGCTAAAGTTAAGAATCAAGGAACTGAAGATGCCACTGACTTTGAACTTAGATGGTATGATGACAACGATAAATTTGCGACCCTTGAAGGTACTGAGATAGCTGTTGAAGAAGAAGTAACAATAAGCGGTGAATGGACTGCAGAAGAAGGTGAAAGTGACTTACTTGCCCGATTAGTAAGTATAGAACCTGAAGATCAGAATAGTAATAACGATGAGAGAGCATTCACTATAGATGTAAGTCCACCTCCTGACGAACCTGATTTCTCACCTGCTAATATTGAATTTGAAGGTAATTTAGAAGAAGGGCAAGATGTAACTATAAATTTCGAAATATTCAACCTAGGAAAAACTAGTGGAACTATTGATTATGAAGTAATGATTGATGGAGATGCTGTAGATAGTGGAACTGAACAAATAAATTCTGAATCATCTAAAATCAAAAGTTATGTCTGGAGTGCTGAAAAAGGAACACATACGATAAATATAAAATTGGATAATTCCGATCCTGTAGAAACAACTGAAGACAATAATGAAGTGATGAAAGAAGTAGAAATTCAAGAACCTAAAGAAAAATTTGAACTAAAGAGCATTTCATGGAATGATCCACTTTATGTTGGTGAAGAAACTACAGTTACTGTTACTGTGGCAAATACTGGTGGAAAAGATGGAACGACAATAGTTTCGACCTATGCCTCTAATAATATGATTAACCAGGAAAGTATTGAGGTATTATCAAATCAAGAAAATACAATAACATTTGTGTGGACTCCCTATGAAGCTGGAAGCATACAAATTAACTCAGAAATAGAAGATGTTGAAGATTCAATAAGCAAATACGCTTATGTTCAAGAACCTGAAGAAGACAATGTTGAACCTGTAGCACTGGGCTCTGTTGCAGTTAATGGAATGCTTGAGAGTAATTCATTGGTAAGTATAGTGAAAACTGGAGATAAGATAACATTTAACGGAATGAATTCTTATGATTCAGATGGTTCTATCATATCCTATAGTTGGAGTATCAGCAATAGTGATGGAGTAACGCAATTTAATAGCGCCCAAGAACAATTTGAGTATGTTTTCGAAATTGCTACTTCCTATACTGTCACCTTAACTGTTACTGATAATTCTGGAGATAGCAACGGGTGGCAAGGAAGTATAATTGTAGAAGAAAATGTTGTGACTGGATCTGGAGAAAATAAAGAAAATGACAACATCCGAATTATAGGTGGTGCTGTCGCTACAATAGGGATTGCTGCCGCTGTTGTTGGATTAAGATATTTTAGAAGTGAAGAAGAAGATGATTTCTTTGAATTTGAAGATACGGGTCCTGTAAATCTTTCATGTCCTAACTGTTCTGGATTGATTACAATAACAACTGACCAACGACCAATTCAGGTTGGATGTCCTATGTGTCAAGCTCAGTTTGTTATTAGAGAATAATCAGGCATTAATTCCAACTGCATCACTAATAGATTCATAGCCTTCAGCTTTAAGTCGCTTTTTCAATCCCTTAACTATGTTTTTTGCAATTGCAGGACCCTCAAACACTAAACCTGTGTAAAGTTGGATAAGAGAAGCTCCAGCCGTTATTTTTTCCCAAGCATCATCTGCAGTAAAAATCCCTCCAACTCCAATTATAGGAACTTTGCCATCAGTCATATTGTAAATTTTACGAATCATCTCAGTACTTCTACCCTTGAGAGGAAGACCACTCAGACCCCCTTCTTCATCGTATATCTTTTTACATTTTTTATTGTCTGTTTCTGGCCTTTCTATTGTTGTATTTGTAGCAACGATTCCTGAAATTTTGTGCTTTTTGATTAATTTGGTTATCTCTTTTAAATAGTCATCGTCTAATTCAGGGGCTATTTTAACTAAAAGCGGTTTAAGGTCTTTTCCTTCTTTTTTAGACTGAGCTTTATTTATTTTTTGACATTGACTTAGGATAGAATCCAAATGTTCAGATTGCTGTAGTTCTCTAAGTCCTAATGTATTAGGTGAACTAACATTTATGACAAAGAAATCTGCATGTTTCCATAATATCTCAAGTGAACCTGAATAATCCTTAGGTGCATCTTCTAATTTTGTTACCTTGGATTTGCCTAAATTGATACCTACTGGAGATTCCGGCCAAAGACCTCTGTCCTTCCAATCCTTTAAACGGTCATGAAGAGCATGTGCTCCAATATTATTGAAACCCATTCTGTTTACTAGTGCTTTTTCTACTGACGCCCTAAACATTCTTGGTTTTGGATTTCCAGGTTGATCGTGGAGTGTTACGCCTCCGATTTCACTAAACCCATAACCTATAGATTGCCAAACTGGTACTGCTGCACCATTTTTGTCCATTCCTGCAGCAACTCCTAGTGGATTAGGGAAATCAAGAGAGAATTTTGTAGATGGAAGTTCTGGTGAGCTATACAAACTGTCAAGCACTGATGTCAAAAGTCTAGAACGACTGGTTCGCTCTAGCATAGAAATCATGCGACCATGAGCTTTTTCCGAATCCTGCAAAAAAACTGCCGGCCGGAGGATTGCCCTGTAAAGTAAACCCATCTAAAATGTAAGTCGATAACTAGTTCGATATAAGGTTAATGGAACTATGAATCAAGCTCTTCATCAACTGCTTCTTCCTTAGATTCCTCTTCTAGCTCTTCTACAACTACTTCTGCAACAGGTGCGGCTACTGGCTCAGGAGTGGCTGGCGGCAATTCTTCAAAAATTTCAGGAAAATCTTCAAGTTCATCTTCAGATTGAACAATAGTAAGAACCACCCCAACTACACCCGATAATGTAAAAAAAATACCAACCAACAACATCCATAATGGAGAATCTTTCCACTCATACCAAGAAAGTGAAGAAATAAGTCCAACAAGCAAGAAAAATGCTGAAGCTAGTTGCTTGATTAATATAGACATTATATTACCTAAAACGCAGTTGGTCTTAAAACCAGACCTCCATACAACACAGTATGGCTTTAAGCTTGACTGTAATTATTCCCACACTCAATGAAGGTGAATCAATAGGGCCCACAATTGACCAGATTCCAAGAGATTTGCCTTGGTTAGATGTTAAAGTCTTAATTGTAGATGGAGCTTCAACAGATAATACTGCAGAAGAGGCTGAAAAACGAGGTGCTATTGTTCATAATGAACCTCGAAAAGGTTATGGAAGAGCATACAAAACAGGTTTTAGTCTTGTAGACACAGATTATGTTGCAACAATCGACGGAGACACTACATATCCTGCTGACAAGATACCTCATGTACTTGCATTCTTAATCAATAACAACCTAGATTTTGTAACATGTAATAGACTGGATAGAATGGATAAAGATGCAATGTCTATAACACACCAAATAGGTAACTGGGGATTAACATTTGGAACTAATTTATTTCATGGTATTAATATCAAGGATTCCCAAAGTGGAATGTGGGTTTTCAAGAAAGAAGTAATTAGTAAAGTAAAATTGACAAGCAATGGAATGCCTCTTTCTGAAGAATTTAAAATTGAAGCTTTCAAAAGAAATTTAAGAGCCATAGAAATTCCAGTCCCATTCCATGCAAGAGTTGGAGAGGTTAAACTAAATACTTGGGAAGATGGAATTTGGAATCTTTGGTTTTTAGTTACTAAAATGAAAGATTTTTAGTTAAGCATTACCATCGCACTTTCCATTACTTTTAGTTTCACAGACATGGAACCAAGCCCAATAAGTACGACCATCAAAACTTGAAGTATCAGAACCAAAATCATTTGTAAAATCAAAAACAACGGTATAATCTCCACTACCTTCTTCACTATAAAATTGGCTAGGATCTAATCTTAAACTTAAACTTACTTGACCTACCTGTATTTCATCAAAGTTAACACTTTCGCCAGAAGAATAGGTATATGTTCCTCCTGAACTATCTATGTCTAACGTTATTGTATCCACTAAATTACCTTGCTCTGCCGAGCCCCCATGCTCAGCATCATCATCCCAATAATCCTCGCCTTGATTTTCATTAAATGGCTGATCATGATGATAAACTTTAGCAGTCCCTGTAACCCAAGGATTAACAAAATTAACTGTAGAATCTGAAGAAGTAAATTGCATATTTAAGTTGATAATTGAATCTTTATCAATAGGATATACTGCCTCACTATTATCTGTAACTCCATCAAAACTAACTACTTCGGCCTGAAGATTATCTGCAATTCTATCAATAACAACATTATCAACTGATTCTTGGCCTCCTAACTCTGTTTTAAGCACATATATACCATTAGATACGAAGAAATCCTCATAATCTACATCAAAAGAACCTCTACCTTCACCATTTATCTCAAACTTACCAGATGTTTGTTTTGCTCCACTGAAATGAATCGAAAAGTCACCTTCTTTAGCTAACATACCAAAAGTAGGTGATGTCGCTAATATATTGGCGTTGAAAGATCTATCTCCTGGATCTTTGCCCTCATTAACATCTATCAAAACAGATAAACTACCGGCACCAGAATAAAAACCAAAATTAGTAAAAATCATTGAACAAAGCAGTAACAACACAACAAGTGCAGTTACCCCTCCTGCCTTCATTCTTGAAGCAACAGAAATTCCTGAAAAGAAACTAGAATCATCTTCATCATCCCACTCTTCATCTTCCCATTCTTCATCTGCAGATTGCATATTAGACACTCTATCTGTTCCTTCTTATACCTTTCCACATAGATAAAATTAATTTGTAACAGAAGGGACTTGTTCGTGATGGCCCTTGACGTGACTCAAAAAATCGTGTTTCAATGCTCCTTTAGCAATAAGAGCTAAAACTTTATTTTTAATTTTTGAAGCGGGCATCGAACCTACAAACATATGTGTAAAGAATTCTTTTGTCTCCTCATCTAAAGCGGCATATTTGATTAAACTATTAGGCATAACCATCAATAAATGCCAACCAACTTTTAACCATTCTAAATCATCACCCCATTTATTGCTCCAAGTGTTATGGTACAACATCATGGATTGTTTGTCAAAATTGCCCTCTTTGAACAGAGTATCTAGTGATTCTGCAGCAATACGGCCTGAATCTAAAGCATAAAAGATGCCTTCACCTGATAAAGGTGAAACAAAACCGCCTGCATCGCCAATTACTAGCATTCTTTCGCCTACAGTGCACTTCATACCCATTCCTACCGGAATGTTAGAACCTGATATCATCTTACGATCTATTTGAATATCATTAGGAAACCAACCTTGTTCTTTCAGAGTGTCGACGTAATCTAACAAATATTGCCTTTCATCCCATTTAGGGTTTTCCTTCTTAATTTTCTTTATAACTGAACGTGGACAACCTATTCCTATATTCAAAACTGTATCTTTGGAAAAAGACCACCCATACCCATCTAAATTTTGATACTTAATATGAGCCATAGATATTCTTTCCTTTCCATAAACTTTATCCATATAATCCCGGCCTACATCAACTTCAAAATAAAGTGCTGTGGCAATATCCTCATCTCTCCATTTCATAGGCATCTTTTCAATTTCTCTAATCCGCCTAGAAACTAAATCAAATGAACCGCCTGCTCCAATTATTACATCACTTGTTAATTCATCTCCATTCCTCAATTTAGTAACGACTTTATCCTCATGAACTTCAAAATCTTTAACGGCAATTCCTTCGATGAGTGTCGCGCCTTTTTTTACAGCATATTCTACCAAAGTATTGTCAAATTTTAAGCGCCGAATATTGTAAAAGAATGGTTTTTCACTAACATAATCTACAGGCATAAACTCAGGACCGTAAACAATACCTCGAAAACATTTAGACTCTAGAAAATCATCCCAATTGGATATAATGTGATCAAATTCTTCTATATGTACACATAATCCACCGCCACATGGTTTTTCACGTGGAAATTTTGCCCGATCGACTAACGCAACTTTCTTCCCCTGCATTGCAAGGTAATAAGCTGCAGTTGCTCCCGCAGGGCCTGCACCTTCCACCAAAACATCATAATGGCTCAATTTTGTTCCTGTTTCCGGAAACGAGTAACATAACCTGCAATTCGGTTTCGCATGGTTAAACTTCCCACATCTGTAAGCTCAGCAACTACAGCTTTGTTATGGTCAAAATCATCTGTAAATCTATCTGAATGATTTCTAACTAGCTCGATTGCTACGCGTTTGATGTAAGTTGGTCTTACCCTACCCATGCATCCGCTTCACTTTTGGCCTCTATTTATAGTCTATTACCAAATATCTCTTAAAAAATATCACACAAAATAATTATATGCAGACCCGATAACCAATTGTGCTTAATGAAGCTTCAAGGCTATCTGGATTGACCGTTTATACACGGGATGGACAACGTTTAGGCGTAGTTCATGATGTTTTACTAGACACTACTCAACGGATAATTTCAGCCTTACTAATAACTGGAACAACCCCCCAACTTGTTAAAGATGGTGAAAATATAATAATTCCATACCGATGGGTTCAAGATTTAGATGATGTTGTAATTTTGAGATATTTTCCCGATAAAATTGAATTAACTAAAGAGGATACTGCCGAATTTTCTTTCGAAGAGGGTGGGGACGATGATGATTTCTATGATGAAAATTGAGATAAATATCTAACCGTGTTTTTTTATGCACCGAATTGGGCTGAATATCAATTAGCCCCGTAGTGTAGTGGTCCATCATTTGAGACTCTGGATCTTGAGACCCAGGTTCGAATCCTGGCGGGGCTACCACTAATTAATACCAGCCAATAAGGAACTGTGGGCTTATGGACGGTTGTATTTGCATTTCTGCTTTTAATTTCATTGGCATGTGGATGGTTAGTATGGGTTTCACGATTCGTTTGGCAAGATCAAAAGTTAGCAGTTAGATATGCAGCAATAGGTGGAGCTTCAACTTTAGCGGTTATGATTATCGGGATGGAAAAATTATGAAAAAAGAAAAAATATTAATGAAAAAACCTTCTAAAAATCCTGATTTGAAAATTAAATGCATTTATGAGGATGATATAGCTATTATCACTTACCCCAAGGATTTTGGTCCTATAGAAAAATGGTTCCATAATAGAATTGGAGGACCTGAGATAGTTAAAAGACCTCTAGACAAATATACTACATTAATATGGGAATTATGTAACTCTGATAATACTGTCAAGGACATTATTGATAAATTTGATTCTCGATTTGGTGAGGAAGTGTCACCCGCCTCCAGTAGAGTACAAATATTTCTTGAAAAATTATTAGAATTAAACCTAATAATACTAGAATAAAGTCAAACAAAATTATTATATCCTATATCAGAAGGACCAATTAGTAAATGAGTGAAATAACATTTGATTGGAAGCCAGGAATCGAAGAGGTATGCCTAAAATTAAAAGGAAAAGAACGAATAGGTATCCAATTACCTGAGGGATTGAAAACTAAAACTCATGAAATTGTAACGCTTGTATCTGAACTAACGGGTGCAAAAGTTGTACTATGGGGTGAACCCACCTATGGTGCTTGTGATTTAGCTGACAGGCCACTTGAAGAAATTGGTGCTGATGCCCTGATTCATATGGGGCATTTACCTATGCCATATCATTCAGAATTTTATGCTATTCCAACTTATTTTGTTCCTGTAAGGCACACTGGATTCTTAACGCTTGAGGAAAATGCTATTTCTGAACTGAAAAAGATACTACCCCATAAAATTGGAATTGTTACAACTGCCCAGCATTTGCATATGATAGATTCAGCTGGAGAAATACTAAAAGAAAGGGGATTTGACACCAGCGTAACTACTGGAGGTCCTCGATTAGCCGCTGCAGGCCAACTTTTAGGTTGTAATTCTTCTGCAGCCAGAAAATTAAAGGTTGATGGATTCCTATACATTGGAACTGGATTATTTCATCCACTAACAGTTGCACTCTCAACAGGTAAACCAGTAGCCTGCCTTGAACCACATAATGGAACTATTTCAATTGCAGATCCAAAACCTTTCTTGAAACAAAGATATGCTGCAATGGGTATTGCAAAAAATGCTAAAAGATGGGCTGTTCTCTTTTCAAATCAAATAGGTCAGAAACGAATTGACTTAGCTGATAAAATTGAACAGTTATTGATTGATGAAGGTAAAGAGACTATTATGATTGGAAGCATACACCAATCTCATGATCAATTATTGGGATTAGGGATAGATGCTGCTGTTATTACTGCCTGCCCAAGACTAGCTATAGAAGATGGACCTACGTGGCCCATTCCTCTTTTGACAGTGCCTGAAACGCAAATTATAATGGGTAAAAGAGAAGCTGAACCCTATCCATTTGATGAATTTGCTTGAAAGGGTAAGCTATTAAAGTTGCCTGTTTTGAACTTCTTGTGGGTCCAATAAAAGTAGAGAACATAATCGTGGCATCTCATCTCGGAAAAGAGATAGAGCTGATAAAATTGGCAACAGAGCTACCAAATGCCCGGTACTCAAGTTCAGGAAATCCATCGGTCATCATAGAAATGGATACAACAGACAACAAAAAAGCAGCAGGTGTTCTATTTGGAAATGGTAAAATTTTAGTTACAGGTATAAATACGTTAGAAAAGGGAAAAGAGATTATTCTCAATTTAAGAAAAATGATAAAAGGCGTTGATACCAAAATAAGTATGAAGCGAGCTATTAAATTGGAAAATATGGTAGTTAGAAGTAATTTAGATAGAACTTTAGATTTACAAGCTATGGCTCTTGCAATTCCTGGTGCTGAATATGACCCTATACGTTTCAAAGGACTAGTTTTACGAATGGATAAACCTGATGCTAGTTTTATTCTTTTCCAATCTGGAGTTTTAATTATTACTGATATTGTTAGTGAAGCAAAAGCCAAGAAAGCACTAAAAGCATTAGAAAAATTCATGGCTGAAAGTGGCATTGCATCATAATGAATGATAGTCGTTTGAAAACGCTTTACAATAACCTAGATAATACAATTAAAAGTGAATGTAAAAAATCAGTAACGGTTGCTTTTTCAGGAGGAATCGATTCTACACTAGTTGCATTTATTGCTCAAAAATATTGTGATGTTGAATTAATTGCAGTAGGTATTCCTAATTCACATGATTTAGAAGCGGCTAGAACTGCAGCTAAATTAATTGGAATGGAAGTTAGAATTATTGAAGTTGATGAAAATGAAATGGTAAGTGAAGGAATAGAAATGCAAAAACAAGTTGATTTGAGTGGAATTGAAGTGGAATTCATGCTACCCTTCTGGATCGCTGCAAAAAACACTACTAATGATATTTTGATGTGTGGACAAGGAGCCGATGAATTGTTCGGCGGTTATGCTAGATTTAGAAAAAAAAATGCTGAAAAGAATCTATCAAAAGAAGTAAAGAATTTACTAAAAAGAATACCTAATAGAGAAAAAAAGATAACTGATGCCTTCAACCTTAACCTTTCGTGCCCTTATTTGGCTAAAGAAGTAATTAAAGAAGCTGAAGTCTTTAGCACAGACGAACGTATTGGTGATGTAGGAAAGGTTATTCTAAGAAAATTGGCAATTGCATTTGGGCTGCCTAATGAAATTGCAAACAGGAAAAAGAAAGCTGCACAATATGGTAGTGGAAGTCAAAAAGCAATAAAGAATATAATAAAACATAGAATTGAATTTAAGATAGATTTTGAAAGTGAAAAAATTGCAAAAGCAATAGCAAAAGCAACAGAACCTGAAAATAAAGGATGGATAGAAACTACAGTAGACAAAAAACATCTTAAAGCTATTGTAAAAGCCAAAAGTTTAGGGAGCTTAAGAGAAGCTGCAGAAGATTTTATGGCCTGTGTAGCCGTAGCTGAAAAAGTTACAAAAGAATGAATAAAGCATAAGAAAGTAGTTCCCCTATAGAATTAGATGAGTCAAACCTATAGTGATATGCTAGCGAAAGTTCAAGAATTTCATGACAAACATGAATTTAGTAATAAAAAAAATCGTGGACATGATATGTCATATAGGATTTTACTTACAATTGAAGAATTAGGAGAATTGGCTGAATGCTTCACAAAAGGTAAACCTAATGAAGAAAAAGCTGAAGAATTAGCTGATATTCTAATACTTATTCTTGGCCATGCCATTGCTATGAATGTTGATTTAGAATACGCTTTCAATAAGAAAATGAAAGAGATTATGAAAAGACCAGCAATAATGGGTGATTTAGGAATCCGAGTTACCAATTATAAACAATAAATTCGGCAAATACTAAATATCACAGTCTTTACTGTTAAAATGTGTCTCTACCAAAAGATAACAAAGATTCAATTCCCGAACCTGTAAAAGGCCTAGAAGGAATTGTTGCTGCTGACACTAATTTAAGTTCTGTAAATGGGGAAAAAGGCATTCTTAGATATTGTGGTTACAACATAGATGATTTAGCATTTAATACAACTTTTGAAGAAACAATTTGTTTACTTTATGATAATGAATTGCCAAATAAAAAACGTTTAGATGAAATGACAAAAAATATAGGAGAAGCCAGAGTTTTACCTAAAGAAGTAATAGAAATAATTACTGAATTAGTCGGGAAAACATCTCCAATGAGTACTCTAAGAACTGTTGTATCTGTATTGGGCCATTATGAAAAAAATGTACCCCTTAAAGAATTACCACCAAAGGCACTAAGACTGGTAGGTCAAATTGCAACAGCAGTTGCAATAATACACCGCCTAAGAAAAAATCTACCCATTATTAAAGCAAACCCAGCTAAAGGACATGCAGAAGATTTTCTCAATATGCTACATGGAAAAGAACCAACAAAAACCCAAATAGATGCTCTAAATTTATATTTAATATTATTAGCAGATCATGGATTTAATGCATCCACATTTTCAGCAAGAGTAACTGCTGGAACTTTAGCTAATTTACATTCTGCTATAACTTCAGCAGTAGGTACCTTGAGTGGGCCGCTACATGGGGGTGCTAATGAAAAAGCAATGAATATGATCGAAGAAGTTGGCACAAAGAAAAAAGCATCAGCTTATATTCAAAATGCATTTGATTCAAAACAAAAAATAATGGGATTTGGACACAGAGTCTATAAAGTTGATGATGCCCGTAAACCTCATCTAAAAAAGATGGCTAAACAACTCTGGACCGAAAAAGGAAACATGAAACTTTTTGAAGTCGCAGAAGAAATTGAAAAACAAGTAAAAGACCGAAAAGCTATCATTACCAATGTAGACTTTTACTCTGCACCTTTGCTATATGGCCTAGATATTCCAACCGATTTGTTTACTCCATTATTTGCAATGTCACGTATAGCTGGATGGACGGCTCACGTATTAGAACAATACAAAAACAATAGATTAATTAGGCCTAGAGCAAGATATGTTGGACCTATTGACCGTACTTTTAGACCTATAGAACAAAGATAACTTATCAAAAGACATTAAAAGTACTATTTCTCAGTACTAATATGAAATCCATTAGCGAAGCTAGAAATGAACTTCAAAATGGGAAAATTATAATTTATCCAACAGACACCGTTTGGGGGATGGGATGTGATCCTTTTAACCAAAAAGCAATTAATGAACTATTCAGGATTAAAGGGAAAAAAAAAGAGGGGCTCAGTGTAATGTTTGATGATAGGAAAAAAATATATGACACATGCGAGACGAATAAAACATCAAAAAAAATTATTAAAGAGTTTTTACCAGGCCCTGTTACATTAATACTAAAATCCAAGGAAAAATTTGCTGAAGGAGTTATGAGAAATGGAAACATTGCTGTTCGTATACCTACTAATGAAACGGCTCTAAATCTAGCGAAAGAAATGCCTGTTGTAACTACCAGTGCAAATTTGCATGGAGGAAATATAGCTGAAAGCATTAAAGAAGCAAAAGAGATATTTGGCCCCTCCTGCTTTTATTTAGATGGAGAAAAACCAAACGGTATTGAATCGACAATCATTGATTTAACTGGAAATAAACCTGAGATAATGCGCATTGGTGCTTTATACTCTACCATTCTGGAGGGTATGTTTGAATTCTGAAGAAATAGAAAAATGGAAAAAGGCGGGAAGATTAGCAAGAGATGCGCTTCACTTTGGAAAAACTTTAATAGAAAATGAAAAAAAAATGCTTGATGTTACAGAAAAAATTGAATCCTATGTTAGAAAAAATGGAGGGGAATTAGCATTTCCAACGAATTTAGCTCTAAACAATGTTGGAGCTCACTGGACACCTTCAAGTAAAAGTAAAGATGTTTTTAGAAAAGGTGATGTTGTAAAATTAGATGTTGGAGTACATATTGATGGCTATATTGGAGATAATGCACTAACTGTAGAAATTGAAACTAAGAATTATGAAAAAATGATTGAGGCTTCAAGAGAAGCACTCAATGCTGCGATTAATGTAGCTGTAGCTGGTGTCAATGTAGGATTTATTGGACATGCAGTACAGGATAAAATAGAACAATATGGCTATCGCCCCATAGCTAACCTAACTGGCCATCGAATAAAAAGATACAATTTGCACAGTGGAATTTCAATACCTAGTGTAAGAGAAAGAGGAGGGCCTTCGCTTACTAATGGTGATATCATAGCTATCGAACCTTTTGTTACGGATGGTGCAGGCAGAGTTGGAGGGAAAAGGAATTCAAATATATATCATCTAAGGCAAATAAGAAAAATTAGGGATGAGAAAGCAACAGAACTTATGATTGAAATTCAAGATAGATACAAAGGATTACCTTTTGCTGAAAGATGGTTACATGAAATTCAGGAAGATGCTACTAAAAATTTACAAAAACTTATGAGGGCCGGAATTGTATCATACTATCCTGTTCTGGATGAACTTGGAAAAGGGATTGTTTCACAATCTGAACATACTTTGCTTATTACAAATAATGGTAATGAGGTTTTAACTGGATGAAAGATTCTGATGCAATTAATAGGTTAGAGGAGATATTCAAATCTCCTATGCTTCAGATTAATCTATTGGCTGCGATTACAGGAGCGTGTGCTGCAGTTATAACTTGGATCTTCATAAACATGAGTAAAGGTATTCAAAGTGTATTTTATGGAGATAGTTTTATTGAAAACTCACTAAAAGGTTCTGATAGAGAATGGATGATTATTTTCATACCTGCCTTAGGTGGTTTGATAGCTGGATTAATTATAGAATATTGGTCTAAAGATGCAAAAGGAGCTGGAGTTCCGATGGTCATGGAGGCTGTGGCTGTAAAAAAAGCAAGATTAAGTGCTAAAAAGGCTATAGCAAAATTTTTTGCGTCTGCAACATGTATTGGTACTGGTATGTCATTAGGTCGTGTTGGACCTATGATTGTTATTTCATCCACAATTGGTTCTGAAATTGGTCAACGAACTGGTAAAACTGTAGAAGATACCAGAACTATGGTTGGTTGTGGAGCTGCAAGCGCTATCACAGCAGCATTCAATGCCCCCTTAGGTGGTGTACTATTTGCCATAGAATTAATACTTGCCGAATTGAAAACAAGATCCTTCATCCCCATTGTTGTAGCTGCAGTAATTGCAACAACTGTTAGTAGAAGCCTAATTGGTGATGTAGCCGCTTTTGATAGTATACCAAACTATACACTTAGTTCTCCCGTAGAATATCCTTTCTATATTGTTTTAGGCATAATTATTGGTTTTGCCGCAGCTATATTCATAAAATTAATGAACTTTGTAGAGACTAATATAGAAAAATTCGATTACATACCGATCCCTCTAAGAACTGCATTAGGTGGCCTTTGCGTTGGATTAATTGCCTTATCCTTTCCACATGTCTTAGGTAATGGCTTCGATGTTACTTCGGATTTAATCTCATTAGATACTGATGAAAATAATGATTTAATAATAGGTAAAAGCTTTCCAGGAAATACAGATGTTGCATCAGGCATAGGAAGCCTACTAATTTTTATCTTGTCAATTATGGCACTGAAAATAATTGCAACATCTGTATCAATTGGCAGTGGAGGTTCTGGAGGTATTTTTACTCCTAGTTTGTTCATTGGTGCTGCAATTGGAGCTGGCCTTGGATTAGTATTAAATTCATACGATGTAGTAGGACATCCTGGCGCATTCGCATTAGTTGGTATGGCTGCTTTTGTAGCTTCTACAACGCGCGCAACTTTAACTGCCATTGTACTCCTATTTGAAATGACTGCAACTTATGAAATTATACTCCCACTAATGCTTTCTTGTGTAGTTGCAGATGCTGTTTGTTATGTTTTATCTGAACATTCATTTTACACTTCGAAATTAGCTAAGAGAGGAATTAGTATCGACTTAGGAGCGGGACAGGATCTTATGAGGATGATAAGTGTTGAAGAGGCCATGTCAAAAGATGTCATGACTATTAAACCCGAATCACCATTGGAACTTGCTCTACAAATTATAGAAGACACAGGACACATGGCTTTACCTGTTGTTAATGATAACGAAGAACTTTATGGCATTATTACTTGGTCAGACCTTCATGATGCTGCAGAAAAACATGAGCGCCACCTAACTGTTGCTGATTATTGTACAACCGATTTAATTACAATTACACCAGAAGACTCCCTAACTACAGCCCTAGATTCCTTAGGATACAAGGAGATTAGTCATCTTCCTGTCGTGAATAAAAGCAATACTAAAAAAATTATAGGAATTATTACAAAAGGTGACTTGATAAAGGCATATAATAAACGAAGATTCATTCAAAAGAAAATGAGCTGGCAGGATTAAAACAGGCTGAACAAGCTTTTAATTGATTAGTATAAATACATGTAAATGTCATCTGATGATAAGACGGCTGAAATAGCACTTGAAGGAGCTCCTTCAAACAAAAGAGCAAAGAGTTCCCCTACTCTTTTCAGCCTTTTTGAAAAGATGTTCGACATACTCAAAAAATATTGGTGAAACTATGGCATGGTTCGGCGGAAAGAAAAAGCCAAAAAGAAAACCCCCGGTTTTAGAACCGGTAGGTACCCCGGCAGTTCAGGCTGTACCGGCAGTTCAGGCTGCACCTGTTGTTCAACCAGTACAACCTAACCAAGGAATACCGGCCATTCAGGCTGCACCTGCTACACAACAACCCCTTGTAGAAGTTGCACCGGCTGGAATTGTTGCAGATACTAATGTTGTCGTCACTACTGAACCTGTAGAAACATCAACTCCGTCCCAAGCACCTGCTTCGACTGGATGGGCTAAGAAAAGTGATAAACCCTTGTTAGACATCCATAAAAGATTAGATCATATGATGGATTCAAAAGGTAAAAGCTTGGAAGACAGATATAGTGATCGATTTGGTGACAAACTACCTGAATCAGTAGCTACAGACCCGGCTCGCAAAGATTATAACGAAAAGAAAGAAAATAAACCAGAAATTGTTTTCAAACCTCGTTCTAAACTAAAGTTAAAACCTAAAAATAAAAGTAAGGCTAAAACTGAAGAGAAAAAAGAAGAAAAAAAGGAAGAAAAAGTTAAAGTTAGTGACAAGAAAACTGGTTTGGGTGGAAAAATAGGTAGTGGATTAAAAACAGGTGGAACTAAAACAAAATCTGCTTTGGGTAGTGCAGGATCCGCTGTAGGTCGTGGTGCGGGAGCTATTACTTCAGGTATTGGAAAAGGTGCCGGAGCTATTACTTCAGGTATTGGAAAAGGTGCCGGAGCTGTAACATCAGGAATAGGAAAAGGCGCATCAAAAATCAGGGGACTTTTCGGCGGAAGTAAAACAAATGAAAAAGATTATAGTTCAATGAAAGTTGCTGAATTAAAAGCTGAATTAAAAGAAAGAGGCCTTTCTACTTCTGGGAAAAAAGCGGATTTAATTAAAAGATTAACAAAATAATTATCTATGTGTAATTATACTGACAATATCTTGATCTTTAACTTTGTGATTAAGACCAACAGTCTGTCCTGGAAATTTTGCTGAAGGACCCCATACTTGTGAGTACCTAAATTTACGGATAAAATCCCTATGCAAACGTTGGCAAATTTCTGCAACGCTCGTACCTTTTCTTACAACCATTGGTTCTTCTAAATCTGCTTTTTCACCTTGAGGTTTCATAAAAATAGATATAAATTCCAATGAATTATAAATCTGTCTTTTCAATTTTTCTACACCTTTACCCGTTGGTGCTGACACCTCTATTATTTTCTTATTAGTGCATTTTTCTTTTACTTTTTTTAATTGGGCCTTAGTAATCATATCAACTTTAGTTATTACATCAAAAGATGATGAATATACTCTCGTGCTTGCCAAAATATCTACCAAATCGTCTAATGTTATCTTCTCCCTTAATACAACTTGAGCATTAACCATTCCATATTCTCTAACTACCGATTTGATAGCGTCCACCTCCACTTCTTGAGCTACTGTAGATATTACCTCAATTCCTCCAATACCTGTTTTAGAAACGCTACCATTAGGTGGTCGGCTGTTTAAACGAAGACCTGAATCAGATAATTCTTTTAGAATGACATGTGGTGCTGGCTCAACTGCATCAATAACATGTATAATCAAATCAGCAGATCTTATAACTGAAAGAACTTCTTTTCCGCGACCGGCCCCCCGTGCGGCACCTTCAATCAATCCAGGTAAATCTAATATTTGAATATTAGCATCTTTATATTTTAAAACACCTGGAACAACATCTAATGTCGTAAATGCATACGAACCAGTTTCACTATCTGCATCTGTCAAAGCATTAAGTAACGTTGATTTACCAACACTTGGTAATCCAACTAAAGCTACAGTAGCATCACCTGCTTTTCTTACACCATAACCACTACCTTTGGGCCCGGAAGAACTAATCACGACTTCTTCTCTCAATTGTGCTAATTTAGCTTTAAGCTTACCAATATGATGTTGCGTTGCCTTGTTGTACT
>Ga0208894_1000473_pt1:0-7500 | contig 30270 bp, 27 predicted proteins | sample ETNtaG_12_FD_185752 | JGI IMG/M metagenome (GOLD analysis project Ga0208894, IMG submission 185752) | Marine microbial and viral communities from oxygen minimum zone, Eastern Pacific Ocean - ETNP201306SV49 (SPAdes) (version 2) | ecosystem: Environmental > Aquatic > Marine > Oceanic ...
TTAAAATTTTCTTTAATCTCTTGGCTGTTAGTGGTTATTGGAAATAAATCAGCAGGATATGGGTTAATACCCATCTTAATTAACTTATTAAGTTTTTCTCTTCTAACTATTTCTTGTTCAGATAAATTGCTCATGAAGATATTACATTATCTATAAACAAATATAGTTTTAAATGATTAGGATATCAATATTAATTGTTATAAAAAATTAAGCTTTAAAATAAATTATGAATTAGATTAATTATCTTTATCATTGAAAATTATTATGAGTTTAATAAGAGTAATTTTGTCTATTTTATGCCCTCCCTTAGCAGTTTTTGATAAGGGCTGTGGTTCAATATTAATAGTATTTTTATTATGGCTTTGTGGATGGGTTCCAGGAGTCATAGCTGCTCTAGTTATTTTAAATAATCCTAAGTATCAATATTATTAATGAATAAAGAAGTTAAAATAAAAGATTTAGGACTAGTTGACTATAAAAAGGCTTGGGACTATCAGGAAGAACTTTTAAGTAAGATAGTAGAGGTAAAGAAGAAGAATAGGAATGAAGGTGCTAATGATTCTACAAAAAATTATTTAATTTTTGTTGAACACCCACATGTTTATACTTTAGGAAAAAGTGGTGATATATCAAATTTATTGATTGATCAAAATGAATTAAAAAATAATGATGCCAAGTTTTATAAAATAAATAGGGGAGGTGATATTACTTATCATGGCCCAGGGCAAGTAGTAGGTTATCCAATTTTAGATTTAGAAAATTTTTTTACTGATATTCATAAATATTTGAGGTTTTTGGAGGAAGTAATAATTTTAACTCTTGAAGACTTTGGTCTAAAAGCTGAAAGAAATCCAGGTAAAACAGGAGTTTGGCTGGACTGCGACACACCATTTCCTAGAAAGATATGCGCAATGGGTGTTCGTGCCAGTCGATGGGTAACAATGCATGGATTTGCTTTAAATGTAAATGTAGACTTGAAGTATTTTGACAATATTATTCCATGTGGTATCCAAAATAATTCTGTTACTTCTTTAAATATTGAACTTGGTATTGAAAAGGTTGATATTGAAATTGTTAAAAAGAAGATTTTAAAGAACTTCAAAAAATTATTCAGTGCAACAATTATCCATTAGTTACTGATTTCATAAAGTCTAATTGTGCTTTCATCTTCAGTTAGTATTAGTTCTAAATTTTGGTCTTTATCAATATTGTTCAAATCTATATTTGAAATAGAATACAATGGAAAACTTTCATGTAAATTCAGCTTATCATCAAATAAATATATTTTTTTTGATTGACTGTCAAATATTGAGAACTTCTTTATTTTGTTATAACTAAAGATTATTGGATCTGAATAATTCCCATATGGAAGATCTATTGATTTATTTAGATTAGTTAGCTTATTCCCATCTATAATGGAAACTAAATTATATTTAGAATTAATCTTATGACTATTAGATAAGTTCAATTTTCTAACTGAAACTGAACCATTCATATCTATTTGTACTAAATTCCCTTTTTTTGATGTGCATATTAGATAATTATTCAATCTAAAAACATTACTGTTAGAAAAATTAATATTATCCTTTATTTTTATTCGAATCTTTCCTCTTCTATTTAGAATTTTTAAGTCTCTCTCAGTTTTTACAGCAATTATGTCCTTATTTTTAATTCTATAATGCTTTGGTGAATAAAGGATATCACTTGATTTTTCATATTTAAACCCTTTAACGATTTTACCCTTACTATCATACATTAATAGCTCATTGCCTTGTGTTACAAGAAACCTATAGTTTTTATTATTATCATAATCAAAAACTGATAAAGGTTGTGTTATTTTATCTTTAAAAACCTTTGGAAAAGGTTTGACTTCTTTACCGTTTCTGTCTAGCACATACAATCTTTTATTTGTAACAAAAATTAATTGTAGTCTTCCATTTTTATATAGGTCAATTTGTTTTATTTCACCTAGTATTTTCCCAACCAATTTCTTTTTCCATATTACTTTTCCCTGATTTGAAATTAAGTATAAATAGTTGTTGTTATCCTGAACCACAATTTCTTTAGCTTTTGTTATATGGTTTGTAACAAAATGAGGGTTCATAACAATTTCACCTTTAATTTTTGTATTAAAAATTTTACTGATCTCTTTATCTATATTCTCAGTATTATAATTGTCTATAATCCCATTAATGTGTAAAATTTCATTTTCTTTTACAATTTGAAAATGAACATTATTAAATTCATTTTTTGATGATTTTAATCCAATTAATTTCGAAAAATTAATTAATGAATTATTCTTTGAATTTATGTCAAATGAAGATTCTTTTGACATAAATGATTTAGACTTTTTATAATTTTCGCTGTATTGGTATGTATTCTTTAGTAAATAGCTTTCAATAACTGTCTTAAGGGACTTTAAGGAATTTGAAACAAACAAGAAGTTATCTATAATTACCAGTTTTTCAGGATTAAACCCAATTAGCGTTGGATTAATTAAACTAATTAATTTTTCTGCTTCAGGGATTTCTAGAATTTCTTTTCCTTTATAGACGTTGTAGGACTTGTATTTCTGAGTTTCTTGGATAGTTTTTTTAATATCATTAGATTTTAATATCACTACCTTATTTTCTTCAATTTCACATACTCCTATCTCAGTATAAAGCATTTTTTTCTCAATATTAATTGAATCTTTTTCAGTTTGGCTAAATATTTGAGAATCATTGTATCTTATTGAATAGAAATTTTTGTAATTATTAGGAATAGCAGAAATTATTTTATTCTGTTTTGGTTTGGTGTATTTTAATATGTTCTTTGATAAGATAGTCGAATCAGTTATTACTGATATTCCATTAATTAAAATTTTATCATTAAATAAATTTGCTTTGAGAAATAAGTCATCGTTAACATTACTAAAAGCATCTCCAAAAATTGTTAGAAAAAAATTGTTAGAAAAAGGGGCTTTGGCAAAAATGGAAAATGAAGCATCTTGCGAATTCAAATTTTTATATTTTTCATATAAATTGCTTTTGTTTAATACTGTTTTTTCAGTTTGATTTGCTGAATTTGAAATAATGTAAATACTATCAATAATTTTTTTATAAATATTATCATTATTAATCTCTGGCTCTGTTTTGTTTTCTCTGGTGATAATTGTAAAGCTATTATTTTCTTTATTTCCCGAGAGACATATTAAAATGGGATTATTTTCAGAAAATTTTTCAATTATTTTTATCTGATCTTTGAAATTGTAATTATGCTCATTATTAAAGAGATCTAATGCAATAGAATTATTAAGTATATCGCTTTTAAATTTATTAGGATTGTCAATCCTTATAATTATTGAGGCATCATTAGGAATGAAATTATTAAGAGAAGAGGGGTTTTTATCTATAAAATTACAGCTGTATATAAATAAAACTATAATAAGATATAATGGATTTAATCTCATCTTTTCTATGATCACATTATAAAATTAAAAATTGATTTTTAATTGTTCATCATATAACTTAAAAGATTTCCTATGATATTTTGTTATCCCATATTTATTGATAGATAATTTATGCTCCTTAGTTGGATATCCTTTATTATTCCTCCAATTATACTCAGGATATTCTTTATGTAATTTTTCCATATAATTATCTCTATATGTTTTTGCTAGTATAGACGCAGCTGCTATATTTAGATATTTCTGATCTCCCTTAATTATTGTCTTGAATTCAATATTATTAATGGGTTTAAATCTGTTGCCATCTACAATAATAAAATCAATTTTATGATTCAATTTTTTTATTGACTTATGCATGGCTAATATTGATGCGTTGAGAATGTTTATTTTATCTATTTTCTTATTGCTTACATTACATATTGCATATGCAATACAATTTTCTAGAATTAATTGTTTTGCCTGCTCTCTTTGATTTATTGATAGTTTTTTTGAGTCAGTTATTAGCTTATTTTTAAAATTTTTGTTTAAAATAACAGCGGCTGCAGTTACTGGCCCTGCTAATGACCCTCTTCCTGCTTCATCAGTGCCGCATTCATAATCATAGTCAGAATATTGTGATTCTAGCATCAAAAAATTTTGTTAATTAATCTAGATATGTTGGAATGTAATTAATTTTGTAACGATATTAGCTAAATATGAAGAATTATTTTCTATTATTAATGCTATCAATTTTTATTGTTAGATCATATTCTCAAGAAAAGCCTGCAATGATTGATATTGATGATGATATTTCATTGTCTGGCTTAGTGGATTCTATTAGAAGTAATTATGGAGATCAAAAAAGTACAAGATTATTAAAAAATCTAAATGCCATGATGATATTTCATTGTCTGGCTTAGTGGATTCTATTAGAAGTAATTATGGAGATCAAAAAAGTACAAGATTATTAAAAAATCTAAATGCCAAAATAGAGGATTACCTAATTATTAATCATGATGGAGATACAATAATTGTAGACACATCATTAACAATAAATAAATTTCATAAAATAAATTATTTAAGAAAAGATAATTTTGAATTAATACCTTTCTCTAATACAGGACACACCTACAATACTTTAAGTTATAGGGCTAATAAAGTGAAGCTTTCTCCATCTTTTGGCTCTAGAGCAAAACATTATAGTTATATGGAAATAGAAAATGTAAATTATTATGATATCCCAACCCCATTTACAGAATTAATGTACAGATCAGCTTTTGAACAGGGACAATTATTAGATGCTCTTTATTCCGTAAATACTTCTAGACAATTTAATATGACCATTTCTAGAAAAGGTCTAAGATCTCTAGGTAATTATCAGCACTTTTTATCTAGCTCATCAAATTTCAGATTTTCAACTAATTATAATTCTAAGGATAATAGATATAGGCTTAGGGCACATTATGTTAGTCAAACATTATTTTCAGAACAAAATGGTGGAATAAAAGATGAAGATATTGTAGATTTTGAAAATGGCACTGATCAATTTCTTGATAGATCAGTTTTTGATCCCTATTTTGAAAATGCAGATAATGAGCTTGTTGGAAGAAGATATTACATTGATCATAACTATAGTTTAAGCAAGAAATCAGATTCTATTAAATCAAATAATTTAGTTATTGGAAACACAATTTCTTATGAAAAAAGATTTTATAAATTTAATCAGTCTTCCGCAAATAATTTTTTTGGTGAATCCTATAATTTTTCTGCTATTGATGATAAATCAAGATTAAGAAGTTTTTTATTTAAAATTAATGCTGATTATAAAACAGAAAAACTTGGGGATTTTAATTTAGGAATGGAATATAATAATCATAAATACAACTTTGGGAACATTGATTCTTTAAATACTTCCGGGGTTGCTAATGAAATTAATAATACAGGTATAATATTATATGGATCATATTCCAAAAGACTCAATAGACTTAATATTAAAGCAAACTTTTCATCCTCAATTTCAGAAGACATATCTGGAAATATGCTACAGGGTAATTTGTTTTACAAGTTAAATGATGATATAGATATAATAGGTGATATATCTATTTCTTCACATAAACCAAATTATAATTTTTCATTATTTAAGAGCAATTATATTTCTTATAACTGGGAAAATGACTTTGAAAATATTGAATTATATTTCTTATAACTGGGAAAATGACTTTGAAAATATTGAAAACAGAGAATTTAGCTTAGATGTTAAGTCAAATAAATATTTTGACCTAAGTTTCCATTACCTAAGTATTGATAATTACACCTACTTTACAAAGGACAATTTTGACGCTATTAAACCCTTTCAATATTCAGATAATATTAATCTAATCAAACTTAGAGTTTCAAGAGAGTTTTCAATAAATAAGTTCTTTTTTGATAATCAAATTCAATATCAAAAAATTTCTAATGCTTCAGGAGTCCTTAATGTCCCTGAAATAATTGCTAGAAATTCAATTTATTATAGCAGTCATTTATTGGATAAGGCACTTTTTTTACAAACAGGGTTTAGTATAAGCTATTTCTCAAAATTTTACATGAATTCATATGATCCACTCTTATCTGAATTTTATGTACAAAACATCAAAAAAATTGGAGGATTTCCATTAATGGACTTCTTTATAAATGCTAAAATTCAACAAACTAGACTGTATTTTAAATTAGAGCATTTTAACTCTTCATTTACTGGTTATAATTTTTATTCTGCACCAAATTATCCCTACAGAGATTTTTCATTTAGGTTTGGATTAGTTTGGAACTTTTTCTTATAGTTAACTAATTGATAGTTAGACAGATCAAATTTTTCTCTGAAAAATACCTGTAAAATATTTTGTACATAGTAAAAAGATGCTATATTTGCACCCGCTATTAGCCAAAACGGCCATTTATATGGTTAAAATTTGTTAATAAATATTAATTTATTTGCCAATTGAAGTTTTGGTAGCAAAAAAAACGGTTTTATATTTGCCTCCTGCTATATTTTATAGAGAAGCAGATTAGAATCTATGTTCATTAAAATATTGAATTGATTGACAGCGTAAAATAAATTTTTAATTTATTTACAGAGAATAAACCATTTTGAGATGATAGATAAAATTTCTTTAGTTGTTAAATAGTATTTAAAATTTAACGATGAAGAGTTTGATCCTGGCTCAGGATGAACGCTAGCGGCAGGCCTAATACATGCAAGTCGAGGGGTAACAGAAAGTGCTTGCACTTTGCTGACGACCGGCGAACGGGTGAGTAACGCGTATACAATCTACCTCATACTAGAGAATAGCCCGAAGAAATTTGGATTAACACTCTATAGTATCATTTAAAGACATCTTTTTATGATTAAAGGTTACGGTATGAGATGAGTATGCGTTCTATTAGTTTGTAGGTGAGGTAACGGCTCACCTAGACTGCGATAGATAGGGGCCCTGAGAGGGGGACCCCCCACACTGGTACTGAGACACGGACCAGACTCCTACGGGAGGCAGCAGTAAGGAATATTGGTCAATGGACGAAAGTCTGAACCAGCCATGCCGCGTGCAGGATGAATGCCCTATGGGTTGTAAACTGCTTTTATACAGGAAGAAAAACTTTCTCGTGAGAAAGCTTGACGGTACTGTAAGAATAAGGATCGGCTAACTCCGTGCCAGCAGCCGCGGTAATACGGAGGATCCAAGCGTTATCCGGAATTATTGGGTTTAAAGGGTCCGTAGGTGGATAATTTAGTCAGAGGTGAAATCCTGCAGCTTAACTGTAGAATTGCCTTTGATACTGGTTATCTTGAGTTATTATGAAGTGATTAGAATGTGTAGTGTAGCGGTGAAATGCATAGATATTACACAGAATACCAATTGCGAAGGCAGATCACTAATAATCAACTGACACTGAGGGACGAAAGCGTGGGTAGCGAACAGGATTAGATACCCTGGTAGTCCACGCCGTAAACGATGGTCACTAGCTGTTTGGACTTCGGTCTGAGTGGCTAAGCGAAAGTGATAAGTGACCCACCTGGGGAGTACGTTCGCAAGAAT
>Ga0208894_1000473_pt1:12500-30270 | contig 30270 bp, 27 predicted proteins | sample ETNtaG_12_FD_185752 | JGI IMG/M metagenome (GOLD analysis project Ga0208894, IMG submission 185752) | Marine microbial and viral communities from oxygen minimum zone, Eastern Pacific Ocean - ETNP201306SV49 (SPAdes) (version 2) | ecosystem: Environmental > Aquatic > Marine > Oceanic ...
GGTGGAGCAAAAAATAAATTTTTAATTCAATTAATTAAGAAAACCATAGACAATCCTATAGTTATTCCAGAGAATTTATTGATAGATTTTAAGGAAGCATTAATTTTTGGTTTGCTAGGAGTATTACGTTTGAGAAATGAAAATAATTGTTTAAGTTCTGTGACAGGTTCATTAAGAGATCATTCATCAGGAAAAATTTATCAATAATTTAATACTAAATATTAATAATTATAAACTTTTGATTTATATTGTATTACTTAATACGTTATAGTTAGATGGAGTTATTTATTATAAGCATATTTATTCTTGGATACTTTGCCATAACAATTGAACATGTTATAAAGGTTGACAAATTAGTCCCTGCTCTTATTACAATGACAATTTTATGGGCAATAATAGCTTTAGGAATTGATGGTTTTTCTAATTGGTTTGATCCAAGTTCACATGGATTAGTAGAAGGTTTTTTAAATTTTCCTCTTGAAGAAAAGCAGCATTTATTAGAAAACACTTTATTACATCATTTAGGAAAAACTTCTGAAATACTTATTTTTCTTATAGGAGCAATGACCATTGTTGAGATAATCGATCATTTTAATGGATTTATTGTTATTAGAGACCTAATAAAATTTAAGAGTAAAATTGCAATATTATGGGTTTTCTCAATTTTAGCATTTGTTTTATCAGCTATAATTGATAATCTAACAGCCACAATAGTACTTATCTCTATTCTTCAGAAATTAGTTTCAAATAAGTCACTTAGATTATGGTATGCGGGGCTGATAGTAATAGCAGCAAATGCTGGAGGTGCATGGTCTCCAATAGGTGATGTCACAACAACTATGCTTTGGATTGGAAAAAAGGTTACAACACTTGAATTAATTTCTCATTTATTAATTCCTTCTATAGTATGTATGGTAGTTTCTTCGGGAGTTGCATCATTATTGCCAGTTTTTAAGGGTAAAATTACTTTAAAAACTTCTGAGAAGGATATAAGAAATAAATATAGTCTTAATATTTTAGTAATAGGTTTATTAGCCATTATCTCAGTTCCTGTTTTTAAAATTGTCACACATCTACCGCCATATATAGGAATGATGCTAGGTTTAGGTGTAGTTTCAATATTTGCTGAGTTTTATTCTAATTCTAAGTTTGGATTAAGTGAAATTACTTCTTCTGATCATGATGAGCTTCTAATATCAAGTTCTCATGTTAGTCCAGTACATAACGCATTATCAAAAATTGAACTTCCTAGTATTTTATTCTTCTTAGGAATATTAATGGCTGTTGCAGCTTTAGAGTCTTTAGGAATCTTGTTTCAATTAGCTCTAGATCTTAAGGAAACCATTTCATTGGATACTCTTGTGCTGATAATGGGTGTCGCCTCAGCTATAATTGACAATGTTCCATTAGTTGCTGCAAGTTTGGGAATGTTCACAGAGTCAGTAGATAATCAGTTGTGGCATTTTATAGCATACTCAGCTGGTACTGGAGGAAGCATGTTAATAATTGGATCAGCAGCAGGCGTAGTTGCAATGGGAATGGAGAAAATTAATTTCTTTTGGTATTTAAGAAAAATATCATGGATTGCTTTAATTGGATTTGTTGCGGGTGCAGCCGTATTTATGATTCTTAGAAATTTCATTTAGATTATTGAACTACAATTCAACCATAAAGTGGATGTTTAGTAAATTACCAATGTTTCAAAACATTGGTAGCTCTGCCTATAAAAAGGATTTAAATAATATTATTAAATTATCAAGCCACTTAAATAATCCACATAGAAGTTTTAAATCAATTCATATCGCAGGAACTAATGGTAAAGGATCTACTGCACATATGATATCTTCAATATTACAACAGTCTAAATATAAAGTAGGGCTATATACTTCCCCTCATTTGGTTGATTTTAGAGAGAGAATAAAAATCAATGGAGTGATGATTAAAAAAGAATTTGTCACAGATTTTATCAAAGAGAATATAGATTTTTTTAATGAAAACAGGTTTTCTTTTTTTGAAATGACTGTAGGGATGGCCTTTGAATATTTCAAGCAAAACTCTATTGATATAGCTGTTATTGAAGTTGGCATGGGAGGAAGGCTTGATTCCACAAATATTATTTCCCCAGAGATTTCAGTTATTACTAATATTTCTTTTGATCATACTCAATTTTTAGGAGATACAATTGAAGAAATAGCTAAAGAAAAAGCAGGTATAATTAAAAATAATATACCAGTAATAATCGGAGAGAATAAGAATAATGTTTCAGAGATATTTAAGACTATAGCTAAAGAAAAAAAATCAGAAATATCATTCTCAGATGAGATGACACAAAAAGAGTATGAATGTGATCTTAAAGGATCATATCAAAAAAACAATATAAGAACTTCAATTAATGCTATTAATTCATTAGTTAAATCTGGATATAATATAAATGAGAAAAATATTATTGATGGATTAAAAAATGTAATAAGAAACACTGGTATCAGGGGTAGATGGGAAATACTTGGCAATGACCCGCTTATTATTTGTGATGCTGCACATAATAAAGATGCGTTATCTATTGTTATTAATGATTTAAAGTCAACAAAGTGTAGGATTCATTTTGTTCTTGGGTTTGTTAATGATAAAAGTGTAGATTCAATTATAGGTTTATTTCCAGAATCTGCAAAATTCTATTTCACTAGACCAGATATTGAGAGAGGATTGGATGAGTTAGAATTAAAGAAATTATTTAATTCAAAAAATAGAATTGGGGAATCTTTTAAAAATGTCAAAGAGGCACTCAAATCTGCTATAAGAAAATCAAACAAAAATGATCTAATATTTGTTGGCGGCAGTACATTTGTTGTAGCTGAGGTTGTATAACTATTCTGTTGACTTTAATCTAATAACAATTGCCCCACCACGAGCAATACCTCCATATTTATTAGTCGCCGCGAGTGATCGTAGTATTGTTATACTTTTAATTTGTTGAGGATCAATAAAACTAGGATAATCAGTATAAAGAAGCCCATCGATATCATATACTGCATATGCATTATAATTAATTGACTGACTTCCACCTCTAATTAATATTTTAGGGGATACACTTTCTAAATTATCTTTGTGATAGTCTAAATAATTAGCAATATTATCACCAATTACTTCTACTCCTGGAAATTTACCAACAATTACATCAAGAAGTGTTAATGCCCCAGATGAAATCTTTGATTTTGTTGGGGATATAATTTTACTAGTTGATGAGCAATTAATTAAAATAAAAGCAGATAATAGTATGAAAATTCTTTTCATAATTTCATTAAGTTAATAAATTATTCACAATTTACTGTACTAGTATATTTTGTCTAATTCTTTGCTCAGTTTCAAGAACTAATTTATATTTGCAGACCAACCCTTGGGGCGCGTAGCTCAGTTGGTTCAGAGCACTTGGTTTACACCCAAGGGGTCAGGGGTTCGAATCCCTTCGCGCCCACCAAAAATTAATCCACTCATTGAGTGGATTTTTGTATTATTGCCGACTATATTAAAAACTTGAGATAACTTTTACAGTTCTATCAATTTCTTCCTGAGAGTTATATAAAGAAACTCCAAGCCTCGTTACACCTCCAATTTTTTCTAAGTTTAATTTTTGAATTGCTTTTAAAGCATAAAAATGACCATCCCAGGCGCAAATGTTAACTTCTCCAAGTTTTTTACAGATTTCATTTGCTGAATATTTCTTATGAATAAATGAAACAGTAGGCGTTCGATTTTTATTAGAAAAATCTTGTCCAATAACTGTTACATTATCCAGTGAGTCTAAATTTGAATATAAGTTTGATGCCAATTCATATTCATGATTACCTATTTTATTATATGCTGAGACTAATTTTTCTCTATATGAATTTCCTTCTCCAATTAAAGAAATAAAATCTATTGCAGCTGAAACACCACTACATGCAGCATGATTTAAAGTTCCGGTTTCAATTTTATATGGAGCAAACTGCTCTTGTACTATTAGCCTGTCAGGATCCAAGGTGTCTAAAAGGCCAGGTCTAGAATACAAAAGTCCTACATGGGGTCCATAAAACTTATATGCAGAGCATATCAAGAAATCACAGTCTAATGATTTAACATCAATAGAAAAATGTGGAGCATAATGAACGGCATCTAATAATAATAAAGAGTTATATTTTGCTGTTATTTTTTTTATATAATTAAAATCATTAATAGTACCAAGGGCATTCGAGGACATTCCCATAGCTACTAAAGCAGTTTTTTGATTAATTTTATTTTTAAAGTCATTGTAATCTAGAGTCCCATCCTTAAGAAGTGCTACTTCTACTAGTTTAATCCCATAGCTCTCAAGAGTTTTCCAGGGACCTCTATTTGCTTCATGATCAAGCTCTGTTATAATTACTTCATCACCTTTTTTAATAATTTTTGATAATCCTCTTGATAAACTATAGTTCAGGGTTGTCATATTTTGACCTATAGATATACACTCTTTGCTTTCTGCACCAAGAAGTTGAGCTACTTTTTCCCGCATAGAATCCATAATAAAATCAGTCTGTTTACTTGTTCTGAATTCTCCATGAGTGTTTGAGTTAGATTTTCTATAGTAATTGGATATAGCATCAATTACGCTTGAAGGAACTTGAGTTCCCCCAGGTCCATCTAAATAAATTATTTGATTTTCATTTTCATCTTTTAATGATAATGAAGGAAAGTTACTTCTCACTTTATCTAGGTTGATCATCTATTTATATATTTAATTATGAGTAATTTATATAATATTATTTTAAATCTAATATATATAATTAACCTCATTTTTCAAGTGGAGTTTTTCCATAAATAAATTTCATATCGGGTAGCTCTGTAAAATAATAGTGAACCCATATATAAATATGTTGGAATAACGCAGCTAATAACGCAGCCTTAGATTGAAATAAAATTCCTGGGATCCATAACAATAAGAAAACAAACTTGTACATCCCATTTGAGGTGTATTTAAAAATACCTTTTTTTACAAATGGCACATCTTTAAATTTATCTGGATTAAAGTGATCATATCCAAAAGCTTTATTTATACCAAAGTATTTAAATACAGAGTATTGACCATAAATTCCAGGAATAAGTAGAACTAAACAAATTAAATAAGATAGATTGTTCCCTATATTAATTGTCATTGCATTAGAAATAGATAAAATTATAATTAAAATTGGTCTTAAAAGTATAAGTATAGTAAAGCCAATTTTATAAACTTTAAAAGCATTTTTAACAAAAATTTTACTTAAGCCTTTATAGAATAATTCATATCTCCAACAAATTAAAACATATATTTGATGTGCAATTGCAAAAAATATAGTTAGATATAACCACGATTGACTATCTATTTTCCATAAGCTTCCATAAAAGACACTTTCATTATATTTTATAAAAAAATTAACTACTAATAATAAAATAAATAGCGATAAAAGATGCCAAAATTGTTTATAAAGTATTTTCACATTATTAATTTTTAAAAATCAATTTTCTTGGATTCCCTATTTAGTTAAAAGTTTCTATAGGGTGAATCAAGATAGCTGTTTGCTTCTTTTTCTAGAAATTTTGCTGACTTATTATCCCAATGAAGTGTTTTTCCTGGGAATCTTCCAGCAATTACTCCAAGTAATATAGTTTCTGTTAATCTAGAAGAATATGAGAATGGAGCAGAACATTCTCCTTTTCCAAGACATGAATCTATAAATTCATGATAATGGATATATGATTCTTTTTCATAATCTCTAATGGGATTCTTTGTTATTTCTCCACTTTCTTCAAATGATGAGATATCTATTTCCTCATATCTTCCATTAACAATAAGTTTTGGAAGTTCCATAAAATGAGGAAGTAGTAATCTGCCTTTTTCTCCAATAAACATAGCTCCTTGATTGGGTAATTTATCTTTATTAGGTAGTTTTAAATCCCTATGAGTTCTAGGCGCCCCTTTACCATCTTCCCAAACCCATTTTAATGTATCAGCAGTATACTGTGTCCCTGGAAATTTATATGTAACATGATTTTTTTCAGGGAAACCAATTCCATTAGGCCTTCTGCATTTATTCTTTATTGTAAGTGGAACATCTAATTCAAGTGCATTGTAGGGCGTGTCAAAAATGTGAACTCCCATATCCCCTAATGTACCGCAACCAAAATCAATCATTTTTCTCCACATAAATGGATGATAAATATTTTTTTTGTATGATCTTTTACCTGCAGTACCAAGCCATAAATTCCATTCTAATTTTTTTGGAATTGGGTCACTTCCTATAGGCTTTGGCCCATCATATCCCCAGTTTTTTGGAGACCATGCTCGTACAGTGCTAACTTTCCCAATTATTCCTGACTGAATTAATAGTGTAGCAAGCTTATAGTCATAAAAGGAATGAACTTGAATTCCCATTTGGGTTACTAAGTTTTTTTCTTCAGCAATTTTTCGCATTTCTCTTGCTTCACTTACGTGATGAGTCAATGGCTTTTGACAATAAACAGCTTTATTCATTTCCATTGCCATTATAGATGCTGGGGCATGAGTATGATCTGGGGTAGACACAATTACTGCATCAATTTTTGAACTCATTTCATTTAATAAAATTCTATAATCTTTATAGGCCTTCGCTTTTGGATGAGATTTACTTGCAGACATTAAAATATCACTATCTACATCACATAGGGCTACTACTTCAACATTTTTATGTGAAGAGATGTATTCTAAGTCAGCTTTCCCCATTCCTCCAACTCCTATATGTGCAGTTCTAATCATAGTTTTTTTTGAATTAGCTAGAAGGTCTAAAGGTAAAACAGTTAAGGTTGCTAAGGCAAGTGAATCTTTGATAAAATCTCTTCTTTTGTACTCCTTCATAACTATAATTTTCTAATTTTTATATTTCTAAACCAGAGAGGGCTATCATGATCTTGAAGTCCAATATACCCTTTTTTAAATGCTCCATACTTCTCTGCATTTTTCCATTTACTTTCACTTTTCCTTTTATACCAGTCTTCAGACCATGGTACAAATGACAAAATCATTTTTCCATTTAACCAATGTTCTACTTTTTTGGGATTGAATATAATCCTTGTTGTATTCCATTCCCCAGCGTGTTTAGTAATTTTATTATTTTTATTTGGAGAATACATTGCATAATCAGCACCTGCTTTTTGCCATTCATCAAGAGTCGCATTATTTATTTTCTCCCACCCATAATCGTCTAACAATTGGTATTCAGGACCCACTTCATAAGGAGTATTAAATCCTTCTTGTAAATGATAAAATATACCACTATTTCCTGCTAGCGGTAGTTTCCATTCAAGATATAATTCAAAGTTTTCAAATTCTTCAAAATAGTAGATAATATCACCACCACCATTCATGTCTTTTTCTAACTTTGAATCAGTATGAAAAGTTAGAACACTGTCTTGTATTGTCCACTTGCTAGGCAATGATTTTCCATTATAAGCTCTCCATCCTTCAGTACTAGTTCCATCAAATAAATAGATCCACTGATTATCAACCTTTGGGGATTGAGAACCAAATACAATTATGGCATATCCTGCTAATAAAATAATAGCAAAGAGTAATATGTTGCCTTTCATTATAATATAGAATGGTTAGTTATTTATTAAACAAAGAGTAATATGTTGCCTTTCATTATAATATAGAATGGTTAGTTATTTATTAAATCTACAAAAAAAATATGTATATTATAATCAATTATAATGCTGTAAAGACATCTAATTATTAATTGTAATTTTAAAATACTATGGAAGAATTTATAATAGTAAGGTATCTGCATTTTCTTGGAATTATTTTATTAACCTCAATGTTGGTTTTAGAGAATTTTCTTTTTTCTAATAATTTAAAAAATAATATAATTAAGAAATTGCTTTTAATTGATGGCCTGTATGGATTAAGTGCCATTTTAACCTTTATTACAGGCTTTATTTTATGGTTTTATGTAGGGAAACCCAGTGAATTTTATACAACTAATCCTATTTTTCATATAAAGTTAACTTTGTTTATGGTTGTGGTCGTCTTATCAATTTTTCCAACGGTTTTTTTATTTAGAAACAGAAAATCTACTTCAGAAGTTATAGTTCCTAAATACATAAGATTAATTAAACGTCATGAACTAATGTTTCTAATAATGATTCCATTGGTTGCAGTATTGATGGCTTATGGTATAACCATATAATATTTAATTAATCTAGTAAGCTTATTAGGAAAGCATATTCCATCGCAGTTTCTTTATATGCTTCAAATCTTCCAGAAGCACCTCCGTGACCTGCATCCATATTACAGTACATTAGTAGTGGTTGTGCATTTGTTCTTCTATCTCTAAGTCGAGCTATCCATTTTGCAGGCTCAAAATATTGTACTTGAGAATCATGATATCCTGTTGTAATAAAAATTGCTGGATAATCCTTTTCTTCGACTTGATCATATGGCGAATATGAAAGCATATAAAAATATGAATCTTTATTCTTTGGGTCTCCCCATTCATCAAATTCAAATGTTGTTAACGGAATATCTTCATCTAGCATTGTTGTTATTACATCAACAAATGGTACACCAGCTATTATTCCTCTAAATAGCTTTGGCTCCATATTTGCTACTGCACCCATTAAAAGCCCACCAGCACTTCCACCCATTGCAAAAATCTTATTTTCATCCACATAATTAGTTTTGGCTAAATATTTAGCACTATCAATAAAATCCCAAAAAGTATTCTTTTTGTTAAACATCTTTCCATCATCATACCATGATCTTCCTAAATATTGACTGCCTCTGATATGGGCAATTGCATAAACAAACCCTCTGTCCAATAGACTTAGTCTGACAGAACTAAATCTTGCGCTATTTGTTGAGCCATATGATCCGTATCCATAGAGTAAAACAGGATTTTCACCTTCTTTATATAAATCTTTTCTGTATACTAAAGAAACAGGAACTTTTTTACCATCTCTTGCATTAGCCCAAATCAATTCTGATTTATAATTATTTTTATCAAAATCATCACCTAACACTTCATTTTGTTTTAAAACATTTTTTGTTTTTTCTTTTAAATCATATTCAATTATTGAGGATGGAGTAGTTAAAGATGAATAGCTGAATCTAAATTTTATAGAATGTAATTCTGCATTTACACTAGAACCCGTTGAATATGCCTCTTCTTCAAATTCAACATAATGATTTAATTCTGAATTGGTTAATGATTTGACATGGTATTTTCTATTTCCATTCTCTCTTTCTGTAATTACTAGGTAATCATTAAAAACCTCAAAACCTTCAAATAACACATCTTCTCTATGAGGAATATATTCTTTCCAATTTTTTATTGAAGTATTATTTTCACTACAAATCATAAGTTTAAAATTTGTAGCATTATTATAATTAGTCCTAATATACCACTTGTCATCTAGATGATTAATTGAATATTCTAAGCCATCTTCACGCTTTTGAAATACTTTAAAATCTCCATTAGGATTATTTGCGTCGAGAATTCTTTTTTCATCAGAAATAGTTTTGCCTGAACTTATAACAATGTATTTTTCAGATTTTGTTTTATAAGAATATAGATTAAACTCTTCATCTTCTTCATAAAATACTTGTTCGTCTGTTGTATTTGAATTAAGAACATGCCTCATTACTTTTTCAGTTCTTAAGGTGTTTGGATTTTTTAAATTATAAAACAGGGTTTTGTTATCATTAGCCCAACTAACTCCACCTGTTGTATTGGCTATTGTGTAGGAGTTCTTTTCCCCACTTTCGAGGTTTTTAAAATGAACTGTATATAGTCTTCTACTAATAGTATCTACAGAATAAGCCATAATTTTATTGTTTGGACTAATATCAATTCCCCCAATTCTAAAATATTCATGACCTTTTGACATTTCATTTACATTAATGAGTATTTCTTCAGGTGATGAAAGTTTTTCTTTTTTTCTACAATAAATCGGATATTGTTTGCCCTTTTCATATCGAGTATAATAATAATATCCATTATCAAGATAAGGGACGCTAGAATCATCCTCTTTAATTCTAGATTTGATTTCAGTAAAGATCTTGTGTTCAAGATTTTTATAATCTTGCATATACTGATCTCTATAAGTATTTTCAGCATTTAGATATTCAATTACCTTTGGATTATCTCTTTCATTTAACCAGTAAAATTCATCAATTCTTTGATGATCATGTATGGTCATTATTTTATCAATTTTTTCTGCCCTAGGCTCAGGAATTTCAGTTTTTTTCATGTTGCAGGAATATAAAATTAGAACGGTTAATATTAAATATTTGTACATAATTTTTACTTATTTAGTGTTTCTGCTACCGGTCAATGGATTAATTGGTCAATTATAGGTTGCATTCTTTAACTAATTTAATAAATTACAGAACAATTTGTTTATTTTTGTTCTCTTAAATTTTCAGAATGAGCCCAGAAATATTTTTGTGGATATTTATTGCACTAGTTTTGTTTGAATACTTCTTTTCAACAATTTTAGATTATATAAATGACAAGAATTGGAAAGATGAAATTCCAGAAAATCTCAAAGAATATTATGACAAAAAAAATTATGCTAAAGCTAGAGACTATAAAATTGAAACAGGGAAAATTTCATTTGCCTCTACTACAGTTAGCATAGTAATTACTTTGGCGTTTTTATGGTTTGAAGGTTTTGGTATTTTAAGTGATTATATTGCTGCTGATTATTCTTCCCCTTTTATTCAAACAGCTATTTTCTTTTTAGTACTATTTATTTTTAATGCCATAATTAGTCTGCCTTTTAGTTATTATTCCACATTTTACATTGAAGAAAAATTTGGTTTTAATAAAACAACATTAAAAACCTTTGTTTTAGATAAAATAAAAGGAATCTTTTTAAGTATGTTAATTGGTGGTGCTCTTTTAGGTGCCGCTATATATCTGTTAAGTATTTTTGAAGAAGGATTTTGGTTATGGTTGTGGGTTGGACTTTCTGCTTTTATGATATTTATGAATATGTTTTATGCAGAACTAATTGTTCCAATATTTAATAAACTTACTCCTTTAAATGAAGGCTCTCTTAGAGAAAAAATTGAAGAATATTCTAGAAAAGTCGGTTATTCATTAAAGAATATTTATGTTATAGATGGATCAAAGAGATCCACAAAGGCTAATGCATTTTTTAGTGGATTAGGCCCTAAAAAGACAATTGCTTTATATGATACACTAATTGAAAAACATGGAGAAGAAGAATTAGTAGCTGTGTTAGCTCATGAGGTGGGACATTATAAAAAGAAACATATCTTTTTATCTATGATTTTTAGTATTCTTGAACTAGGAATTATGTGCTTTCTTTTTGAAATGTGTATGAATCAACCAATTATAGCAGAAGCTTTAGGATCTAGTCAGATGTCATTTCATTTAGGGCTAATTGGTTTTAGTTTTCTCTATAGTCCTATTGGACTTATTACAGGGATTCTATCAAATGTATATAGCAGAAAAAATGAGTTTGAGGCAGATGAATATGCAAAGGCTACATATGATGGTTCATCACTAGAATTGGCTCTAAAGAAATTATCAGTAGACAGTCTCTCTAATTTGTATCCTCATCCACTATTTGTTTTTGTTCATTATTCTCACCCACCACTATTAAAAAGATTAGAAGCTCTTTCAAAATAAAAAACCCCGATAAACGGGGTTTTTTCAATCTACAAAAACAAAAATTTAATTTTGTTGTGGAATTCCTTGTGAGTTTGTTCTTGGAGACCAATGTGAATGCATTACTTTCCATTCTCCATTTTCATTTACCCAAGTTTGAGAAGCTCTAGTTGCATAAGGGACATTTTGCTCACTATCTTCAAAATTAATACTACCATCAGCATCAAATGAGATTACAGCTGTTGCCATGTCAGAAGACATAAACACCTGTTGATTTGATATTTCAAATGTGTCAAAATCCCAACCTCTTGCGGAGTTAAGCACTTCTTCTTCATTTTGAACTGTTAAAGCAGAGCCATTTGAATTATAAATTGTTGTTCCTAAATCTGCAGAGACCCATTTACTAGCTGTTTCCCAATCTCGAGCAATATAAGCCTGTTGATAGTCATTAGATATTGAAATAATTTCTGCAACTAATTGATCCGAATCAACTGCTTGTGTATTTTCAGCATTGTTAGAACAAGAAAAACTAACTAAAACTGAAAGTAAAAAAATAAGTTTTTTCATAATTTTTAAATTTAAATTAATATTAATTGAATTTAACTTATTTATTAAATAAATTAAATTCTTGTTAAGTTTATTTTTTTTCAAAAACACCTTTTTTATTATTTTTTTTAACTTCATTCCAATTGAAATATTTCCCATGCATCGTTATATAAACACCTTTTTCAAAGGTTTGTACAAAAGAAAGAGCACATCCAAGATTGAAAAATCCATCTGATGAACTTCCAAACTCATAAGGAACCATAGCTCCAGTAAGTATAATTGTTTTATCAAGTTTTGCTTTAGCAATAGCCTCAGCAGTATTTACCATAGTATCAGTTCCATGAGTAATTACTATTCTTTTGTGTTTAGAGTTTTTGCACTTTGAAACAATTTTTTTAATATCAGAGGATTTTATATCAAGGCTATCAATCATCATCAATGTTTCAACTTCAACATCTAGTTTGCATCTACTTGTTTCTAACATTTCAGGTAAATGAGTTTTTTTAAAGAATAGCTCTCCATTTAGATAGTTGTAGCTTTTATCAAATGTTCCTCCGGTAATAAAAATTTGAATCATTAGGATTTAGCTTTATTATTAAACTTATTTGAAAAAAATTTATTGTATAGAAAGATATTATTTATTTTAGACTAAATAAAATTCTTCAACATGAGATTAAAATCAATTTTATTATTATTTTTTATTTCTATTTTTTTTAATTCGTCTTTTAGTCAAAATGAAATATCAAAAGAGCTATTTAATGGAGTAGATTTAGATGGTTGGATAGTATATGGTACTGAAAAATGGTATGTTTCTGATGGAGAATTAATATGTGAGAGCGGGGCAGATGAGCAATATGGTTACTTAGGCACAGAAGATTATTATAAAAATTTTCTTTTAAATCTTGAATTTAAGCAAGAGGCTAATGGTAATAGTGGAGTGTTTTTTCGTTCGACAATTGATGGCACAACAATAAGTGGTTGGCAAGTTGAAGTAGCACCACCAAATAATCATACAGGCGGAATTTATGAATCCTATGGAAGAGGCTGGTTAATTAAGCCTAAAAATGAAAAAGACAAGTACTTAAAAATGGGAGAGTGGAATAAATTAACTATAAAAGTTTATAATGATAATGTAACTACTTGGCTAAATGGATATGAAATGATAAGCATAGATGATGAGATAATTGGCAAGGGTGAAGGTAGAATAGCTTTACAGATTCATGATGGTGGAGGTATTAAGGTAAAATGGAGAAATTTAACTCTTACTAATTTAAATTGATAATATTAATGGGTCATTAACTCAGTTGGCTCAGAGTGCTATCTTGACACTTTATTTTACCACTTTTTCTTTATAATTTTTTTGTTTTATTATAGATTAATCATTCATATTTGCTAGTTCTCTAGATAATCCCTAAATTAATATTTAAATATTATAACTATGAGATTATTACTGCTAACAATCATTCTGTTATTAAATTTTAATTCTTTTTCTCAAGAAATTAAATGGACAACTATTACAAAAAATGAATACAATCCTACAGAAATGAAGGCAAGAGGTGTTGTAACTCTTGACAATGGAGATAAAACTCCGGAAGCAGACCTTTATATTAACTTTAATACTCAGAGGATTTTTTATAAAAATGCTGTTAATAATTCTATTTTCAGCATTCACAAAGAAGATTTTTCTTCTATTTCTCTTAATGAATATGAGGATGGGAAGGCAGTCAGGGACGGTGCCTTTTTCAAGGCACCACTTGCAGCTGGAGTAGATGTAGGAGAAGAAATTGCAGCTAGCCTAAGAAAGAAACTTTACGAAAAAGCTGATTTAAATTTTATAACTATTACATCTGTCAAGAAAAAAGGTTTTTTCACTAGAAATCAACCAAGGTTTGAAGTTAACAATGGTGCGTTAGATGTTTCTAACAAATCTGCAGTATCAGCTAAATTAATTGGAATAAACCAAAGAAGAATTGAATATCTTGATGAAGATGGTGATTTATGGGACAGAGGAAATTCCGGATCATTTCTTGGAGTAGGAGTAGAAACTACTTCAGATGACAAAGAAAAAAAGAAAGAAGCTAGAAAATCGGCCAGGATATTGAACATTAATTTTGGTAATAGATTTTTCTTAAATACTAGGGAGTTATATGATTTTTTCTATGATGAATATGAAGAAAGATTTTATCAATCTTTGGAGGATTTTAGGAACGATTATATTGGTATGAATTTAAAGGATTTACTAAGAGCATGGGGGCCGAATTCTGAGCAATATATAATTGATGAAAATTCTACAGAATATGTTTGGGTTTTTGAAAGAAAAGTTACCGATAAAGAAAGTTCAACAACAGGGTCGATGAATTCTATTAAGAAAGCATTGACAAAATCTACAACCGAAACAACTGGAACAATTTCAACCAGCTATGGAATAAATACAAATGCTAGTAAATACAATTTAGGTGGTTATGGTGCTGTTATGAATTCATATACATCAGTTAATAAAAAATCATTTTTGAATTATTATTCTACAAATGTTACTAGTCAATATTCTGCAACAAAAACCACTTTTTCTTCAAAAACAAGAGGTACTGATATTAGAGTTGACGATTCTAAAAAAATTGGAGTAATTGTAAATAAAGATTTAATAGTTACTGATGTTTTAGAAAAAAATTATTTTCCATCTCCTTATTATGGTGTTGAAATAAGATTTGTTAGGGATTAAATATTTATAAGTTTGTATCCTTTTGGGTCATTAACTCAGTTGGTTCAGAGTGTTACCTTGACAGGGTAGAAGTCACTGGTTCGAATCCAGTATGACCCACTTTAAAAAACTCCACTCATAAAGTGGGTTTTTTTATTATATTTATAAATTGTTTAACTAAAATAGAAAAAATGAAAAAACTTTTAATTGTATTAATCGGACTGACATTTACATCGTGTTCTTATCTAGGTGGAGATGTGTTACCTTGACAGGGTAGAAGTCACTGGTTCGAATCCAGTATGACCCACATTAAAAAACTCCACTCATAAAGTGGGTTTTTTTATTATATTTATAAATTGTTTAACTAAAATAGAAAAAATGAAAAAACTTTTAATTGTATTAATCGGACTGACATTTACATCGTGTTCTTATGTAGGTGGAGATGTGACCACCTCTGTAAATGATCAACATCCTGATTTTGAAAAAAACAAGGAAATTGCACAGAAATTTATTGATCTTCATTTCGTTGAGAATTGGGAAGCTCAAGCTGAACTTCTGCATGAAGATTTAGACTGGTCACCACCTATGTATGGATCAGAAAATTATGGTAAAGCTGGGCATATTGAAGCTATGAAAATGTATCAGCAAATGTTTGACAATATTAAATTTGAAGCAGATTACTGGTTGCCTGGTGTAGATCCTGAAACTGGAATGAGAGACGGAAGCGTAAGAACTTATGGTACATGGACAGGAATTCATACTGAATCTGGTAAAGAATGGGCACTAAAATCATATCACCCGATGGCGTTTAAAGACGGAAAAATTATTGGCGGTGGTGATTACTTTGATTTTGGAGGATTTATGGCTTCATTTCAAGAATAATATTAACTTTTTAAATACACAATAATGAAAAAACTAATGATTTTAATTTTGATGATTACATTATCATCATGTTCTGGTCTTCAACAAAATCCAGATTTTGACAAAAATGTTGAATTAGCAAAAAATTGGTTTGCTACATTTACTTCAGAGGATTATGATGCAACAGCAGCATTAATGTCAGAAGATGTAGAATGGCAAGGATGTTTTTATGGTAGTCCTGTAATGAACAAAGTAGACGCTATGACTTACATGAAGGGATGGCATGATGCTATGGAAAATATAACGTATACTCCTGAAAATTATCTTCCTGGAGTTGATCCTGAAACAGGTCAATTAAATGGGAGTGTAAGAACTTATGGTGTTTGGACAGGGACCAATACAGCAAGTGGAAAAGATTTTGAGATCCTTATGTATCATTATTTTACTTTTAATGATGAAGGAAAAATCATTAATTCTGGAGATTTTGGAGATGCAACAGGATTAATAATGGCAGTAGCCCCAGATAGCGCTGAATAAATATATCAAAATTTAATAATCGGTTTATTACTCCATTTCAAGAGCCTTAGGAAATAAAATGTTATTTTCTAAATGAATATGAATGTGTAAATCATCTTGAAACTCCTTTAGGTTGTGATATAGTGCTTTATATGTGTTACATGCATGTAGTGGTGGTTTGCATGTAGTGGTGGTTTGAAATAATTGCTTAATATTTTAATCTGCTTAAGATAATTTCCTGCTTTACTGTGATCTAACTCCATCATCTTAATTGGATTTTCAATAGAATCAAAAGAAGTTGAAAAAGAGGTTTTGTTTTTCTCTTTAGCAGATAGTTTTATTATATGTGGAAAAAGAATTTTTTCTTCTTTTATTAAATGCTGAAGAAGTTCAATTGATAATTCACTGAAAACTCTTGCAATTAAGAGTATTTCTGGATTTGAACCTCCATGAACTTTAGATACTTTTTCAGCAAATTCTTTAATAATAGGAATCATTTCTCTTACATACTTGTGATGCGTTTCAATTATATGATTAATAAGTAATTCTAAATCCATTTTATCAAATTTAGGTTCAATACTCTTATTATCTAATTGTTTAATTTCATCAAGGACTGTTGATTTATTAATATTTTTTTCTTCACATACTTTTGAAAGCAGCTTTCCTCCACCACAACAAAAGTCTATCCCATATTTTTTAAAAATTTTTGATGTTCTTATATCTGAAGAAACAATTTGCGCAATGGTTTTATTTTTCATATTTATACTTTATATTTTGTAAAAGAAGCGCAAATACAATTAAAAAAAAATGACATTTATCATTAAATTATTTATAAAAAAAAGTCAATTAAACTTGACATTTTAATATATTTATTTATATTTGTCAACTAAACTTTACATAATTTTAACTAAAATGAAAGAAATATTAAAGAAAAATACTAAAATCCTATTTATACTAAAAACCTAGCTATTTGGACAGTTGCTTGGGTTGGAACGTTTGCTATCTTAACAATTGGTTCAAACGAACTCTGGGATAGTTTAACATTAACTAAAATAGGTCTTGTAATAAATTTTGCTGTTGGAATAGGAATGATTATTGCTAACAAAAATTTATTTAACTATTATGATGAGCTACAAAGGAAAATTCACTTGGAAGCAATGGCGTTAACCTTAGGGTTAACAGTAGTTGTTGGTATTTCATATGAATTTTCGTTTGATTCTGGTATTATTAATTCGGAGCCTGAAACTGAGTATTTAATAATGTTTATTGCTATTTCATATATAGTTTCTGTGTTACTTAATTCTAGAAGATATAAATGAAAAATAAGGTAAGAGAATTACGAAAAAACCAAAAATTAACTCAGGATGAGCTGGCAGAGTTAATTGGTATATCTCGTCAGGCTATAAATGCAATTGAAAAAGAAAAATTTGATCCAAGTCTTCCAACAGCATTTAAACTTTCTGAATTATTTAAGATTTCAATTGAG
>Ga0208894_1000476_pt1 | contig 30170 bp, 28 predicted proteins | sample ETNtaG_12_FD_185752 | JGI IMG/M metagenome (GOLD analysis project Ga0208894, IMG submission 185752) | Marine microbial and viral communities from oxygen minimum zone, Eastern Pacific Ocean - ETNP201306SV49 (SPAdes) (version 2) | ecosystem: Environmental > Aquatic > Marine > Oceanic ...
AACAGTCGCTGGTGGCGGGTCGACTGGTTCGGTGCTGCTTGGTGGCGGGCCGATCGTGTCAGACATCACCAAGGACCAGACCTATGAGGGTGCCTGCTTCGTCGCAGGATGACCCCCTGACAACAACTAGCAACTGATGGCACGAGGGGGTGGCTGAGAGGCCACCCCCTCGGACCATCGACCAGACCCAACCGACCAGACAGAAACGATTCCATGCTCGAAGTTGCAAACCTCGAGGTTGTCTACAACGAGGTGGTCCTCGTCCTGCGGGGCCTGTCCATCGAGGTTGGCGACGGTCAGATCGTGGCCCTGCTGGGTGCCAACGGCGCCGGTAAGACCACAACCACCCGTGCCATATCGGGCCTGCTCGACATCCACGATGGAGAGGTCACCAAGGGTTCGGTCACATTTGACGGCGAGCGCATCGACGGGAAGGAACCGTCTGCGATCGTCCGCTCCGGGCTGACCCAGGTGCTTGAGGGCAGGCGGGTGTTCGCTGAGTTGACGGTCGATGAGAACCTGATTACCGGTGGCATTACGAACACCGACAGGGCCTCGATAGCTGAAGCCCACGAGCGTGTGATGACCATGTTCCCGGTTCTGGCCGACCGCAGGAAGGCCACCGCCGGCTACCTGTCCGGTGGCGAACAGCAGATGCTCGCCATCGGTCGTGCCCTGATGGTCAACCCCAAACTCTTGATTCTGGATGAGCCGTCGCTGGGGCTGGCCCCCAAGCTGGTGGCCCAGATCCGCGACATCATCGTCGATATCAACAAGGCCGGTACCAGCGTCCTCCTGATCGAGCAGAACGCCGTCATGGCGCTCTCAATCGCCGATTACGGGTACATCATGGAGACCGGAAAGGTCGTGATGGACGGACCAGCCTCCAAGTTGCTGGGTGATGAGGACGTCCAGGAGTTCTACCTCGGCCTCCACGAAACCGAGGGCGAGCGCAAGTCATTCAGGGACATCAAGCACTACAAGCGACGCAAGCGGTGGTTGTCATGAACGAAGTAGCACCTGTCCTGCAGGTCGATGACATCAGCCTCTCGTTCAAGGGCGTGAAGGCCATCACCAACGTGTCCTTCGAAGTGGCCGACGGTGAGCTGTTTGCCATCATCGGGCCAAACGGCGCCGGCAAGACCTCGATCTTCAATTCGATCAGCCAGGTGTACCGCCCCCAGGAAGGTGACATCAGCTGGAAGGGTGAGAGCATCATGGGCTCCCGCCCGGACCGGGTGGCCGAGCTGGGTATCGCACGGACATTCCAGAACATCGAACTGTTCCCGCACATGACGGTCCTCGAGAACATCCTTCTGGGCCGCCACGTGAGAATGGAGAGGTCGTGGCTGGCGGGTTCGCTGTGGTTCGGTGCGGCCCGACGCGAGGAGATGGAGCACCGCCTGGCGGTCGAGGACATCATCGACTTCCTCGAGATCGAGGAGTGGCGCAAGCACCCGGTGGCTCTCCTGCCCTACGGCTTCCAGAAGCGCGTCGAGTTGGGGCGCGCTCTCGCGATGCAGCCAGAACTGCTGCTGCTCGACGAACCGGTTGCCGGAATGAACCTGGAGGAGACCGAGGACATGGCCCGGTTCATCCTCGACATCCGCCAGGAACTCGGTATCTCGATGATTCTGGTCGAACACGACATGGGTCTCGTGATGGACATAGCCGATCGTGTGATGGTGCTGGACTTCGGTGAGATGATCGCGACCGGCCCGCCCGCAGAGGTCCAGCGCGACCCCGCCGTGATTGCCGCCTACCTGGGTGACGAGGCAGGCTTCACAGCAGCCGTCGACTGAGGGTCGGCCCAGTGGAGGCTGACGCGGACCGCTTTGGCGAACTGGCCGCTGAGCGCGTCGGCGCTGAGGTCAAAGGCGTCGACCTTGACCTGTTCCGCCTCTCGTTTGCACTTTCGCGTACAGCCACGAGGTTCGTGCGGCGCGTCGAGTCCACCGTTCACAGGCCGGCTGGCCTGACCTGGGCCGGGTTCCGGGTTCTCTTCGCGGTCTGGGTCTGCGGAAGCATGGAGTCCCACCAGATAGCGCACCTGTCGGGCCTGTCGCGGGCCTCGGTCTCGAGCGCGGTCAACACCCTCGAGCGCGACGGCATGGTCGCTAGGGCACGTGAGAGCACCGACCGGCGCCTTGTCACCGTGTCGCTGACAGGCCGGGGGAGCGATCTGGTACGCGACGCATATGTGGCCCAGCACCGCCAGGAGGAGGCCCTCCTGGCGGGGTTGGCGGAAGAAGAGGTTGCGGCACTCACAAGCATGCTCGAACGCATTCTGGCTACTCCGTGGCCTGCTGAAGAGGCCTGATCAGGCCCTGATCCGCTCACTGTCGGGGTCGTAGAACGGTCGGTATGACACGGTGGCCGGCACCCTGGTGCCGTTGACGTCGATCTCGAAGTTGGCGGCGGTGACCTCGTCACGGGGAGTGCCGCGTTCGTGGGATACGTAGCCCATTCCGAGGGCGGCACCGACCGTGTGGCCGTACATGCCAGAGGTGATACGGCCGACCAGAACGCCGTCGCGCAGGATCGGCTCGTCGTGGTACAGGAGCGGCTCGGGGTCATCGAGCCGGAACTGCACCAGCCTCCTTGTCAGGCCCTTGTCTCTCTGGGCCAGCAGAGCCTCGCGCCCGATGAACCCACCGGGCTTGTCCCAGTTGACACCCCACGAGAGGCCGGCCTCGAGCGGGGTGTCCTCGTCGGCGATGTCGTCGCCCCAGTGGCGGTAGGCCTTCTCCATCCGTAGTGAGTTCATGGCGTGCATACCCGCCGGCACCAGCCCGACGCGTTGTCCTGTCTCCCACACCTGGTCGAACACCCCGAGCGAGAACTCGGTCGGAATGTACAACTCCCATCCCAGCTCACCCATGTAGGTGCGCCTTACCGCTGTGACCCTGGCATATGCAAGGTCGATCTCCTGGATTGTCCCGAACGGAAACGACCCGTTGCCCAGGTCTACGTCGGTCAGGGGGCTGAGCACGCTACGACTCTCTGGGCCGAATATGCCGAGCACCGAGTAACCCGAGGTCACGTCTGACACGGCGAGCCTGGAATCGTCTTGTGTGTTCCGGCTAATCCAGTCGGCTTCACGTACCTGTGTGGAAAAGGCGGTGACTACGAGGAACCTCTCGTCGTCAAGGCGGTTCACGGTGAGGTCCGCCTCAATGCCACCACGCTCGTTCAGCCATGTCGTGTAGACCGACGTGCCCGGCTCCACGTCGATGTCTGCTGAGGAGATGCGGTTCAGTACGGCTGCCGCGTCGGGCCCCTGGACAAGAAGCTTGGCGAGCGACGACTGGTCGAACATGGCGACCCCCTCCCGGCAGGCACGGTGTTCGGTGGCCGAGTGGTCGAACCAGTTCTGTCGGCCGTACGAGTACTCGTAAACGGGCTCGACCCCGACAGGGGCGTACCAGTTGGGTCGTTCCCAGCCGCCTGCCTCGCCGTTGCAGGCACCGAGGGCGGTGAGACGGTCGTGGAAGGGTGAGCGTCGGACACCGCGGGCCGTCTCCACCTGCCTGAACGGCCAGTGCATGGCGTAGAGGAGCCCGAGTGCCTCGACCGAGCGGTCGTGGAGGTAGCGGCGGTTCGTCTGGAAGCCCTGCATCCGGCGGATGTCCACGTCCCAGAGGTCCATGGGTGGGTGCCCCTTGACGATCCAGTCGGCGAGAACCTTCCCTGCGCCACCGGCCGACTGGATTCCGACGGAGTTGAACCCGGTTGCAACGAAGTGGTTTGCAAGGTCGGGTGTCTCGCCGAGCAGGTAGCGGTCGTCGGGGGTGAAGGCCTCGGGGCCGTTGAAGAAGAGCCGGATACCTATTTCGCCGAGGACGGGCACCCGCTGACATGCACGTTCGTAGACGGGTGCCAGGTGGTCCCAGTCCTCGCCCAACTGCATGAACGGCCGGTCTGTCGGTGGGCCGCCCGCTCCGAAGGGCTTGGCTACCGGTTCAAAGGCCCCGACCAGGAGGCGTCCGGCGTCCTCCTTGACGTAGATGCAGTTGTCTGTGTCTCGGAGTGTGGGGAGGCCTGACGGGAGGTCGGGGATGGGTTCGGTCACCAGGTAGAAGTGCTCGCAGGCGTGAAGGGGAATGTTCGCCCCGGCCTGTCTGCCCAACTCATGGGACCACATGCCGGCGCAGGTCACCACGTATTCGGACTCGATTGTCCCCTGGTCGGTTTCCACCCCGACCGCGCGACCGTTCTGAGTCAGGATCCGTTCGACAGAGATACCCTCGATGACCGTGGCGCCCCGTTCCCTGGCCACTGCGGCAAGGGCCATTGTCGTTTCGACAGGCGAGGCCTGCGCATCCCCCGGGATCCAGACGCCTCCCAGTACCCCTGTGGGGTCCATGAGTGGCCATCGCTCAACGAGTTGGCCGACGTCCACAACGTCTACCTCGACTCCGAAGCTCCTGGCCATTCCGGCACCGCGGACCAGTTCCTCCATTCGGCCGGGGTTGTCTGCGAGGCTCACGGATCCGACCGGTCGGTATCCGGTGGGATGGCCCATTTCGTTTTCGAGCCGGTCGTAGAGGTCTGCTGTGTAGGCGGCGAGCCGGGTCATGTTGTGGGTTGCCCGTAGCCGGCCAACCAGGCCGGCGGCGTGCCAGGTCGTGCCGCTCGTGAGCGTGTGCCGTTCAAGTAGGACGACGTCGGTCCAGCCCAGCTCGGTCAGGTGGTAGGCGACGCTGGCGCCGACGATTCCACCACCGATCACAACCACCTGTGCACGTGGGGGGATGACCTTTGCCATGTCGACCCGGTTCCGTTTCTTCGGTCGGGGCGGCCATGAAGTGCCGACCCCTTGTGGTTAGTAAACTTAGCGATTATGTTACTGTCTATAACCTCAGTGACGTCGGTCACCTTGCCCGTTTGGAGCAGGGCACGGCGTAGTTCTGGTCGCTGGAGTGTAGGTCCGCGCCGACCGGCGTGAAAGAGGCTGCAAGGAGGGGGAGATGAGCCGACAGCGTGACATGGCGCAACGCCACCTGATGCCCCACTTCACCAAGGGAGCAGTCTGGCGTGATGCTTCCCTGCCGATCATCGAACGCGGCGACGGCTGCTACCTGTGGGACACCGACGGCAACCGGTACCTGGATGGACTGGCGGGCCTGTTCTGCGTCAACATCGGCCACGGCCGCACCGACCTTGCCACCGCAGCCGCCAAGCAGATGGAGACCCTCGCCTACTCGACTAACTGGGGTACGGCACATCCACCGGCGATCGAGGCCGCCTCGATGATCGCCGAGGTGGCACCTGGCGACCTGAACGAGGTGTTCTTCGTGAGTTCAGGTTCTGAGGCCGTCGAGTCAGCCCTCAAGTTTGCACGCAACTACCACCTGGCCCGTGGAGACGTCGACCGGTACAAGGTGATCTCACGGAACTGGGCATACCACGGCACAACCCTCGGCGCCCTCGCCGTAACCGGCATTCCCAAGTTCCGCGACCCCTATCTCCCCATGCTCTGGGACGGCGTTCGCCACGTCGCCAACACCTACCAGTGCGCTTCACCTCCGGCCACGGCGGCGGCTGACCTCTCGTGCGTGAATGCCATCGAGGACATGATCGTTACCGAAGGACCTGAAACGGTCGCCATGGTCATTGCCGAACCCGTGCAGAACGGCGGTGGTGCCCTCGTACCGCCCGATGGGTACTGGCAGGAACTGCGTCGAATCTGTGACCGGTACGGCGTCCTCCTGTGTGCAGACGAGGTGATCTGTTCATTCGGCCGCTTCGGGCACTGGTTCGCCAGCGAGCGCTTCGGCGTGGTGCCCGACATGATCACCTTTGCCAAGGGCGTCACCTCGGCCTACCAGCCACTAGGAGGCCTCGTGGTTCGGGGGCCACTTGTCGACGAGGTGTTCGACTCTGAGATGGGCTCCTACGTACACGGTTCCACCTTCGGTGGCCACCCCGTGGCGACCGCAGTAGCGGTCGCCAACATGTCGGCTATGCGGGCTGACGGCCTCATGCAACATGTTCTCGACACGGAGGGCTACTTTGCCGACCGTCTCAACGACCTCACGGCCGGTCACCCGTGCGCCCGTGAGGTGCGCGGGACAGGCTTCTTCTATGCGATCGACATCTGTGCCGACCGCGACGCTGCACTGGACCTGAGCGCCAGCCAGCAGGCCGGCCTTCAAGGAGGTGTTCTCGGTGGCTTCGTCCGTGGAGAAAAGATGACCATTCGTCCCGATGACCGCGGATACACGGGCCTCACGATCTCGCCACCCCTCGTTGCCGACACCGAGGTGATCGACGACCTGGCAGAAAGGGTCGACCGGGTGCTCACCCGGGTCGACGCCTGGCTGGGTGGGAACCGGTGAACGAAAGATCGCGTCTGATTCGCCATGGGCCTCTCGAACCGGCTGTGCGGCTTCTTTGATCCGATCGTGGAGCTACTCCGGCCGGTGCCACCCCTTGCACTCCTGCCGCTCTTCATTGTGTGGTTCGGAATCGGCGAGTCCTCAAAGGTGAACCTGCTCTTCTTCGCCGCCAGCTGGATCATGATCATCGCCGCCAGGGCTGGCGTGCTCGGAGTCAAGGGGTCCAAGGTCCATGCCGCCTACTCCCTGGGTGCCAACAAGTGGCAGATTCTGCGCTACGTGATCCTGCCCAATGCCCTGCCAGACATCTTCACCGGTGTCACGGTGGCCCTCGGTGTCTGCTGGGGGACCCTCGTGGCGGCCGAGTTGACCAGAACTACGACCGGCCTTGGAGCCACGATCTTCGCTGCCAGCAAGTTCTTCAGGATGGACATCGTGGTCGTCGCCATCATTATCATCGGCGTGATCGGTGTCGCAATGGACCTGGTCATGCGCTTCCTTGAGGCCAGGCTCATCCCGTGGCGGGGTAAGGGCTGAATTCCCTGGTACAAATCGTTCCATGACGGGCCTGTTCAACACCTGGTATTTACGGGCTGGCGAGGCACAGGCGAGGGTGGTCCTGGCCGACCTGGGTGATCCCCGGGCCGATGAGGCTGCAGGCCGACTGACCGCTGAGGGCTTGGCGGTGGTGGTCGAACCCATTGTTGATGGCGATGATCCAATGGTGGCTCCGGTGGTCGCCGCTGCACGCTCCGCCGGCTTGGATCCCGACGATCCGGTTGTGGCTGCTGCCGTCCTGGTCAGGGCCGGCCTGGCCGATGCGGCCGTCGCCGGTGCAGCCAGGCCGACAGCCGATGTCCTGCGTGCCGGCCTCAGGGTGGTGGGCGTTGCAGCCGGGGTGTCGCTTGTGAGCAGCAGCATGCTCATGGTCCTCCCTGATGGTCAGGCAGTCGTCTTCGCTGACTGCGGGGTGGTCCCGGACCCGGACGCAGCGCAGATGGCGTCGATTGCGGTTTCGAGCGCCCGGACCTTCGAGCAGTTGACCGGGGAGCAGGCCCGGGTGGCGATGCTCTCCTACTCCACCATGGGTAGCGCCGAGGGCGCACGTGTCGACAAGGTGCGGGAGGCGACCAGGCTGGCTACAGGCCTGGCTCCGGGTCTGCCCGTTGACGGCGAGTTGCAGTTCGACGCTGCCTGGATTCCCGAGGTCGCCGCGGCAAAGGCCCCGGACTCGGCTGTAGCGGGTCGGGCCAACGTATTCGTGTTCCCGGACCTCGACTCGGGGAACATCGCCTACAAGGTCGCAGAGCGGATGGGTGGTGCCAGGGCGATCGGCCCCCTTCTCCAGGGCCTCGACGGGGTGCTCCACGACCTGTCGCGTGGCTGTACAGCCGACGAGATCGTCGACGTCGCGGTGGTTGCAGGGATACAGGCACTGGGCTGAGAGCCCTTCCCGGGCAGCAGCAGAGGTGTCAGCGCGCATTCACTAAAAGTTATTTGACCATAACTTGGTCGTGAGTGCACCTAACGCTAATGTGAACCCATGCAACGCCAGACCCTCGATACAACACAGGTTGTCGACTGCGCAGCCCGACTGGTCGACACCGAGGGGTTCGAGGCTCTCACCCTCACGAGGGTTGCCGCAGAGCTGGGTGTGCGCCAACCCGCCCTCTACCGCCACGTCGACGGTTATGACGCCCTTGTCAGGGCCCTTGGCCTGAAGGGTCGCGAGATCATCGCCGGCCGCCTCGCCGACGCAGCAGTCGGCCTTGCTGGCGATGATGCGGTGCGCGCAATGGGCACCGCATGGCGCGGTGTGGTCAGGGACCACCCCGGCCAGTACGCCGCCACCGACCGTTACCCGTGCGCAGGCGACCCGGAACTGGAGGCCGCAGTGGAACGCGTCATACACGTGCTTGCACAGGCGCTAGCCGCCTACAACCTCGGCGATGACGAGAAGGTGCACGTGGCCCGCTCCCTCCGCAGCGCCTTCCACGGCTTCGCCCACCTCGAATCCGGCGACGGTCACCCGCATCCCCTCGACCTTGATGACACCTTCGACCACCTACTCGACCTGCTCTGTGCCGGCATCCACGCCCTGCGCAGCGTCACGGTCTGAGAGGCGAAGGTCAGGCAGGACCGGTGACCCGACTCGGATTCGTGCTGGACTCAGGCACCTGCATCGGCTGCCACGCCTGCACCGTGGCGTGCAAGAGCGAACACGACGTACCCCTCGGGGTGAACCGCACCTGGGTCAAGTACGTGGAGACCGGCTCCTTCCCCGACACCGACAGGTCGTTCTCGGTGATGCGCTGCAACCACTGCCAGGACGCCCCCTGCATGGAGATCTGCCCCACCTCGGCCCTCTACCGGGCCGACAACGGCGTGGTCGACTTCAACGACGGCAACTGCATCGGCTGCAAGGGCTGCATGAACGCCTGCCCCTACGACGCCATCTACATCAACCCGGCCACATCCACGGCCCACAAGTGCAACTTCTGCAACCACCGGGTGACCGAGGGCCTCGAACCGGCATGCGTGATCGTGTGCCCCACACAGGCCATCAGGGTCGGTGACCTCGATGATCCTGAATCCGAGATTTCGCAACTGCACTCGACCGGCACCGGATCGGTCCGGTCCCCAGACCAGAACACGAACCCGGCGGTCATCTACAAAAGCGCCGACTCGACCTCCCTTGATCCGCTGGCATCATCCATCCGGTCTGACGGCATGATCTGGTCCGACACGCTCGACTCCCATCCATCGCCCACACCGGTGTCGCTGACCGCGGCACCCAACCGTGACGACGGCCAGGACATGGGCCGAACCGTCTACACCGCCCGGCATCCTGTGGCCTGGGGCTCGATGGTGTCGGGTTACCTGGTCACCAAGGCCGTTGCAGCGGGCGTGATGCTCATGGCAGCCCTGCTGGTTCTCCTGGGCCAAGGCGACAACCAGGCAGCGGTCGGCGTGGTCCCGCCAATGGTCGCAGGTGCATTCCTCGCAGCCACAGGCGTCCTTCTGGTCGGTGATCTCAAACAACCGGGCCGGTTCCACTACCTGATCACCAGGGGTAACTTGTCGTCGTGGCTGGTCAAGGGCGCATACGTCCTTGCCGGCTTTGCAGCCACCCTTGCGGCCTGGTGGGTGGCGGGCCTCGCCGGTGCCGGTGGGGTGCTACCCGTCCTCGTCGTACCGACGGTCGTCCTGGCCCTCGGAACTGCCGGGTATACGGCGTTATTGTTCGGACAGTGTGAGGGCCGCGACCTCTGGCAGGAACCCCTGCTTCTCCCGGTACTTCTTACCCAGGCGGTCGTGGCCGGAGGCGCTGCGTACTCGGTGCTCGACCTGTTCATGACGGTTCCAGAGCTGGCGGCCGTTCGGTGGGTCTTCCTCGCAGCGCTAGTCCTCAACGGCATCCTGGTAGCGACTGAGATGAGTGGTGGCCATTCGAGACACGTGACCATGGCGCTGGCCGAACTGACCCACGGAGACCAGGGCCAGAAGTTCCGAATCTGGCTGGTCGCGGGCCTGGCACTCCCGGGCCTGCTTCTGGCATCAGCCCTGCTGACCGACTCCTCCACCCTCGTCGCCGCCCTGGCAGGACTTTCAGCGCTGGCGGGCATGTTCGCCTACGAGGACGCGTACGTGCGCGCCGGGCAGTCGGTGCCACTGTCATGAACCAGCCTGGAGGGCAAACGTGCTGACCGCCTACCCACCCGAAGGCGAGTGGCACGACCACGAGGCGCTCGATGCCCAGGCATGGCCCGAAAAGGTCAGGCGCAGGTTCCGCCTGGTTCCGACCACCTGCTTCAACTGCGAGGCAACCTGCGGCCTGCTGGCATACGTCGACAAGGACACAGGGAAGGTCGCCAAGTTCGAGGGCAACCCCGTGCACCCTGCCAGCCGGGGGCGCAACTGCGCCAAGGGCCCGGCCACAATCAACCAGGTCGACGATCCCGAACGAATCCTCTACCCGATGAAACGGGTCGGCGACCGTGGCGACGGCCTCTGGGAACGCATCTCCTGGGATCAGGCACTCGACGAGATCGGCACCCGGATAGGCGATGCCTTCCGTCAGGACCGCCACGACGAGGTCATGTACCACGTGGGTCGAATGGGTGACGACTCCTACATGGAACGGGTTCTGCATTCGTGGGGTATCGACGGCCACAACAGCCACACCAACATCTGTTCCAGCGGAGCCCGGGTCGGCTACGCCACATGGATGGGATTCGACAGGCCGTCAGCTGACTTCGCGAACGCCAAGGTCATCTTCCTCATCTCATCCCACCTCGAGGCCGGCCACTACTTCAATCCGCACGCCCAGCGGATCATGGAGGGTCGCGAGGCCGGGGCCAAGGTCATCTGCATCGACCCACGCCTTTCAAACACGGCATCACAGGCCGACCACTGGCTGTCGGCATGGCCCGGCACCGAGGCCTTCCTGCTACTGACCATCGCCCGACTGCTCATCGAGGCCGGCACCTGGGACAGTGAGTTCTTCCGGCGTTGGGTCAACTGGGAGACCTTCCTCACTGCCACCCGCCCCGACCTGGAACCCGTGTTTGACAATGTCGAGGCTGCGCTGCTCGACCAGTACGCCGAATACACGCCCGAGGAGGCGGCCCGGGTGTGTGGCATCGATGAGGACGTCATCCGCGAAGTGGCCGGCATCGTCGGCGAGGGCCTCGGGGGGCTCGCATCCCACACATGGCGGGCGGCATCGGCCGGAAACCTGGGTGGTTGGCAGGTGTCGAGGTGCCTCCAGTTCCTGAACGTGCTCACCGGCAGCGTCGGCACGGTTGGTGGAACCAACGCCAACGGCTGGAACAAGTTCATACCGGTCACCCCGATCCACCCCGAACCCCAGGGTCGGTGGAACGAGATGACGTGGCCCGACGAGTTCCCACTGGCCCACCACGAGATGTCCATCCTGTTGCCCCACTTTCTGAAATCAGGGCGCGGATACATCGACACCTACTTCACGAGGGTGTACAACCCGCTGTGGACCAATCCCGACGGGTTCACCTGGCTAGAGGTCCTCCAGGACCCCGAGAAGGTCGGCTGCCACGTAGCCCTCACCCCGACCTGGAACGAATCGGCGTGGTTTGCCGACTACGTGTTCCCAATGGGTGTCTCCTCTGAGCGCCACGACGTATCCAGCTTCGAGACCCATTCGGGCCGGTGGGTCGGGTTCCGGCAGCCCGTGCTGCGCCGCCACGCCGAGATGGAGGGTCAGAGCGTTGACCGAACCCACGAAACCAATCCCGGAGAGGTGTGGGAGGAACAGGAGTTCTGGATCGACCTCTCGTGGCGCATCGACCCCGACGGCTCGTTGGGAATCCGCAACCAGTTCGAGAGCCGCGATGAGCCCGGACAACCCCTTCCACTCGACGAGTACTACACAATGCTGTTTGAGAACTCCGTCCCCGGCCTGCCCGAGGCAGCCGCCGAGGAGGGCATCAGTGCCCTCGAGTACATGCGGCGCAAGGGTGCGTTCGCCATACCGGGCGACCAGTACGAGGTCCACGAAAGGGCCGTCGACGAGGCAGACCTGACAGGAGCCATCCTCGACGCGGCGGGCGTCTACCGACGACCCGGAACAGCCGGCTCACACGACTCGCTTGAAGACATCAAGGGTCACATGCCGTTTATCGGCGACGGATCATCTGCGGTTGAGATCGACGGCGAGGCCAGGTTCGGTTTCCCGACACCGTCCAAGAAACTGGAGTTCTACTCCGAGACCATGAAGGACTGGGGCTGGCCCGAGTACACCATGCCGACCTTCATCCGGAGCCAGGTGCACTGGGAGGACCTGGACTTCGCTGCCGGAGAGCGGATCCTCGTGCCCACCTTCCGCATCCCCACGCTCATCCACACCCGGTCCGCCAACAGCAAGTGGCTGAACGAGATAAGCCACCGTCACCCGCTCTGGCTCCACCCGGAAGATGCCGAGAAACTGGGTATCGAGGACAACGGTCTGGTCCGCATCACCACCCGGATCGGACACTTCGTCATCGGTGCATGGCGGACCGAGGGAATCAGGCCCGGGGTGGTGGCGGCCAGCCACCACATGGGCAGGTGGCGCCTCGATGAGGACAAGGCCCGCTCATGGGGTGCCGGTAAGGCATCGATCGACCGCGACGATGACGGCCGGTGGCGGCTCCGACGCGAACACGGCCACGAGTCGTACGAGAGCGAGGACGCTGACACCGGCCGTATCTGGTGGTCAGACACCGGTGTCCACCAGAACCTGACCTTCCCCGTCCAGCCCGACCCGGTAAGCGGCATGCACTGCTGGCTGCAGCGGGTGACCGTGGGGCCCGCACAGGATGGCGACGCCTACGGCGATGTGGTGGTCGACACCGATGCGTCCCACGCCGTGTTCGAGGAGTGGATGGCAAATACCCGGCCAGGCCCGGGACCCGACGGCCTGCGCAGGCCGCTCTGGTTCGCACGCCCGGTCAAGCCAACGGCGACCGCGTACCGCCACGAGGGCTAGGACCCGGCCACCAGTCTGCAGATGGCGGAAGGTGTGGGATTCGAACCCACGGTGACCCGGAGGCCACAACGGCTTTCGAGGCCGCCCCATTCGTCCGCTCTGGCAACCTTCCGCCTGCGAGGCTAACGAGGGCCCGGAGGTGGGCCAACCGGTGGGCCGCGGTCAACCTCGACGCCGGCTGAAGAAATCTGTCAGGAGAGCGGCGCATTCATCTCCGCGAACACCGGCTGTGACATGGAACTCGTGGTTGAGCCTGGGATCGGAACCCAGGTGGTACAGCGAACCCAGCGACCCTGCGTCGGGGTTGGGGGCGCCCCAGACCACCCTGTCGACTCGTGACGCCCATGCCGCACCTGCGCAGAGGGGGCATGGCTCCAGGGTCACTACGAGGGTCGCCTCGTCAAGACGCCACGATCCCAGCCTGGCTGCGGCATCGCGCAGGGCCAGCACCTCGGCATGCGCCGTTGGATCGCCTGTGGCCTCCCTCTCGTTGTGTCGGCTGGCCACGATCCGCCCGCCGACCACCACTACTGCTCCGATCGGTACCTCACCCTGCTCGCCGGCCCGCTGGGCTTCGGCCAGCGCCAATGCCATCAGATCGTCGTCTGAGGCGGAGGCCGGGTCTTCCGGATTCGGGTCCATGGCGCCGACGATAGGCCCCCCTGGGCACGACACCCGTTCTCGAGAGTGGCGGCCAGGTGGTCTGCGGCACCCCGGGGGTTCCGCTGAGGGCTGCTGCCTTCCGGCCCTGACCCGGTTCACGGGCCCCGGTCGCACAGGACCCGACCGCCACACTCCAGAACGGGTGCGGAGCAACGATACCCTTGTCGCCCGGAACCCACCCAGGGGTGGGGCCCGGGAGGGATGCGAGAGCGGCCGATTCGGCACGCTTGGAAAGCGTGTGTGGCTTTACAGTCACCGTGGGTTCGAATCCCACTCCCTCCGCCGTTCGCCAACTGATCGTGTCGCGGCCCGGCTGTAGGCTCGGCAGGGCATGGAGTACACGTCGCTCTACCGTCGGTTCCGACCCCGCCGCTTCGGTGAGATCAGGGGTCAGGAGCACGTCGTCGCCGCACTGCGCAACGCAGTCCGCGACGATCGGGTACAGCATGCCTACCTGCTCAGCGGCCCCCGTGGCACCGGCAAGACCACCGCTGCCCGCATTCTCGCCAAGGCCCTCAACTGTCTGGCTCCCGTCGATGGTGAGCCCTGCTGCGAATGCGAGCCCTGTCTGGCGGTAGAAGCCGGCACCTCCTTTGACCTGCACGAACTGGATGCGGCATCAAACAACAAGGTCGACGACATGCGTGACCTGCTGGGAAAGGTGGCTCTCGGAACGCCCGGTCGAACCAAGGTGTACCTGCTCGACGAGGTGCACATGCTCACATCCGGTGCCGAGAATGCCCTCCTCAAGACGCTCGAGGAGCCACCCGACCATGTCGTCTTCGTGTTGGCCACCACAGAGCCGCACAAGGTCGTCGAGACAATCCGCAGTCGGGCCCAGCACCTTGAGCTGAACCTCCTCTCGGCCGAGACCCTCGGGTCGCTGGTGGCCGACGTGGTGGCCGACGCCGGCCTGGACGTCAACGACGAGGGAATGGCCCACGCCGTCCGGTCGGCCCGCGGTTCGGCCCGCGATGCCCTCTCTGCGCTGGACCGGGTCGTTGCCGGAGGGGTGACCACCGACGACACGACCGTTGCCGACCTGCTCACAGCGCTCGCCACATCCGATGCCGGAGCAGCCCTCGGGGCTCTGGCCGCCGGTATCGGTCGGGGACGCGAGCCCCGTGTGCTCGGCGAGGCCTTGCTGGCAGCTCTGCGAGAGGCCTTCCTCGTCGCAATGGGTGTTCCACCCGAACAGCTCGCCGATGCCGATCGGGATCGTGCCCGCTCTTTTGCCGAGCAGGTGACCCCGGCGATGATCACAGGTGCACTTGAGACCCTTGGGTCGGCCCTTGTCGCCATGCGTCGTGCTCCCGATCCGCGGGTTGACCTTGAGGTCGCGCTGGTCAGGTTGACCTCGCCCGACTCTTCCGTCGGTTCCGACCAGGCGGTTGTCGAGGCCCTTACGAGGCGCATCGACAAGCTGGAGAAGGCCCTAGCAGATGCCGGCCCGCCCAGGGTCAGGACAGCGGCTCCTCCACCTCAGCCACCTGTACCGAATGCGGCAGGCCCGGCGGCTGCGGCGCGGGCAGTCCTGGCCCAGGCCGGTACCTCCCAGCCGCCGCTTTCGTCGTCATCACCGCAGTCCCCGGGGTCGACCTCCCGAGAGTCGTCCGAAGCGGCCCCGACAGAGTCATCCGGTACAGCTCAGCCCGCATCACAGGCCGACCTCCCCACCAGCGATGATCTGGTTGCGGCCTGGGACGAGGGCCTCAGCGACATGCTCTCCAAGAAGGCCCGCGCCAGATTCTCGGCGGCCCGGTTCGTGGCAGTCCAGGACGGATCAGCGGTTATGGCCCTACCGAACGAGCCCCACCGCCGGCGGTGTGCCGAGTTGGTTTCCGAGGTCGAATCAGTGCTTGCGGCAAGGTTCGGGGTTCCCATACCGGTGACCCTGACCGTTGACGACTCGCAGGTTGCGCCCGGCAGGAAAGCGTCTTCGACAAAGTCCGAGTTAAGCAGTTCAACCGACGTCACAGATGAGGTGATCGATCCCGATGAGCTCGTCGATGCTGACGAGTCCGACGGGTCAGCGGTCGAGAAGTTGACCGAGGCGTTTCCTGGTGCATCCCTGGTGGATCCGACATGACCGGTGTCGGGGCCTGTTGCCGGCCCGAGGCAGGGGTCTGACACCCGTGTACGCCGACGCCGTCCAGAAGGTGATTGACGAGCTCGGCCGGCTGCCCGGAATCGGCCCCAAGTCGGCCCAGAGGCTGGCGTTCCACATGCTGAAGTCACCCACCGAGGACGCCACGCGCCTTTCTGAGGCGATCAGCGAGATGAAGGAGCGCATCCGCTTCTGTGAGCGATGTTTCAACATAAGCGAGGAATCCCTCTGCCACATCTGCTCCGACGCGCGGCGCGAGGCCGGCATGCTCTGCGTGGTCGAGGAGCCCCGCGACATCGTCGCCCTTGAGCGGACCGGCGGATTTCGTGGTCGGTACCACGTACTCGGAGGTGCCATCAGCCCGATCGACGGGGTTGGCCCAGATCAGCTCAGGGTCGCCGAACTGCTCGGGCGGATGGACGAGGAGTCGGTCACCGAGGTGATCCTGGCCACCAACCCGAACATCGAAGGCGAGGCGACGGCGATGTATCTGGCTCGCCTGATCGGTCCCCTCGGTGTGGAGGTGACCAGGATCGCCAGTGGCCTTCCTGTCGGCGGAGATCTCGAGTACGCCGACGAGTTGACCCTCGGGAGGGCCCTCGAGGGCCGGCGGCACCTTGCCGGTGGGCCCGACGAGGGGAACGGTCACCGATGACCGGACTGTGGAAGACCCGATCAGGGCCAGAACGCGAAAACGCCCCCTGGGACCGTTGCGGGCAACATCGGCCGTGTCAGGGAGCGCTTCCGGGTTGGGTGGAGGGGATATCCCAACGTGTTGCGATTACATTACAACAGTGACAAGGTTATGACAAGTCGGGGACAACTAGAAGAAACCCGCAGGAAGACGGCCTCATGCTCCTGACCCGGATCGACCATGTGGCCATCGCCGTCCACGACCTGGAGGCTGCCATCGACTACCACCGAAGGGCATTCGGGGCCGAGGTGCACCACCGCGAGGTCGTCGACAGCGATGGTGTCGAGGAGGCCCTGCTGGGTGTTGGTGGTTCGTTCATCCAGCTGACCACGCCGACGCGATCTGATTCACCGATAGCGGTCTTTCTGGAAAGGCGTGGAGAAGGAATCCACCACATCGGATACCGCGTCGACAACTGCGCAGCCGCTCTCGCCTCTGTCGTTGCAGCTGGCGGTCGGGCTATCGACGAAGAGCCCAGGCCCGGCTCCCGGGGGACCACGGTTGCCTTCGTGCACCCCAGGGGATCATTCGGCACCCTGATCGAACTGGTCGAGGATTCAGCCTGACGGGGCAGCATCCATGGAGGTCCACCTCGTAGACGGAACCTACGAACTGTTTCGCCACCATTTTGCGGTGCCATCACATGTGACCGACGAGGGGGTCGAGGTAGCCGCCGCTCGAGGGGCGCTGGGCTCGATGATTCGACTCCTCGAAGCAGGCGCCACGCATGTGGGGGTTGCCACGGACCATGTCATCGACTCATTCCGGAACCGCCTCTTTGACGGCTACAAGACAGGTGAGGGCACCCCGCCAGAACTCTTTGCCCAGTTCGCACTGTTCGAGGCGCTCCTGGACGCAGCCGGATTCACCGTGTTCCCGATGGTCGAACACGAGGCCGACGACGCCATGGGAGCAGCCGCGCTGAAGGCCGCCGCAGACCAACGGGTTGAGCGCGTGCTTATCTGCACACCCGACAAGGACCTCGCCCAGTGCGTCTCAGCCGATTCCCGCATCGTGCAGTTCGACCGTCGCCGCGAGATCGTCTACGACTGGGACGGCGTTGTAGATAAGTTCGGCGTCACACCACCGTCCATCCCCGACTGGCTGGCCCTCGTCGGTGACTCCGCAGACGGGATCCCCGGGCTTGCGGGCTGGGGTGCCCGATCCTCAGCAATCGTTCTGTCCAGGTACGGGCACATAGATCACGTACCCAACAGCCACGAGGACTGGGACATCAAGGTGAGGGGAGCCGAACGCCTGGCGGGAACACTTGTCGAACACCGCTCCGATGCCCTCCTCTACCGCCGCCTCGCAACGCTGGACCTCGAAGCACCGGTCATGGCCGACGTCGATGAATTGCACTGGACCGGACCGCTCGACCACCTCGTAACGATGTGTTCCCACCTCGACGCACCCCGCCTGGGGGCGCGTGCAGCAAAGTTGGCCGAGACCCGCAACTGACACACAGTTTCGGCGCCGCCGGATCCGTTCGGTACCCTGTGGCCACCATGGCCGAGCACACGATGGGCGAACGCCTCGACGACCTCAACGAGCGTCGCGAGGCAGCACTGCACGCAGGATCCGAACGAGCAGTCAAGCGGCAGCACGACAAGGGCAAGATGCTCGCCCGCGAACGGATCGACTACTTCCTCGACGACGGCTCCTTCCACGAACTCGACATGCTCGTACGGCACAGGGCCCACGAAAGCGGCATCGAGGAACGCCCCTACACCGATGGGGTGATTACCGGATGGGGCACGGTCGACGGGCGCAAGGTGTTCGTCTTCTCCCAGGACTTCACGGTCTTCGGAGGCGCCCTCGGTGAGGTATTCGCCGAAAAGCTCCACAAGGTCATGGACCTCGCAACCTCTGTCGGTGCACCGATGATCGGCCTGAACGATGGTGCCGGTGCACGAATCCAGGAGGGTGTCGTCAGCCTGGATGGCTACGGCGGCATCTTCTGGCGCAACGTTCAGGCATCGGGTGTGATACCTCAGATCAGCGTCATCCTCGGGCCGTGCGCCGGTGGCGCCGTGTACAGCCCGGCAATGACCGACTTCATCTTCATGGTCAGAGAGAAGTCACACATGTTCATCACCGGCCCCGATGTAGTGCGGACTGTCACCGGCGAAGAGGTGACGCTCGAGGAACTCGGTGGAGCCGGAAGCCATGCCACCAAGTCCGGTGTGGCGTCGTTCGTCTGCGACGACGAAAAGCAGGTCCTCGACGAGGTGAAGGTCCTGCTCTCCTACCTGCCGTCCAACAACCTCGAGTCGGCACCGGTTGTCGTCCCCCGGGATGATGCCGACCGGAGTTGTCCCGAACTGAACGACCTGATGCCCGACAGCCCCAACCTCCCCTACGACATGCGCACGGTGATCGAGGTGGTTCTCGACAACGGCGAGTTCCTCGAATACCACGATTCGTGGGCACAAAACATCGTCTGTGGGTACGGGCGCCTGAACGGACGCAGCGTCGGCGTCGTGGGCAACCAGCCCATGCGCTTCGCTGGCGTGCTCGACATGATGGCCTCTGAGAAGGCGGCCCGGTTCGTGCGAACATGCGACGCCTTCAACATCCCCCTGATTACGTTCGTCGACGTACCGGGATTTCTACCCGGGGTCGATCAGGAGCACGGAGGCATAATCCGGCATGGCGCCAAACTGCTCTACGCCTACTGCGAGGCCACCGTTCCACGCATCCAGGTAATCACCCGCAAGGCCTACGGTGGCGCCTACGTGGTCATGGACTCCAAGTCCGTCGGCTCAGACCTGTCGTTGGCCTGGCCCTCGGCCGAGCTTGCCGTGATGGGGCCACAGGGTGCCGTCGAGATCCTCCACCGCCGGGAACTCGAGCAGTCAGCCGACCCGACCGCCCGACGCGAGGAACTCGTTGACGAGTACATGGAGAAGTTCGCTAACCCGTACGTCGCGGCCGAACGTGGCTACGTCGATGACGTGATCGACCCCGCTGACACCCGCACGAGGCTGATCGCCGGGCTCGAAATGTTGACCACCAAGCACGAGGAACTCCCTCGACGCAAGCACGGAAACGTACCCCTTTAGCGATGGCCCCGACAGTGACGCCTGAAGACACGGTAATCGTTGCACCCGGTGCGTCTCCTGCCGAATTGGAGGCCATACGCATTGCTTTCAGGGAACTTCTGCCGGACCCGCCCGCACCGGTAGAGACCTCCACCCCTGTGTGGAGGTTCTCCGGCAGGTGGTGGCTCGACAGGCGCACGGAACCACCTCGCCGGACCAGTCGCTGACTCCGAATCAGTCGCGCTGAGGGGGCCAGATCGGTCCCTGTGCACCCAGCAAACCGGGCAGGCGTTCCAGGTACGCGTCCCTGTCGATCTCGATGGCGCCCAGGCCCGCAAGGTGGTCGGTGCACCACTGCACGTCGATGAGCCTGTCCGGGCCGTCCCCGAGGATTCCCACAAGCCCCACCAGCGCCGCCTTTGAAGCGTCGGTCCTCTGGTGGAACATCGACTCGCCGGCGAACAGGCCTCCGATGGACACGCCGTAGAGGCCGCCGACCAGGCCGTCGCCATTCCATGCCTCGACCGAATGGGCCCAGCCCAGCACGTGCAGTTGCTGGTAGGCCTCGATGATCCTGTTGTCGATCCAGCCACGGTCCCTCGAAGGGTCGGCACATCTGGCCACCACCTCTGCAAAGGCGGTGTCAACCCGTATCTCGTAGCGTCGGCATGAGCCGCGAAGCGACCTGCTGACCGACAGATCACCCGGGAGCAGGACGCCACGTGGATCCGGTGACCACCAGGCCATGGGGCCGCCCGATTCCAGAGGCATCGGGAACATCCCCGACCGGTATGCACCCAACAGGGTCCCCGGGTCCACATCGGCCCCGACACCGACAACGCCGTGTTCATCAGCCGTGTGGGCCGGTGGGAACACCCAGGCGCTCTCCGGAGGCTCGATTGGCATGAGGGCCGGCTCGGATCAGGTGGGGGAGCTACCCGTCGGTGGCGACGATTGTCACAGTGCGCACCGTGACCTCGCGGGTCGGCCCACCACCATAGGGAGAGCTCGGATCGAGTTCGTAGAGGTCCATGATCTGCTCCAGCACGGCGAGGCCGGCCGCATCGGTGTTGCCGAACACGATGTAACTCCCCTGGCCGTCGAGACGCCCGACCTCGGGGCCTGACGAGAAGAAGAACTGGGCTCCGGAACTGTTGGGTCCGGCGGAGCGGGCCATTATGAGCTGCCCCGGTTCATAGGTGAAGGGTCCCAGCATCCCGTTATTCGACCGCCGGAACAGGCCACCCTCGTCGGCGATCGTGTAGCCGGGACCCCGGTCGGACCAGTCGTTTGTATGTGGTGCTCCGCCCTGGATGATTGCGATGGTCGGGTCCAGGCGGAACAGGAGGGTGTCGTCGTAGTAGCCGTAGTCGGCGAGCACGACGAAGTTGTTGGCCGTGTTCGGCGTTCGGGCGGTGTCGAGCACCACCTTGATCTCGCCCTCGGTCGTGTCGAACACAGCTGTATAGGTGGATGACGCATCCAGGCAGAACGGTGGCTGGTGCTCAAACAGGAGAACCTGGCCGGCGGTCTTGTCGTGTGGAGGGCATTCGGTGGCAACGACAGTCGTGGCGGCAGGGGTCACCTGAGCCGTGCCGGCCTCGGTGGTGCCTCCGCTGTCGTCGCCGTCTGCAACGAATCCCATGACCGTGACCGTCACCAGGCTTCCCAGCATCACAAAGGCGAGGAGGCCTGCAAGCACGCGTGTTCGTGTCGAGAAACGCTCAGCTGCTGGCGGGCCTGCGGGACGACGGATCTTGTCTGCCATGGATCGGCACCCTAACAACGGGACGCCCCATCAGGACCCGCAGATGACCACGGGTGCGGTCCGAGACTGCAAATGGCCCACGGTCGGGTGGGGTGTCGCAGGTAGCGTTGTACCCCGTGGCACTGCTGGTACAGAAATTCGGTGGAACGGCGGTCGGCGACCCCGACCGCATCCGTGCCGTTGCTGACCACGTTGCCAGAACCGTGAGACAGGGCAACCAGGTGGTGCTCGTCGTTTCAGCAATGGGCAAGGAAACCGACAGCCTTCTGCGTCTCGCCGACGATGTCTCGTCCACCCACCCCGGCCGTGAGATGGACATGCTCATCACCGCCGGGGAGCGAAAGGCCATGGCACTCATGTGTATGGCCCTCCACGACCTGGACCTTCCCGCCGACTCGTTCACCGGCAGCCAGGCTGGCTTCCTCACCGACACCGAGCACCGGAACGCCAAGATCATCGAGGTCCGTCCGGAGCGCGTCAGGGCAGCCCTTGATGCAGGACGGATCCCGGTAGTCGGTGGATCCCAGGGTGTATCAACTGACAACGACGTGACCTTCCTCGGTCGTGGTGGGTCCGACACCACTGCTGTTGCCCTGGCACACGCCCTCGACGCGGACGCCTGCGAGCTTTACACGGACGTAACCGGAGTGTTCACCACCGACCCGCGTGTTGTCCCCGCGGCAAAGCGGATGGATCGGATCTCATTTGATGAGTTGTTGGAGATGACGGCTACAGGTTGTCCAAAGCCGGCGATGCGGTCGGTCGAGTATGCGCGTACCCACGGGGTACGCCTACACGTCCGGTCCGCGTTCACCTGGCAGGAGGGAACCTGGGTCGATGAGGAGGAACTCGACATGGAGCAGGCAATTATTTCGGCGGTCACCCACGACACGTCCGAGGCGAAGATGACGATCAGCGGTGTGCCTGACCAACCTGGCATCGCTGCCAGGGTCTTTCGCGAACTGGCAGGTGCCGGTATCAACGTCGACATGATCGTCCAGAACGTCTCAACCGAAGGGGTGACCGACATCTCCTTCACGGTGCCCCACGATGACCTTGGCATGGCCATGTCCACCGGTGGGTCCCTTGCAACCGAGATCGGGGCCGCCGGCGTAACGAGCGATGCCGCTATTGCCAGGGTCAGCGTGGTCGGTGCAGGTATGAGGACCAACCCGGGGGTGGCCGCCACCATGTTTGAGACCCTGGCCGACTGTGGCGTGAACATCCAGATGATCTCCACCTCGGCCATCCGGGTCAGCTGTGTTGTCTCCGAGGACCGTGCCGAGGACGCCGTCAAGGCACTGCACGAGAACTTCGGCCTCTCCGGTAACTGACAACCCGGCCCGGACCACACCGACTTTGCGAGCCGCCGTCGGGCTTGGGTTGATCACCCGTACCCTGCCCGGCATGTCCACTGCGGTGAAGTTCGGAGCCAGGATGGTGGCAGTCATGTTGGTCCTGGCTGCATCCGCCTCGGCATGTGGAGCCGACCAGCCCCTATCCGATGAGGGCCAGGTGGCTACGACAGCACAGGCCACCTCCACTACTGCTGTCCACACGATCACCACCGCTGCCTCGGGCGATGTCCGGGAACGGTTCATGACCGGTGCGGCCGGCTCCGACTCGGTTCTCGGAAACCTCCGTGACGCCGACCTCGGGTGTGTGGCGGACCACCTGCTCGCATCGCTCGATCCCGATGAGGTGCTCGCCCTGTCGGCCCTCGGACCCTTGCCCGAACAGGCCGAGCTGACCGTTGCCGCCCTCGAGGCATGCGACCTGGTTTTGAGCCTGGTAGGCCAGGGAATGGTTGAAGCATTCGCCGACGACCCCGGCCTACCGGTTCTTGACGTCGAATGCCTGCTGGATGGCGTTACCTCAGGCGATCTGGTGCCCGTGCTCGAGGCGCAGTTTGAGGATCCCTTCGGAGTGGGCCTTGAGGACCGGGAAATGACGATCCTCCTGGCAAGGACCCCGATCATGGGGAACCTCATGCGCTGCCGCCTTGAGGCAATGGTTGCCGCATCAGGCTCAGACCTCCCCGAGTTCTGTTTCGGCCTGGCCGATCAGGTGGCGGTGATGATGACCGCCGTGATCGAGGTGGACGTCAGCGGTGGAGACCTCACCGACCCGTCGGTTCTGGTCGACCTGCTTGCGATGTCAGACGACATCTTCGTGTGGCTCGCAGACGAGGTCTCGACCGCCCAGAAGGCCGATGCCGTCCAGGTGAGAGATGCCACGACCCAGATCGCCGACATCATGGCTGAGGCACTCGCGGAGATAGACGGCCAGTCCACCGAGGACGAGGCGTTGGCTGCGGTCTTTGCCGCCATGGCCCGGGTCCAGGCCGAGGTTGCCACCGACGACGTCGACCTGGACGCCGCCTCGGCGCGGCTTAGGGCACACGTGGTCTCCCGTTGCGGGCAGGCGGGCTCGGCGCTGTTCGACCTGATTGCCGGTGTCACCGGCAGCCCTCTCGCAGCCTGATCACAGATGGTCCGGTGATGGGATCGTGAAGGTTCCCGGAGTCATCCTGCTGGTCGTGGTCCTCGTGGCCTCGGCCTGTGCAGAGGTGGCGGTGACAGACGACCTGGCGGTTGTGACGCCCTCGACATCGCCGGCCACGACCACGTCCCGACCGAACGCACCCGCTTCCACCCACACGACCATCTTCGAAACGGTCCCGGCTGAGGCCGCGGTCGAAGAGGAGGAACGGTTCACGGACCTGCCTGAGGCCTCGGCGGAGTTCTGCGCCGATCTGGCAACCGAAACCGGACAGTTGACCGTGCAGATCGAGGGCCTGCTGGCCGACGGTCCCGGGAACGAGGCACGCAACCTCCACGCCCTGCTTTCCGTGTCAGGAGAGCTGCTGGTCTGGACCGCCCGGAATGCACCCCTCGGAATGGCTGTCGACGTGGGCCTGCTCCGGAGCGTGTACTCAGATGTCGGCGCCGTGCTCGACAGGCTCGATCCCGACGGCGTCACCCTCGATGAGTTGCGGGGCGAGCTGTTTACCGTCATGTTCGAATCCCCGATGGCCAATGCCGAGGCGTTGGATCGTTCGGCCCAACGTCTCTCAGCGTTTGTCAGGCAGTCCTGCGGCACGGGCTACCCCCTCATGGACACCTTCGCAGACCTGTTTTCCACAGGGCGGTAGACGCGTGCAGGTGGCATCGAACCTGACCAATCTGATGACCGACCCCAGAATCGTCAGGCCCACACCGACCTGCCAGCGGTAGCCTTCTGGTCGTGAACATCGCGCTTGTAGGAGCAACAGGGCAGGTGGGTGGCGTAATGCGCACCCTTCTTGACGAGCGCGGGGTGTCCGTAGGCGACCTTCGCTTCTTCGCCTCAGCCAGATCGGCCGGCAGCACCATTGTCTGGCAGGACCGCCAGATCGTGGTCGAGGACACCGCAACGGCCGACTGGTCGGGAATCGATCTGGCGCTTGTCAGCGCCGGAAAGACGGCTTCGCTCGAGCACGCGCCGAAAATGGCAGCGGCCGGTGTGACGGTCATAGACAACTCATCCGGCTGGAGGATGGACCCGGACGTGCCGCTGGTGGTCCCCGAGGTGAACGCCCACGCTCTCGACAACATTCCCAGAGGGATAGTCGCCAACCCGAACTGCACGACCATGGCGGCCATGCCGGTGCTCTCGCCCCTTCACAACGAAGCCGGCCTGGAAGCCCTGCTGGTGAGTACCTACCAGGCCGTATCGGGTGCGGGCCTGTCCGGCGTAGAGGAACTGTCAGGACAGGTCGAGGCCGTGATCGGAGATGCCGCCTCTCTGACCCACGACGGCAGGGCCGTGTCGTTTCCAGCGCACGACTCTTTCCCCGGCACGATCGCATTCAACGTCCTGCCGCATGCCGGCTCGTTTGTCGACGATGGCCGTGGCGAGACCGACGAGGAGCAAAAGCTCCGCAACGAGAGCCGAAAGATCCTTGAGATCCCCAACCTCATGGTTTCGGGGACATGCGTTCGAGTTCCGGTGTTCACCGGGCATTCGCTGGCCATCAACGCCCGCTTCGAGAGGCCGGTAAGCCCTGAGAGGGCGACCGAGCTGTTGGCCGACGCACCCGGTGTGTCCCTGGCCAACGTGCCGACCCCGCTTGATGCGGCTGGAGTGGACCCGACAATCGTGGGCCGGATACGTTGTGATGAGACCGTCGAACACGGCCTGGCGTTGTTCCTGTCAGGCGACAACCTGCGCAAGGGCGCCGCCCTGAACGCCATCCAGATCGCCGAGGAACTGATACGCCGCAGGGCCTGATCGGGCAGCGGTGCATTCCGGGGTCACGGCGGGTTGGTTACGTACCTCTGCATCGCATCGTCGAGCGACAGGTCCATCTGGTTGGCGAGGCTCGCCAGCCAGGCCAGCACATCGCCCAGCTCGTGCAACTGCTCGGCGGGTGAGCCCTTCCGAACGGCCTGGGCCAGTTCACCCATCTCCTCACAGAGCCAGGCCACGGTGGGGGCGACGCCACGCTCACGGTCAGCCTCGCCGTAGAGGTGTTCAACCAGGTCCTGAACCTCAGCCAACTCCATGTCGCAGACCGTACGGCCTGGCGTTTCACGGCCCGGGTATCCCCGTCGTGGAACCGGCCGTGGCCCACACTCTTGGCGATGTTGACCGATGCTGACGCCACCAACGTGCTGCGCGCTCTCGACGCCCTCGACGAGTTGGAGACAGCGGCGCTCAAGCTGGTGCGAGCCGAGTTGGCCTGCGGTCCGGTGATCGACGGGCTGGTAGCCGATCCGCTCACAGAGGGATCACGCATCGACCTGCTCTGTCTGGCTGACACGGTCGCAGCCGACCTGCTGTCGGTCGTGGGAAGGTCACGCTCGCTTCGGACCATGGTCGAGGCGGCGCCGGCCAGCTCAGCGCGCGACGCCCTCGCCGAACACCTGGCCGGAAGCGACAGCGCTTGACCGGGTTGCCGCTGTACCGGTCAGTTGGGGGTGACCGACCGGGCGAGGTCCTCGACCACCTCGGCACCTGACAGGGCGAGAAGGCCTGTTGGCGCGAGGCGGATCTTGCGGTCACGTGAGCCTCCACCAATGACGACGCTCACCCGTTGCATGACCTGGGAGTCGATCCAGATCGATACCGGGCTGGGAAGGCCGAACGGGGTGACACCGCCGATGAGCATTCCCGTCAGTTCGGTGGTCTCATCGGCGCCGGCGAAGGAGGCCTTGCGGGTTCCAAGCCGCTTTCTGACGACGCCGTTCACATCCAGCCTGCAGGTTGCCAGGACAAGGCAGAGCGCGTACGGGCGGTGATCGGCCTTGCCGGCCACGAGTATTGCGTTCGCCGAATCGGCCGGGTCAACGCCGTAGGCCTCGCAGAAGAGTGCCGTGTCAGCCAGGTCGGGGTCGCAGGCCATCACCTCGTGTTTAAGGCCGAGGGCGGCCAGGTGGTCGAGGACCGGGTCGTCTGTATTGGCCATTGTTCAGGTGTGTGCGGTTGGTGGTGGTGCAATCTCGCGGGCCGGACCGGTAACACCGTAGAAGACGGCGGCGAGCACCACGGCTCCTCCGACAAAGGTGAGGGTTGCGGGTACCTCGTTGAACCACAGCCAGGCCCACAGGGTCGCCGAGACGGTTTCCACCGGGGTGAACAGGCTCACCTCGGCTGCCGAGGCGTGTCGGGTCGCCGTTGTCATGCAGAACCTGGCGGTTGGTCCAAATACGGCACCCATCGCCAGGGTGGCCATGAGGCCGGTGCGGTCGAGACTGAGGGGGTTCGCCATGAGGGCGGTCAGAACAACGGTGCAGGTGGCGGTCATGGCGACTATCAGCACCCGGGGCATGTCCGGGTGCCGGCGCCAGATCGTGATGTTCATTCCGAATCCTGAAATTGCCACGATCGCCAGGAGATCCCCTGTGGCCCCACCGGCGGACAGCGATCCACCGACGATCACGAGTATCCCGCCGATGGCCCCTGCGATGGCCAGCCAGGTGCGTCCCGAGGCGTGTTCCTTCAGGGCGATCCTGGCCGTCACGGCGGCAATGATCGGCCCAGCACCGATGATCGCCACCACGTTGGCCACGTCAGTCTTGGTAACCGCGGTCACGAACGCCGTCGTGCTGATCGCACCCATCACCCCTGTCAGGACTAGGGGGTTTCGGTATTCACGGAGTCGGGTCCCGAGGTCCCGGCCCAGGCTCCTATTCGCGATCGTCCACATGAGCGGCGTTGACCAGAGCCCGCTCATGAAGGCAAAGGTCCCTCCGTCCACGTCGGCAAGGCGTACCAGCACGGCATCGGTGGACACGAGGAACATTCCGGCTGCCGCCAGCAGCAGGCCCAACCGTCGGCCGGACGTGGGAATAAACGAGGGGACTGCGACCATCGGGCGACACTACTGCGGGTCGCCCCATGCGGATAATCCGAATCACGGTGACGGGTCTGCAATGATTCCGCGATGGCCGACACCGAGCCCCGTCGTCCGAACGTCCTGTTCATCGTGGCGGACCAGTGGAGGGGTGACTGCCTTGGTGGTGCTGGCCATCCACTGGTGCGAACACCGCGCCTTGACTCCCTGGCTGCTGAAGGTGTCAGGTTCCCCCTACACCACGGTCAGGCCTCACCATGTGGGCCCAGCCGGGCCAGCATCCACACCGGCACCTACCTGCACACCCACCGGTCCGTGTTCAACGGTTCACCACTCGACGCCGGCCTGACCAACCTGGCCCTGGAGGCCCGATCCGCGGGCTACGTGCCCCACCTCTACGGCTACACGGACACCACGATCGATCCGCGGACAACCACCGATGACGATCCACGCCTGCTCGACTACGAGGGACCGCTGCCGGGGTACGAGGAGACCCTGCTCCTTCCCGAACACCGGGACGCCTGGTACCGGTGGATGGAGAGCAGGGGACACGACATCTCGGACCGTTCTCGATTTCTTCGACCCAGGGACGACGTCGACGTGCCGTCGGGCAGGGGAGCCTCGTGGGCGCCTCCACCCTTCTCGGCCGACGAGACCGAGACGGCACTTGTGGTGGACACCGCTATTGACCACATCGAGGATCTGGTGGATGGGGGTGATCCCTGGTTCCTGCACGTGTCGCTGTACAGGCCACATCCGCCGTTCACCGTTCCCGACCCCTACAACGACATGTTCGACCCGGCCGACGTACCCGAACCGATTCCACCCACCGTGAGCGATCATCCGTTCCTCCAGGTGATGTCCACCTGGGGCCTGACCGACCCTCCTGTCGATCCCCTGGACCTGCGGCAACTCCGGGCCACGTACTACGGGATGCTCGCCGAGGTTGACCACCAGGTGGGTCGGCTGCTGGACACACTCTCGGCGTTGTCGGTCGACGAGGACACCATCGTGGTCTTCTCCTCGGACCACGGCGAGTTCCTGGGCGACCACGGTCTGATGTCAAAGCTGGGCTTCCACGATCAGGCGTACCACATACCCCTGATCGTCAGGTATCCGGCCCTGAGGGGACCACGTGGCCGGGTCGTCGACGAGTTCACCGAGAACGTCGACATCATGCCCACCATCTTGGATCTGGCCGGTGTGGCCGTTCCAGCACAGTGCCAGGGACGTTCCCTGCGGCCGTTCCTGGAGGGCTGCGATGTCGCGGGCTGGCGTACATCGACCCACTGGGAGTTTGATTTCAGGGTGTTCGCCAGAGAGGTCGGCATTCCCCTGACCTCGTGCAACCTGGCTGTACACCGGGACCGCTCGGGCAAGTACATCCACTTCGCGGGGATGCCGCCGATCTTCTACGACCTGGAGTCGGATCCCCACGAGTTACACCCGTTCCATGAACATCCCGAGATGGCCCGCTACGCGGCGGAACTGCTGGACTGGCGCATGAGCAGCGACGACGAGACCCTCGCCCGTCGCCTGGCAACCCCCCACGGGATGATCACCCTCAGGGATCCTGAACTCACAGAGACCTGACGAGAGGGAGATGGTGTGGTCTCGGCAGGTTTGTGTTTGCCGAGCGTGTGAAGGGTTTCTGGACTGCGGGGCTGGTGTCTATCCCAGTAAAACGCGAGATCTATCCCACGTGGCTTGAGCGCTCGGAGTGAGCGAGGAGAACGATGTTTGGTGGTACGCCCCCTGGCGCACAGGACTATCTAGAAGAAAACACACCTTCCTGGTAGGAGGGTGGGGCAATACCGGAGCCCCAAGTTGTAGATACGCTCAGGCGTGACGACGGCCTAATAGAAGATCACTCCTGCACAATGATGCTTTCATGGGCCTTGATGAACACGAACTTGCGCGATCGCAGCCTCGGCCTACTCTTCTTGGCTGCATTTCCACTTTATGGTGTCGGCAGCGGCCTTTTGGTGACGGATTCGGCCAGTTTGGGCCTCGCCCTAGTGCTGGCCAACTCCCTCGTCGTGTTGGCCATCGGACGAATCCTGCAGACGATCGTGTTGCCATACGGCAGGGCAGCTGCAAATTCTTATCTGGTTGCCCGACTCTTGGAGGCGCTGTTTCTCGGAATCTCCGGCTGTCTTGTTTATGAAGCGGGCATAGTCGACTCTGGCGCTCTTTATTATCGGATCGCCATGATTGGGCTGGGGATTGCCAGCCCGCCGCTGTTGGCTGTCCTGACACGGGTGGGCCAGATGCCCGCATGGTTCGGCCGGTTTGGGATCGCGGGCTATCTCGTCCTCATTTGCGGCATCGTCGCCGACAGCTTTGGAGCCGTCGACTTAGGGTTTTTTCTGATGATCCCGGGTGCGCTGTTCGAGGTGTCACTTGCCGTTTGGCTCATCGTGCACGGGTTCGGTCGCGGGACTCTCCATGAGGTATAGGCATTTCAATGGCTTTCTACTACCCCCCCTCGCAATGACTGGCTTTAGTGCCCCCACGGAAGCGATCCTGTTGCCGTGCATCCGAGGGGGACGGTTACGGAATTTCTTCTAGATAGTCACACGCGCCCTAGAGCGTGATACCAAAGCCAGAACGGGCCTTTGGTCGCACGTCCTGGCACTGCTCTTGCTAACTCCGCCAGGGTCGCTGGTCAGCCCGTAGCGTGATGGCCATGGAGGTCAACGGCTATGAGA
>Ga0208894_1000481_pt1 | contig 29957 bp, 28 predicted proteins | sample ETNtaG_12_FD_185752 | JGI IMG/M metagenome (GOLD analysis project Ga0208894, IMG submission 185752) | Marine microbial and viral communities from oxygen minimum zone, Eastern Pacific Ocean - ETNP201306SV49 (SPAdes) (version 2) | ecosystem: Environmental > Aquatic > Marine > Oceanic ...
ATGCCAGGAATAATCATCGCCCAATAAGTATTCAACATGCCATACATTCTTAACAATTTATATAATGGAATGAGTAAAACCGCGCCAGAGAACATATTGACAGCTAAAAATAGTGTCAGGCTGACTGATTTTCCGCGAAAATTAAAGCGAGCGTAGGCATACGCAGCAGGAATAACAAAAATCAACGATATAATAGTGACTGCAGTAGCTAAAAATACGCTATTAAATATATATCGGCCTAGTTGTGGCACCGTCACCCACATATCTCTATAGGCCTGAAAACTCATTTTATCAGACCAAAATCGACTAATAAAGTCCATAAAACCCATTGTCTCACCCACCTCTAATTCTGGTCGATGAAAAAGGTGAGTTAAAGGCCTTAGTGATGCTATAAACATTTCGACAAATGGTAGTAGCATGAATGTCAAGAATAGTGCAATACAAAAATAAATTACAATCTTGCGCGACAGTGAATATTTGTCCATCATTTTGCTACCCCAGCATAGCCGTATTTTTTACTAACTCTTCCTAGTACAGTTAAATAAATAAGTGAGAATACACCTAATATTAGAACAACAAGTACCGCTCTTGTCGCTCCTGCACCAAACTTATAACTAAATATAGCTGTCTTGAAGGTATCAATTATGAGCGTCGTTGTAGCACCACGAGGACCACCCTCAGTTAAAATCCAAATAATCTCAAAAGAATTAAAAGTCCAGATTGCAGACAGTAAAGACATAGTAATCACAGTAGGCATAATTTGTGGCATTGTGATTCTACGGAAACGATACCAACGAGAGGCGCCATCAACATAAGCAGCCTCATACAGATCTCTTGGGACGCCCTGCATAGCAGCTAAAAAGAACAAGGTAACCATCGGCGTACCAATCCAAACGTCGGTCACAACTGCTGAATAAAAAGCACTCTGCCTGTAGCCTAAGAAACTGAAAGGTCCATCGGTTATACCAACCATCTCAGCGAAATTTGACAGCAGGCCGAAATGACCATTGTATAACCATAACCAACCAAAACAACCTATTGCTATAGGAATGATCCAGGGCGGCATTACTAAAGCCCGGATAACGCCACGCGCCCTTATATTGCTTGCCAGCAAAGAGGCTCCAATCAAGCCCAATATCATTTTAAGTCCAACCGAAAGAAACATCCAGTAAAAGGTACGATTGACAATCGCGGGAAATTTACGTCCACCGAGTGCTTTTTCATAGTTAGCCCATCCGACATAGTCTGCACCCTCAATTAGAGTACCTAGGTTTGAATTTGTAAAAGAAAGACGAAATGTTTCAACTAATGGCCAGACAACAATTAAAAACATATATATAGCTGCAGGTGCGATTAGCGCCCAGGCAAAGTAAGTTGTTGTTTGCGCTTTGGTTTTGGGTTTAAACATTTGTATGAACTGATTCACTAGTCAAACCCTCCTCATGAGTATTAATTGAATCGGATATGATAGCAAAATTTTCACTACGATAATAATCCCATCCTATTTGGTTAAACAAACTTCTAAAACTGTTATGAACTAAAGTGTTCAATTCATTGCCTTTCCTTTTACTACCATCAGGCGTCCAAGCACTTTCCGATAGTCCAATAATTCTAGGGCACAACATTGCTTCCATATGGCTATCTTGTGTTATAGTTTCACTCCAAAGGTGCCCCTGTATTCCTTCAATATTTGACTCTAGTTCTGGCTCATCTGAGGGAATAATCTGCCAATCAACGGTATCCTCTAAGGAGACAATTGCAGCCCAATTCACACCTCGATCACTATAAGTTTGGCTTTGAGCCATATCAAAATAAATATGTTCAGCAGGACACAATACAACCTTAAAACCCTTTCTTGCTAATTTATAACCAGACTCAAGATTTTGCCAAGCAAACAACAATTTATCTGATTTTTTTTCAAGGTAACTACCATCTTCAGCTTCTTGCCATGTAGCAGTTTTTTTACCATTAGATTCGACCCTGGCAGAGAGTTTATTAATAAACCAAGACAACACATCTTTGTTAGTTTGTAGATTATATTTTTTCTTTAAATCATTTACTTCTGGGGATTCCGTCCAACTATCTGGTGGCATCTCATCGCCACCTAAATGGATATATTCGCCTGGAAATAGATTACAAAGATCATCAATTAATGGTTCGATAATTGAATATGTATCAGGCATTGCTGGGTTCAATGTATTTTTAAAATAACCTTGAACTGAAACTTCATTGCTTTTATCTCTTGGGTCGCGAGTGGAAGGAAATAGTTGAATTAACGACAAGTTATGCCCAGGCAAATCAAACTCGGGCATTACATCAATATAATTAGATGAAGCTCGCTCAATAATTCGATTGATATCACTAGAGTCATAGCTACCACCAGTCGGACTGGGGCCAGAACCAAAAATAGGAGGGACTAGCAGGCTATCTCCTCTTTTAGCAGTGGCAGTTGCAAGTTCAGGGTTGCTATCAAGTTTGAAGCGGAATGATTCATCGTCAGTGCCATGCCAATGAAATTTATTAAGTTTAAATAAACACATTAGATCTAGCAGTTTTAAAATGCTTTCGACAGCATAAAAATGCCTCGCACAATCTAAGTGCTGGCCACGCCAGTTAAAACGTGGTTGGTCATTGATTGTGCCGCATGGGATTAATTTATGATATGTTTGATTCAATTGTAATAACGTCACTAGACCATAAAATAATCCTTGTTCGTCACTGGCAGTAAGTTCAATTACATCACTAGTTATAACCAGAATGTATGAAGAACTTAGTATATGCTTTTGAACTTTAATTATTAGTGTTGTATTAGAGTCAATAAAATCAGTAATATTATTGCTAGAATAAATATCCAAATTTAGTCTTTTACCAAGTTCAGAAGCGGAACTAACTGCACTAGTGATAATCTCTGAATCATCAAACAAAAGATTCAATGGTTGACTTAAATTACAAACTCCAGCACTAGGTATCCATTCGCAAGGATGCGGCACCAATCGCAAAGATATATCAAAAGATTTATCAAATATATTCTTCGCAATTGGCGCTTTGGAGGAGAGAGTTTGAAAATTTAAGTCATTGACATATACTGAAATAATTGAGCCGTCATGCAGTTTTAAAAAAACGCCCTGTGGACCCCAAGTATGGTTCATGGGTTTATGTCTAGAGTATTCATAAGCATACTTAAACGACCAATCTTGGCCTGGTAATAAAGAGGATTTATTATGTTGTGATATCTCAACATAGCCGCCAACTTGATTAGTGACATGACAGTTATCAATAGAATTAAGTGGAGCCAGTAAACTAAAACATATCAAAAAATTATCCAATATTATGTCACTACTATTTTTAAGTGTCGAACAAAACTGGCCATCTTCATTGATAGAATTAGTCAAAATAAATTCAGTGTTTACTCTACTCATGGCCCTCATACGTAAGACCACTAAACTTAGAAAAATATATTTCTCTTAACATTAAGTTAATTATTTAAGCGGTACTATTTATATAATTGGTAATGAAATGGTATTATATAACAAGTATTGATTAAAAAGCAAATTTGTTTTCGCAGCCATTTTTTTGTGATCAAATTCTTAAAAAAACATGGCTTTTTATTGCTATATCAAGTATTTTCAATTATTATATATTTTCTACATTAATTATATAATATAATACCACTTTAATACCAATAATTAAATTAACAGTAAGAAAAATGTGCTGATTATTTTCTCAACAAAAACCAATAAATCAATAATCTGATGACTAAAACTGACAATTTAATAAACCATATACTTCCCTCTAGTGATAGTTCTGAATCTCTATATAAGCAACTTTCGCGTTCTCTCCATAATGCCATTCAAGAGGGAATGTTAAACCCAGGTGACTCGCTGATTCCTGAACGGGAATTAGCTGACAAACTCAAGTTATCTAGAATTACCGTCAGAAAAGCCATTGATCAACTTGTTGATATCGGCGTATTACAGAAACGGCATGGTGCGGGCACCATTGTTTCTGATAATGTTGATATTGTTTTGCATAAAAATCTTTCTTTGCTTAATAGTTTTACCGCTGATATGAATAGGCGAGGGCTTGAATCACACTCTAGAGTTATTTTGCGTGAGGAAAGTAAAGCCAGCCCAAAGGAGGCGCTGATATTAAATTTGAGTGAAGAAGATTATGTTCATCGCTTAAATAGAATTAGATTTTTAGTTAATGAACCTTTGCTTTATGAGATAGCAGTTATTCCAGCCTCCATTATTTCAATTACTACCGCATTAGATGATTCACTTTACGAAACACTTAAAAGAAAAAAAATGAACCCAGTCACTGCAAAACAAAATATACATGCCATCAATGCCAATGATGATTTAGCTGATAAACTAGAAGTAAGGCCTGGCAGCGCTGTGTTGTTTGTTGAGAGACGAGGTAAAGACGCTGATGGCAAAATTGTGGAATATACACAATCTTACTATCGTGGCGATCGTTATGACTATGTAGTGGAGTTAGGATGAAGCAGGCACTATTAGGATCGCAAATATTTTGTGGGGAGCGTTTTTACGATCATCACGCTTTGCTAATCAATGGCAATTCTATCGTCGAAATAGTTGATACAAAAAATATTCCTAAGTCCTTTAATAAAATAGAATTAGATCAAGGCATTCTTGCGCCAGGATTTATTGACCTTCAGGTTAATGGAGGGGGCGGAGTTTTATTTAACAACAATCCCACCAAAGAGAATCTAAATACTATTATAAGTGCGCACCAATTTTTTGGCACAACCTCTATTATGCCAACTGTCATTAGTGACTCTTTCGAGGTGCTAAATAAATGCATAGAAACTGTTAATCAAGAAATAAAAAAAAATTCAGGGTTGATAGGTATACATATCGAAGGGCCATTCTTCAGTCTTAAATATCGCGGTGTACACCAAAAAAAATATATCAATAAGTTAAACTCTGAATATTTTGAATTGTTCAGTAGTCTGAAGGGATTTCCAGTTATCTTAACTTTGGCGCCAGAATGTATATCAATGAAAGATCTTAATCATCTCGCCTCTCTTGGCATGAAAATTATGGCTGGTCATACTGATGCTAACTATTATGAACTAAGAGAGGCTGCAAAAAACAATTTAAATGGCTTTACCCATTTATTTAATGCAATGAGTCAGATGTCAGCACGGGAACCAGGAGCAGTTGGTGCGGCTTTAGATTTTGATAATCTTTACGCTAGTATTATTGTCGACCTTCACCATGTCCATCACTCATTAATAGAATTAGCTTATCAAAAAAAACCCATCGGTAAACTGTTCTTTATTTCTGACTCTATGGCAACAATCAATCATGGAGAACCAACCTTTGAACTTTATGATGAAATTGTCAGTGAACAAAACGGACGTATTACGAATGCCGAAGGAAAACTGGCTGGATCCTCTATAACTCAAATAGATGCGGTAAAAAATGCCTGCCAGCAATGCAATATTCCGCTAGATCATGCGCTATCAATGGCATCACGTTACCCCGCTGAATTTATAGGCGTAGATAAGTACCTTGGCTCATTGAAACCCAACTATAGAGCCGACTTAATTCACTTTGACTCAAACTTTAAAGTCAAGAATGTTTGGGCTTCAGGTGTGAAAATTAAAGGGACAACAAAATGAGAGTAGTGATTCTTCCATCGGAACTAGAGGTAGGTGATTTCGTTGCAAGTATTATTGCTGAATTTATTTCTCACAAAGAAAATGCTGTTTTGGGTTTGGCAACTGGTAACTCTATAGTTCTAACCTATCAAGCCCTAGTACAACAATATAAAGATGGCAAAATTAGTTTCAATAAAGTTACTACCTTTAATTTAGATGAATACATTGGTCTTGAACCTAACCATACACAAAGTTACCGATACTATATGAATAGCAATTTATTTAATCATATAGATATTAACAAAAAAAATAGTTACATCCCAGAATGCTTTAACAATGAATTTGCGATGAGTTGCAATAATTATGAATCTATGATTAATGACCATGGGGGAATCGATATTCAAATACTAGGCATAGGAACTAATGGACACATTGGCTTCAATGAGCCTACATCAAGTCTGGGCTCAAGAACAAGAGTCAAGACCTTGACTGAGAGCACAATTAAGAATAATTCTCGTTTCTTTGATAAAAACGAAGCACAACCCAAACTTGCCATTACTATGGGTATCAGCACAATAATGGAAGCAAAACAAATCATTCTAACAGGACTTGGAAAGCATAAAAGTCAAGCAATTGCTGATGCAATTGAAGGCCCAATAACATCGTTTTGTCCAGGCAGCATTCTACAGATGCACGAAAATGTAATTGTAGTTATAGATGAATACGCAGCATCAAAACTTAAACTGCGTGATTACTACATTCATACTGAAAAAATGCATCAACAATATATGTGTTGAAGGCTGGTTTACAAATCTATGATAAGACTATAGTGGCTAAAATAGTAAGTCTAAACCAGTTCGTTTGGGCAGTTCTCAGCATCGCTAAGTTGCGTTATATTAGTCAAAGTGGTAAAGGCTATCGCACTTAAAGCTTCTTCAGTTAGGAAAGCCTGATGTCCAGTAAAAATAACATTGTGGCAAGAAGATAAACGCCTGAAGACATCATCTTGAATGATTTCATTTGACTTATCCTCAAAAAATAACTCCATTTCATTTTCATAAACATCAAGGCCGAGTGACCCCAATTGGCCAGTTTTCAGCGCTTCAACGGCATCTTTAGCATTCAACAATCCACCACGGCTAGTATTAATCACCATCACTCCCGGCTTCATCCTGTTAAAACTATCTCTATTCAGTAAGTGATGGTTTTCACTCGTCAATGGACAATGGAGCGAAATTATGTCGCTCTTCGCAAAGATTTTTTCAAGAGGCACATACTCAACTCCTAAATCGAGCACTTCCTGATTTGGGTAGGGATCATGTGCCAATACATGACATCCGAATCCAAGCAAAATCTTGATTGTCGCCAGTCCAATTCTTCCTGTTCCAATAATTCCAACATTGCGATTCTGCATATTGAATCCCACAAGCCCTGTTAACGAAAAGTTAGCATCACGGGTTCGTTGATAAGCTTTGTGTATTTTCCTGTTTAATGTCAGCATAAGGGCGACTGTGTGTTCCGCGACTGACTCAGGCGAATAAGAAGGAACATTGACCACTTTCAGGTTTAATTTTTTTGCCGCCTTCAGATCGACGTTATTATAACCAGCACAACGCATGGCGATAACCTTAGTGCCATTTTCTGATAATTCAACCAATACCTCTTCGCTAAGTGAATCATTCACAAATGCACAGATAACATCGAAACCATGCGCTAAGCGAGCGGTCTGCAAGCACAAACGGTAATCAAAATACTCGATCTGCAGTTGAAATGTTTTGTTAATGCGATCAAAATGGTCGATGTCGTACTGCTTAACACTAAAAAATCCTACTTTCATCAAGGTTATCTATGTTGGGAGAAAGTGCTATTATACTTTGTATAACAATATCCTAAAAAAAATAGTCTAATTTGACTAGTTCTAAATATTAATAGACACTCCCTCACACATCAAACGAAATTTGGGCTCTTGAGAAGTTTCGCTAAACCCTCAGACTAACTTTTGCACTGGCTATTAGCATTTATCTTAACGCTTTATTATTGGCTCACGTGAAATGTGTGTGATAATTTCGGGCGCATCTTCTGTAACTATAGCCGTCTCTCCGACAGCCATCGAAAGACCAGTTTCACGGTCATTAAGAATCATATGGGTAAAGAAAGTCATGTTTTCTTCCAAAACTAATGGATTACCCTCGAAAATCAGCGGCTCTTCCATCCAAGTAGGTGGCCACATCGCGCCCATAGTATAACCAGCAACTGTAAGAACCGAATCATGTTCATCGTGCTCTTCAAGAATTGCTTTATAGATATCAAAAAGTTGACCAATGGTTTTTCCGGCTCGCAGTTTCGCCTGAACCGCATCAAGTGCAATGACACTGGCTTTATGCATTTTAAGATGTCTACTATTTATCTCAGGACCTGTAAGGACGACGCCCATGCTAGCGACATGGTAGTGTCTATATGCAAGCCCAAGTTCGAGTGTAACCTGATCATTCTCTGACACATTTTTGCGTTTTGTTGTATAGCGTAGATTTAGGGCAGAATCTCCGCTTCCAAAGGGAGGAATGTGGGCAGGTAAATCCGCATCAAGTCGAAAAAGCGTGTCATAAAAAGTGGCATAAATATCACCCTCAAAAGCGCCAGGATAAGTTGCCTCTATAACTTTGTCCATGACAATATCCATAACTCCACCAGCCTTACGTAAATAGTTCAACTCCTGCGAACTTTTAACCAAGCGAAATATTCTAATGAAATCAGGTGCAACCGTTAGTTCACACCATCCATCTAATATTTCTCTTATTTCTAAAAAAAGACGTGGCGTTAAGCCCATTGTGTCTACCTGTATGCCAATCTTTTTTCCTTCCATGCCAAGTGAGCGCAACATATCCTTGATATGCTCAGCGCGAGTCGAGTCTTCAGTATCAGGAGAAATTCGCACATCATCACAGATTGATGAATAGGAAATGTTTCCTAAATCAGCCGGCCTTGCCAGGTGAGTTAAAGCGCCGTCCGTACCGATAAACATACTACCAAAAATACAAAACCCGTCACTTTCGTAACCTGTTAGCCAATACATATCTTCAATTTTGAATAGCAGTAAACCGTCTAGTTCGAGACTTTGTAGATGTTCACGTGTTTTTTGCTGGCGGCTGGAGAATTCTTCTCGGCTGAAATGAATATAGGGTTTAGGCATCGCTTGTTGATACAATATTTAATAAATCGAATTGTACCACCCTCTCTCACATATCAATCGAAATTGACTTAGGTCAATTATTTAAATGCGAAATAGTGTTATTATTAAGTTGAAACATTACGGCCGAGTTTCGGGCAGCGGCCATAAAAGGTGTCCGGCTTTGTTTTTGATTTTAACTTTTCAAAAAGAAGGTTGGAGTATGAAATTTGGCTACTTTGCAAACTTAACAAACTGGGATCATCGTCCCTACACTCAGGTTTTAGATGAAACTAGAGAAATCGCTCGGTATTGTGATAATACTGCATGGGATTCAATCTGGCTAACAGAGCATCATCTAAACCATGAAGGCATGGATGCCTGTCCTAACCCTCTTATGATGTGTGCTGATCTTGCTAGTCGCACCAAACAGATCAGACTCGGACAAGCCGCAAATATTATTACATACAGAAATCCACTTCGTTGTGCTGAGGATATTGCCATGTTAGATCATATGACGAACGGACGTATAGATGTAGGCGTTGGTCGTGGCGTGTATGGACGAGAAGCTGTCCATATGAATATAAATGCAGATTTAAAAGATCAGGCAAAAAACTTTCGATTATTTGATGAAACCCTGACTATTATGAAGAAGGCTTGGACGGAGAAAACTTTTAGACATCAGGGTGAATTTTATAAGTATCCCAATCCTGGCTTTATATGGAAACATGATATGAGCCCACCTAATCCAGATCTAGTGGATATGAAAACGCATGAAATGAAAAAAATTGGTATTGTGCCTCACCCCTTACAACAACCTTATCCGCCTCTGTGGCAAGTCGTGGATGGCCATCGTTCAATTGATTGGGCAGGTCGAAATGGATTAAAAGTTATTATGTGGATCCCCACAGTCAAAGCACTCAAAGAACGTTTTGAAGTTTATCGAAAAGCTAGATCTGAAAATGAAAATCGTTCTGTTCCGCTTGGTGAAGGTATCTCATTGGTGCGTGATATGTTTGTGGCTGATTCTATGGATGAGGCTCGTGATAAAGCTGCTGAAGGCTTACTCACTTATTTAAGATGGATCGCTCATTGGCGTGGTTTAGGCAATCACTTGAATCCCGGCGAAACCATTCCAGAAACACCAGGAAAACTAGATTTACTAACTTATGAATTTCTTCATCCACGAAACCTTTTATTTGGTACAGCTGAATATGTTAGCGGCAAAATTGAAGAGCTTCGCGATGAATTAAAACTACAACATTTACAAGTTTGGTCAAATTTCCCTTGTATGAAACAGGAGGATGTAATGAGTAGCATACGTAAGTTTACGGAAGAGGTAATACCTAAATTTGAGGAAAAGAAAATAAGGAGAGCAATATGAGATTATCAAGTCTTTTAGATGAAAAAAAACTCGCTAATGGTTTGCCATCAATAGCTTATACAGATAGTGAATTTTGGCAAATGGAATGCGAAACCGTATTGGCTAACAATTGGGCATTTGTAGGTTTTGCCCATGAACTTAAGGAAAATGGCGATGTTTTGCCGATTTCATTAGCTGAAAAGCCTATACTTTTAGTCAAGAATGCAAATGGAAATATTGTTGCATTTCATAACGTATGCAAGCACAGATGTCTTAAGTTAGTTGATCAAGCAAAAAATGTTGGAAATATGATTAGTTGCCCATATCACGCCTGGACTTTTGATCTCGATGGGGTGTTACGTGCATCACCTTTCTTTGGCGGAACTGATACTGATCAACCACCAGATTTTAATGCAGATGATCATTGTTTAGAGTCGGTGAGAATCAAAGTTTGGCACGATTGGATCTTTATTAATCTTAATGGTAACGCACCACCTTTTGAAGAATATGCTGCGCCTTTAATTAAAATACTTAAAGATGTTAATTTTGAAAAAATCTCTCCAGTTGGGACACTTGAATTTGAAAAAATATCTACAAATTGGAAATTTCTCATCGAAAATTACATTGAACCTTATCATGTTCCATTTGTGCACTCAAAAACAACAAAACAACCACTTCAGGATCATTACACTATCGTTGAAGGAAGATGTTTGGGGAGTGGTGTAAATTTAGATGAAGAAAATACATCTGGTGATAAACTTTCAGTCTCTTCTAAGTATCTATCTTTGTTTCCAAACTTTATAATTGGAACGTACTTTCCTGATCAAAGATATATTGGGGTACATCTCAACCAAGCCCTTGGTCCAAATTGCAGTTCTCAAAAAAGAGTAATCTATACAGCAGAAGGACATGAACTTACGAAAGATGAAATTGCATTTCATAAAAAACTTTGGACACAAGTTCACAAAGAAGATCATGAAATATGTGAGTGGCTTCAGCAAGGGCGTGCTTCACCGGTAGCAAAAAAAGGAGGGGTGCTGTCACCTCATTGGGAAAATCATGTTCGTGAATTTCAGAAACTTGTAATTGAATCAGTTATAGGATATTCAAGAATTCAGAAGGAAAAAATACAAATCTGAAGAACTGATAATTCTAAATATAACAAGTTAATCAGAGCGTTCTATACATTTTAATGTGATCAATTCCAGCTTCTATGTAAATTTCACCAACACAAACAAAACCAAGGTCTAAATAGAAACTGTGAGCATGCCATTGTGAAGATAGCCAAACCTTTTCGAGATTCATATTCTGGGCCCACTTAATCAGATCTTTCATAATTAATTTGCCAATTCCAAGACCTCGATAATCCTTCAGCACCGCTACCCTGCCAATATGTCCATCGCTTAGTATTCTGCCAGTACCTATTTGCACACTATCAACAAAAGCTAAAACATGCTTAGCTTTATCATCAAGTCCGTCAATTTCAAGTTCTTCGGGGACCTTCTGCTCTTCAACAAAGACATTGTATCTGATTGCGCAGATCTCCTTTATATTGGATTCGTAGTCACAAATTATGGATGTAATATTCATTCAAATTAGTGTTGTCTACCAGCTCACAAAAAATAGATTAATTGCAAGAGCAAAATATATCAAGGCTGCTAGTATGTTGAGGTTCTTGTTAACTGTTTTCGATTTTTTGAGGATATCTTCAAGCAAACTAGCTAGATATGCAATTGATGTAAAAACACAAAGCGCGCTGAGGATAAACAACAGCCCAAGTGAAAATATTTGCAGAGTGACATTTTCATTGCCGGTGTTCACAAATTGCGGCAAAAAAACCAAGAAAAATAGCGCCACCTTTGGGTTAGTCAGATTCATAATGACACCAGTACGATAGTAAGAGCGATTTGCATTTTCATTGTCGTCACCACCTAAATTCAACTCTTTTTTTTGTAGCGAAAGCAATGCGAGATAAATAAGATAGCATGCACCAATTATTTTTAGTCCATTAAAAGCAACTGCACTGGTCTGAAAGATAACGCTAACGCCTATCGCAACGAGTACCGTGTGGCCTATCAAGCCGGTGCATAGTCCAAGTGTTGTGGAAAAACCAATCCTCCAACCCTTTAAAGCTGAATTGGTCAGGACAAAGAGATTGTCCGGCCCAGGAACTAGACTTAAAACTACCGAGGCGGTAACAAAAGCTATTATAGTTTCGGTGCTAAGTATTTCAAACATTTATAGGTCTCATCATTAACTATTTAGTAAAAACTTCAGAGGGGTTTCGGTAAGCCTTAAATTCTAAGGCGTTCTGGGAATAGTCCTCAAAAAACATGGTAGCCTGCTCGCCAGGCATACCCTTAAATCTAATAGTCGGTTCAATAGTAAATTTTATTCCTGCTGAATTTAATTTACCAGCCAGACGATGAAATGAGTCCCAATCAAGAACACATCCGAAGTGTGGTAACGGAACCTCAACATTGTCGACCTTAGATTCAGATTCAAGCCCTTTTATAGTCTGCCCAATATGCAAGGATAGCTGATTACCAAAGAAATCAAAATCAACCCAACTTTCAGTGCTTCTACCCTCCCGACAACCCAAAAGATCGCCATAGAATTTTCTTGCAGAATCGAGATCGCTAACGGTATATGCCAAATGAAAAACGTTCATACTCTATCCTTATAAAGTTGTGTTTCCCGATATTTGATTTAACTAATATTAAAGAAAACACAGTTTATGTATTTTGCCACAGTATTTGTGGATTATTTTTTTTCAGCATGACAATTCCAGCAATAATCAAAAGTTGTATCGTTATATTCTTGGCAATCACTGCACTGCCATTTGGATTGACCTAGTTCTATATCGAGAGTGGCGATAATTCTTTTGGCTTCATCAAAATCAGAGTCACTTAAAACCCAGGCTTCGGGCCAAGTGTCTATTGGCGCAAGACCACCTGCAGCACTTGATGCGAATTCCTTGTTAATTATCGATTCAATTTGGTGGTCATTTAAAATGTTTATGACATTAAGTACTAATAATCGATTTTCGTGAGTATAAACAAGTTTCATACAATTAATATCCAGCAAATACGCCTAACTAAGTTGTTATTCCGGGCTTTTAGATAACCAGTGAAGCTAGACCTAGAAAGGCAACGAAACCTATCACGTCGGTGATGGTCGTTAGTATCACTCCGCCGGCCAGAGCAGGGTCGATTTTGAGTTTAGTCAGCAGTAACGGCAAAAATGCACCAGAAAATGCCGCCACAATCAGATTCACGATAACCGCCAGCGCGATTACGACACTTAAAACAAGATCACCAAACCAGTAATAGGTTGCAAGGGCGATAACGATTGACCAAAAAAGGCCATTCAGAAAGCCAACAGCGACCTCTTTGTTTATAAGTGATCTAATATTTGTTGCTGACACCCTTCCGGTTGCAATCCCACGAGTCACCAGGATAAGTGTCTGGGTTCCTGCAATACCACCCATACTGGCGACCACCGGCATAAGTATGGCTAGAGCAATCTTTTGCTGCATAGTAGCTTCAAATAAACCGATAAATGTGACCGCAATAAATGCAGTCACCAGATTCACACCTAGCCAGATACTTCTTCTCTTAGTGCTCTGAAAGATGGGCGCAAACACATCTTCATCTTCATCAAGACCGGCCATCGACATCACCGAGTGTTCTGCCTCGTCACGTATCACATCAACCACATCGTCAATAGTAATCCGTCCAACCAGTTGATTACTTTCATCAACTACAGGGGCTGATATCAAGTTTCTTTGCTCAAAAAGTTGCGCTACCTCTGCTTCATCGGTACTTGATAGAATTGGCTTGACTATCTCATCATTAATCAGAGTCGATATTTCAATTTCAGGCTCTTCTGTCAGTATTGTTGATAAGTGCAATGAGCCTAGGTAATTAAATTTACGATCTACCACGAATACTTGGTCGGTATCAACTGGCATCTCCTTTAGTAATCTCAAGTAACGAACAACGGCACTAATGTTGACATCTGACCTTACAGTGAGAAAGTCGGTATTCATCAAACCCCCAGCTGAATCTTCGGGGTATGACATCACCTTGTTTAGGTGTTCACGGTGTTTCTTGTCTAGCGTAAGCAAAAGGCTATGGACAGCCGTCTCTGGAAGATTAGGAACGATATCTGCCAAGTCGTCAGTATCTAGCCCTTCAGTCGCGGCAACTAAGTCATCAACCGACATTTCATCAATGAGTTGTGATTGGACATCCTCGTTGACATCTATTAGAACCTCTCCTTGTATTGAGATATCGATATTAGGCCAGACAAAAGAGCGCTCCTTAGGAGTCAACGCTTCGAGTGCCCGGGCTATCTCCCCAGGGTAAAGTTCTTTGAGTTGAGTTTTGACCTCCTCATGGTCAGAGGCTTCGACAGCGATTAACAATTGTTGTAGGCAATCTTCGAAAGAAGTTAATTCGACTTCAGCCATAAGTTATAACCAGTTCCCATTATTTGACAGAGCAGAACACCCTGCCATTGTCAAAATAGCAACTATTATAATTTATATAGACTAGCCTCTGTGGCTATGTAGTTTTTCTTTGTGCTTTATAATCTGTGAATCAAGTTTATTTATAAGCTGATCTATAGACACATACATGTCGCTACTTTGCGCCTTTGCAAATAAATCAGTGCCGCTGAGATGAATCGTCGCCTCCGCCATTTGGACATCTTTTTGCACTTCTAGAATCATGTTGACATTGATTACTTGATCGAAGTGGTGTTTAATTTTTGAGATTTTTTCGTTTGAATGTTGCCTAAGAGCTGGGGTGATATCGAGATGGTGACCTGAGATGTTTAGTTGCATTACTACTCCTATATAAGAAAAATTAATTTAAACTAGGACAACACTATTGTGTCATAAATCATGGAACAATGTTGGATATTTTCATCTTTTTTTATTTGAAATTTAAGAAAGAGAAAAATAATAGATTAGGATATAATATTATCTTTTGCTAAGTTGATAAATAAATGACTGTCATAGAGAGCACTTTCAGCGCACTTTGTCTTCGAAGATGTAGAACTTCGTTGATTTTATCTGTGGCGGTTTTTTTTAAATAATATAGTAATTACTATAGTTCGAAGAGGCCCCATTTAGGGGCTTTTTTATTTTTAGTTAAAGGATTATATATGTCAAATCTAATGTCGAATTACTTACCTCTTGATGTCACTTTTGTGAGTGGAGATGGTTGCTGGCTGACTGACAAATCTGGCAAACAGTATTTTGATGCTCTGTCAGGTGTTGGTGTTGTTAATCTAGGTCACTGTCATCCTGATATTACCGAGACAATAGTAAAACAATCAGAGACTTTACTCCATACATCAAACTGGTACCATATTGAGCACCAAGAAGAACTAGCCAAGAGACTTTGCTTGGTTGCTAATATGGATAACGTTTTTTTTGCTAACTCTGGCGCAGAAGCTAACGAAGCGGCAATTAAAATAGCGCGTCTTTTTGCTCAAAAAAGAGGAATTGATGAGCCTGTAATTATTAGCGCCAATGATAGCTTTCATGGCCGCACAATGGCAACCCTATCAGCTACAGGTAATAGCAAAATTCAGGACGGTTTTTCGCCACTTTTGAGTGAATTTATTCATGTCGAATTTGATGATATCGAAGCAATATCAAAGCACACTAGAAATGAAAATGTTGTGGCCGTTATGCTTGAGCCTATCCAAGGCGAAGCAGGCGTTGTTATTCCTGAGCCTGAATATTTAAACAAAGTGAAATCGCTTTGCGAAAAAAATGACTGGCTTTTGATCTTGGACGAGGTCCAAACAGGAATGGGTCGAACAGGGAAGATGTTCGCCCATCAATACAACAATATAACGCCCGACCTGTTAACACTTGCCAAAGGTCTCGGCAATGGAGTCCCAATTGGGGCATGCCTTGCCAAAGGCAGAGCTGCAAAACTATTCACAACTGGTAAGCACGGCTCTACATTCGGCGGTAACCCTTTAGTTAGCAAAGTAGCGCTTAGCGTGTTAGATGTTATTGAAAATAACTCTGTACTTGCAAATGTTGGCAAGATGAGTCAATATATACACACTAAACTTGAAAAAGAGCTTAGCGATAATGCAGCGGTAATAAGTATTCGCATTAAGGGATTAATGATTGGAATTGGACTTGACGAGAAATTGATAGATACCTCAAAACTACTACAAAAAGCTCTCGATGACCAATTACTAATAAATATTGCTGGTAGTTCGATTAGACTCTTACCACCTCTGATTATTTCAAGTGATGAGGTTGATATTTTGATTAACAAGATTGTTAAATTGATTAATAATTCAGACTAATTATGACAAAACATTTCATAGATTTTAATGATTATTCATTCGAGGTACTGCAAAAGATTATTGACTCAGCAATAACGCTTAAGAATGAACACAAATCTGGCGTCATCAATGATTCTTTAAAAAACAAAACATTGGCGATGATTTTTGACAAATCATCGACCCGTACAAGAGTATCCTTCGAGGCTGGAATGACTCAACTTGGTGGACACTCTCTTTTCCTCTCAAATAGTGATATTCAGTTAGGTCGAGGAGAGCCTGTCATTGATAGCGCGATTGTTATTAGTTCTATGGTTGATGCTGTAATGTTGAGGATTTCTTCTCACGTAGACATTATAGAGTTCTCTAAGCACTCCTCTAAACCTGTCATAAATGCTCTTTCTGACCAATCCCATCCATGTCAAATACTTTCTGACTTGATGACCTATCAGGAACTAAGAGGCTCAATAAGAGGCAAAAAAATTGCCTGGATTGGAGATGGCTGTAACGTTTGTCAGACCTATATGCAGGCAGCTGAAATCTTCGGCTTTGAGTTAAATATCTCTACCCCTAAAGGTTATCAACCAGACCAGCGATTTATTGACAATTACCAAAGCAATATCAGTTATTTTGCTGACCCTATGGATGCTTGCGATGGAGTAGATATTGTGGTGACAGATGTTTGGACCAGTATGGGAAAGGAGTCTGAAAAAAAACAGCGACTAAAAGCTTTTAAGGGATATCAGGTCGATCAAAGAATGATGTCTGCAGCAAAAAGTGATGCGCTATTCATGCACTGTCTCCCTGCACATCGAGGTGAAGAGGTCAGCGCTGAGGTGATTGACGGCAAACAGAGCGTGGTCTGGGATGAAGCTGAAAATCGATTGCATGCGCAAAAGGCGCTGCTAGTTCATCTTATTGGCTAGTTTTTCTGAGACAGTTTAAGTTTTGCCTCTTGGTAGAATTTAACTCCTCTTTGAATTTTCTCTCTACCTCTGGAAACGCGCCAAAGATCTGTATCTCTTAATGAATAAGCACAGCCGCAATACTCCTGCTGATAGAAGCCTTCTTTTTTTGATAATTCTAGCATCCTCGATGAGCCACCTTTTTTGCGCCAATTAAAGTCCCAATAGGGAATCTTGTAAGGGGCTGATGATCTAGTGCCTGAGGCATTTATTTGATTCATGTCCTTCCAGCGCGAGATACCAAGAGTTGAAGAGACTATATCGTAACCATTTTCAGAGGCATATTTTGCGGTAATTTCAAACCTTAGATCGAAGCATGTCGAACAACGTTCACCACGTTCAGGCTCATCTTCTTGCCCTTTAGTTCTCTCAAACCACACATCTATATCATAGTCTGCATCAATAAATGGCATGCCAAGCTTGTCTGCGTAACGCATATTCTCTTGCTTACGTAATTCATACTCCTCAATAGGGTGTATGTTGGGGTTATAGAAAAAAATTGTCGTGTCGATATCTGATGTGACCATCGCCTCCATCACCTCGCCAGAACATGGAGCGCAGCATGAATGCAGTAGTAACCTTTTTTCACCATTCGGGGTGGTTAACTTTGGTCGTTTGTAATTATCTAAGGAGTAATCTATTTGAGGCATTTGTTTAATTTTTTCAGGGTTTCCCATACCTCCCTTTTGAGGCTCGCATCAGCAATTATATCTTTAGGGTGGTGGGTGATAAAAATATTACCTTTTTGAGGACCCGTGTAGTTCCCCATAATTAATACCGCTTGAGCTGGATATTCACTAGTGAGTTTTTCAAGGTCACTAGATTTAATAGACATGCAAGTTACATCGTTTAAAGATAGATCGATCGCTGAAAGCATCTTATGTAGCAATTCTTGCGTATCGCCAGACTGACAGAATGAGTTATCAGTAGTTGTCTCTAATATTAAGCATTTTGCGAGCTCTTTAGCAGGTTTTATAGATGACTCACTAGTGTAGAGAAACTCAGGTATACCTAAAGCCTCTAGATAATCATTTCTAGGAATTGACGTTGTCATATCTGCGGGTGGGCTCTTTCATTGCTTTCCATAACCTTATTGAGGGCATGCACATAGGCCTTGACTGATGAGGTAATGATATCGGTATCGACACCCTGCCCATTAACGATTCTGCCTTCATGCTCAAGTCTCACATTAACTTCACCTAATGAGTCAGTTCCCTGAGTCACATTGGATACAGAATATAGTTGCAAAGTAGGCTCAATATCAACCAAGGACAAGATTGCATTGAAGGCCGCATCAACCGCGCCAGATGTTTTTGCAGATGCGCTCTTCTCTTCGCCATTTACTAGAAGAGTGACATCGGCGGTGTTGTTTTTTCCTGACTCAGTACAAACTTTTAGCGAAACCAAACGGATAATCTCTGCATCTTCGGTTTGCGTCTCCGAGATTAATGCCTGCAGATCTTCGTCGAAGATTTCATGCTTTTTATCTGCTAGATCTTTGAATCTGGCAAAAGCGTCATTGAATTCTAATTCTGATTTAAATTCGAATCCCAATTCAACTAGTCTAGCCTTAAATGCATTTCGGCCAGAGTGCTTGCCAAGAACAAGTTTGTTGGTATTCCAGCCGACATCTTCTGCCTTCATTATTTCATAGGTTTCGCGATGTTTTAGAATACCATCCTGATGAATTCCGGCCTCATGGGCAAACGCGTTAGCGCCAACGATTGCCTTGTTCGGTTGGACAACAAAGCCGGTAATTGAGGATACTAATCTTGAAGCAGAAAGTATGTTTTCAGTATCAATTTTTGTATCACAATCAAAAATATCTTGCCTAGTACGTACAGCCATAACCACCTCTTCAAGAGAGGTATTTCCAGCCCTCTCGCCAAGCCCATTAATAGTACATTCGATCTGTCTAGCGCCATTAAGAACGGCTGAAAGAGAGTTAGAAACTGCCAAACCTAGATCATTGTGACAGTGGGCTGAAAATATTGCTTTGTCTGAGTTTGGTATTCTATCAATAAGCAACCTCATAGTTTCTCCGAACTGGTGCGGCATATTGTAGCCGACAGTGTCTGGGATATTGATTGTTGTTGCGCCTGCATTGATTGTGGCTTCGATAATGCGACACAAAAAATCCAGATCGGAACGTCCGGCATCTTCTGGGCTAAACTCGATATTGTCGGTAAACTTAGTAGCTCTCTTGACAGAACGAACGGCTTGAGATACTACCTCGTCTGGCGTCATGTCCAGCTTCATTTTCATATGAATGTCGGATGTCGCAATAAATGTATGTATTCTTGGTGAGTTGGTATTTTTTATGGCTTCACCTGCACGGTCTATATCTTTATCAAGTGCCCTCGCTAGAGAACAAACTGTCGAATCCTTGACCGCCTTTGCGACCGCTTTAACGGCATCGAAATCTCCCTGAGAGGCGATGGCAAATCCTGCCTCAATAACATCGACACGCATTTTCTCTAGTATCTTTGCGATTCGAATCTTCTCGTCCTTAGTCATCGAGGCGCCAGGAGATTGCTCTCCATCTCTCAATGTTGTATCAAATATAATTAATTTATCGGACATCTGTTACTCCTTTTTGTTGTTCTAATTTTAGCTTAAGTTTTAGGGATAGACTTTCGTCTATAGAGATAATTATTGCCTTACGGCAATAATCGCAACAACGCCAAGAGGTTGCCGAGTGAAAGAGGTAGCAGTGAATCAGTATTTACTCTCATAGATGCTGATTATAAAGGAACTTAGGTCGATTTAACTTGTTTTTTCTGATTACGTTTTCTATAAAGACCAATTATGGTAATAATTGGACCAGAGAGCATATAGATAAAGAAGCCTGTAAATAATATAATATTGGGCTTATAGAGTAGCAAAATAAGGCTCAACACGGTCAACAAGAGGAACCTGAATGATGCCTTATTTTTTGAATCAAACTCCTTAAAACTGAAGTAACGTACATTACTCACCATAAGCAACCCACAAAGTATTGTTATTGCAATCCCTGTGTAATAACTAAAAGATACAACGCCAATATCAAAATATTCAAAGTTCCAGAATTTAAGCCAAATCATACTGGCAATTACGCCTGCAGAGGCTGGCGAAGGTAGACCTTGGAAGTAGCGCTTATCTGCTGTGCCAACTTGGGTATTAAATCTTGCTAGTCTTAGCGCTGCACAGGCCAAATAAATGAATGCTGCAAGCCAGCCAATCCTTCCTAGATCGGACAAAGACCATTCATATACGAGAAGAGCAGGAGCCACTCCAAAAGAGACCAGATCTGAGAGTGAGTCATACTCGGCGCCAAATGCACTTTGAGTATTAGTTAATCGAGCAACTCGACCGTCCAGGGCATCCCAGAGCATTGCAACCATTATGGAAATAGCTGCTAGAGTATAGTCACCATTAATAGAGGCGACAATTGAATAAAAACCGGCAAATAAAGCGAAAGTGGTAAAAATGCTTGGCAGCAAATATATACCTCTTTTGTTTTGTCTTTTATCAGTCACAATTAATAATTAAATTAAGCTGTGATGCTTAAATAATTAGTTTTTAGATTGATCTACCAACTTATTTTTGGCAATCCAAGGCATCATAGAACGTAAACTATCACCAACTTTTTCGATCTGATGGTTACGCTGAATTTCTCGACGACCTGGCAAATCACCAACATTCTCAATAAATTCCTTGGTAAACGAACCGTTCTGGATTTCAGTTAGAATTTTTTTCATTTCAGCTTTGGTTTCATCGGTGATAATTCTTGGGCCTCTTGAAACGTCGCCATACTCAGCTGTGTTAGATATTGAGTAGCGCATATTGGCGATTCCACCTTCATACAACAAGTCGACAATCAGTTTTAGTTCATGTAAACATTCAAAGTAGGCCATTTCAGGTTCATAACCTGCCTCCACAAGTGTTTCAAATCCGGCCTGAACGAGAGATGTTGTGCCACCACAAAGCACCACCTGTTCACCGAATAAATCTGTTTCGGTTTCTTCCCTGAAGGTTGTCTCAAGTATCCCTGTTCTGCCACCACCAATCGCAGAGGCATAAGAAAGAGCGATATCTTTAGCATTCCCTGTTGCGTCTTGTTTTATGGCAATGAGATCTGGTATGCCACCACCCTTTACAAATTCTGAGCGGACTGTATGGCCTGGCGCCTTAGGCGCTATCATAATGACATCTAGGTCAACCCTTGGCACTATTAAATCAAAATGAATATTGAGTCCATGGGCAAAAGCTAAAGCGACACCTTGTTTTAAATTTGGCTCAATACTTTCAGTGTATATTTTAGCTTGAAATTCATCAGGTGCTAAAACCATCACAACGTCTGCCCAAGCACTTGCGTCTTCAACCGACATTACTGCTATCCCTGCCTCTTTTGCCTTGACAGCAGATGATGAACCTTCCCTAAGACCAACTACGACTTCTACACCTGAATCCTTCAAATTATTTGCATGGGCATGACCTTGAGAGCCATAACCAATAATTGTTACTTTCTTATTCTGAATAATAGAAAGGTCTGCGTCTTGATCATAATATCTATTCATTTTTATTTCCTTTATTTTAAGATTGCTTTCTTGCCTCTAGAAATTCCAGTTACACCGGTTCTTGAGACTTCCATAATGATTGCCGAATCGAGCGCATTTAAGAATGCGTTAATTTTCTTTGTCTTTCCTGAAACCTCGATGGTGTATGTTTTTTCTGTTACATCAACAATTTTACAAGAAAATATATCAACCAACTGTTTGATATCGAGTTCGTCCTTGCCGGTCGGACAAACCTTGACAAGCATCAGTTCACGCTCGACATGATCTTGGCTAGTGAGATCGCTAACCTTTACAATCTCTATTAGTTTGTTGAGTTGTTTAACAATTTGCTCTAACACTCTATCGTTTCCTGTACTCACGATTGTCATACGAGACAAACTAGGATCATTCGTCTGCGCAACTGTGAGTGACTCGATATTAAATCCTCGCTGCGAGAAAAGACCTGACACTCTTGAGAGTGCACCGGTTTCATTTTCTAATAGTACTGAAATAATATGTCTCATAATTTACACCGCATTCAAGTCAGTTTCATCTTTCGAAACCATTTCATCCCTCCCTGCCAATAACATATCGCAATGCGCCCCTCCTGCAGGAATCATTGGAAATACATTTTCAGTCGGGTCTGTTTTTATATCTACAAAGACAGTGCGTTCTTTTTGCTTAAATGCCTCAAGCAAAGCGGGATTTAGTTCTGCCTCTTTTTCTACTAAAATACCCATATGGCCATAACTCTCGGCCAACTTGACAAAGTCTGGCAAAGCCTCCATATAAGACATCGCATAACGCTTCTCATAGAAAAACTCTTGCCACTGTCTTACCATTCCTAAGTACCCGTTATTAAGATTTAATATCTTTACCGGGGTATTGTACTGCAACATTGTAGAAAGCTCCTGAGTCATCATCTGGATACTGCCTTCACCAGTAACACAGGCAACATCCTTTTCAGGCATTGCCAATTTCGCTCCCATCGCCGCTGGAAGCCCAAAACCCATAGTCCCTAGACCGCCAGAATTTATCCAACGACGTGGCTCGTTAAACATATAATACTGCGCCGCCCACATCTGATGTTGGCCAACATCCGAAGTTACGATAGCCTCACCCTTGGTAATCTCGTAAAGAGTTTCAATTACTGTTTGCGGTTTAATCACGCCTGGACTCTTTTTGTAAGCTAAAGAGTCAACCTCACGCCACTTATTAATTTGCGACCACCATTTTGTGATATCTTGAAACTTTTTACCTTTTAATTCCTCGTTAAGGGTCTCCAATACCTGCTTAACCTGACCTACGATTGGAATATCAGCGACAACATTTTTTGATATCTGTGATGGATCAATGTCAACATGGATAAATTTCGCATTGGGGCAAAATTTATCTAGATTGCCAGTAATCCTGTCATCAAATCTGGCGCCTATAGCTATCACGCAGTCAGCTCCATACATTGCCATATTGGATTCATAAGTTCCATGCATACCCAGCATACCTAAAGACAATTCATCAGTTCCTGGATAAGCACCCAAACCCATCAAGGTTTGAGTGATGGGAAATCCCGACATGCGGGTAAACTCTCTCAGTTCATTGGAGGCATTACCAATCACGCATCCACCTCCAGAATATATTATTGGACGTTGTGAATTCAGAATTAACTCTGCAGCCTTTTTAATTTGACGATTACTCGCCTTAACTGTTGGCTTATAGGAGCGCATCTCGATCTCTTTAGGATAGTTTTTAGGCGTTATCTGTTCAATAGTTATATCTTTGGGAATATCTACAACAACCGGACCAGGACGTCCTGTGGTTGCGATATGAAATGCCTTCTTTACAGTGCTTGCAATATCATTAATGTCTCTAACAAGGAAATTATGTTTAACACAGGAACGCGTAATGCCTGTAGCATCTACCTCTTGGAATGCATCCATACCAATCAATGGCGAAGGCACTTGACCAGAAATAACTACCATTGGAATAGAATCCATATGAGCTGTAGCTATACCTGTAACTGCATTGGTAATTCCAGGTCCTGAAGTCACTAAAACAACACCAGGCTTACCGCTAGTCCGAGCATAACCATCCGCCGCATGTGCAGCACCCTGTTCATGCCTCACCAGCACATGGATAATATCATCCTGGGTCTCAATAGCATCAAAAATATGAAGGACTGCCCCTCCAGGATATCCGAAGATATATTCAACTCCCTCGCTTTGAAGGCTATTTATCAGTATCTGTGCACCATTTAACTTCATGGCAATTAACACTAAATTAAAACAGTCAAATTATACCCAAACTTTTCTCTTGAAAAACTCTTCGTTTCTATCTGTTTTAAGGGATAAATATAGTTATTTAACAGTTTTAAGTAGTAGAAGAATAATTATAAAATTAGAGGTCGTTATGCCAATCTTCAGAATAATATTGGATTGGAGATTCTTGTTCTTCAAATGTCTCTACGATGAATGCATCAGGCTGAGACAGAATAGCTGAGAGCAGTTGATCGTTAAGCATGTGGCCTGTTTTATAACCCTCATAGTAACCTATAAAATTACCACCTAAAAGAAAAAGGTCACCGACAATGTCGAGTATTTTGTGTTTCACAAACTCGTTTTGGAAACGTAAGCCATCTTCATTAAGGATATCGTCATCGGTCAACGCAATAGCGTTGTCAATACTTGCACCTAAAGCAAGGTTTTGTTTTTGCAGCATCTCCACATCTCTTAAATATCCAAACGTGCGGGCTCTGGAAATTTCCTTAAGGTAGGATTGCTCTGAAAAATCGATACTAAGTTTTTGACCGCTTTCTTTGACTTTTTTATGTTCAAAGTCAATCTCAAGAGTAATCTTAAATCCATTATGAGGACCAACCTGAGCCCAAGATTCTCCATTTTCAACTCGCACAGTATCTTTAATAACAATAAATCGTTTTGCTGCGTCCTGTTCTTCTATCCCAGCAGATTGGATTAAAAAAATGAATGCCGCAGAGGAACCATCCATGATAGGCACCTCAAAGGAGTCAAGTTCAACCATGACATTATCAATTCCGAGTGCAGAAAGCGCCGACATTAGATGCTCTACAGTAGAAACCTTTACGCCCTGGCTTTCTATACCTGTTGACAAAACTACTTCATTAACAAAGGCGCTATGGGCATGCACTTCTTTGCCTCCTGCATCCATCCTTTTAAATACCACGCCATGGTCAGCCTTAGCAGGGATTAGGGTTAAATTTACCTGCTTGCCGCTATGGATGCCAACTCCCCTAGCCTTGACCATTTTCTTGATAGTTCTTTGCTTTACCATTAATTAAAACTCACCAAAAATCTTATCTTTAATTTTACCGAAAGTACCGCCCCTTGCCTTAACAAGCTCTTCCGGTGTTACATCTTCCTTGTACATCAAAAGCCCAATAGCGCTGGTATATCGAAAGTCGTCAAAAATAGATTCTGGAGCTGTAAAATTGTCTCGTTTTATAGAACTCAACTTAACTCTTTTCGACATAAAACCTCGCACAAATTCTTCGCAACCGGAAATTCGTGAACCTCCACCACACAAAACTATGCCTGATTTTAGGTTTTTGTCAAATTCTCCATGCTGCAAATTATTTTTCAGCAATAAAAAAATATCAAGGTAGGCTTCCTCGATAATTTCAGCCAAAGTATGGCTTGATAGTTGATGCGGATCACGGTTTGAGGTTTGGGCGAACTCAACAAACTCATCGTTACTAATAAGCGAAGCCTTGGCGCATCCGTAAACCTCCTTTAATCTCTGAGCCTCGTTAAAAGATGTTCCATAGGCAAAGGCAATCTCTTCAGATACATGGTTGCCACCAATTGCGACTATGCCGCTATGAATTACTCCACCATGATGAAAAACCGAAAAATTTGTCATGCCAGCGCCGATATCTACTAGACATACACCATTATCCTTTTCTTCTTGTGTGAGTATCGCCTCAGAACTCGCCATAGAGTCAAGCACAAGATCCTCGACATTGAGATCGCATTGCTTCAATGTATACTCTATATTCCTCATACTGGAACTGGAAACGGTTACGATATGAACATTAGATTCAAGTACGTCGGCATCCATTTCGACTGGATTGTCTACCTTCACTGAGCCATTGATCGTAAATTTCTTTTTAAAAACATGCAGCCTCTCTTTATTGGTAGGCATGGTGTATGCCTGGGCTGAATCCAAAACTTTGTTGACATCTATGTTGGTAACTTTACCCTCAATAGGAACCTTTCCATAGCCCTCAAAACAACTAATATGGCTATCTGAAAGATTTACACGTACGGTAGCTAAATCAACATCTGAACTTTTGTGAGCCTGTTGAACTGCCTTTGATATTGCGCGAGATAGTGGTTCGATTGCTTCTACTGAACCTCTTTTTACGCCAGTTGAGGGACACATTCCTTGACCGATTACACGCAGCCTGTCGCCCTCTCTTTCAGCAACAAGCACGACGATTTTGTCTGTACCAATATCAATGCTCGCAATAAAATCGTTTCCAACTGCCATACGGATTAATTAATTAAGAAAGTCTGCATCAAAATTTTACCAAAGTTTTAAGTTTGCAATGACCGCTGTTTTTATTAATTATTAGAAAAATTTAACCACTCATTTAAATGACTCAAATCTACACTATTACTAGTTAAAAGTCGACGAAACATTTTAGCGTTTTTCTGCCCATGATATAGGCCAAGAATATGCCTCGTCATTGCTCTTACTGGAACCCCTAGCTTACACTGTGTTTCAATATATTTCATATATTCAATAACTATCTCTTCGCGTGACTTTATTGCATTACTAATACCAAAAATATGGCTGTCGATTTCTGTCAAAGTGAAAGGTTGATTGTATATCGCCCTTCCCAACATTACTCCGTCAACTCTTTTAAGATGCTTTAGCACTTCTTTAGTGCTTGTAATACCGCCATTGATAGTAATTTTGAGAAGCGGAAAATCTTTCTTTAACTGATAGACCCAAGGATAATTGAGCGGCGGTATGGTGCGATTTTGCTTTGGGCTTAAGCCCTGTAACCAGGCCTTACGAGCATGGATGATAAAGTGCTGACAGCCCTTTTTATGAATACGATATACGAAATCACTTAGCTGTTCATAACTTTCCATTTCGTCAATCCCTATCCTGTTTTTAACGCTAACAGGAATATCACAAGCCTCAATCATATTTTCAACACAAGAAGCTACCAGGTCTGGCTCTCTCATTAAGCAGGCGCCAAAACTGCCCGACATAACTCTATCTGAAGGGCACCCTACATTTATGTTAACTTCGTCGTAACCCCAGCGCTTGGCAATAACTGCGCACTTTGCCATTTCAACAGGATTATTTCCGCCAATCTGCAGGACTAACGGATGCTCGACCGCGTTGTAATCTAACAAACGATTCTTGTCACCTTTTAAGATTGCTTTTGAGGTAATCATTTCGGTGTATAGTTGAGCGCATTGGCTAAGCAATCGAAAGAAATAGCGACAATGCTTGTCAGTCCAATCCATCATTGGGGCAACAGAAACGCAGTAAGGTTCCATTAGGATTTCTTTAATAGTTGTTCTATTGAGTATTTGACACTCTGGGAGATAACGCTCAGCCTGTCACCTTTGAATAACTGGGTACAGGTGAAATTGTTTCCGTAAATAGAAAAGCCAAAACAAACCATGCCGACCGGCTTTGTAGTGGTGCCTCCTGTTGGTCCTGCAATACCAGTTATGGCAACAGCGAAATCGCTGGTAGAATTTTTTATCACTCCGTTAACCATTTCAAGGGCAACATCCTCGCTAACTGCACCGTGCTTTGTTATTGTGTCTTTGTTGACTCCAAGTAGATCTTGCTTAGCCTTATTGCTGTATGTTATAAAGCCGCGATCGAAATAAACTGATGCACCTGATAGACTTGTCAAGGTACTTGCAAGGGTTCCGCCAGTGCACGACTCTGCCACTGAAATAGTCAATTTATTCTGGGTCAAAAAATCTGCCAGAGCTTTGACATTATCTATATTTATCATTCACCCTCCAGTGCGATATTTACTATCTCTAACACGTTGTTCGATAAATTCCTAGTGGTACGAATTGCTTCAAGCTCTTTTCTTTGTAGTTCAGAGTAATTTGAGGTGTATTTTTTCCATAGATTAAATATGCCCACCAGTCTAGCTGTCACCTGAGGGTTGATCCCGTCAAGTTCCAAGATAAAATCGCCAAATAATCGGTAGCCATCCCGGCAATGAAATTGCTGGTGGTTTTGCGTAAAAGCGCCGACGAGTGATCGAACCCTATTAGGGTTTTTGATGGAAAAGAGTCTATGGTCTATCAACTCCTTAATTCGAGATGGCGTCGTTAATGGAGAAAGGCTTTGATAACTAAACCACATATCCATGACCTGTGCATCATCCTTGAATTCATTATATAGGCGCTCAATTACCTCATCGAGATAAGGATTATGACTTCTTATAAGAGCCTCGAAAGAGGCCATTCTGTCAGTCATGCAGTTGGCGCTTTTAAATTGTTCATATGCCAACTCATGGCTATCACTGTTGGTTAAATATTTTAAGCAAAGATTCTTAAGCGACCTTTCGCCAATTGACTCTGTAGAAAGATCGAATGGCTTGTTAGTGCTTAATTTTTCATAGGTTGAAATTAGGGGTTTTTTGAGTCTCTTACTGACTGCGTTGATTACGCTTTCACGCTTTAGATGTAACTTGGCGACATCAATTTTAGCAGCGTTCTGGTGTAGAATTCGCTCTGCAGGAATCTGTAGCATTTTTGATAAAAGAGCATGGTCTGACTCCTCAACAAGTAGTCTCTCAATAACATCGAAAAGATTACTTTGATCAAACTCTTCCGGCTCTAAAATGCATTGTAACCATAAACTTTGCATATTGTCCCAGCGATTAAAAGGGTCTGTGTCATGCATGGACAAATAAAATTTATCCTTATTTGAGATGTTAGAATTAACAATTATTGGGGCTGAAAAAGCCCTAAACCATGAAGGTGTAGGTCTATTTTCGATGTCTTTGAATTCGATTGTTTTTTCTAGTTCATCTAAAAGTATGGTGCCCGAAGCAACTTCATATCCTTCATCATCAATAAGCCCAAAGTTGTTAGGGATTAGATAGGGCTTGGATTGTTTTTTTTGTCGAAACGTGGCTCGATAAATATTTCTCTTTGTGTTATAGTCATCAACAACTTCAACTTCAGGGGTTCCTGCTCTGCTGTACCAAGGCATGAAGGCATCAAAATCAAATTTATTGGCATCTGCCATACTGGCAACAAAATCATCAATCGTGACTGCGTCCCCGTCGTGGCGTTGAAAATATAACTGCATACCTTTTTGAAATCCTTCCTCGCCGAGAATGGTATGCATCATACGAATAACTTCTGCACCTTTGTCGTATACCGTTGCGGTATAGAAATTATCCATTACAATGTAGGATTCAGGTCTCACAGGATGAGCCATAGGGCCAGAATCCTCTGCAAACTGCCTTGTTTTTAAGGACACAACATCTTCAATCCTTTTAATGGAGCGAGAACGCACGTCAGAAGAAAACTCCTGGTCTCTGAACACCGTTAAGCCCTCCTTTAGGCTTAACTGAAACCAGTCACGACAAGTTACCCGGTTGCCTGTCCAATTGTGAAAATATTCGTGAGCAATAATTGATTCAATGTTAAGGAAGTCGCTATCAATTGTTGTGTCTTTGTTGGCTAAAATACAGTCTGAATTAAAAATATTAAGACCTTTGTTCTCCATCGCTCCGCTGTTAAAATCATCGACCGCAACGATCATGTATATATCCAAATCATAGCAAAGACCGAATCTGTCTTCTTCCCATTTGAATGCTTTCTTCAAAGATTCCATCGCAAAGGCCGTTTTGTGCATATTATGTGGTTCAACATAGAGCCTCAAGTCGACCTCTCTACCTACACTTGTTGTATAGTTATCACTCAGAAAGTGTAATGTTCCG
>Ga0208894_1000487_pt1 | contig 29733 bp, 24 predicted proteins | sample ETNtaG_12_FD_185752 | JGI IMG/M metagenome (GOLD analysis project Ga0208894, IMG submission 185752) | Marine microbial and viral communities from oxygen minimum zone, Eastern Pacific Ocean - ETNP201306SV49 (SPAdes) (version 2) | ecosystem: Environmental > Aquatic > Marine > Oceanic ...
AGAGATGAATATAGTATGTGAACCAAAAATTAAAACAAAAAGATATGTAGGTACAGAGGGATTATTCTCGAGAAAAGAAAAACTTGAGGAAATCTCCATTCAACCCTGGGTGCTTCGTGAAGAAGATTCTATTATAATCGGGCCTAGCTGCAAAACGCCTTGGAAGGTTATCGGGCCGGTCGGTATGAGTGCCATGAGTTACGGTGCGTTGGGGGGAAATGCAATCAGCACAATAAGCTTGGGATTGGGGCGGGCTACCGGTTCGTGGGTACATACCGGTGAAGGTGGGTTGGCAGAACACCATCTACTGGGTGGCGGAGATGTAATTATGCAAATTGGTCCCGGGCTCTTTGGGGTAAGAAATGAAAACGGAGATTTCTCACCTGAGCTATTCCAGAAAAAGGCTTCTAACCCACAAGTTAGGATGTTTGAATTAAAATTGGCTCAAGGTGCAAAAATTCGTGGTGGTCATGTGGAAGGAAGCAAGGTGAATGAAGAAATTGCTGCCATCCGGGGTGTAACTCCGTGGAAAAATGTGGACTCTCCCAACCGGCATCTTCAATTTCATGATATTCCAAGCTTGTTTGATTTTGTTGATGAATTAAGGGTGTTAGGCGGAAAACCTGTCGGCATCAAAATCGTGATGGGTGGGCCCGATTCTGCGGATGATATTTGTAAAACTATGGCAGAAACTAATCGCGGTCCCGATGCAATTACCGTGGACGGCGGCGAAGGAGGATCAGGCGCAACGTATCAGGAAATGGCCGACACTATGGGGCTCCCTGTGAAATCAGGATTGCTCTATTTGGACAGTGCTTTACGAAAATATGGGGTCCGAGATAAGGTTAAAGTTTTTGCCAGCGGAAAACTGTTCAGCCCTGACAAAATTGCCATTGCCATGGGAATGGGGGCGGATCTGGTCAATATTGCCCGGGGGATGATGGTGTCTGTGGGCTGTATTGGTGCGATGAAATGTCACACAAACAAATGTCCGGTTGGTGTGGCGACAACCGACCTCAACCATCAGAAAGCATTGGTCGTAGATGAAAAACAGTGGCGCGTCCTGAACTATGTAATAACACTCAGAAACGGGCTAAACTCTTTAGCTGCTGCTGCGGGATTAAATAATTACACCCAGTTTGAAAGGAATCACGTCATTTATAAAGATCAATATGGGCAAGTAAAATCACTGGAAGATATTTTCCCCTACCCCATTGCTTAATGCAATTTCGCTAACTTTCGTATATTCTTTTCCGTTATGAACCCCAAACTTCTCCACAATCTCTCCTGGATTCCCCCCTTCCTTATAGGTCTTGCTTCTGTAGTACTTGGTATCACGTGGATGATAGTGGATGAGCCGTGGCTCTTGGATCAAGCCGCCAATGAAGCCACTCTTCAACTCAGCTTTCAGGAACTGTTTACCGGTGGGCAGAATGCACACTTGCCCGACTACCTAACTACTATCTATCGCTTCTTCGGTTTGTGGGTGCTCGGTATCGGGATGCTAATCTGTACCTACGTGCTAGTCACTTTTATGGGGACTCCCCGGGCAAGGAATTCTCTCCTAGGGGTACTTGGCGTACTTCTGCTGCTGATTCTGTATCTTGTTGTAACAAGAATTCCCATTTCACCATTCGTATACCTTATATATGGACTGATCTTTCTCTATTTGGTGAGCTTGTGGGCGTCCTTAAAATTAAACAGAGAAGAAAAATTGTAAAAATAAACTCTTCAGATAACCGCTGATTTTTCTTTTCTCTTGCTCAGTCCTATTGCAGCCATCTTGCGGCGGATGTAGGCAAACACCTCCAACAATGGAAGGTCTTTAGGACAAACATCATCACACGCCATCATCCCGATGCATCCAAAAATGCCGCTATCTGTTGAGACCAGATCAAACCATTCCTTTCCATCGCGCTGATCTCTAGGGTCTACCATGAACCGGCCGATTCTGTTTAGACCGGCAGCGCCTAAAAAGTCTGGGGATACTTGTGCCGTTGCACAGCCTGCCAGACAACAGCCGCACTCAATGCACCGTTCAGCCTCATAAATTTTATTAGCAGTAGCATTATCCATTCGCTCTTCTTCCGCTTGTGGATCAAACTCATCTTTAGTGTGTATCCAAGATTCAATCTGCTCTGCTATTTCGCGAAACCATACTCCTGTATCCACAGAGAGATCCCCCAATAGTTTAAAAAATGGCATGGGGTAGAGAGTAATTGTGTCCGGCAGGTCGGATGTCAATGTTCGACAACCCAACGTCGGACGTCCGTTTATCATCATTCCACAAGATCCGCATATCCCCGCACGGCAAACGAAATCGAACATTAGGTCGGGTGCTTGTTGTTCTCTTATTAAGTTAAGAGCCGTAAATATATTTAGACGTTCTGTCTCTTCAAGTTGAAAAGAATCCACCCGCGGTTTATCATCGGGGGAAGTTGGGTTGAATCTGAAAATTTTAAACGTGAGTGTTCTGCCCATCACAACACTTCCTTCCAAGCTTCTTTTGGTAAGCGGGTTCCTGTTGGTTCAACTGGGTCCAGTCTTCCTTTGGCTTTCTGTCCTTCATCTACTCTGGAATTATATTCTTCAACAGTGATCTCCATAGAAATTTGCTGTCCCCCTCCATATCCGCGATCGCCGGGCGGGAGATCGAGAACACCTACGGGCTCATATTCAAACACAGGTTCACCATGGGGGTCGGGCCATCGGGCTAATGTCCGGTTCAGCCAGTTAACATCATCCCTGGCCGGGTAATCCTCGCGAGAGTGAGCTCCCCGGGATTCTGTTCTGTTCAAGGCGCCCTGGGAAATCAGTAGCGCCTGCTTGGCCATCCCCTCTATACGCAAGGCAAATGAGAGCTCAGGATTCATACCTGGTGCCTTTGTTCTAACTCTTACGTTTTCCACCCTTTTCACGAGACTTTTTAATCCTATTGTAGCTTTCTCCAGTCCCTCGCCGGTTCTAAAGATGTGCACATGGGTCTTGAGAAGATTAGAAATTTCATCCCGAAGTGAATATACATTCTCACCGTCAGTAGAGTTAAGCAGTCGCTCGATTTTCCCTTTCTCATATTGAGCAAATTCCTCTGCCAAGATTATATCGGCTACTAAAGTTGATTTCTTTGCATAAGTCGCGATCTGCTCCCCGACCACCATTCCAGCAACCACTGTCTCCGCCAGAGAATTGCCACCTAGCCGATTGAAACCATGCATATCCCAGCAGGAAACTTCACCCAAAGCGAAGAGCCCTTCCATATTATACGTGTGCCCGTCTTTGTTCACGCGGATCCCGCCCATGGAATAGTGCTGAGTGGGTCGTACCGGAACCAAATCTTTGATGGGATTGACACCGATGAAATACATGCAGATATCATACACTTCCCGGAGTTTCGTCTTGAGATGTGTCTCTCCCAAATGTCGCAAATCCAACCAGAGATGTTCACCGTATGGAGATAGCACTCCTTTCCCCTTTAACATGTGTTCTTTCATTCTGCGCGATACCACATCACGGGAAGCCAACTCCTGTTTTTCAGGTTCATAGTCAGGCATAAATCTGTGTTCGTCAACATCAAGTAGCGTTCCCCCATCTCCGCGACACCCCTCAGTTACTAGAATATCCGTGGGTACAATCCCGGTAGGATGAAACTGTACGGCTTCCATGTTTGCCAGGGGAATTACTCCCGTTTGCAGCGCCAGCCAAGAGCCTGTTCCTTCGTTAATTACGGCGTTTGTGGACTCGCCATAAATCCGCCCGTATCCGCCGGTGGCAACAACCGTGGCTTTAGACATGTAAGCCAATATCTCTCCATCACGCAGAGAGCGTACGACTGCGCCAACACATTTCCCGTCTTTGTGGATCAGTCTCAGGGCTTCCATGCGATCGTGGACTGTAATCCCTAATTGGACAACCATATTATCCATGGTATACAGGACGGTATGTCCGGTACCGTCTGCCGTATAACATGTTCGCCATTTAGCGGTACCGCCGAAATCCCGGGCAGTGATTAAACCTTCCTTGTCGAAATCTTCTTCAATCGTGGTTTTCTTTCCCTTGATGTAAATTTCGCGGGGACCACCTTCTACCCGATTCCACGGTACGCCAAAGTGTGCCATTTCCCTCATTGCAATGGGAGCGTTATCGGCGAAAATACGGGCAACCTCTTGGTCAGCACCCCAATCGGAACCTTTTACTGTGTCCAGCCAATGAATTGTAGGATTATCACCTTCACCTTTGACAGAATTTCCTAAAGATGCCTGCATCCCTCCTTGAGCTGCAGACGAATGACTTCGACGGGGGGGAACAAGGGAAAGAATTATTACATCTAAACCTTCGCTTGCTGAAGCAATGGCCGAGCGCTCTCCCGCAAGTCCTGCTCCTATTACGAGTACATCTGTGGTAATAATTTTTGTCATGCAGGATTTCCTAAATCAGCTGCCAATAATGATTCCAGTGGAGGGTCCATTATTCCAGACAGCACAGCCAAGGTTATAAGGCCAACGATAATAAAAAAAACAAAAACAAATCTCTCTAATATATGTGTTCTTCTGCGAGTTATTTCCCCAATTAAGGGGATTTGTTTACCCGTTCCCCATTTTACAATAAAACGATAAAGCCCAATTCCTGCATGAAACTCAACGCAAATCAAAAGGACTACATACAATATCCACAAACCTGACCCAACTCGAGTTGTGCTTTCCAGAGCAGTTATACCAACACCTCCTAAAGATCGTTGCACTATGTCTGCCCCCACAACAAACAAATGAATCGAACCCAATACAAGGATGATCATGCCGGACCGTACTTGCCAAATCCAAAGGGTTGTCTCAGAATGACTTCGGAGGCGGATATCAGACGTTTTGTCTTGATGCCAGTTACTTTGGGAATTTTTGATACTTTTTCCCAGTTCAAGCATTTTTTTTCGATCACGCAAGCCCCTGGGAATCTTACGGCTGGCGGTAACAAAATGAACAAAAAACACGATAACTATTACAAGAATGGTTATTTGTGCAAGCCAGGTATATTCAAAAATATCTGCAATTAAATTAAAGTTTTTTTCACCTGTTAGAATTGAACTGACAAAAAACATGTGTCCCCACATGAAGAGAACAAGAACGACTCCCGTGATACCACTGAGCCATTCTTTGATCAATGCTCTGCGGGCAACCTGGAATGGTTTTAATTTATTATCGCGTTGTGAGGCTATATCAGGGTGTTGACCTGGGTTTGCATCCGCCACTTAGAATCCTCCAGCGTTATTAAAATAAGTTACACGGTTATTAGAGAATTTAGATGTTGTTTGCTGTATCAATTTAAAATACCTGATTTCTTTTTCCACGGTCTAATTAGTATTACAACATTTTTAAAGGAAAAAACAGAAAAGGAGTTAGCAGAACATTGGTGCAAATAATAAATAAAAGGTGTGCAGTTAAAACTATGATATGGTTGGGGTAAAACTTGATCGTGGCAAAATATTTAACCCTTAAGCTTAAAGTTGACTGGTATTGAAATATAAACACCAACGGGCCGATCACGCTGCTGTGCAGGTTTGAATCGCGTCTTTTTAATTGCAGCCATGGCGGCTTCGTTGAGGCCTGTGTTTGGAATCCCTTGTAGGACGCTCATTCCCTGAACACGACCCTTATTATCTATAAATGCCTGAATAATAACCTTCCCTTCAATTCCAGCTTCTTGGGCTATTTCGGGATAAACAATATTTCTCTGTATTGCTCCATAACCGCCAACTGGCACCGGTGGATCATCATATGCAATAAATTTAACATTTGGCCCGGATGAAGGTGGTGGGGGTGGTGCATCCCACTCGATAAAATCTTCAAAGTCTGTATCTTCTATTGTCACGTCATCCGCCAGATCTTCTCTATCTGATGCTACAGGAATAGACGGGCGGGCAGGTGGCGGGGGCTGCTCAAACTGTTCCGTTTGTGGAATATCCACATCTAAATCGTCATCATTTCGCTGCGCACTGAGATCTATAAATTGATTTGCCACAAACCGGGGAAAGGCCAAAGAAAGCCCCACTAATAACAAAAGACTAAACAGAATAGAGCCGCGAACCATCACCGGATAACGATACTTAAGTGAAACTTTATAGTCCTTCCTGATAATCACGATTGAGGAGCCTTAGATTTAGAGGAATAGTTTACTTTAAGGGCATCTGCTTCCCGAAGTTCTGTGTGTATTTCGCTAATGAGTTCCATGGAAGCATCTTTATCTGCTTTCAGAGATATCACCAGCTTTGGGTCTGCTGTTCTTTTAATCCGCATAACACGATCAACATGCTCTTTTAATATGATCTTATCGTCAATTGAAATCAGCCCATCCTTCGAAACAAAAACATGGGCTATGTGCCGCTTTGTTACTTCCAGTTTTTGAATTTTTTTTGCCTGAGGTAAGAACACATTCAACCCTTCATAAGTACGCAATACTGTGGTTACCATAAAGAATATCAGTAACATAAAAATAATATCAGGCATGGAAGCCGTTGGTATCTCAGCTACAATTTTAGTTTTCTTCTTGAACTTCATTTTTTCGTTTCAGCAATAGAAATTTTCTTTGCGTTCGCCAACTTCAATTGATCTAACACGTCAATGTATGCTTGATACTTTGTGCTTGTGTGGGTTTTAACTGATATAATCAATTTATCGTTTTCAGCTATCATTCTCATTACTTCTTTTTTAACATCATTAATATTAATCGGTTTCTTGTCTAGAAGAACATTTCCTTTGGCGTCCACTAGTAAGTTTGCGATATTCTTTTTGGGGATTTCCTTGGTCTCGCCCATCGGCGGTAGGACAAGGTCTAATCCCTTGTCCATGTCAATCGTAGTAGTAACTAAGAAAAATATCAGAAGCAGGAAAGCTATGTCTGCCATGGAGGCGGTTGGTATCTCCCCCGGCTTGATGCGCTTTTTAATAACTATTCCTTTTTGGGGGTTATTTTAGTCTTTCGTGTCGTCTTTGTTGGTGGCTTCTTGGGTTTGGTTTTTAACAACTTTCCGGATTGTTCTAGCTCAGCAAGCTCATCCAGAAGCACCACAGAACTTTCCTCCATTTCCACTACAAGCTTATCTACTCGAGAAATAAGAAAGTTTTGGATCAACTGAATAATGATCGCCACAACAAGACCAAATAACGTAGTTAACAAGGCAACTGAAATACCTCCGGCAACTACAGATGGGGAAATTTCGTTGGCTGCCTTAATATCATCAAAAGCCTGGATCATACCATAAACCGTCCCTGTAAACCCAAGCATGGGGGCTAATGTTATAACCGTGCTTAACCAGACCATATTCTTTTCCAGAAATGCCATTTCAACGGCTCCGGCGCTCTCGATACCTTTTTCTACTGCATCAATGCCCCGATGGGCCCGGGTTAGGCCCGCATGAAAGACCTCAGCAACGGGACCTGGGGTCTTGCTGCACACATTTACTGCGGCATCGTATCCTTCGTCGTGAAGCGCGCCGCGAACGGAACCGAGAAACTTTCTTGTGTTTATTGAGGCACTAAATAAAGTAATAAGTCGCTCAACACCAAATCCAAGGCCGAACAAAAGCAATATGAGGATCGGCCACATGAAACCGCCACCTTGTAAGAAATATTGAACCATCTTTTATCTCCTTCTAGCTATTTGCATTTTAAAAGTGTTCACAAAACTAATCAATACCCTCTGTAAAGTCAACGAACCATTGCACCCCAAAAACAGTTGGTTATCCACTGTTTGTGGTTAAAAGCTCCTTTGCTCTTTCTAATAACTTTCGGGATTCAATTACCTGAGAATCACCGCTTACGAGTACCTGAAAATAGGTGCTCCTTCCCCAAATTGCTCCTCCAATCTCGGCTTTTAGCACAATCTTCAAATAAGGAACATCATTTTCTAGTTCTTCATTATTAATGGGAGGAACTCCTTCTTGGATAGCATATTCAAAGAAGGAAGATAGCTGATCTTCACTAATCTGGAAGTTTTTAATAAAGTCATTTGCTGATAACCAGTTACTTCTTATGGTGGGCGCTTTTTCCGTCCCCCAGTTAAACGTTATCCTCTTTTCGTTTCTTAGGAGTTTTCTTACTTCGGGGTTTCTATTTTCGAGTGCAACAAAAACATCTGGTGTTATCCCCCCGCCACCATAGACTTCTCTGCCGCTTTTTGTTTGATAGCGGGGTCGATCAGCAATTAAAGAATCGAGTTTTTCTTCCCTATGTTCATCTGCAAGTTCACGATAATATTCGTGAGTGCCATCACCATAAGGTCTCTGAATTAGCCGCCCGCTAGGTGTATAGTACCGCCCGATAGTCACGCGAAGAGCTGAGTCGTCATTTAGAATCCATTGCTGCTGTACCAACCCTTTTCCGAAGCTGGTCTCTCCCACTATTAGGCCGCGGTCCAAATCCTGAATGGCACCGGCCACAATTTCACTTGCGCTTGCAGACCACCTATCAATTAGAACTACTAGCGCATAATCATCACTCCCCTTTCGGGGAGAGGCTTTATAGACCTTTCTGGATCTTGGGCGGCGTCCTTCTGTATACACTATTGTGTCCTTGGTTACAAAAAAGTTATCTGCGACATCCACTGCCTGTTCAAGATAACCGCCACTGTTAGTGCGAAGATCGAAGATGAGCTGTGTCATCCCTTCTACTCTGAGCCGATTTAGGGCATCACTTACTTCCTTAGATGTGGTGGAAGAAAATCTGCGAAGCTGAATATAGCCGGTTTCATTGTCCAGCATAAATGATGACGTAACGCTGTAAATAGGTATCTCGTCTCGGATAATCACCACTTCGAACGGTTTTTTATCAGCTATTCTGGAAACTTTAATATTTACACTGCTCCCCTTTGGGCCTCGTAATTTTTCAAACACTTCTTCCTTGGTAATCTTGTAGGCACTTTCGTGCTCAATTTCAATTATCTGGTCCCCCGGCTGAAGGCCTGCTCGATCAGAGGGTGAACCAACAATGGGTGAAATGACAGTTATATATCCACCAAGAATATCGAACTCAATCCCAATTCCCTCAAACTTCCCATGAAACTGTTCTGAGATGGTCTCTAGCTGTTTTTGGGGGATATAAGACGAGTGGGGATCGAGTTTTTCCAGCATACCGTGGAAAGCGCCGTCAAGCACCTCATCCCAATCCACTGGCTCTACATAATTCTCATTTACAATGGAAATGATTTGATTAAGCGTCTTGATCTTCTCATAAATATCGCCGGATCGGGTGGAAAGAGCGGGTACGACAAAAGATGCCCCCACAAAAAATACAATCAAAGTGGAAGTAAAAAAGATGAGCCGTTTTTTCAGTTGCGACATATCCTAATATACTATTGTGAAAACGTGATGCTTCCTAAACTATGAACAAAGCTATCGGTAACAGCTACAACCCAAAATATATCATTGCTCTGACAGCCAACCCATTGAAGGGCGTTGCCTGAGAATCGCTAATCTTCTCCAAGTCATTAAGTATCCACTTACCCTGCTGAACTGAGCCCAAGTTATAACCCACCGTCATTTTGAGTCCCATTCTGTCGAGGAATTGGAGCTTTACCCCGGCATATGGCTGCATATTAAAGAACGATCCTTTCAATGATCTCATGCTTGATCCTGTTGCAGAAGTTTCAAACTCTACCAAAGCGAAATCATCTGTATCTATGGTTCCACTCGTGTCGAGGTCTCCAACAGCATAATAACCATCCGGACTCAAAGAATACATATCTGTAAATTGGTCGCTCCAACCACCGCCGCCTGAACTTTGAGTAATTTTCGCTGTTACACTTCCCAATCCCATGAGTGCTCCGGCGTTAAGTTCTAATCCGCGTAAAATGGGGATTGTGTACTCAACAATGGCCCCACTAATAAGCAGTGTAAATGAGACTTGCTTGTCTGGAACATCACCATCGTATGTTTGTGTTGCCTCGTCAACATCAAAAACTCCATCAGTATTCTCATCTAGGAATAGAGTTATTTCATTTCGATCGCCGATGGATGAATTCCCAAGACCAGCATAACCGCCGATTCTCCATCTACCTGTAACTTGTGAAAATCCTTCACCTCCATACACTACAAAGGGAGAACTAAAATCAGCTGTGTTAAATCCCAGGCCAGTACTGTTACCGGCCGTATCTGTCACCGTCCCTAGTAACTCGAACCCATCCAGTTTCCCCACATCTATGAACAGGAACATTTCGCTAAAACCGACGCCACCTCCATAGTAAGGTTCTGATGGGTAAAAATCGTCTTGCGCCCAAAGGGCAAAAGGGATTAGTGTTATTGCTAAAACAGTTTTTAAGAATTGGTACACTGTGTACCTCCAGTAGGATGGTTTCCATTAATTTAATAGCTGATAGTTCTAACTGCCAAGCGAAATCCCGAAACATTGGCGTTGATTTTCGCTTGATTTTCCCAAGACCTCCGAATATATTTGCTCTGCTTGGGCGGCTTCCGTCCGTGACTAAACCGAGGTAGGAATGACATCCAATTTTTTGTCCATCGTTTTACAAGCTGATTAAACATGCACACTTCTAACAACAAACTATCAATAATTTCCCTGATTCTTATCGCCCCTTTCTTCCTCTTTTCTCAAACCAAATTTGTGAGTTCAATAAAAGGGACGTTTGATTTTGATGGAGATGGACTGAGTGAATTCCTCAGCGTTGAGAAAAGCGACCCTACCTCCAAGCATGGCACTCTCTGCTCTTATAATGAGATAAGCGAAACAGGAGAACACATTCTTCTTTGGTCTTATAGCTCTGCCACGCCTGTTAGAGACATTACAATCGCAGATATGAATGGAGACGGTTCGCCTGAAATTGTTGTTTTATCGAGAGGTGGTCTAAGAGGAACGATTGAACCGTGGCTTAGGATTTTCTCCTGGATTGATGGAGCTCCATCAAGTGGGGCAAGCGCCTCCTGGGGTGCTGCTTCTTCCCGCCCGACCAATCTCGCCATAGTAGATCTTGATAATAATGGGTGGGATGAAATAGCAATTTCTATGGGAAGTCCTGCTAGGGGAATTACTCTACTATCAATGGGAGAAAACGGTGTAATAGAAAAACAACAATCGCTGGCACCCGGCTCTTTAGAAAACGGCATGGGTTTGCTTGTGGTTTCCTCTTCCGACTATAATAACGATGGACTAATTGACTTGGTAGCAATATCAGAGGAAACCAACGATCTGCATATACAATTTTATCTTAATGAGGGTGGTTTACTAAAAATTGATTATTCCACATCAACCGCTACTCAGGATAACGTCCTCGGAGGGAGAATTATCCCCTCAGCTATTTCAAAAATTGATTCCGATTTTGACGGGGTGAAAGAAATATTACTCCCCCACATTGCGGCAAAAACATTGCTGGTGGAGTTGTCCTCTGGAGGTAAAGTAGAGCTCCAAGAGATGGGTCCTCTAGGAATAAGCCTATTTAATTTTCCTGATACCGGTTTGGATGCCGCCGACATGAACGAAATCTTGCTTGCCAGAGCTGAAACTGGGGTCACCCAGATTAAAGCCAGAAAGTTACAACCCCGCGCCATTGAATCCGGAACCGAAATTCTGTCCCCCAGTGAGGGAGCATCCATTTCCGGTAGACGCGCACAGAAACTTCAAATGAAAATTGCTGAAGGAGCAGAGAGCAAGACAGATGAAGAAGTTTTTGTGGAACCAGCCGGCGATGAACCCGCTGTAGAGACAGCTATTATGCCTGTGGACTTGAGAAAAATGCAGCAGATTCAGTTGACAACAGATCAAACTAAGAGTAAGAATGAAGCTGAAGTTTTTTTAGAGGCAGGCGCTGCTGCTTCAGCCGAAACCAGTGTAACCAACGAAAATGGCGAGACCAGCACAACTGAAGCTCAACCAACCGAAATAGATGGAACCAGCAGAACCAGCGGAACTGGAGACCGGTCAACTGAAACAATGTCTTCCGACCAGGAAACACCAACTTCTAGCGGGCGGGTTCGGGAGCTTCAGATACAAGCTCTCGGTAGTGGAGAGAGTCTAGGGGATGAAGAAGTTTTTTTAGAGTCAATCACAGCTGATACAACCCTAACCAGCGATATTGAGGAAATAGGTGAAGCCGGAGCCCAATCAATTGGAGAAACAGGTTACAATCCTGCAAACTTAGGTAGGGTACGCCAGCTTCAGTTGGCGGCAGCGGAAACAGAAGGGTTCGAACCGCGGAAAGTTCGGAAGATTACTCTGGCCTCTGTAAAGAAAGAGGAAGCACTGGTATCGCCGGAAGATATACTGCCTGAAGGTAAGACTCTTTCAGATACGGTGTACGTAGGTGACGAAGTTTTAACGGCGATATTAAATGAAAATCTTCAGCAGCTTCGAGAATTTTCCCCTGACTATCTCCCTGATGGTGCTAAATTTGACCCAGTAAAAAGGGTAATTGACTGGACACCGAAAGAGGGACAACTCGGCATAAGAAAAATGAGTTACACCGTAAGCTTTGCAGTTCAAGATAAGGTAGAAGTGGAAGAAATCCGAGGCCAAAGCGTAACAGCCCGCTCCAGAGAAGCAGAAGAAACTGTAGAATTATACTTTTTCGTTGCTAAACGAAAAGACGAAAGCGGTGGCCTGAAATAATGAACATGTTCTCATTAAAGGTTTACCGAATTATTACCATCATGACGATTGCTCTGTTATCTTTTTCCTATGGAACTGATCTAAAGATTGTCCACATGGATGGTGTGTTCGACTTGGACAATGATGACCTTGTGGAGTTTATTACTATCGAGGAGGGTAAGGGTGACGGTGGAGTAACAGGGAAAGTTGGTTACTATGAAATTGATGAGTTGGGGTATCCTCAACTCCTTTGGCATCTCTCCTCCAGATCTACTCCATTCATGCCGGGCGCCGGGGCTCGCTTTCAGATTACGGGAGCTCTGGTGGATGCTGCGATCACCGACCTTAACGGCAGCGGTACGGCTGAGTTGGTTGTAGCGGCGAACGTCTTCTCGCCCAATGAAATGGAAACTGGAACAATCCTTGTTTTTCAATGGACGCAGGGCGAGTTCCCTGACCAGCCTACGTTGACTCTCTCTCTGGGCGACCCAACCAACCCTCAGACAGTAAACAATCTTATTCTGCTGGATTTAGAAGGCGATGGTATGGACGAACTCGCCGTTGGGCTACAGGGCCAGCAGTCCACCATTTCAGTCTTTGGTCTCAAAACAGAAGAAAATACATCTTACCTTCGTGAAGTATGGAATAATCCGCTTAATGAGTTTAGACGTACTTATGCCGGAACCTTCGACTACAACCGTGATGGCCAATCAGATCTCATTGCCTTCAGTCCTGATGGTAATATCCTGCGGTTGCAGGCATTTTTAAACCAAGGAGGTCAACTAACCCCCGCATCAAGCATTCTACACCGTGTTACTGGAATGTCCGAAGCACTGTATCGTTCTATGGTTACCTTGGACTGGGATGGTGACAGCCGGGATGATCTGCTAGTCCCGTTTCGCTCCGGACATGTGGTCAAACTGTCGGTAGTGGACAAAAAAATAAATGTACTGGATCTGGCTATTGACGGCGGGCCACTCTCAGATCTGAAGACAGCTGATCTCAATCAGGACCGCTTCCCGGATCTGGTCCTAGTCAGTGGTCAGCAGGGATTGATTACCACCGCTTACGGCGGGGCAGGCGGCGGGGCGCCATTGCAGGAGTTTTTCTCGGTGGCCAGCGAGGATGGCGGAACTCAGATTTTTTCCGTGGTGGCGGAAATTGTAGACGGAATTTATCTGGGAACCGTGATTGCTGGGGGGTGGACCGGAGAGGCTACAGAGATATTTTATTTCGAGCTGGGTGGTGTGCCGGAATACCCCGAAGAAATCCTAGTGGACACCTATGTGCCGGAAACAACCATTCCGGAAGCGAAAGTAGAACAACCTGTGATTGAACCGCAACCTTCAATTCCCATGGAAGGGATACCCCTGCCGCCCGGGATTCTACCCACATATATACTGCCGGTCAACCAAAGTTTCGCCTACACCGTTCCAGAGGATGAAGACCGGGAATTCTTCAGCTTCCGCTGGGTTGAGGCCCCACCAAGAGGAATGTATTTCCACTACGATACACGCTCTATTGAATGGGTGCCAGATCAGTCGCAGTTAGGTGCATACGAATTGGAGTTTCTATTAAAAATGAAGGTTGGGGAAAGTGTGGAGATTGTCACTTCTCCGGAAGACAGTTCTGTCACCTATCAGGTAATCCCTGAACTGGCCACATTCGAATCCCGCTTCTGGATTTACGTGAATGATCCACCGGTTATCGTCTCCGAGCCTAAGGAGACTGAATTTGTTGCTGGAAGTGAATTTGTTTATCAACTCGAAGCTAACGACACAAATGAAGATGCTCATCTCCGCTACTCTCTAGAGAAAGCGCCGACTGGAATGACTCTTGACAATAACGGGCTGCTGGCTTGGCAGACAGACGATTCACATGTCGATATTTACGATGTTCGCATTGTCGTATCCGATGGTTTCGACAGGGATGTACAGTCCCTGAAGCTCTACTCCAGGGGACAAGTAGTCATCACTTCTACACCGGAGACAGAAGCAGCTACGGAAGAACGGTATGAGTACCAGGTGGATGTGCAGATCCCGGAGGACAAAGCCGGTGAACTTAAATATACTCTTGTCCATGCTCCCTACGGAATGATGGTGGACAACACCGGGCTTATCACTTGGGAGCCGCAGGTGACACAGATTGACACTCAGCAATTCGTCATCGTCGCAAATCACGGCATCGCCGCTGACAGCCAGCATGTGGCTCTGTTTGTGAATCACCCTCCGGTGATTGTGACCACCCCCGATCCCATGACACTGGTCAGCTTAGGCGACACTTTAGAGTTCCAGTTTATGGTTGAAGATCCTAACGAATTCGACGTAGTTCGATACGAGCCCATCTCTGTGCCCGAAGGGATGCGTATTGATCCCTCCACAGGACGATTACGGTGGGTCCCCACCGAGGAAAACCTCGACTTCTCTACAGCTGAGATAGAAATTACAGATGGCAGGGTAGTCATTGAGCAATCGTTTAAATATTTTGTGAACGCTACTATTCAAATAACTTCAGAACCACAAGTCTTGGGTGCTGTGGGAAAAACCTTTTCTTATCCCATTAAAACCAATGACCTGAACCGTGGGTCACTGATGACTTTTGACCACATAACTTCAGTGCACGACGTAGAAAATACTAAAATATATTCAGTAGTGATTGAGGATGAGGTATTTTTAGAAAATATTGAACGGTACATTGGTGATTTCAAAGCTAAGAAGTCCATCCTTATTGAGATTGATGAAAAAGGGGCAGATGGTGAGGAAGTGGTGGCGCGCTTAAACCTTAAACGGTTCGTTGAAGATATTTTCTTCGAAGACGGTCAGCTTACACTCATTTCCAAACGGATAGGCGGGCGATGGATCAAGGTAAAAGACATTTTGTGGCACTTCTTTGAGGGCAACAAAGGAAAGCCGCCGAAGGTCAATGTGGAGCGTGTTCCGCTTGTCCGCTACACTCTATTGGATTTCCCTGACGGAATGTTTATTGATGAAATTAAAGGGGCCATCACGTGGACGCCCACCACAAAACAATATGACACCCACACCGTTACCATTATGGTGTCTGACGGTTATACTAAAGATGAGCAGAGTTTCGATCTCTACATCAATCACCCGCCTACCATCATCTCCACACCGCCAAAACTGGCCAGAGTAGATCAGCTCTACAAATATCAGGTGGTGGTGGAAGATAAGAATTCAGACAAGAAGCTTAACTACGAGCTGTTGAAAGCACCCAAGGGAATGCAGATTACCAGGGACGGTCGGATTTCGTGGGTGCCCACACCAACCCAGATTAACAGTCGGCTTTTTGCTGTGAAAATTACCGACGGGTACGCTAAAGACATCCAAGAAACCAACCTCTTTGTTAATATGCCCCCAGCGGTTATCTCTAAGCCGAAACCGGTAGCTCTTACCAATTTCGAATACCGCTACCGTTTTACTGTAGAAGATTTAAATGGTGACAAAATTAAGCTACGCCCCATCAAACTTCCCAAAGGAGCCCGGTTTGACGAAAAGACCGGCGTACTTAAGTGGAAACCGCATATGAACCAGCAGGGCGTAAACGACATTGTTTTGTCGGCTGTGGATGAGCGGGGTGCTGCAACATCACACGAGTTCGAGGTACACGTCTTCCAGGATCCCAGCGCTCAGCAGTTTGTCTCTACAAGCTGGCCCATACTGCTCGCCTTTGTGGGGGCCATGTTTGCTGTGGGGGCCATGCAGTAAGCTTTTGCCGGAGAAGAGCGAAAATATTTACTCCAATATTTTTTTCACCATCGCCAACAGTTCCTTCTCCCCTGTCAGTGTAGGCCGAAACTCCACTCCTAAAGCGTAAAGTTTGTAACTCCCAAAATATGGCGCAACCTTGAAGAGGTCTTTCTCTGTCGTGATGAAATAATCTACTTCTGTATTCTTCGGATTAGATAAAATATGTTCTATCTCTTCTTTATTATAGTGGTGATGGTCATCGAACGCTTTTCGCCCAATAATGTCAACGCCAACCTGCTCCACTATACTGAAAAACGATTTGGGATCCCCCACGCCGCAGAAAGCAAAAACCCTCTTCCCCTTTAGTTCCGCTAAGTTCATCACCATTCCATCTGAACTGCGTAGTTCCTGTTCTGTTAGCAGTCGACTGGAAAGCGTAGGAAGGCCCTGCCGCTCAACCCTGCTCCGCACTGAGACAGGCGGACGGGAGAGGTTTCGCTTAGTCCAGATCACTACATCCGCCCGGCGGAGATGAAACGACGGCTCCCGGAGTTTGCCGTAGGGCAACATTTTGTACGCTTCTGGGCTGTCCTGGCTGTTAAGCAGGACAATATCCAAGTCCCGCGCCAAAGCACGGTGCTGGAAAGCGTCATCTAATAGTATAACATCTGGGTGAAATTTCTCTACCATGAAACAACCACCACGGTAGCGCAACTCATCTACTACGACAGGAATTCCACTGAGCCGATTCGCCATAAGGTACGGTTCGTCGCCCCCTACTTCCCAGCTGGACTGGCAACTGTCACCATCAGACACAACAACTGTTCCGGTAGTATTTCGTCCATAGCCGCGACTCAAAACAGCCGGCTTAAAACCGTTCTCCTGCAATTTTTGGGCAAGATAGATAACGGCCGGGGTCTTTCCTGTACCTCCCACGGTCAGATTACCTACACTTATAACCGGCACCGGCAGGCGGCGTGTTACAAAGAAACCGATGGTGTAGAATAGGTTCCGCCATAAAACAGCCCCCCAGTAGAAGAGTGCCAAAGGGAACAGTAGATAGCGGGTTTTACCCGATAAGCTGGGCGTCATTTTCGTGTTGAAGTGATATCATTCGGGCTTCCAGTTCATTGTTTAGTTTCTCAGTCGGGATGTCTGTGCCTGCTTCAAGAGGTTCACCGAAGGTAAAGTGAATTCGGCCAAACGGTTTGGGTACCACAAAAGTATCCCAGTTGGTTATCTCCCATCGCCATGAAGCTTGCCCGGTGATGGGAATGAGTAGAGCGCCTGTTTTCTGTGCCGCTTTTACTGCTCCTGGCTTAGCCACATGTTCTGGTCCTTGAGGTCCATCAGGTGTTACTACTATTGTCTGCCCTGTGCCAGACAGAACCTCTACCATTTCTCTGTACGCTTCTCTGCCACCGCTGGAGCTGGAACCGCGTATAAAATGCCACCCCATTTTCTCGCCAATCTGGGATACAATTTCTGCGTCATCGTGGAGTCCGGCCAGTGCATGATAGCCACGCTTCCGAAGGCAATGCAACGGGAACAGAAGACGTCCATGCCAACAGCATAGAATCACAGAGCGGCCATCTACTAAAGCCTGAAGAAGCACGTTTTCATTAATCATGGTTAAACGATTGGTACGGAACAGCATACCAATTAAGGGTTTCCCAAATTGTATCCCAGTCTCTTTTTTGTCTGCCACTGTGTCTATTCCAATTTCTGTATAATCAGATCAGCGGCTCTCCCTGCCGCCCCCGGTGCTCCCATAGCGTTCTGTACTTCTGCCATGCCGGCAAAAATCTCATCCTGTTTCTCTTCATCCGTAAGAAGGGAGTGTAGATTAGCGGCTACAAGCTCGGGAGTGGCTTGATCTTGGAGAAGCTCAGGAAACAGTTCCCGCCCAGCGATGAGATTGGTCATTGAAACGTGTTTAACTGTGGCGATCCGCTTGGCGAAAAACCATGTAAAAGGTGAAAGTTTATAAAGCACCACAGATGGTGTGTTATAGAGTGCCGCCTCAAAGCTGATGGTTCCGGAAGCTACTACAGCACCATCGGCGAAGCGGAGGGCTAACTGGGGATTCGCTTCTTCCACAGACAGGCCGTGATAGTTCACTCCTCGAATATTAACACCCGGCGCCTTGCCGATAATCGCCTGTAGATTCATTCCCCGCTCCCGCAAATTAAAGAGTGACTTCACCATGATGTTCAAGTGTCGGTCAACCTCCAGCTGACGACTGCCGGGCATGAGGGCTATGGTAGTTCTATCAGGATCAAACCCGTGGAGGCGAAGAAACTTCTCTCTGGAAATCTCCGGTTTATGCAAATCCATAAAAGGGTGCCCCACAAAAGTCGCATCCACCCCACGCTTGGCGTACCACGCTTCTTCAAATGGAAAGATGCAGATAAGCTGCTCTACACACGCTCGTATAATCTCCACTCGCTTCTCTTTCCACGCCCACACTTGTGGTGAAATAAAATAAGTAACCGGAATCCCGCGCTCTTTCAACTTTTTTGCTAATCGCAAATTAAATCCGGGATAGTCAATCAGTATGGCTCGAGCAGGAGCACGTTCGTCAATTTTCTCCAGAAGGTTCTGGAAAACTTTACGGAGAAAGTGATACTTACTTACCACCTCCGAAAATCCCATGACGGCCATATTGCTGACGTGCTCAACGGTTTCCACTCCTGCATCCTGAAGTCTGTCGCCGCCCACGCCAAAAAAAGTTAGTCCTGACGTCAGGTGGTTCATCTCGTTTACTAGTGCAGAACCGTGGAGATCTCCCGACTCTTCACCAGCAACGATCAGTATTGTATTTTTCTTTGTATTCATCATTTATAATAACGTGACCCGAAGAATCAGAAGAAATAAAAATCCGCTTATCGTCTGAAACGTTCTCTTCTCTATTCGCACTGTTTTCTCCATATTCATCGGTACGGTTTCGCCCCCACCTTTCCAAGGAGTCATTCTTGGAAGTAGGCGGGGAACTGCCGCCAAATATTCATCATACTCTAGACCAAATTTCTGCCGTAGTGTTTCTTCTTCAAGCGATATAATCAGTCCATATTCTAAAAAGAAGAAACCCAGCGTCACCGGGAAAAGAGTCCATACAAACTCTCCTCCTGCGACCAACACCATGCCGGCATAGATAATGACATTCCCTAAATAGAGCGGATTTCGAACATAAGCAAACGGTCCTGATGTACAAAGAGCGCTTGCACCCACTTTGCGGGTGCGGGTCTCGCCGCCGGCATAGCGCACACCATTCAACCGGAGCAATTCACCCGTTACCAGCAGGATAACACCAATGGATAGTAATTCTATTTCGATGGAAGCAAACGTGAGAATTATAATAGCTAAAGGTATTGGTATATAACCTCGATTCCTGAAGAAAAAGTCTCGAATGTCCATAATTAAGAAAGGAAATTTTAGTCCAGATCAGTGGAGTGTTTGTTCAATCTTTGCCTGAATCTGTAGAGCTACCGCCAGCGCTTCCCTGCCCTCCTTGCCGGATACGATAGGGGTGCTTTCTCCATTCACAGATGCCACAAAATTCTCCAACTCTAATTGCAATGCGTCCACCTTCCTAACTGGTGGGGTTTCATATACAATCTGGCGGGTTTTCTTGCCAGTGACAAGCGGAGCTGAAAAGACTGCGTCTGGGTCTTCTTCTTCTGCGTCCAAGAGACGGTACACTTCTGTCAGTCCACGGAGAAAGTCAATGGTGACGTACATGTCCTGTTGAAATATTCGCAGCTTACGCACGTATTCCTTAGCAATACGGCTCGAGGTGACATTGGCTATGCAGCCGCTCTCAAAACTGATGCGAGCATTTGCAATATCTACCGAATCTGTCATGATAGAAACACCAGAGGCATTCACGGTTTTGACTGGTGACTTCACGAGGGAAATAATCACATCCAAATCATGAATCATGAGATCCAGTACCACTGGAACATCAGTTCCTCGGGCGGTGTACGGCGCCAGACGGTGGGTCTCGATATACCTGGGGGTAAGTTCAATTCCGTTTAGCGCAACCAGGGCAGGGTTGAGCCGTTCGATGTGCCCTACATGTATCTGCACACCATTCTTTTCTGCCAGATCAAGCAGTGTGTCAGCTTCTTCCACGGTCTTGCACATAGGTTTCTCAATAAAGACATGCTTGCCGGCTTCAATACATTCCTTTGCTATAGAAAAATGATCAAGTGTGGGTACAACTATTGATACAATTTCCGCCGCTTCAAGAAGCGAGGAGAGAGATTTGTGGGCTGTAGCTCCGGTCTTTCGCGCCACAAGGTCTGTTCGATCAGCATCTGTGTCGAAAAAACCTGTGCAGTCGGCACGTTTCAGTTCTAAAGCATGCTCCAAGTGTCGGAGGCCTAAATAGCCAACACCTATTACACCGATTCGTATTTTATCTTCGCCTGTTGACATTAATAATGAAGGTAATATTCTGGAATATAGGACGTTTAGCCCTCTTTTGAAATTGTTCTTTACCGGGCGTAATTTAGTCTTGCTTTTAACGGAGAGAATAGGGATATTTTTTGAACCTCGGATAAGGAATTTTCCCAAACATCGTTTCTATAGGGGGTATTGTGATAGATCAAGACACTAGAACCGTCTTTGGATATTTCATTCTTCTTCTCTCCGCCATCGCTTTTGGGGTTGCCATTGGTTATGAACAATATTATTTGGCGGCACTATCTATTGTAGGGGGGTTAATTCTGTGGCTGGCCTACATAAGTGTGGCCGGTATAACTCTTCATGGGCAGCTTGGATCAATTCTGATTCTATTTGGTCTAATGTTGTCCGTACCCGTTTTTCTTCTGTTTGCGGTTGAACAGGACATGTGGGGTGGGTACCACATCAAACCTGATGGTGCAACACTTGCTCTTGTTATACTGTTTCTAACTATTGCGCCCGGAATGATTCTTCGTTATAACGGCAAGCGCCTCACTTCCACGCCAACGGCACCTGCCGGCCAAACAGAACAGCGGCCAGCTATTCAGGGGCCACCCAAAACAGTGGCAACAGAAGTGTTTCCTCCTCCTCCTGGGTGGCCGGGTGGCAGTTATGGCGAAGATTACGAATACTACTATGACCCCGAAATGATGGCCTCCTATTACGATAATTATGAAGACGAGGAAGAGGAAGAAGAAGATTAATTTGGTGAAAAATAAACTACCAGGGGAGGGCGATATTATCGCCCTTTTTTGTTATACCGCAACTTCTCAACCTGACAGTTCTACACCGCACTGTTAAGTTGCCCATTCAAAAGAATAGAAAACGAACACCTAGTCGGTTGTTCTATAAAGCCGGGACGTTACAATTTGGTAGATCAGATAGAGGCCACTAACAAGACGACCATGTTGAGATTTGATGAGACCCTAAAAGGCTTTTTCACCTCTTCGTTGATCTGCTTTAGCTTTATGCCCTGCCTTGCAATCAAGTACGCGGCCTCGGCATCGTAGCCACAAAAACGTGTGCTGCAATCTCATAAATTATCATTTTTGTGCTGTATCCCGCTATGGTGAGTTATGTGATTAATATCCCAATATTTTTCTGTAATAATTCTTACATTCCACCGTGAGAATCAAAACAAACTAAAGAGATGAACAAAAAACACTTTATATGTCTTTGACCAGGTTTATATTTATTAAAAATGTCTGACATAACACGCCGAGAATTTTTCCGCCAAAGTATGCTTATTTCTGCTGGTTTGGTGCTGTTGTCGTGTGAGGACGAAGATCAAGATTTAGAAAATGAAGATGAATCACCTGGCATGTTGTTGGGAAATCAGCCAACTAAGAATGTCGTCATTGTTGGGGCGGGAATGGCTGGTTTGGTTGCCGGGTATGAATTGGCGCGTGCCGGCCATGATGTAACAATTTTGGAGGCGAGAGAACGTGTGGGAGGGCGTGTCTTTACTCTTCGCACACCGTTCTCCGATGGACATTATGCCGATGCCGGGGCAGCCCGAATTCCTCCAGACCACGATATGACACTTGGCTATTCGGATCATTTCGGGTTAACACTTGATCCGTTTTATCCCGAATCGAGTTATTATGTTAACTTGTCAGATGATGAGCGAACACTGATTCCCGCAAATGATTATCTCAATGATCCACCATGGGAAGGATACCATGTGAACCGTCAGGAATTTGTAAAAATTCGGGGTGGTACTGACCTGTTACCTCATGCTTTCGCCGATTATCTTGCCGAACAAATTCATCTCGGGACGCCCGTTGAATCTATCGAGCAAAATTCCGATGGAGTCGTTGTGCGCGTTTCCGATGGGACCGAGTTTACCGCAGACAGAGTTCTCTGCACTGTTCCATTAACGGTATTAAACCGTATTCAATTTAGCCCGCAGCTTTCTCCTGAAAAACTAGATGCCAGCAGTGGGGGGTATTATTATTTCAACATCACAAGGATTTTTATGCAGTTTTTAAATCGCTTCTGGGAGAGCGAAGGACTTAATGGCTGGGGTAATACCGACTGGCCGGAGGAAATATGGCATCCAACCTGGGGCCGGCAGGGACCCAGGGGTGTGCTTTTGTCATATTTGAAATTTAATCGTGCAGACGAAATAGACCTGCTCAGCGAGGAAGACCGTATTGAGCATGTTCTCAGTCGATGGGAAACTGTTTTTCCCGGAATACAGGATCATTTTGAGGATGGCACCTCACATTCGTGGGCTCTGGAGGAGTGGTCAGGTGGGGCGGTCTCTTGGCCATCATCTGAACAGGAGGCAGCGCTAGGTGCACACATTGGTGAGGCTGAAGGTCGAATCCATTTCGCCGGCGAACACGCATCAGATTATCACGGCTGGATGCAGGGAGCACTCGTTTCTGGCCTTCGGGCGGCCACGGAAATTCATGAAAGCGGTTCTTACATCATTTAAAAAGCTGCTACGAAAAGCATTATATACACACATCCTCTTTTCTTCCCAAACATTTTTTATTTTAAGCGGTGTTTTCTGGCTCAATCTTTATTTTGAGGACATTGAATAAAGCCTTCCAAATAGGTGGTGTTAAAATTTCTACGCCGGTTCTTCTGGCACCTATGTCTGGTGTAACTGACTACGCCTTCCGCACCCTCTGCCGGGGGCACGGGGCCGGGATGGTCTATTCTGAGTTCGTATCTGCTGATGGTATTATCAGAGAAAACTCTAAAACACTTAGCCTAATTCGCTTCAGTAGTGAAGAACGGCCCATCGGCATTCAGATGTTCGGAAGCGATCCCGAAGTAATGTCCAAAGCTGCTGAATATGTTGTTACCACCTTCAAACCAGATCTTCTCGACATAAACTTTGGCTGTCCAGTCCCAAAGATTACTAAAAAAGGTGCCGGAGCCGCGGCTCTAAAGGACCTCTCCCTCATGGACGACATCACTTCCGCTGTTGTGGGGGCTGCCGGAGATACTCCCGTTACCGTTAAGATGCGTGCCGGGTGGGATAAAAATTCTATTGTAGTGCCAGACGTGGGGACGAGATTGTCCAAGTTAGGTATAAAAGCTATCACGCTCCACCCCCGGACATCAAACCAGGGTTACTCTGGCAGAGCGGATTGGTCGCTGATACGGGCGCTTGTACGCAATCTAAACAATCATAAGGATGGCGGCATACCGGTAATTGGAAATGGAGACATTCAGAAACCAGAAGATGTCCTTCGCATGTTCGAGGAGACCGGTTGTGATGCTGTCATGATCGGTCGAGCAGCGCTGGGAAATCCGTGGTTTTTCTATCAAACAGCGGCACTCCTGCGGGGCGAATCAACCCCTGATACTCCCTCATTGACTGACCGAATTGAAATGTGTCATCGGCACTTTGAACTTCTAATCAAAGACCGTGGTGAACAGACTGGAACCAATCTTATGCGGAAGCACTTTGGGTGGTATATTAAAGGATTTCCGGGAGCGGCAAAAATCCGTCAAAAATTGATAATGGCGGCTGGATTGAAAGAGATGAGGCAGATACTTTCCAAGCTAGGAAACATACAAACATAAAATCTAAATCAATCAAAAGGTTGCGGTCTAATAACCTTCCGTAATTGACAAAAGATTTCATGAAAAGTCTTCCAGTTATTAGATTTGCATCACCATTTATGAAGAAACAAACTAAAAACCTATGGCCCTTGGAATTGTAACACTTATTATAATTCTTGCTGTTGTCTATTTTGTTCGACAGGCGAGTGGTGAGCAGCAGCTCGGCCTTGATTGCACGCTAGATTTTTCTCCTCTAAAAACATCGGCAGAAGTTAAAAAGGATGTATTTGTTCCTGCAACTGCGGTTTGGAAAACGCTCAACAATGTTTCTAATTATCACTTGTGGTTCCCATGGATAAAAAAGGCTCGAGTAACTCATAAAGATGCCAGCCGATGGGTGTTAAAACACGCTGCAAGCAGGTATAACCCGGAAGTGGGGCGATATTTTTATATTCAACCGTTCTTTGGAGCACCTTATACCAAGTGTCGTTATATCTCCATAGAACAAAACGATTCTCTCCAGCTTGAGATGCGCTTCTTCCCCTTTTGCAGGGAAATAGTCACCTTTGAGCTTACCCCTTACTCTAACTGTGTTGAGTTGTCATACAAGTTGAAAAGTTCGGGGCTATTGAATTCTATTTCTGCTTTAATGTTCTCTTGGCGAGGAAAATCAGTGTTACACAACCTGGCGAACTTTATTCCCCTTGAACCAGAAGCCGAAATAACCACCAATGGTGAGGCTAAGGCAACAGAGATTATAATGGATAGTGCCTTCGTTGGTGCCATGGTGGCTAAAGCCTTGAGCGGCGGCGATGACATTCTCAACAAGTTGACCGAAAAGAAGACACGAGGCAAAGCCAAGTCAGCCCTAGTAAAGGCAAAGCGAAAAGGAGAGACACCCCAGGTAACTGCTGAAGCTGCTGCGGCCGTGGAACAGTTTCTATCCGGGGGGCAGGCGGCTCCTGCAGGAACAGACGCCCCTGCTGCTCCAGCTGAAGAAAATGAAGTAGAAGCTTTGGTTCAAAACGCACTAGAAACAGGCGACATGGAGCCAATTAATAATATTTCTGATAAAGTTCTCCGGGCAAAAGCTAAGTCAGCACTAGTGAAAGCAAAACGTAAGCAGGGCTAGGTCGCTGTACGCTTCTGACTTACATCTCCCGCTTTTTATTACTCTAGCTGTTACCACCGTCCTCCTGATCCTGTTGTTCACCAAAAACCGAAGTGCCAAATGGATCGTCGGTGTTACCCTGATAGTCTCTCAAACCCTGGCAACTATACACAATATACGTATTAACCCACACCAAGTTCTGTGGCTTTGTAACATCACAGCAACATTGGGAATAATTCTCCTTTTCACTTTCCGCCAGCGGCTGTTCGACCTTTTTGTTTTTTTTTCTTGGGCCGGCGACATCCTCACACTGTTAATCCCGGATAGTGTAACCCTTCCCTCAGTTGATACATACCCAGTGTTTTGGATTTCCTATTGGCTGAAACATATCTCTCCTCTTGTTCTCACTGTCTACTTTTTCTACCATGAGCGCCGTAAAATCTCCTACCAGGCTATCACCTTCGTCATAGGAATTATGTTTACCTATACAGCACTCATTTATGTGTGGGATGTCATCTTCGACCAGAATATTATGGACCTAATTGAACCCACTCTAGATTTAGAGCGAGCCTTTGGATCTTGGCCCATCTACGTATTTGTAGATATACTTATTGCCTTAGTTTGGTTTGGTGCAATTTATATGTTAGCCGTGCGGCTAGGATTTGTTGCTAGGGCAAAACAAAAAATTCTATAAAATTTTTCTACAGCACTTTTTCAAGAAACGCTCGTATATCCTGCAGTTCTTCTACCATAATTCGGTGCTCACAGGGATATTCGTGCCATTCAACTGTAAAGCCTGCGTCATTCAAGGAGAGAATTGACTCTTTGGCAAGGTGAAGAGGTACTAGGTTGTCGTGGATCCCGTGACCGGCAAAGATCGGTGTTTCAGTAATAAGGCTGTTTTTCTGTTTGAGTGCTTCCTGGTCCAAAAAAAAACCGCTCATCACCACAACGGCTCCCACTTTTTTCTGACTATTTATCAATGTGTTGAGTGCCATAGAACCACCTTGGGAAAATCCCATAAGAACGATCTTCTCTGCAGGTACTCCTTCATCTGTCAGTTTATCAATTGCCGCTACAATCTGCCTGCGGCTAGAGTTGATTTCCTCTGTTGCTGATTTTGTTGGCGGAAACATGAACCACCCCTTTCCATGGCCGCCCGTCATGGGGGCATCTATCTTGCCTTCCAGCGCTATATAGCGCAGGCGTGGAAGTCGGAGTGCTTCGGCCAGTGGGAGGAGGTCTTTACCGTTAGCACCCCAGCCGTGTAGAAGAATTATTACGCCATCACGTGGCAATGTTTTGGGTGGAATGTCGTACATTACGAACTATATACTAGCCAAATAAAACTCAACCAATAAGATATAAAACTTTTAGGTATAATGTTGTGATAAATATCACTGTTTTACCCTGTATTGATACTGGTAAATCCCACGTTCGCCATTCACTTCAATCATCCTTAAAAAATCCAGCTCAAGTTCTTGTTTCAAATGAGAAAAGAGGGGTAGCGATCCGCTCTTCATTACTATTGGATGGGGGGTGAGAAAGAGGTGTGTTAAGTATGGTGCAAAGCGTGAATAGGTCCTGGCGCCGCCGATAACAAAACATTTCACGGCATCTATTTGATTAAGCACGTTTTCGGGTTTCATCTCCCGGTGCACAACGATCATCTCTCTTCCCTTGAGGTCAGCCGAAAGAGTGTTTTCTGTGTTTGTGCCCATGATGACTGCATGTCCCATAGTCTGTTCAAGAAACAGGCTCAAATCTTCTGACCACCCCACCACCTCATCTGAGTTGCGGGCAATCATACCGTTGGCGGTAACAGCTGCTATGAGGATAACATCCATCAGCTCAGCGGCTCCCAATTGTCGTTGATAGAGCCCGCTGCCACAGATAGTATGTTCTCCATCTGGCAGTATTTAGGAATTGTGCTGTTTACCTGATCAAGTGATATGGCGGCAATCTCTTCAGGAAACCGATCAAGATAATCCACACTCCGGCCCCGCTCACTGTTTATTAATATTTGTGTGGCTATTCCACCTGTAGTGCTGAAGCTAACTTGATATGACCCGATGATGGTCGTTTTCTTTGCCCTCAACTCATTTTTTTCTATCCCGCCTGCAATCCAATGTTCGATCTGCTCCATGGCAGCGACTCTTCCCTTCTTTACCAATTGCGGGGAAAATGTACCCCATACATACCAATAACCATCAGTTTTATCCGCACCGCCCACCGCAGAGCGGATGCCATATGTTAATCCTTTCTGGTCCCGGACGGTGGACATAAGTCGGGCTGAAAAGTTTCCGCCAAGTACAAAGTGCCCCAACATAAGTGGAAGATAATCCTTATGATCTCTATCGATACCTATGGGTTGACCAAGCATAATATCCACGCTGGTTTTCTCTTGCATGGCCTCTAATGTCTGTTGTGTTCCATTCATTTTCTTTGCTGTTGTATATTCAACGTCGGCCATTGAAAGAGATGACTTTCTCCAGCCTCCAAAACCATCTCGGAGCGCCTTACTTAAAACTGTTGTATCTGTGTCTCCCACGGCAACTACTCTAATACTTCCGCGCCCCAACATAGCCTCGTGGAACGCCTGCAAATCCTCTCTTTTGAGCTTTTGTATGAGATTAACCTGATCGTCAACCGGAAGCATATAGTTGGGATGGGTCTCTAGATATACTTCACGTAAAAACCTGTTTGTAACCATAAATTGAGTTTCTTCTTTGGTTCTCAGTAAGTCACCAATCATATTTGTTTTTATGGTTTCCAGATCTTCATCCGGAAAGAGTGGGTTGCGCAACTGATCGGCAAGGAGTTCAACTACCAGGGACACATCATCTTTTAGGCAGCGGGCTGAGAAACGTATTTGATGTTGTGTTTCCGAAAAAGTTAATAATGCGCCCAATTCCTCAAGCTTCTCGCTGATAACAAACTTGTTTTGACTTTTAGTGCCCTGATCTAGCATGGCAACCATTGTTTGCGCGGTTGTCCGATTTGCTGGAGGATTGAAGGCTGAGCCACCCAGAAGACTGCCAGTAATGGTAACAACATCGGCTATTGGTGTGTTCATCTCCAAAAGGCTAATCCCTTCCGATGGTTCAGTGGTGCATATCCGGTCGGCAAGGGCTGTCTTTGCACTATTCATGCTTTCTCCTCGTCGCTACCTGTAGCTGGAATAAAGTGGCCAACTGTGCGCTGGCTTTCCCTTAAATATTTCTGGGCCACACGCTGCACGTCCTCTGGAGTTATTTCCATTACTCTTTCAAGATAGGTTGTGTAGAGTGTCCAGTCGCCGGCAGCGATTGCTTCGTTCAGGTGGCTTGCAATAGAATAAGAACCGTCTCTGCTAAAGGCTGTCATGGCTCTAATTTTGGATTGGGCTCTCGCCACCTCCTTTTCGGAAACACCGTCTTTCTGTATGCTATCGTACTCATCCAAGATCAGCTTCTCAACTTTTTCCGGTTGGGTCTCGGGGGTCAAAAAAGCGTAGGTAACAAAAAGTCCGTTGTCGTGGAAGGGGTGATCCCACACACTCACATCCATGGCTAGGCCCCTATCAATGATGTTGCGGTAAAAACGAGAGGTTTTCCCCGATCCGAGTATACTGCCAAGAATATGAAGGGGGTACGTGTCTTGGCTTTTGCCTTCAGGAGATTTGTGGGCCACTCCTATAATAGGTGCTTCTCCAATGCGCTTAACTTCCACCCTCCTTGGTCCTTCCTGTGGTGGTTCTTCAGTATACATGATAGGAATCTTATGGGGTGATCGCGGAATCTTACCAAAATATTTCCAAATAAGACCTAATATTTCATTAACAGAAAAATCGCCTATTACTGTTGCTGTAGCATTGTTTGGCCAATAAAATGAATTATAAAACTCTTTAAGTCTGTCGGTTGAAATGTTCTCAATGTCCGCTCGCCACCCAATTGTAGGGTGGTGATAGGGGTGAGCCTGATAGGCTGTTGCCCAAATGTTTTTATCTAGTACTTCGAACGGATCGTTTTCTCCTCTTTCATACTCGTTGCGAACGACCGTCATCTCCGGCTGACGATCTTCATCTTTAAGAAATGCTCCACGCATTCTGTCTGCTTCAATACTCACCGCCTTGTCCAGATGTTGCTTTGGAAGCAGTTCAAAGTAATTTGTCCTGTCAAGCCACGTGGTAGCATTTATTTGAGCGCCAACATCCTGAAGTACCTTCCATATGGAGTTCCCACTGTCCTTGTTATACCCCGCAGAGCCTTTAAACATTAAATGTTCCAGTAGGTGTGTCGCCCCGGTGTGTCCAACTGCTTCATTTCTAGACCCCACATGGTAAGTGACCATAAATGTTGCT
>Ga0208894_1000502_pt1 | contig 29391 bp, 33 predicted proteins | sample ETNtaG_12_FD_185752 | JGI IMG/M metagenome (GOLD analysis project Ga0208894, IMG submission 185752) | Marine microbial and viral communities from oxygen minimum zone, Eastern Pacific Ocean - ETNP201306SV49 (SPAdes) (version 2) | ecosystem: Environmental > Aquatic > Marine > Oceanic ...
TTTTGAGCAAGTGGCGCCACATGTTACGTCAGCATACGGAAATGCCCTCAGACTGCATGCATTTCACGTTAGAGAGACCCCTAAGTCTTGGGCATCCTGGCAACCTTGAATCAAAGGGTACCCATCCGATTGCCCCTAATCGGAACGGCCCCCCATGCGATTGGACGAGCATTCCCCCATACTGCAGAGCATACCGCAGAGCATACCGCAGAGCATACCGCAGAGCATACCGCAGAGCATACCGCAGAGCATACCGCAGAGCATAATGCAGTTCAAAGTCTATAGCGTCGCAGTAGGCGTTTAAAAAAGAAATAACATCTGTAAAATCTTTGGTATTTAAACGAAGATAGTATACAAGAAATGATGAGGAAGGAGACGACAATATGATGGAAGAAAACACTAGACAGACAACTCTGGAACAGTTTGGATTTACCTTTACTAAAGAGAGCACCAGCTTAGGCGACAGGCTACCTATGTTGAGCGATGAAGAGAGGAGTTGGACGAAGGGGAGTACCCAGAAAGACTGGGTTTACAGCCACCTCAGTTGTGGTATAGGATACGTATGGACGATGCCTGATCAGGGTATGTCATTACAGGTCATCTCGGATGACACCATACGCCTGCTAACGGTGGTGGACCACGAGTGGTGCCTGTTCATGGTGGCATGCGTCATGGCGGCTCTGGACAACCTTGGCCTGAAGTTGGATCTGAGCGTGGCCATAGTGGCACCCACATCGAGTGCAATAATCGGAGGGAGATGAATAATGGATGATGAAGGATTCTCATTACACGAAGTTATCCCCAAAGGAGCCAACATATTGTTTTTCTGTTGGGTTTGCGACACTCCATCAAATAGTGAGATTGGATTTACAGTAGGATATTGCACTCAAGAGTGCTTTGAAAAGGACTTAGAAAGATTACAGGGGGAAGAAAAATGACAGAAGGAGATAGTGAAACAATGGCCTTTCAGTGGGTCGAAATAGACGCTACCCTTTGATTCTCAGATACCAAGAGTTTCTCTAATATCTTCGATATATTCACTAAGATCAATCAAATCAGTGAAATGGGCTCCTGCTAAGCCCCCTGCTACTATGATAATAAGAAGTAAAATTCGTAGTCCCCATCTTTTCTTTGGTTGAGAATCAGTATCATCAAGTAGTGGAATATCAGGAAGCGGAATCTGTACTTTATGATTTGAATCACCATTGGGTTGGACGATACTGTCTGGAGGTCTTTCTGGGGCGATAACCCCCATTTCATCTAAAGCCTCGCGACCATATATGCTCTCAGCCATTTCATAGAGTTCGGTATCCATCTCTAATTCATCGAGTTCAATCTTACCATCGAGCAATTGTTTGACCCTCTGGATATCAGACATAGACCAGACCCCCGTAGGTTTCGTTATTGAATCAAACGCCTTTCTGCTATTGTTAATGTCCGACTTCGACCCCTTCACAAATTGCGGCAGGCATCTTCTATTCGTTCTACTGTTAATCCAACTAGGTCTAGTAATTCTTCACTACCACCACTTTCTCCGAAACGGTCTTCAACGCCCATTCTTGTTATCTTAGTAGGGTTAGAACCAGATAAATATTCAGAAATTGAAGAGCCTAAGCCACCAATTACGGAATGGTCTTCAACAGTAACTATGCCTCTGCATGTTGTAGATATTTTGTCGATAAGGTTAGTATCTAGGGGTTTGATTGTGTGCATATCAACAACACATACATCTATCCCTTCTTCAGATAGATTATTGGCCGCAATAACTGCTTTATGAACCATCACTCCACAGGCAATAATTGCTACATCTGAGCCTTCGCGAAGAACAGAGCCTTTTCCAATTCTTAGATTCTTCACTGAATCATCATCGTACATTCTGGGAGTCTTATTTCGAGCAGTCCTAGTATATGACGGAGATTCATGATCTAACAATTGCTTTGTTAATTCATTAGTTGAAATATCATCACACGGATGCATTACTGTCATTCTAGGAATTGTACGGTATATGGCGAGGTCTTCTATTGATTGAGCGCTGCTACCATCAGTACCAGTATGGATACCTCCGTGACTTCCACATAAGTGTACTACAAGTCCTGGGCGAGCGACTCCATTCCTCACTTGTTCGAAGGCTCGCTCGGAAAATATAGCAAATGTGCTGGCAAATGGTACTTTGCCACATGAGGCTAATCCAGCAGCTACTGAAACCATATTTTGTTCAGCAATTCCCATTGAGATAGTTCTTTCAGGATGTTCAGCCCTAAATAGGCAAGACTTAGTTGATTTACCAAGGTCCGCTTCCAGAACGACAACTCTTGAATCATCTGCTAATTCTAAGAGAGCAGCACCATAGCCATCTCGGCTTGCTCCACCTAATGAGGGTGCGCTCATTGTAACTCCTCCATAGCGATAGCTAATTCATCATCATTGGGTGCTTTACCGTGGAATGAGGGGTTATCTTCCATGAATGATACTCCTTTGCCCTTTACTGTGTGTGCAATAATAGCGCAAGGAGAATCTGTATTAGATGCCCATTCAATTGCTTCTACAATTTGATTCATGTCATGACCATCAATTTCTTTGACTGCCCAGTCGAATGAGGCTACTTTGGAAGCAATATCACCAATTTCCATTTGCACATCGACAAAATCATCGTTTTGGATTCTATTTCGATCAATAATCACATTCAGATTATTGAGTCCGTGATAACTTGCAGACATTAGAGCCTCCCAGACTTGTCCTTCTTGTGTCTCACCATCTCCCATCATGACCCAGGTCTGGTAATCCTTACCGTCCATCCTTCCTGCAAAGGCGCACCCTATACCGAAAGACAAACCCATACCAAGACTTCCTGCTGAGAAATCAACTCCATCCGTCCATTTCATGTCTACATGACCCTGACAAACAGAACCGAGAGTGCGAAAACCGTCTAGGTCTGATTGACTAAGAAATCCTATTTCGTGCAGAACAGAATATACAGCAGGGCTAGCATGACCCTTACTCATCACAAATCTGTCTCTATCAGCCCAATTAGGATTAGCGACATCTATTCGCATCTGTGTGCCATATAGACCCACAATCAAATCGATAGCCGACAGGGAACCCCCGGGGTGGCCAGCACCTGCTCTATGCACCATATTCACTATGTGTCTGCGACATCTCTTCGCTGTATCTTTCAACAACTCGACTGATGTGCCCAATTGATTCACGTTTGTGGGCAGTGCCTGTGGCTATTGATGATTTCCGGATTTGAGTTCTTACTCTGTTAGGAGATAGATTGACTATCGTCGACATGCTGGGATACACCACAGGGTGACTAAACTTGCATGACACAGTGCCTTTGGAGGGCACGGCTGACTGGCGTAAACAGCTGTCCCTGATGCCAGTCCCTGAATCTATTTCATCGGACCCAGTTCTGAGGAATGCCATGCATCAACTGATCCATTTAGGTCGAATTGACGAATCTACTGGCATAGATTTGTTTGAATCTACTGCCTTTTATCCATTAATGGAATTAGCTAATATGGTCAAGCAATCAAGATTTGCTAAGCATGTATTTTTCAATAATAATCTTCATGTAAATACAACCAACATTTGTGTCTTAGCATGCAGATTTTGTGCCTTTAGAAAAGGCCCTAGGCATTCTGACGCATATGAATTGAGTGTTGAAGAATATATTCACCGAATTGAGCCATTATCATCTGAAGTTGATGAAGTTCATTCAGTAGGTGGTTTACATCCGTCTTGGACAATTGAACATTATGAGGCATTATATTCAACTACGAAAGAAAAATTCCCTCATATTCACATTAAATCTTTGACAGCCGTTGAAATCAAACACTTAGCCAATCGTTCTAACTTGAGTGTCGATCAGACTCTAAGCCGATTGAAGGCTTCAGGCTTAGATTCAATCCCTGGTGGTGGTGCAGAAATATTGGTCGACTCGATTAGAGATAGAATATGCCGAGGCAAAGAATCCAGTCAAGAATACCTCGACATTCATCGGAAAGCGCACGAACTAAACATTCCGACGAATTGCACTATGCTTTTTGGAACGATTGAATCTACACAGGATAGAATCATTCATTTCTTACGATTAAGAGAACTACAGGATGAAACTGGTGGATTCCAATGTTTTGTCCCCTATCCATTCCTATCTGATAAGACAAGATTACCTGAGGCTAAACTTGCTACTGGAAATGAGATATTGCGAGTTATTGCAGTTTCACGACTGATGCTAGATAATATCCCTCATATCAAAGCCTACAGGATGAATATTGGAGATCACATCGGCCAGATAGCATTGTCAAGTGGTGCCGATGATATTGATGGCACTGTAGGCCATGAAGAAATAATGCATATTGCAGGCAGCACAACACCTGTATCTTCCTCTACACTAGATATTTGCAGATTAATTGAGCAGACTGGTGGGGTTCCAGTCAAGAGAGATTCAATTTATACCCAATTTGAAGTACTTTCTTCAACCCCTAAATCACACGTACTACCAGTGCATAGTTGAGGACTCAATATGTCGTGGGAGAATGTTATTGGTAGGGTTGCATTTACCAATTGCGACCCACTTTTTTATGGATTAGATGATAATTGGAAAGTTCTCTCAGCACCCCCGGCTTGGTTGACAGGCCATTTATTGCGGAAGGATTGTTTAACCGCTCCAATTCCAACAGCTGATTATGCTAAATATGCTGATGAATTAATACTCATTCCTGATTTAGGAATTGTTAGTAATGGAGCTGTAGGCTCAGTAATTTTATTTGGAACAAGAGAACTTGAACAGATGCGTGACATCGCTTTGCCTTCAGATTCATCAACTTCCAAAGTCCTTCTACGTTGGCTGCTAAACAATCGTGAACTTGATCCAAAATTGATTGAGTCAGGGCCTGATTTGTTTTCTATGTTAGATGATTGCGATGGTGCACTTCTGATTGGTGATAGAGCATTAGCGGCAGCAACAAATAACCCTGAGCTAGTTAAATTAGATCTTGGTGGTGAATGGTTTTCAGTAACTGGCTTACCAATGGTTTTCGGTGTTTTTGCTTGTCGTCGTGACGCCCCTATAGGGAAAATAAAGCAAATTAGGCAGGATTTACTTTCTAATTACGACGCTTTCAATTCCAATGATAAATGGCGTGAAGAAGTTATTAGGCACTCGGCGGATAGAATTGGGACTGAGGATTCGCGAGTTCGAATATACTTCGAAGAAGAAGTCAGGAATCTAATTGAGGGTGATGCATTAACTGGATTAACAAGATTCCTTGAAGATGTATGTGATATGGACACGGGTCCTGAATGGCTTGAGTTGTAATTATTCAGAATACTCAAGATTTTTACTGGCCACCCATTCTAGTAAGTCTAAAGCCACCTCGCAGGATTCAGCAACTACGATTTCTTCGTCGTTAACGTATTTTTCTAATGTAGAGAGTGCGGTTCTATCTCCAATAGCACCTAGTGCTTCTGCTGCTTCATGGCGAACCATAACATCCTCTTCATTATCAGATAATCGGGAAATTAGAAACGGCACTGCGTGGGCATCTTGCATTTGTCCCATGACATAAGCAATTTCGTGTTTAAGGAGAGCTGATTTAGAATCAAAAGCGGCCGCTAGTGCTTCGACTGAATCTTTTCCTCCAATATTTCTCAAAGCGAATAATGAGCGCATTCTTTGGAACATCTTTTCATTTTCATCACAAATAGTTGCTCGTAATTCAGGGATTCTTATGTCCAAACTCGCGGGGGCGGGGTCTACGGAATCAAATTCTGATCTTTCAGGTTTGTCGATACTCATTTCATTCACCTATGAATACTAATGAATCTACATCTAAGTTACTTCTAATCATACCAATACGTTGCCCTTCTTTGAGAAATAAACGTACAGCATCTCTTCCTTCTTTACCATAATCAATAGTGCGTTGATTAACATACATACCAACAAATTCTCGGTTTGTATCGTCATCAATACCACGCCCCCATTCTTTGGCAAATTCTAAGGCCGCATCGGGATGTTCCAATGAGTGAATAATACTAAGTTTCACATCATTAGAAAGAATTTCACACATTTCCGCACCAAGATTCCTTCTAACAACATTACCTCCTAATGGTAGAGGGAGGCCGGTTTTTTGGTTCCACCAAACCCCTAGGTCTAACACTAGATTAACACCTTCCTTCTCCCATGTAAGTTGCCCTTCATGGATAATTACTCCAACATCATATTTCCCATCTATTACAGCAGGCATAATTTCATCAAAAGGCACTACTTCAACTTCAACATCCCCTAAAGCAAGCCTTAGTGCAAGGTATGCAGAGGTACCCAGTCCTGGAATTGCTATTGTCGATTTTTTCGCATCATCAATTGATATTTCATTAGTCGAAATAAGCATTGGGCCGTAGCCTTCACCCATGGATGCGCCACAATTCATTAGTGCGTAGTCGTCTGCAATTTCAGGGTACGAGTGAATCGACACAGCAGAGATTTCATACTCGCAATTCTTTGCTTTTTCATTCAAAGTTTGAATATCTAATAACACATGTTCGTAACTTCGGTTAGCCGTATCAATGGCACCTGTAGTCAATGCATGAAACATGAATGCATCATCAGGATCGGGGGAGTGGCCAACTCTGACGTGAAGACCAGTATTTGCCATGAGCCTCGGGGGTCGAATAGGGTTGAAAATGCCTTTGTGTAGTCATCCTGTAGGTAAGCAACAATCAAGAAGCAGATTCGTTCACCTCACAATATGCCTGACCCGACGAAACTATCTACTGCCTCAGGCCAATTAGGCCCAGTTTGTGCTGTCACTGGAAAAGCTCTCACATTCGCCGAAGCTATTGTTTTGGATGGAGATTATCTGTGCTTTGAAGCATATATCGAAAAGACTGGAGCATCACCATCTACTGATGGTAAAGAAGTCGGTGCACTTGACCTTGATTGAGCGTTGACTTCATCAGCCTCGCACACCTCAGGGTTACGTGGCAGCCGGTTGGAGCAGATTCGCCTTGCGATTCGCACAGTTCTATCAATCATTATCTGTCAATGATTTGTGGACGCCACCTCAGTTAAGGAAAAGGGAGTGGATGTTTGTACCATGGGGTGACAGATCAGTGGATCGACATCGAGGATTCAATACACAATCGGAGTTACTAAACTATCTGCAACAGAGGGGGCCTCATTCTAGTTTCCACAGTACTGCATACTATCGTTCACCTAATGAAAGAAAAATGTTGGAAAAGGGATGGTTGGGGGCTGATTTGATTTTTGATTTAGATGGAGACCATTTACCAGGAGTTTCGGATGCTGACTTCCCAGGTATGATTGAAAAAATTCAGGAGCAGGCATGGGCATTATGGTCTGGTTTCTTAGAACCGGAATTTGGAATTTCTCGGGAACATGCACAATTTTCATTTTCTGGTCATAGAGGGTTCCACATTCATGTCCGCGATCCTGCACTGATGGGTCTTGATTCTAATGCAAGGAGGGAAATGGTATCCTATATCAGAGGCGAAGGGCTAGAAGTTGATGCTATACTTTCAGGTACTGATTCAGGATGGATGAGTCGTATTGAGATTGGTAAAAGAAGTGTCATAAATAAATTACAATCTATAGCAGAGGGCAGTAGTGAATCAAAACTGTTTGTTGATGAGTTTCATGGATTATTGAATAATAACCAAACACGGAGTACGCAGAAAGTCGGCAAAGCTCGAATTAAAAATCTAGCTGAATTAGTAACAATTGAACGTTTAGAGAGACTAGATGATGATCACAATCTTTCTGTATTTGGAAAAGATACACCAGTTTTCTGGGAACTTGTGAAGAAAGACAATTCGGTTGTTTTAGGAACTGCGGGTGAGACTGATGAGAATGTAACAGTCGATGTTAAGAGAGTAATTCGATGGATTGGTAGTTTACACGGTAAATGTGGCCTCAGAGTGACTGAAATACCCTTTGAGAGATTAGACCCAGATGGCAGCAACCCTTTCGACCCATTAAATGAAGCAATAGCACTTTCAGGTGGCAATAATGCTTCTGTGACATTGATTCGTGATGATGTCACAGCCCGTTTGAATGATACTGAAGTCAGTGGCTCCGTAGGGGATGTATTCGATGTCGATGATGCTATGGCAACCTTTCTTTGTTTGAAAGGCTGGGCCGAGATAACAGTGTGAAAGGTGGCTTATTTAACCAACGATACCACAGAATGTTGAATAGTGGAGATTGATGGAGGCGAGTGTAGGTGAGGAGCCGATGAGCGATGAAGAACCCGAAATGAACGGAGATTTACCTCTCCCTCCACCACCACCTGGGCTCAAATTACCGACCCCACCACCACCTCCAGCAATGGATACGGATATCTCCGAACTTCCACCACCTCCTCTTCCCCAGGGGATTAATATTGAAGAATCGCCATCCTCCTCTTTCAACGATACCGATGATGATTCTAAAGACTTCAATTCTATGTGGGAAAAGAAGAAACAAAGTGATCCCACATTCTCTGATGATAATCGTGATAGGATGTATGGACACATCGACAGAATAACTACTGGCGAAGTAGGTACCCTATTGGATAGATTTTCTGATCGATTCGGCTCCGAACTAGATAGGGAAATAATAGTCTTAAGAAAAAAACAACAACAAGCAATTCGTGATATCAAACCAACAGTTGAACTTATTTCTCCACCTACGGTTGAATTTGAGGACGAGGCTCCTGAAGATGACGATGCTGATACATCAAGTGATTCATCAGATCAGTTTGTTGAGTTCTTTGACGTAGTCAATACGTTACTCGGTAATATGCCCGATGAATTCGTAAATGCGTTTATTGCCTCCGAAGATTTTCAGTTATTCCAGAGTGTAGGTGAATCACCTAGTGCTACTTCTGATGAAGACCGGACAACTTTCTTTACCATGATAAACAGAGTTCTTGGGGATTTACCAGACGACAAGATAAATGAGTTCGTCGAATCACCCGGCTTTGCTATTTTCCAAGCCATGGGTGAAATTTACGGAGCGTGAATGAATGGGACTACTAGAAAAAGCCGGCAACATCCAGACTGAAGATACCCCTCCTGCGACGAAAGTCGTCCAACAACCTGAGGCCGTTCCTCAACCAGCTCCTGTTACTGAAGCCAAGCCTGTAAAGAAGGCTAAGCCGGCAAAGAAAGCAAAGCCGAAAAAGGTGAGGGAAAAGAAAACTAAGACTCCTCGCGTAAAGAAAGAGATGCCAGATGGTTTTGAATCTGCTACACGGGGCCAGAGAATTATTCGCAGAGTTGTCGATTTTGCAGTCAGTTACGGATGGTCCGTCCCTCTAATTGGAATTTCTGCATGGGGTTCAGACATTGATCCTACATTGATAATTCTCTTAGGAATTGGTTTAATGTCATTTAATTTATGGTTCATGCCAAGTTATGCTGGTAAGAGAACAGTAGGGAATTGGATTAGTAGAACTAGATATGTAAATTCCCGTGCCGAACCACCAATTTGGGTTTATATTTTGTTGAAAGGTTTGACAACTATTTTCGTCATTTTAGGTGTATTCGCTTTGTTTGTCATCGTTGGAAACAAGTCAATTGGAGAGGGTACATTTGAGCAAATATTCAATGTGATTGCCTTATTGTTATTATTCCCTCCACTAATTGATTTTTCAATGTACAAAATGAGAGGCGACCTCGGTCTTTGGGATACTGTATTCGGTGGTGTTTGGTTAGTCCGGACAACTAAGTCTACTGGGACAAAAGGTTGGTTGAAGCGTCTAGAGTCAATTTCGGACTGGACTGAATCGAAGGGTCTTCTTGATGAACAGGAAGAAACAAGTTCGTGATTATTCTAACTGAGTTGCATCATCGTTTTCTTGCATCTTAGCATGCTCTCTCATATCTTCATGTGCAGCACCTTCTTGGATAGCATCTTGATCTGATTCATCTACTATCTCGACACCAAGAAGAGTTTCGATAATATCTTCCATTGTCACAAGACCAACGGTTCCTCCGAAATCATCCTTGACAATTAGGAGTTGTACTTTGTTTTCAAGTAAGATGTCTAGAGCTTTATCTACGGAATCATCGAATCTACACCTGTATACTCTCCTTGAGATATCGGACATAGTGGGAGTGAAAATATCATCAGCAGCTTTGCGGAGAATTTCACTTCGCAGGATAAAGCCCCGAATAGTATCAACATCCCCTTCGTAAACAGGCATTCGCCCATAAACCATAATTGGTATTCTTTTCATTACATCTTCAACAGTTTCAGATGCCTCAACACAAGTCATAACGACTCTAGGTGTCATTATTGTTTGGACTTCTAAATCACGCAATCGCAACAGGTTCTGAATCACTGCTTCTTCGTCTTTCTCAATAATGTCCGATTCTTCTGCAATATCTGCTAGAACCAATAATTCATCACGAGTTACAGTTTCTGTTTGTACATCAGGCAACATACCTCGTATTTTCTCAACAGGCCAAACAACTACCCATGATAGAATGATCAGCATTCGTAGCATAAATCCTGAAGATACAGTCATTTTCCTCCAATATAGAGTTCCAATTGTTTTTGGTAAAATTTCCGACAGTAGGAGAATTCCCATTGTTAGTAATGCTGAAGCAATTGCAACACCATATTCACCAGGGTTGAGATGTTCCACTTGCGTACCTACACCTAAGGCCCCAACAGTATGTGCAATGGTATTGAGAGTCAGAATTGCAGTTAAAGGACGTTCAGGGTCATCTTTGTAACTTATCCATAATTCACTAGATTTGGGATGCTTATCGGCTATGCTGACTATATGTCCTCTAGTAGTCGATAAAAGCACAGCCTCTAATATGCTACAAAGGAATGAAACACCTAGTGCTAATACAGCATATGCTGCTATTAATGACCATGTACTCAAAGTGAATTCACCTCTAAATCTTGATTTAGATTCGGACGAAATTGGGCTTCTTGATTCATGACGAGTCTTCGTGCTCCAACATTACTGCGAGCGGCGCATGCATAAATAGGTGGTTGTCTCGCAGATTCCATATTGAATATTGATTTGGAGGCCAAATGAATGGAATACGTTACTATATTCATGGCTTGGCCTTATGCAAATGGACCCTTGCACCTTGGTCATGTTGCTGGCAATTGCCTTCCTGCTGATATACAATATCGATACGAAAGGGCTAGAGGTCGTCGCGTACTGATGTGCAGTGGATCCGATGAGCATGGCACTCCGATTACCGTGAGCGCTGAAGAACAAGGAGTAGCTCCTCAAGTTGTTGTCGATGAATTCCATGAGATTAACTCGCTCGCGCTCGCTGGTCTAGGCTGCTCGTGGGAAAATCACATTGATTCCCGCGGGATTGAATACGGTGGCGCTTTGTATAATCGAACCACAGATCCGCGCCACAAAGAATTGGTTCAAGACATTTTCATCCAATTAAATGATGCTGGATTATTGCAAAAGAAAACCATGCAGCAATATTGTGAGATTAAGTCAGAGGGAGGCGTAAGATTCCTCCCGGATAGATATGTAGTTGGTGAATGCCCGCAATGCGGCGAGGACGGCGCTCGTGGTGACCAATGTGATGAATGTGGTGCGACATATGAGGCTAGTGAACTGAATAATCCACGCTCTAAATCAAATCCCGAGGCGGCAATTGAAGTCCGAGATACTGTGCATTTGTTTTACCGGTTAGATTTATTCCAGCAGGATTTAGAAGAGCACGCGCAAATGCGACAACAAACCTGGAAGCCGAATGTCAAGGCAATGACTCAAAATTGGCTGCAAATGGGTTTACGTCCGAGAGCAGTAACTCGCGACATGGAATGGGGGATTGAGATTCCATTAGATGATCCTGAGTGGAATAGCAAGAGAGTATACGTATGGTTCGAAGCAGTTCAGGGTTACTACACATGTGCAAGAATTTGGGCCGAACGATTTGCTGGTGATCATGATGAGGGTGATGATGCATGGGTGAATTGGTGGGTCGAGAAGGATGGCCAGAGTCTCAAACATCTGTATTTCATGGGTAAAGACAACATCCCATTCCACACCATTATTTGGCCAGCGATTTTGATGGGACTAAACAAAGACCAGGATAAATCTAAGCAACTCCATCTTGAAGATAATGTTCCTGCAAATGAATTTTTAATGTTGAAAGGTGGTCAATTCAGTAAATCCCGAAAACACGGAGTATGGCTTCCATCTTTTCTAGAAAGATATGACCCCGATTCTTTGCGATATCATCTGTCAATCAATATGCCTGAGACTCATGATACTGATTTTAGATGGGATGAATTTGTTGATAGAGTCAATAACGAACTTATTGGCACCTATGGTAACTATGTTCATAGAGTTATGACACTAACTCATAGACTCCCTAGTCAGGATAATAATCCATTAGATGAATTTGATTTCCCATCCAATCATACTGAATTCATTGCAGGTTGTCAAGAACTTCTCAATTCAGCGATAGAATCTATGGAAAAACAGAGATTCAAAGAGGCTCTTCGGTCTATAATGGGTATCGCTCAACAAGGAAACCTTCTACTTCAGAGTGCAGCTCCCTGGAAATTCCTAAATTCTGAAGATTCACAGGAACGAAAAGATTCTCTGTCATGTTTAGCAATGGCGTGGCGCTTATGTCGTTCTCTAGCAATTGCTACAAGACCATTCATGCCTTTCCAATCTGACAAATTATGGGGAATGTTAGGCGAGTCAAGCCCTCTTGATGCATTAACATGGGATGAGGCATTCACTACTGACACACCATTAGGTTGGAATTCTAACAAACCTTCTCCGTTGTTCAAAAAACTCGATTTAGAAGAGATCCTCACCCATGAACAATCTTTGGTCCCAGATAGTAATGTCAATGAAGCAGAAACCTCTGGAGATACTGAGGCGAGTTACATTCAGTTTGAAGATTTCATGAAAGTTGAGATGAGAACGGGCAAGATTCTCACAGTTGAGGACCATCCAAATGCTGACAAATTATTCGTCATAACTATCGAAGATAGCCCCGACTCAACACGCACAGTCTGTGCTGGTTTGAAGGGTGTTTACCAACCCGATGATTTAATTGGGCTGAACGTTGTTTTTGTTGCAAATCTTGAACCTAGAAAACTTAGAGGAATAATGTCGGAAGGCATGCTTTTGGCGGCTGATGATGGTGATGGCAACGTCCGAGTCTTGACGCCAGAGGGTGAAATCAAGCCAGGTTCTCAGATACGCTAGTTCGGCTTATCAAAAAACTCCCACTGCAATTCAGCAAGTTCTGTATTACTAACAGCTTGAGAGTAAGCTTGCAAAGGTTCGTTATTCAGCCGAAAAAACTCATCACAGAATTTGAATGGTTTCAGAACTTGTTTTGCTTGTTCCCAACGATTGAGAAGTATTAGGGATACGGCAAACGCTTCAGCATTTGACAATCTCCCCGGTTTTCCCCATGAAACAGGATTGGCGGCCAATACTACGGGTAAAGTCCTGCCTTCTAACTTAGTTTTCCTAGATAGATAATTTACAGATTCATCTATTTGTTTCCACGAACAATCTAATCCCACTATAGCAGCCCCCCTCTCTATTTTCGCCTTATCATCTGGGCCCAATAATAGACCAGCCAGTGGATCTAGAAGAAAACCTCTCCTCGGAGATTTTCGCAAATTACTGTGTAACTCAATTAAACCGTGACGATGCATCTTCCTTGATGTGCATTTTTTCGGATCATCTTGGTCTAAATGTATGACATGTAGTGGTATGTCATCCACATCATTCACTTCTCCTTAATAGGTCATCATAGACATCGCCAATAGTCATTGAACGGGACATAGAAGCCCCAGTTTGACGAGTATTATTAGTCTCAACATCGATGAATAACTCTACAGATAGCACCTTTTCTATCTTCTTGATTAATGAATCAGTTGGTCTATTTCCATTCTCTGTTCTTTGTACAATATTGAGTCTCTCATTCATACGGCGAGCAAATTCTCTTTGGTCCCATCCTTTTTCCTTTCTAGCATTACGAATTCTAATATGGAAGTCGGGGGATAATTCCTTTTCCTGTTTCTTCATAATGTCGCGCCCCCGGACAACACTAGATTTTGAGCCAGTCTCTCTAGGACGATTAACAATAGGCTTTGGAGCCGGCTTTTCTAGACCAAGCCGGTCAATACAGCGCCCACAAGCGTCCACAACTGCTCCTGAGGCCTTCGTACGCAATGTCCCAACCTTGTCGGATCCACACAGTTCGCATGTTCCCATAACACAGGCGAAATGGTATCCGTCCATCATATCTTCGGAGCCAAAGTATGAAGTCAAAGTCACAAATCGAACATTATGACTGGGGGTACTGAGGCGGATGACCTCCCGCGTTCAGATAAAATTCAGACGGGCACCGGTACCGAATTTGGATTGGATGAATTACGCAAAAAGTATTCCGAACTTTCCGAATTATCTCAGCAATTACTGACTGAGAAATTATTTCTTGAGAACGAATGTAACCAACTAAAGAAAAGAGTATCTAGGTTAGATGATGAAATTAGAAATCTTCGAACTCCTCCATTGATTATAGGCCATATCCAAGATATTATTGGAAATGATGCCATAGTTAGAAGTTCTAACGGCACAATATTCCGTGTGTCGGTAAATTCTCGAATCGAACATGATTTATTGAAACCAGGTGCTAGAGTTTCCCTAAATCAAGACACACTATCAATTATCGAGGTTCTTTCAGATTCCTGGGATCCTCTAGTATCAACAAGTGAAGTTATTGTGAAGCCTTCGGTAACCTATGGTGAGATTGGAGGTATGGATGTTCAAATTAAACAATTAAAGCAATCCGTCGAATTACCACTAAACAACCCACACGCTTTCATAAATATGGGACTCGAACCTCCAAAAGGTGTACTACTCTCAGGTCCACCTGGTACAGGGAAAACAATGCTTGCGAAAGCTGTTGCCAATGCTACTGATGCTACATTCCTTGGAATAGTTGGTTCCGAACTTGCACAGAAGTATATTGGCGAAGGAGGCAGACTTGTACGGGAATTATTCGATTTGGCCCGAGAAAAAGCACCATCAATAATCTTCATTGACGAGATTGACGCAATTGGAACTAAAAGAATGGATACCTCAACTTCAGGGGATAGGGAAGTTCAACGTACACTGATGCAGTTATTAGCCGAATTAGATGGATTCGAATCTTTGGAAAATGTCAAAGTAATTGCCGCAACAAATAGACCTGAATTATTAGATAAGGCACTTTTACGACCAGGTAGATTTGACAGAGTAATCGATGTCGGATTACCCGATCAGGCCGGTAGGAAACATATTCTTCAAATTATGACTAAAAACGTGCCAATTTCTCGGACTGCAGATCTTGAATATTTAGCAAAGAAATCTGAAGGTTTTAGCGGTGCTGAATTGAAGGCACTTATTCTTGAATCAGGAATGCTGGCTATTGAAGAATCATCCAAAGAGATTACTGATTCTCACTTTGAATCCGGCCTCAAGAAAATACTCGATAATCGTTCAGATCCCATATTTGGAGACCCCTCCGGTCTGTATGGTTAAGCATAAGCCTCATCAGCAGCCAATATCTCGTTGCGTCGATGTCTTCTCGCTGGATTGAATGCGTCCCCAACTTCAGCGAGGGACGAGACCAATCAATCATTGACGAAATTGTAAGTTTTGTTGCTACTAGTCCTGGTGTTGCAATACTAGGCTGCGAACCCGATCCAGATTACAATCGTACAGTCATAACTTTTGCAGGTGAATTTGAATCCGTTGCTCATGCAGCCATAAAATTGATTGAAAAATCAGCTGAACTAATTGATATGAGAAATCACGAGGGAAATCATCCACGAATTGGAGCAGTTGATGTTTGCCCCTTTGTTCCAATTAGTCCCAATACCGAAAATGATTGTATTAAGGCATCTGAAATTGTTGTGGGACATTTTTCAAATAAAATACCTATTTTTCTTTACGGTTCTATAGCATCCGATGCATCTAGAGAATCCCTTTCAGCATTGCGTAAAGGACAATATGAATCCTTGGAAAACAGATTTGAAGGTGGAGATTGGGAGTTCGAATCAACGAGAATGCCTGATTATTGGTCTGGAACATGGGGTGAAGTGGAATCCCGATTTGGAGCTATGGCCATTGGCGTAAGGCCAGTACTTGTTGCTTACAATGTCAATGTCAATGAAAAAATACCTTCTGCTTCAAAGGCCGCTGGTTCCATCATTAGAACAAGTGGTAGGTTATTGAAAAACAATCATGGTACCAAGATTCGAATTAATGGTATGCTAACTAGTGTACAAGGTATGGGAGTTCCTTTACCAGCGCATGGGATTTGCCAAGTTTCTATGAATTTACAGAACTATGAGGAGACGCCAATGCATGTTGCATATGAATTAATCAAATCTATTTGCAGTGATCACGATGTATCAGTTATTGGAAGTGAATTGGTTGGATTAGTACCCTTAGATGCTATCCTTGAAGCAGGCAGATGGTATAGTGATGGTGAAGCATCTGATGATTTGTTAATTCAGTCAGCAGTTTCAGGTTTGGGGCTGAATAGCCTAGAAGATTTCATTCCTGAGGATAGAATTATTGAATGGGCTATTGCTAATAGGTTAGGTGATTGATTGAATAGTGGCTATCGAGAAGTCTTAGAGGACATTTCTTCCGATAAAGCAACACCAGGTGGTGGAGCTGTTTCGGCTATGGTAATAGCTCACGGCATTGCTCTTGCAAGAATGGTTGCCAAGTTAACAATAAATCGTGAGAAATGGAAGTCGGGTCATAACTCAGCTGCTCAATTTCTTATTGATTCTGAAGATTGGATTGATTATTCACTTAGGCTTTCTGAAAGCGATTGTTATGCTTTCGAATCAGTAATGCAAGCATATCGTATGCCTAAAGGAAATGATGAAGAAAAAGAATTGCGAAGTCGAGCAATAAATGTTGCCAATTTAGCAGCGACTGAGTCGCCATTAGAAATAATGGAATTCGGGCTTAATGTCCTTGAGTCAATTAAGTCTATGTCTAGTACTTGTAATTCTAACGCAATTACTGATTTAGGTTCTGCAATTCACATAATTCACTCAGCATTAGAATGTGCATCCCTTAATGTTCAAGTCAATATTACTTCCGAATCTGAGAATTCATTTGAATTTAGTAAAAGGGTTGAGGAAATCCTTACCTCGTCTCACGAAATTAAATCAGATGTTTCCAATATTGTTGAGGCAAGGATGTGATTTGGTGAACCAATCATTCAATGATTCTATTAGGGCAGGTATCCCAACTAATTTCCCTAATCCTCCTACGTTCGACGAATCTGTCGATAGGGCTCCAAAACGACCCGACGTCCTTTCTCAAAATGAAAAATTACTTGCAGTAGAAAATGCGTTGCGATATTTCCCCCAAAAATGGCATGCCGAATTATCAAAAGAATTCTTTGACGAATTAGTTAGTGAAGGCCACATCACAATGCATCGTTTTAGGCCGAATTATGAAATGTATTCACGTCATATTGAGCAATATCCTGGTGATTGTTTGGCTGCTAAGGGTATTATGTTAATGATTCAGAACAACTTGGATCCAAAAGTGGCTCAATATCCTTATGATTTGATTACTTATGGTGGAAACGGAGCCGTATTCCAAAATTGGGCTCAATATCTTGTTACAATGTCATATTTATCGAAAATGAATGAAAATCAAACATTAGTTATGTATTCTGGACACCCACTCGGTCTATTTCCTTCAAGCCCCGAAGCCCCTCGTGTTGTTGTAACAAATGGGATGGTCATTCCGAATTATTCGTCTCAAAAAGACTACGAAGTTTTCAATGCGCTTGGGGTGTCTCAATACGGTCAAATGACTGCTGGGTCATACATGTACATAGGCCCCCAAGGGATAGTTCATGGAACCACTATTACTATTCTCAATGCTGCTCGAAAGTATCTCGGTAAAAAGGCCGATGAGGGCCTTGGAGGGATACTTTTCGTGACATCTGGCCTTGGGGGTATGTCCGGCGCTCAAGCAAAGGCTGCTGTGATTTCAGGGGCAGTTTGTATCATTGCTGAAACAAACCTCATTGCAGCTAGAAAAAGGCTTGAACAAGGCTGGCTGAGTGAATTGTATGATGATTTAGATGAAGTTATTGATAGTGCTAATAAGGCTGTAAAGAATAAACAAGCAGTTTCTATTGGCTACAATGGCAACATTGTCGACTTACTTAATGCTCTCGATGTTAGTGGACTAACGCCTGAACTAGGAAGTGACCAAACCAGCCTCCACAACCCCTGGTTAGGTGGCTACATACCTACTAATCACACTCATTCCGAGGCCTTGCAGTTGCTCAAAGATAATCCGGCAAAGTTCAAAATGGAAGTTGAACGTACATTACGTGATCATGCTTCTGTAGTAAATAGATTAACCGAGAAGGGTATGTATTTCTGGGATTATGGCAATGCATTCCTACTCGAAGCCGGTAGAGCTGGAGGGGATGTTTTCAGTCAGGAAATACCGAATAAATTCAGGTATCCTTCATATGTTGAAGATATAATGGGGCCTATTTGCTTCGACTTTGGTTTTGGTCCATTTAGATGGGTCTGCACATCCGGTGATGCGAAGGATCTGAAAATTAGTGACGAAATAGCAGTTAAGATATTACAAAACCAAGCCGATAATTCTCCTATAGATATCCAACAACAAATATTAGACAATATAAGATGGATAAAAGAGGCTGATCAACACCAATTAGTTGTAGGTAGTAAGGCGCGAATTCTTTATGCTGATGAGCAAGGCCGTAAAGAAATAGCTAGTGCCTTTAATTCCGCAATTCGAGAAGGTGATATTTCGGCTCCAATTGTACTCGGAAGAGACCATCATGATGTATCTGGTACTGACAGCCCGTTTAGAGAAACTGCAAATATTCGTGATGGTTCAATGTTTACAGCTGACATGTCTGTGCATAATTTCGTTGGAGATGCGTTTAGAGGTGCTACATGGGTCAGTCTACACAATGGCGGTGGTGTAGGTTGGGGAGAAGTTAGTAATGGTGGCTTTGGTATGCTAATTGACGGAAGTGACCGTAGTCAGAATAACATTCATTCGATGTTATCGTGGGATGTAAATAATGGGATTGCTAGAAGAGCTTGGGCACGAAACCCTGGTTCAATTAGCACAATAATCAGAGCAATGGATGCCGATTCAAACTTATGCGTAACTATTCCTAACTTAGTAGATGAAAAGATATTTCAAAATTTATGACAATACTATCATTCAATAATCAATAAGGAAGGCGAAGGATATGGAGGATGTCATCGTGGATATTGACGGACGCACTTTATCAATTGAATCATTAATCGCTATTAGAGATGGTGAAGTTGAAGTTAAGTTAAGTGAAGAAGCAATAATTTCTATGCATAATTCAAGAAATATTGTTGAAGGGATTATCAATTCTGAAGATATATATTATGGTATAAATACAGGATTTGGAGCATTATCTAACGTCACAATCGATAGGGAGAATTTGGCTCAATTGCAATTGAATTTAATCCGTAGTCATGCTTGTGGGGTTGGTGAAATTATGAAGCCCGAGCATGTATTGATGATGATGGCTATTCGTGCCAATTCACTTGCAGTGGGCCACTCAGGGATTCGTCCAGAGGTGGTGGAGACAATTCTGGCCTTAATCAACGCACGATGTGCCCCTGTCATACCTCGTATCGGCTCCTTAGGTGCTTCAGGGGATCTCGCACCGTTATCCCACCTTGCATTGGGTCTCATTGGTGAAAATGAATTCTTGAAGGAAGATGATGGTGGATGGACAACTATTTCTTCTGCGGAGGCATTTCAGTGCGCTGGTTCTAAACCTATTACTCTCGAAGCGAAAGAAGGCCTTTCGTTAATCAATGGAACAAGTCAGATGTGTACATTCATGTCCATAGCAATACATGAATTAGAAATATTGTCCTTTACAGCCGACTGTGCTGCTGCATGCTCGGTTGAAGCGATTAAAGGGTCTCACAAACCCTTCGACAAGCGAATACATAATTCCCGACCTCACCCCGGACAAATGATTTCAGCCGCACGAATTGAGTCATTATTGACCAATTCCATGATTAATGAGTCTCACGAAGACTGTGATCGAGTTCAAGACGCCTACTCAATACGCTGTGCACCTCAAGTCCATGGCCCTGTAATTGATAGTTTGAGGGCCGCGCGAAAGATGTTAGAGATTGAACTAAACTCCGCCACCGACAATCCACTAATTTTTGTTGATGGCAATGGTAATTTCGAAGTAATCAGTGGAGGTAATTTCCATGGTGAGAACCTCGCAATCACCGCTGATAATCTAGCTGTTTGTGCCCATGAATTGGCATCTATTTCGGAACGTAGAACCAATCTCATCATGTCACCTAAATGGAGTGGTCAAAATGCCTTCCTAAGTAATACCGAGGGGTTAGATAGTGGTATGATGATTATTCAATATGTATCTGCTGCTTGCATTGCTGAGTTACACCTACTTGCTAATCCATCTTCAACATCGAATATCAGCGTAAGTATGGGAAAAGAAGATCATGTATCCATGGGGTCTACAGCAACTTATCGACTTCTTGCTTCATCTGAGTTATTATCAAAGGTACTTGCAAATGAATTAATTTGCTCCTGTGAAGCAATAAATCGAATTGGATTAAAACCTGGTGTCGGAGTATCTAGCATACAGAGCTTGATTTCAGAACTTGTTCCTCCATTGATTGAGGACCGCTCTCTTTCTATATCTACAGAGGTTGTATCAAACACTATCCTTTCCGGTGGATTGTTATTATCTTGAGGATTTGCAATGCAAGAACGCTTACATCTCAATCACCACCCAGGTACAAATCCCCCAACCTTTACTTCAAAGATAATCGATAAGATAGATGAATCGATTATTCTAGATGCCTCATATTTCTATCCGCGAGGTGGTGGCCAGCCAGGTGATATAGGGATAATTTCCGATGGTGATTTATCAGTTGATGTCGGTGAAGTATTTGCCAAAGATTTGATTTTTCACCCAGTTAATGATATCGATTGTTTCGAATTGGGTACAATTCTTCAATGTAACATCAATTCAGAAAATAGGAATAAGTTGGCGCGCATGCACACGGCCCAACATATTGTTTCGGCTATGGCCGATGAATTATGGAACGCATCCACAGTCGGAAACCAGTTAGGGACACAAGAGTCTAGGATTGACTTGCTGTTTGATGATAAGTCCAAGTTCAGTATTGAACATATACAAAATGCAGTTAATGAGATCCTAGGTCAACCAATCCCAGTCAGAACACATAATTGGTCCGCGGACGAAATAATGACTGACGAAAGAGTTAGAAATCGTAGTTTCGTAGGTAAAATTCTCGAAAGGTTACCTGAAGATATTACAACGATGAGAGTTGTCGAAATCCAAGGAATCGATATATGCCCATGTGCAGGTACTCATGTAGCTAACATTTCTGAATTACCTCAAATGGAAATTGTCCGCACCAAGCAAAAAGGCTCTGGAAAAATCAGATTGTACACTCAATTGAAAAACGACAATGAGTAATTCATAGTATCTGGTGGGCTCGGCAGGAATTGAACCTGCGATCTTCGCCATGTCAAGGCGACGTCATAACCCCTAGACCACGAGCCCAGAACAGATTCGGGCGGTACTACATCCCACATGAAGGATTCTCTCTCTACAGTTCGAATTAAGCAACGATCTTGGAAATTCGGGCTTGACATTTCACAACACTACAATCCCCTGTCACCCTAGTTCGCCCGTTCTTCATAGTTATGAGAGTTGGATTTTCTATGTCAACCATCTTTTTGCAGCTCATACAAAATCCTGAATATGACTCAACCACAGAGGCACTAGAGGGTGCCTACATTTCAACACGCTGAATATAGGGGATTTTGGTAATAACTAAGAAATGTTACGAAACCGATGCACTGAGAGCCTAATCTCTTTCTCAGTGCAATTTCTTATTCCGATAACTATGGTTATCAGAAACACAACAATTGCTAATTCAATGATTAAATCTAGTAATCAGTAAATGCCACATACAAATATTTGTTAAATTATAATATCTTAAACAAAACACTAATTATATTGGGTGAAATACAAATTTATAATTATAATTTTACAACATCACCCTTGCAAATAGTTTTCAGAATTGGATTGTCACCGGGATATTGACACCAACCATCAATTTCTTTGGAATTAATAATCAACATATCGGCTGGTCCATTTACTCTTATTGTACCAGGGGTGTTGTCAGCATCTTTGCTGAATAGTGTAGTAGCAGGATTTCTTGTTACTCCAATTAATGCTTCAAGTGGCGTTATCCCTAATCTGTGTGTAGCGAGACTACCTACAAATGGAATTGATAGGGAATTATAATTTGGATTGAAGTCAGAGGCCAAAGAAAAGGCCCAGTCATTATCAATACATTTCTTCAGAGGCAAATTCAATTCTTTTCCAAGTATGTATGGGGTGCCTGGGAGGAATGTTTGCATGCACCCTGCACTATTTGCCTTAGAGCGCGCATCATCTGAAGAATAGCCCACATGATCCCCGCTAACACAACCTAATTCGGCGGCAAGAGCTAATCCATCTGAATTGACGAACTCATCAACGTGTATCCGGGATGCAAGATTGGAATTAGCAGCATCTCTGACAATTTCTTCAGTTTGTTCTAAATCATACCACCCTGGCTCACAAAAAACATCAGCCCATTTCGCAATACCCTGCTCAATGACTTGAGGTAGTTGCTCAGATAGTAATTCTTCCATATACTGTTTTTTTGTTTTATCAAAAGGGAAATCGTGAGCACCTAACCAAGTTGCATGAAGATCTATGGGGTTCTGAGTGTTTAGATCATCAATGATAGAGAGTAGTTTCAATTCGGAATCAGTAGACAGTCCATAGCCGCTCTTACATTCCATTGTTGTCGTGCCAAACTTGGATGCACGATTTAGTCGGGAATTACCTAACTTAGCCAATCTAGATTCTGTGGCATTTCTTGTTGCTTTGACAGTCTTAGATATACCACCTCCCATTTTGGCAATATCGGTGTATGAATGTCCAGATTGCCGTAATATCATTTCGTTAGATCGGTCGCCATCCCAAAGTAAATGAGAATGGCAATCAACAAAACCAGGTATCATAGCGAAGCCCTGACAATTAGTAACATTAAGAGAATTAGGAATAGAATCTGTTCCAAATTCAGCACATAACTTTGAGGATTCCTCAATAGATTTGATTACTTTGTTATCAATGAGTATGGCCATCCCAGAATTGTGTACAAGCGATTCTCTTTCGCTCATCATAGCACCTGTAAGTGGCGAATTATAATCGCCATTTGAAAGATGGGCCATCGGCCCAATATTGTAGATTAGGTGTCGCACTGAATATCTTGAACACATCACTTGATATGTAGTCTATGATTCACCAATGTGTGGAAAATGTAGTTGTAGGGGTTGAAAGCACCGCTCATACCCTTTCTTTTGGACTAGTTGAGATGGATGGTACGCCTCATTCATCCAAGTCTTCTTTGTTTAGACCTAAAGAAGGAGGAATACACCCTCGGGAGGCTGCCGATCACCATTCTGATGTGGCTGCCGATTTACTTTCTTCCTTGATGAATGATTATGAATTAGAACCCAATCAGATTTCGGCTATTGCATTTAGTCAAGGACCCGGGCTTGGACCATGTTTGAGAGTTGGTGCGACTATTGCTAGAGCCCTATCAATTGATTGGAACGTCCCCTTAGTGGGTGTGAATCATTGTGTTGCACACATTGAAATCGGGCGTAATCAGACTGGTTGTTCTGATCCCGTTTTGTTGTATGTTAGTGGTGGAAATACCCAAGTAATTGCACGGGCGGGAGACAGATACCAAGTTATTGGCGAAACCCTAGATATTGGAATTGGCAATATGTTGGACAAATTTGCTCGAATGCAGGGTATTCCTTTCCCAGGTGGTCCGAAAATTGAGATTTTAGCCGACGAATGGCTTAGTAACAACTCCGATGCGAATCTAGATGAGGTCTCTTTACCATATAGTATTCAAGGGATGGATTTGAATTTCTCTGGAATATTGAATGCAGCTCAAATGCGGATTAATGAGGGCTGCGAATTAGGTGCGGTTTGCTGGTCATTACAAGAACACGCTTTCGCCGCTTGCATTGAAGTTGCCGAACGCGCATTAGCCCACACGGGTAAAACAGAATTATTACTCGGTGGTGGTGTTGCATGTAATGAAAGGATTAGAGGAATGAGTGAGATTATGTGTAAAGAGAGGGGGGCTACTGCTTTTTGGCCTGAGAAAAAATTCTGCGTCGATAATGGAACAATGATTGCTGAATTGGGGCGGAAAATGATTCAATCTAACATTAGCACAGATATTCTTGAAAGTTCAGTGAATCCTTCATTGAGAACAGACCACACAACTATCGTATGGGAATAAAGACAACTGCGAAGCCTTATCAGACGGAGTCAGGGCGAAAGGTCGGAGAGTGACTAAGAAGTGCAGAGGCGAAGGAAGCCGAAGAACGAACCGAGGAATATCTTCGATAAGGGTTCAGGCACCAAGCCACGCGCATCAAAGCCAACAAACCGCTCTGAAAAAAAACAGCATGCACCACCTCAGCGCACAACTGTTAGACAACCTTCACCGGTATCTAAACCAGTTAAGGAAACGCCGTCACCGCCTCCAGAACCTACTGAAGTGAAGGAAGAAGTCACCGAAGTTGAGACGCTTGTAGAAGAGCAATTATTGGGCACAACAAAGAGGAAAGGCAGGGGACTACAACCCATAACCCCCTCTTCAGAATCCGAAGAGGAAGGGGGAGAGGCCCCTCGAGCTAGTTCAAGAGCTATGGAAATTATCCAAGCGACAAAAGTTAGAGCGGCTGAAAATATAGCAAATGAAAGAAAAAAGGCTATTTCTACTAAAAAAACCACATCTACACCTCCAGCTAAGCCCCGGCCAAAGAGAAGACGAATAAAACCGAGTTTTCAACCTGCGAATCGAGAAAGACGTATGGATCGTTCAAGACACATGGAATACAAATATGAAATGCGCGGCTTGCTTGTAGAAATCGATGTTGCAGAAGAGTATCGCTCATCACTATTAGGTACGATTTGGGCTAAAGGAGAAAGGCAAACATCCCAAGAAGCGCGCGAATACATCGATGAAAAGAAGAATGAGGGTATGATTAATGAGGAACAAGCAGAACGACTCGTTGCTATTGTTAATGATTACACAATCCGTCGATGATGCACCCATTCTAAACACATAGTTCATCGCCCCCTTCTTCTTCAACAGGGCTGATGGCGGCTTCGGAGAGAGGTGATGAACTGCACACAAAGCGAAGTAGTCATCCAAATATGACCTCTATTAGTGAAGATTCAAACTCAAAAATTTCAGGTGAACCCCCGTATACAAGGGGGATTTATCCAAATATGTACTTAGATCGTTTATGGACAATGCGGCAATATGCAGGTTTTTCTGATACTACTTCAACAAATGACCGGTTTCGATTAATGCTCGGACAAGGCCAGACTGGACTTTCCGTAGCATTTGACTTACCGACACAATTAGGTTTGGATTCTGATGATGAATTATCATTTGGAGAAGTTGGAAAGGTGGGAGTTCCTATTGATAGCATTCACGATATTAGAGTGTTATTTAGTGGAATAGATTTGGGACAAGTCTCTACTTCCATGACTATTAATGCACCTGCAACGTCATTATTCGCACTATATGTCGCTCTTGCCGATGAACAAGGCGTACCACGTGAACAACTCAGAGGGACTGTTCAAAATGATATTTTGAAGGAATATATTGCTCGAGGCTTGTATGTATATCCTCCTGAACCATCATTGAGATTAACTACTGATTTGATTAGTTGGTCGGCAATCAATACTCCAAAATGGAATACGATTTCGATTAGTGGATATCATATGAGGGAGGCTGGGTGTACGGCTGCTCAAGAAATCGCTTTCACTTTGTCAAATGGACTGCAGTACATTGATTCTGCGATTTCATCTGGACTTAACATTGATGATTTTGCACCGCGTATTTCTTTCTTCTTTGGCTGCCATAATGATTTCTTTGAAGAAATAGCCAAATTTAGAGCCGCCAGAACTCTCTGGCATGATCTCGTTACCGAGCGATTCGCTCCTACAAATCCTAAATCGTCCATGCTTCGCTTTCACACACAAACCGCTGGGGTCACATTAACTGCGCAACAACCAATGAATAATGCTGTCCGAGTTGCCTATCAAGCTCTTGCTTCGGTGCTTGGTGGAACACAAAGCCTCCACACCAATTCATTCGATGAAGCCATTGGTTTGCCTACTGAAGAATCGGCTCAATTGGCGTTAAGAACTCAACAAATAATTGCCCATGAAACAAGAATAACTGAATCCGTCGATCCTTTAGCAGGCTCGTATTTAGTTGAAGAATTAACTACTAGATTGTACCAGTCTGCAAAACAAATTATAGATGAATTAGATAGCAAGGGTGGTGCATTACCGTGTATTGTGTCTGGATTTCAGCAGAGAGAAATTCACGATAGCGCCTGGAGGCAACTGAAAGCTATTGAAAGTGGACAGACTCATGTTATTGGTGTAAATGTCAACAAAGAGATAGAAAATACGTCTTTTGCGGCTCAGAATCTAGACTCGAAAATGGTTGAAGCACAAATTAGTAATTTAGAGAAAATTAAACAAAATCGGGATTCAGAATCTGTAAATTCGGCCCTCAATAATCTAAGAGATATCGCTAATTCTGATGTAAACATCATGGAAGCTATGATTCAGGCCTACAAATGTGAAGCAACACTCGGTGAAGTGAACACCATATTGAGGGAAGTTTACGGAACTTGGGTTGCCCCGAGTGGTGTTTGAAATGAGTTCTGGACGTATTGATCATATAGGAATCGCAACTTCAAATTTAGATTCAAATTCGCACCTTTGGGAGATTCTAGGATTTAGGCATAATAAAGATGAGATTAATGAAGAACAGGGTGTCAAAATAAGATTCTTTGAATCGGGAATCGGGGACTCTAAATTGCCAAAGATTGAGTTGTTAGAACCCCTAAATGAGGAATCTCCAATTCACCGGTTCATAAGTAGAAATGGTGAAGGAATACAACAATTAGCAATAGAAGTAAATGATATAGAATCGATGATTTCTAATTTAATTAGTAGTGGTTTTACAATGATCAACAAAACCCCTCAAAAAGGTGCTAGTGGCTCCTTAATTGCCTTCGTACATCCTAAATCCACTGGTGGAATTCTTATTGAATTAGTAGAACATACAGATAGCCCATAGAAAATTATGAAAAGCAAATGTCCGGAGCGGCCATCATGCTTTCAATTATCAACGATAGTTTAGCGAGTGGAGTACTATCAAGTGACGTGGTAAAACTCTCTGTTGATGAGATATCAGAAGACCTTGCTAACCTGCGAACTACTGGTGAAATTAGCAATGATGCCTTTCTTGAAGCCGGCATCATTCAAGGTGGTCTAAATGTTTTATCAAATATGATTGAGCAGGATTGTTCGGCTGAAGAAATTCGAAGTCATTTGAAGCAACTTACAGCTCGTGCTGAAACTATTTGCTCAGTTTATCCGAGCCTTAGTGAAACTCTCGAGTAATCGCATAGTATTACTATAGTAATACTCTAATAATACTAATACTTCGGATATTCATGGCAAAAATTAGTTTGGATATGCCCGACCAACTTTTGGAAGACCTCCGATTGCACGTTGGTGATGCGAAAAAGTTCGTTTCAGTTGCCGATGCAGTAAGAACCGCCTGCCGTAAAATGTTAGATCAATTAGACGAAATTGACTACAGACATGGCAGAGGAATTAGAGGTGATGGAGAATGACTGTAACTGCCGAAGAAGCTGAAGATGCAGTCAAGATAATTCTCGAATATATCGAGAATGGTGGTAGTGGGAGAGAGGGGCTCAAAGATACTCCAGCAAGAGTAGTATCATCCTGGAGTGAGTTGTTTTCGGGATACAGTTTGAAACCCGCCGAAGTTCTTGATTCGACATTCAATGCTGAAGGCTATGATGGCATAGTTTTGCTACGTGATATTGAGTTCCATAGCACCTGTGAACATCATCTTCAACCATTCAAAGGAAGGGCACATGTCGCATATATTCCTACGGAAAGGATCGTTGGTATCAGTAAACTAGCACGAATAGTAGATTTACACGCAAGAAAATTGCAAAATCAAGAGAGAATAACCAAAGGGATAGCCGATGATTTAGAAGAAAACCTACAGCCCCTTGGCGCTGCTGTAATCATTGAAGCGTCGCACGGATGTATGCAGTGTAGAGGTGTAAAGAAACAAAATAGCATCATGACGACTTCTGCAATGCGTGGTGTGTTTTTCGATAAAAGCGAAGCACGTACCGAATTGATGCAATTGATTCGCAGTTCTCCTTTATCCAATTGAGGTGTTTCGATGAAATACCCAGTTGTAGAGATCTTCTATTCAGTTCAGGGAGAAGCATTCCACACAGGTATTCCGCATGTTTTCATCAGGTTTGGTGAATGTAATCTAAGATGTAGTTGGTGTGATACTGATTTTTTACAATATGAAGAAATGGAAATGGATGCTATTGTCGAAGAAGTATTACAGTACAATTGTGATAGAGTTATTTTCACGGGTGGAGAGCCAGCATTACAGGATTTAGACACTATTGGGAATGTATTGAAAGAGCATGGTATTCACCTATCTATAGAGACTAATGGAACTATCCCAATTCCTGATGTGATAGATTGGATTTGTGTTTCACCTAAAGACCAATTATATCCAAATGTTAGCATAAAACAACGTACAGGTGATGAATTAAAAGTCGTATATTGCGGCCAAGATCTATCTATGTATGATGAATTGAAAACCGGTTTCTCAAACCATTTCCTTCAACCCTGTTATATAGACTCAGAAACTGTAGAAGAGAATGGTCGAAACTTTTCTGCAGTTGAAAAGATAGTGAAGAATACGCCAGGCTGGAGACTCTCATTGCAGACACACAAGTGGATGGGTGTTGATTGAATGCGCGCAGTAATGGCCCTTAGTGGTGGTATGGATTCAACCGGGTTACTGCTACGTCTATTGGCTGATGGCTACAAGGTTTCTTGCATTTCATATGAATATGGGCAAAAACACAATATCGAGATTGAGAGAGCTATTGCTAACATGGCCTACTTAGCCAATAATGACATACAAGTAGAACACAAAATTGCTGATTTATCTAGTGCTATGGGGTTATTCGAATCATCCCTCATTTCAGGTGGTGAAGAAGTACCTGAAGGGCATTACGAAGAAGACCAAATGAAATC
>Ga0208894_1000503_pt1 | contig 29283 bp, 32 predicted proteins | sample ETNtaG_12_FD_185752 | JGI IMG/M metagenome (GOLD analysis project Ga0208894, IMG submission 185752) | Marine microbial and viral communities from oxygen minimum zone, Eastern Pacific Ocean - ETNP201306SV49 (SPAdes) (version 2) | ecosystem: Environmental > Aquatic > Marine > Oceanic ...
AGTTGAGCTTTCCTTGACGCAAGCCGGAGATGATTTATTGCTCACAGCAGATGGCATTCACACCACATTCCTGGATATTGATAAAGATGAGTTCTTAGCGGCTGATGTTATTGACTTTATCTGAGTTCAGGCAGCCTCATGGCGCCCTGATAAGTCACCGCATCTACGCTTATTTAGAAGCAAGTCAGAGGAAGTCTTCTTTGCTTTTATGGGTTATCCTGTTGTTTCGTTGTTAGCCATAGCAAAAGGGATACAGAAATTGAACGTTGCCAACGGATGATTCCATCACTAGATAAGTACTTTTTAATTGGATGGTTTATCGCATGGATCGTCCTGAACTGGGGTGCTCGTATCAACGGAGAAGAAGGAGCCTTCCCTCGCGGTAGAGAGCAATTTAAATACGTGGTTAATGCAGCCATTGTTGAATGCTTTACGAGCTGGATCTGGAACAATATGCCTGGCCTTTCATGAGAGATTATTTTGACTTATGCCATTGCAGGATATCAAGAACGAGATGCTGATTAGATGAGGCAATTAATGCCAGGCCTGCTTTCACTATTCTCTAGTTCATTAATCCTTTGTGGTGCATTCTGTATTGAATAGCTGATGTGATCTGTTAATTGAATAGTCCTTTGGTTTATTTGGCTAGGAGCGTTGCAATAGCAATCGTTTGATCACACGCTGGGCAATATCTCCATATCCCATCCTTCCTGAAAGGATCTGGGCAATTCGTTGCGGTGCTGTTGGTCTTTTGATTCCAAGTTGATATCCCACCTTTGGGAATCGATAGAATACTTGGGCGATTCTTCTCCCCCAGGCCATCGATTCGCCCCAGCGTTGGCGCATGTTTTGGCTGTAATCAGCCAGGTTATTGGTGTCACCGTTTAACCAACGAGTGAGGCTATGGGCTGCTTCGCAGCCACTCATCAGTGCTGGTCGTAGACCTTCAGCAAGGAATGGATCGCATAGCGATGCTGCATCTCCAACGGCAATGATCCCGTCGCCATGCAATAAATGATGACCGTTCCAAACTCTTAATGATGCCTCTTGTCGAATACCTGCTTGTGGATCAAACCCCAGGCTTGGCAGCAGTTGCTTTAGCACCGCATCGCTATCGGCTGCATGACGGCCGATGAAAGTGCCTACACCTACATTCACACCTCCTGCTATGGGGAAAGCCCAGGCAAAACCGTGATGTACTAGCCCGAATTCAAATCGGGCTGAGCCTTTTTCGAGGTTGCCGCGACTATCCAAACGCACAGACATTGTGCTTGCGTGATGCACTGCCTTGGGGCCCAATCCAAAGACTTCAGATAACTGCGAATGGGAGCCATTGGCGATTACTACCGCTCGTGCTTCTATCTGCCTGCCGTCATCGGCTGTTGCTTGCCATAGCCCTTCTTGCTTTAGCAAGCTTTTAACCGCAAAAGGCCTGATTAGTTCCGCTCCCTCATCAACCGCTTTGCTTGCTAGGTGTGCATCAAGCTTCTCGCGCCGCACGATCCAAAAAGGTGCGGATCCAGATAGATCAGCTACGACCTGATCGCTTAGCCGCCAGCTGAACTCAACCCTCTCGATTACCTCATCGACGACCGGCTTTAAATCAAAGGGGAACCACTCCTGCACAGCAGCCGCCATGCCTCCTCCACAGGGTTTGATGTTTTGGTGTTCATTTTTCTCGAGCAGTGTGACTCGTTGTCCGGCTGCAGCGAGATGGAAAGCAGCTGCAGATCCAGCTGCGCCCGCTCCAATTACCAGCACATCTTTGATGCTCAAACCTTGAGGATGTCGGCTTCTTTTTCGCTGAGATGTTTTTCGATTTCAGTGATGAATTTATCGGTGAGCTTTTGGATGTCGTCTTGTTCGTCGCGGCTTTGATCTTCTGAAAGCTCGCCTTCTTTCTCTAGTTTCTTCACTTTGTCGATTGCATCGCGTCGTATGTTGCGCAGCGCTACTTTGCCTTCCTCGGCATATTTGGCGGCCAGCTTGCAGAACTCTTTGCGGCGTTCTTCTGTTAGCGGTGGCACATTGATGCGAATGATCTTGCCGTCGTTATTGGGCGTTAATCCCAGATCGCTGGTGGCAATGGCCTTCTCAATCAAGCTGATGGATCCAATGTCAAAGGGTTGGATTGCAATCGTCTGCGAATCAGGGGTGGAAATTGTTGCCAGAGATTTCAGGGGTGTTTCGGTGCCGTAGTACTCAACATTGATTCGATCAAGTAGTGACGGGTTAGCACGTCCAGTACGGATGGTGGCGAAGGTGCGTTGAGTGGCCTCCACTGACTTGAGCATGTTGGTTTTGAGGTCCTGGTTTGACATGGCTTCAGAGAGGCGAGGGCTGAGCTGCGGGATTCAGTGGGTTGCCCCGTTCAGTTGGCATTGCTGATCCGGGAGCCGATTGGTTCACCAGCCACAGCTTTGCCGATGTTGCCAGGTTCGAAGAGGTCAAACACCACGATCGGGATATTGTTGTCTTTGCACAGGGCAATGGCAGTGCTGTCCATCACCGCCAGCTCGCCGCTTAGCACCTGCTGGAAGGTGAGGGTGTCGTAGCGCTTTGCGTCAGGGAAGCGTTCGGGATCGCGGTCATAAACCCCATCTACTTTTGTGGCTTTAAACACCACATCAGCGTTGATTTCTGCTGCTCGAAGTGAGGCCGTGGTGTCTGTTGTGAAGAAAGGATTGCCGCAGCCTGCACCAAACACAACCACCCTGCCTTTTTCCAAATGTCGAATCGCTCGCCGACGGATATAAGGCTCTGCTACCTCTTGCATTTCGATTGCAGTTTGTACTCGGGTAGCCACTCCCGCTCGCTCTAAGCCATCCTGCAGCGTGATTGCATTCATCACTGTGGCCAACATGCCTACGTAGTCGGCTGTGGCGCGATCCATGCCCGCAGCTGAACCCTTAAGACCTCGGAAAATATTGCCACCTCCGACCACAATCGCCAGTTGGGTGCCATTGGCCACCACTTTTGCTACATCCTCAGAGATGGAGTGAACAATGGCCGGGTCAATGCCATAACCCTGATTACCCATCAGCGCTTCCCCGCTGAGTTTTAGGAGGACTCGCGCGTAGGCCATTTATTGTCCAGATCCAGATGACAGTAGCAAGTCTCCTTCGGACACCCTTTTGGCCGGATGGTTTCGCTGGTAATCGCTTGATGGGCTTGTTTTTATAAAACAGTCGTTCTTGATTAATGGCAGAGAACGTCAGCAGTCGTAGTGATGTGATGGCACGCCTCACTCTCTCTGCTCTTGATCGCATCAGTCGAGATCCTTCTTGCTGGAGGGACCCCACTGTGCATAGAGCTCTGTTAGTAAGTGGACTTTCAGTTCTTACTGCAGCAAATCAACTATTACAGACAGATATTGAGCTCAGATGATTGATTGTTTTAGAACTCAATACCTGCCTGAGCTTTGATCCCTTGTTCCTTGAATGGGTGGCGCACCAAGGTCATTTCTGTAACCAGGTCTGCTTGTTCAATTAGTTCCTTCGGTGCGCCCCTACCAGTAAGGGCTACGTGGGTTAAGGGTGCTTTTTTTGCTAGCCCTGCCAGCACATTTTCTATAGTTAGATATCCAAGCTTCATCGCTACATTGATCTCATCGAGCACCACCAGTTTGTGATCCTTGCTGTGTAGGTAAATCAGAGATTGTTGCCAGGCCTTTGTTACTAATTGCTGGTCTCTTTGTCGGTCTTGGGTCTTCCAGGTGAAGCCCTCCCCAAAAGCATGCCAGTTCAATGCTTCACCAAAAACTTTTAGCGCCTTTGCTTCACCCGGTTCCCAGCCGCCTTTGATGAATTGCACCACTGCAACACGCTCTCCATGACCAAGGGTGCGCAATACCAGTCCTAGTGCCGCAGTGGTCTTACCTTTGCCTTGTCCTGTGAAGACCAGGATTAACCCTTTCTCTTTGTCTCGTTTCTCTACACGCTGGAGCTGCACCTCCTGTCTTCGTTGCATCCGTTTGCGGTAGCTCTCCTGATCCGCATCTGGCGCTAAGTGGCCACCAATACCAAGCGCTTCTGCAGTGTGATCGAGTTCTGTTGTCTCAAGCGGATTAGACGGGTCAGATGCTGGTGGTGATGTCATCAAAATGCTGAGGATGCATTGAGCATGGTTTGAAGTTGGTCTTGCTATGGGAGGCGGGCAGTGATCTGTTGCATTGCTCGGCCCGCAAGTAGTTTTTGCTCGACAAGCGAGAACCCCACCTCTTGAAGCTGATTTGGTAAATCTGCTTGCAGCATCAATAAAGCAGTTTCCGTTTCAAAAAGGGCACAAAATATCTGTTGGGGAATCTTTAGGCAGATGCCTGCTGGATGAAGGTCTATCAGCACTAACCAGCCGCCTGGCTGCAAGAGCCGCAGACAGGCTTTGAGCACTTGTAGTCGTTCATCAGGGTTGAATTCGTGCAAGGCCAGGCTTAGTTGGATGGCGGCGAATTGGTTTGCCTTTAATGGTGGTTCCTCTGCCATTCCCTCCACTCGTTGTAGTTGGGGGTGGCGCTCAGCTGCTAGTGCCAGTGCCTGTGGCGATACATCCAAACCTGTTACAGCGAAACCAGCCTTGATCCAAGGTGCTGCTGCTTCGCCAGAGCCACAGCAGAGATCTAGAACTTTTGCACCTTTAGATAGCTTGCCTTGAAGAGCATTAAATCCAAGCTGCCTTAACCGGTTTACGCCCCCTACGCTTAGGGCCGAAATCGCTGTCACCATCTCATAGAACCAGCGATGCCGGTAGGCAAAGTTGCGTAGTGGTGAGCTCATCAGCCGAGTTTTCGTGACAGTGCTGTATCTACAGCCTGTTGCTGATCACGTCGAGTAATCCAGTGGTGATAAGTGCGGGTGTGAATGGCCACCGAATGGCCCATCATCCTTGCTGCCACGGTGTCTGGCAGGCCGATGTGGATAGTGCGCACCGCCCAGGCGTGCCTGAGGTTGTAGGGGGTTAGGGGTAATTCATAGCGTCGGAATTGTTCCGATACCCTTCTCCCTACTTGTTGAAGTGTGGTGTGATTGAGGTCGATATTCACCGGCGGTAGGGCCTTGGTGTTGCTCCCTAGTTGTTCAAGTTCAAAGTGCTCAACCCAGTTGGGATGGAACGGCCAAACTTGATGCTCTCCAGTTTTTGTGTTCGGCAGCACACGCAACACATGATCGCCCCCCTTGGCTAGAGCTGACAGGTCACAGAAAAACACCTCGTGGTTGCGCAGGCCGTAAGTGGCCATAAGTCCGAAGGCAAGCCGCCAGCCTGGGTTGGGAATGCGCAGCACCGCTTCGATGATTTGTTTGTCGCTAGGTAGTTGACGAAAGCGGGCACGATGCAGTCCATAACCTCCCGCTTCTGCTCGCCAGTCTTCTGGTAGAGCCAGTTCAAGGTGGTGGGCCAGAGCACTTAGGGCTGTGGCGCACTGCTGCCGGCTGCGGCTGCCGTCTGCATAACTGGCCAGAGTCTCACTTAGCAGGCTTGCATCAAAACCTTGTTGTTTGTCGTTAGCGAGGCAGGCGAGTCGCCGTAGGTAAGGCAGATAGGCGGAGGTCCATGTAGTGCGGCTGCCAGCTGGAGATCGTCGACGATGTGGATCAGCAAAGAACGTCGTCTCGAAGTTGGCCAACGCTTCCCTTACTCCAGTTGCCATGCCTTGAGGCTGGGTAAGTGTCGGTTTCGCTGTCCACTGAGACCATTCGAATTGTCCGCGCTGTAGCTGGTAGTTCACCAGCTGCAATACACGTTCGGCTTCTTTCAGTCCCTGCTGCTCGGCCTTGATTTGCAGGCTGATTCTCTGAGATTTAATCGTTCCTGTTCCTTTGCGGCATGGCAGTGGTCCCCGTAGGTTTAGCCACCTTCCGCGCTGCTCAATTCGCAGGTTGATGCCGCTGCAAGCCAAGGCGCGGTTGATGTTGATCAGCTCGTTGCTGAGATCCATGTTCCTGTGGGGATGCTGCCACCTTGGCGTTCATGGCGGTTACGCTCAAGTCCCTCTAGAGAACTCTCTTCTAAATGGCTCGGGTCGGCATCCTCTTGATGAATCTTGGGGGACCTGAGCGTATTCAGGATGTTGGGCCTTTCCTGTTCAATATTTTCGCTGATCCAGAGATCATTCGGCTGCCTAATCCTGCTCTTCAAAAGCCACTGGCCTGGTTGATTAGCACCTTGCGAAGCAGTAAATCTCAGCAGGCTTATCGCTTAATTGGTGGTGGCTCCCCTCTGCGGCGAATCACGGAACAACAGGCTCGGGAGTTGCAGAGTTTGCTCCGACAACGCGGTATTGATGCCACTAGCTATGTGGCAATGCGCTACTGGCATCCTTTCACCGAATCCGCTGTGGCAGATATCAAGGCCGATGGTATCGATCAGGTTGTGGTGCTTCCTCTTTATCCACAATTTTCGATTAGTACCAGTGGCTCCAGTTTTCGTGAGTTGCAGCGGTTGCGGCAGGCTGACAAGTGTTTCCGGAGTTTGCCGATACGTTGTATTCGCAGTTGGTACGACAACCCTGGTTATGTGCGTGCGATGGCGGAGTTAATCGCTGAGCAGATCCGCGTCAGCGATGTTCCAGAGGAAGCCCATGTTTTCTTTAGTGCTCATGGTGTGCCAAAGAGCTATGTGGAAGAAGCGGGTGATCCTTATCAGAAGGAGATCGAGGCTTGCTCCAAATTGATAATGGCTGAGCTGGAAGGGCTTCTCGGCTATGGCAACCCTCACTCCCTTGCCTATCAAAGTCGTGTGGGCCCAGAGGAATGGCTTCAGCCCTACACCGATGAAGTTCTTGAACAGTTGGGTAAGGCAGGCACCCGTGATCTAGTAGTTGTGCCGATTAGTTTTGTCAGTGAACATATCGAAACTCTCGAAGAGATCGATATCGAATATCGCCAGTTGGCTACCGAAGCAGGGATTGTTCATTTCAGACGGGTGCCTGCTCTCGATACTTATCCCACATTTATTGAGGGGTTGGCAGATCTGGTTGGATCCAGTCTTGAGGGGCCGGAGATCAATCTTGATGAGGCGGCGAAACTACCTGTTCGGGTGAAGTTCTATCCCCAGGAGAGATGGGAATGGGGTTTGAACACTAGTTCTGAGGCGTGGAATGGACGTTTGGCCATGCTTGGTTTTGCTGCCTTTTTGGTGGAGTTAATCAGTGGCCATGGCCCTTTGCATGCAATTGGTTTGCTTTGATCGCCGGCCATTGCTTTCCCTAATCGGCTTTTTGGTTGGGATCACTGCTTTCGGCCTGCCCCCACTTGTAAATGTTGGTGCCGCCGCAGAAAGCCAATGGCGATCAGGGGTTTTCCCAATCGTTCATTTTGAGGGCTATACCAGTCATTTCGGCCATCGTTTAGGCCTCTCTGGCAGAGAAGAGCTACATACGGGTTTGGATATTGCGGCGCCTCTTGGTTCTCCCGTTCTTAGTTGGTGGTCTGGAGAAGTTCTTGAAACTATCGACGACAGCATTTGTGGTCTTGGTGTGGTGATCGTGTCTGGGGATTACGAGCATATTTATTGCCATCTGCAGCAGCAGTTCTTGCAGCGCGGTGAGAAGGTGCGTGGCGGGCAGCCGATCGGGAAGGTTGGTGTCACTGGTCGCAGCAGTGGCCCCCATCTGCATTGGGGCATCCGCTATCGCGGTAGATGGCTCAACCCCGGATTAATTCTGCGGGCGATGGTGATCAGTCAATAGGCAAACTGCATGGCAGGCCCTTAACCTTGAGGGGCAGTTCCCGCCTTGCCGCTGCTGTGACCTTGACTTCCTCAGCCACGGCTCTCGGTGATTCGTCACAACTGGAGCATCGGCGAATCATCGGAGCGGATGCCCTGATGGATGCCCTTCGCCGCCATGGCGTTGACACTATCTTCGGTTACCCAGGTGGGGCGATTCTGCCCATCTACGACGCTGTTCACAGGGCTGAGCAGCAGGGTTGGTTGAAGCATATTCTTGTCCGCCATGAGCAGGGTGGTACTCATGCTGCTGATGCATATGCTCGAGCCACAGGTCGAGTTGGGGTGTGTTTTGGCACCTCTGGACCAGGGGCTACCAATTTGGTGACCGGCATTGCAACGGCCCAGATGGATTCGGTGCCGATGGTGGTAATTACTGGTCAAGTGGCTCGTCCCTCCATCGGCACAGATGCCTTTCAGGAAATTGATATCTTTGGGATCACTCTGCCTATCGTTAAGCACTCTTGGGTAGTACGCGATCCGGCGGATCTGGCTTCGGTTGTTGCCCAGGCGTTTTTTATTGCAGCCACCGGCCGCCCTGGTCCTGTATTGATCGATATCCCTAAAGATGTCGGCCAGGAGGAATTTGATTACCTACCGGTGGAACCTGGCACTGTGGTGCCTCCCGGATTTCGACTTTCTTCTGCTCCAGATCCTGCTGCGATTGAAGGGGCTCTGGAATTAATCGAGAATGCCCAACGGCCTCTTCTTTATGTGGGTGGAGGCGTTATCTCTGCGGGAGCGCACGAGAGTCTGAAGGGCTTTGCGGAACGACATCAAATTCCTGTAACCAACACATTGATGGGTAAGGGGGGCTTCGATGAGCGGCATCCTCTTGCGCTTGGAATGTTGGGGATGCATGGCACGGCCTATGCCAATTTCGCTGTCACTGAGTGCGATTTATTAATCGCTGTCGGAGCGCGTTTTGATGATCGGGTTACCGGCAAGCTCGACACCTTTGCACCTCGCGCCAAGGTGATTCATTTTGAGATCGATCCCGCGGAAGTTGGTAAGACTCGACGGGCCGATATTGCGGTACTAGGTGATGTTGGTAGCAGCCTGGTCAGCTTGCTTGAGCTCAGCAAAAAACGGCCAACCAAGCCGATAACTTCGGCTTGGTTGGCGCGCATTGATGGATGGAAGCAGCGTTACCCACTGACAATTCCTCCTCAGGAGGGTGCGATTTACCCCCAGGAAGTGCTGTTAGCGATAAGGGACTTGGCACCTAATGCCTGCGTGACTACAGACGTAGGTCAGCATCAGATGTGGGCTGCTCAGTACTTACGTAATGGACCTCGCCAATGGATTAGCAGTGCTGGTCTGGGCACCATGGGTTTTGGTATGCCGGCTGCTATCGGTGCACAGATCGCCATGCCTGATCAACAGGTTGTTTGTATTGCCGGTGACTCCAGCATCTTGATGAATATCCAAGAGCTCGGAACTTTGATTCAGTACAACATCCCTGCCAAAATTGTGATTGTGAACAACCACTGGCAGGGCATGGTGCGTCAGTGGCAAGAAAGTTTCTATGAAGAACGCTATTCAGCTACTGACATGCTTCCCGGCATGCCTGATTTCGTGGCATTGGCAAAGGCATTCAGGGTTGGAGGGGTGCTGATCACTGATCGAGAGGAGCTCAGGCCACAGCTGAAGCAGGCTCTTGCGGCACCAGGGCCGATGCTCATTGATGTGCATGTCCGGCGGCATGAAAATTGCTATCCAATGGTTCCTCCAGGCAAGAGCAACGCTCAGATGGTGGGTTTGCCAGCCCATCCTGAACTTGCCATGGATACGACGCGGGGCTGCGGTTCGTGCGGTGCAACTACCGCCCATGAGCATCTCTATTGCCCAGCTTGTGGTGTCTCTCTCTGATGAGACGAATTCAAGTTGTTCTTCTAAGTCTTCTGCTTGTCTTGTTGCTCTCACCATTGCCAGTAATGGCAGCGGAAGTACTTCGAGTGAGTAGCTCCTCTTTGCTGCAGGTCGGTGACCACAACAGAACCTATACGGTTCGTCTTGCTTGCTTAGAGGTGGATTCGTCTAATGAGCTAGAGGCAATGGCTTGGTTGAAGTCTGAATTGCCTCGTCGCCGGCGGGTAAATTTGCGACCTGAGGGTGCTAGCGATGGTGTGCTTTTGGCGCGGGTTACCTCCATTGGCAATGATGTCGATCTCAGTGCAGGGCTTGCCAATGCAGGCCTTGGTCGTTTGACTTGTGATTCGGCTCCAAGTTGAGCTGGCAGTTTGTCTGCTTGAAGAAACTGCTCTTCGACAAAGATCCTGTGATAAAGCCCTATTCCCTTGATCAAGGGATTTACGCTAAACACCTTGGGTCTTCTGGTTTATGACCCCCTCTTCAGAGGTCCCTTCAACGGCTTCGACTTTGGCTGCAGATTCCAGTTCAAGTTTGACCTGGAGGGAAAAGCTATACCAGGCTCCCTGGGGGAGCTGGTTGATGATTTTCGCTAGTCTTCTTGGCTGCCAAGCCGTTTCGGCAAGTGGTTTTTTGTCTTCATCTGTTGTGGTCTTACAGCCACAGGGATTGGGCTTAGAAGCCGCTAATCAGTCATTCCTCAAGGGCTTCCTGTTAGCAGAGGACAAGGTGCGCGGTTGTGGCCATTCGGTTGCATCTGTGAAATTGCGGTCGCTGAATATGGATGCTGATCCTGCGGTGGTCCTTTCAGGCAACCGGCGGCTGAAGTTGGTCGTGGCACCCCCTGCTGCTGATCTACGTGCTTTCTCTGCTCTAGTCGCCAAACGTGACTTCAGTGTGGTGTTGCCTTATCAGCGTGGGGTTTCGATGGATTCCCAGGATGGGCTGGAGTCGCGTAATCGTCTGTGGTCATTAGTTGTACCTGCTCGCGATGATATTCATGCCATGGCTCAACGGGTTCTGGAGCAGGGTTGGCGTCGCGTCATGGTGGTGCGAGATCCATCGGATTTTGGCCTTACTTCCGCGAAATCTTTTGTGGAGGCCTTTGAGGCTATTGGTGGGAAGGTGGAAAGCTATGAATCCGAGTTGGTCCAGAGTATTAATCCAGACGATCACCATCGTCTTAGGCGCTTTCAGAAGGATGTTGACTGGTTAGGTCCGGATGCCCTTGTATTGGCTTCTAGCCCATCGGGTCGTCTTGCTCAGGTTTTGAGAAAGGCTCAGAAGGATCGATTATTAGGTTGGCAATCAGAACGGCCAGCCTGGGTTTGGCTTGCATCATCGGATTACGTGAGTGGAGTCAGCCCACAGGCCTGGGAGCAGCTGTTGATAAAGCAACCGTCCAGGGGACCTGGTTGGCAGAAATTTTCAGAATCGTTTGAGCAGCGTTGGGGTTACAAGCCAAACCTGCTAGCTGCGGCCGGTTTTGATGCGGCTCGTTTAATTGCGCTATCAACCGTGTCGGCGTATCCAGTTTCAGCGGATAGAACTGCTGATCCTCTTGGATGGCTTGATGCAGAAAGTGAACCGCAGCCTCTTTGCAAAGCTCTGCGCATACTTACTGATGGAAAACCCGTGCGTTTGGAAGGTGCCGCTAGCAGCTTTGATCTGCGTCCGGGACATTCGCCTTCTGGGCAGCCAGATATCACTCGTATCTCGGCCTTGGGGCCTGCCTGAGGCAGCACTTCAACCCATTGCGATTTAATCAGGATTGGATCTAGCTGATGGGATCTACGTGTGAGGAAAGTGATGTGTTGCGATTGAGCGAATTAAAACTTCCCCTTGATCATCCGCCAGAGGCTGTTGAAGCAGCAATCCTCAAACGGTTGGGTATTGCTCCTTCCCAGCTGATCAGTTACCGGCTGGTAAAACGAAGTATTGACGCTCGACGTCATGGGCGGATCCAATTCATCTACAGCGCGGATGTGGTGGTAACAGGGGAGGTTGCATTGTTGAAGCGTCATTCCAGCAATTCGAAGATCCGTAAGGCTCCAGATACTGACTATTACCTCGTGGCGAAGGCACCTTCAGGTTTTTCAAAGGCAGGAATTGAGCGGCCGGTTGTGGTCGGTGCAGGTCCTTGTGGTTACTTTGCCGCCCTACTTCTGGCTCAGATGGGTTTTAGGCCTTTGCTTCTTGAGCGCGGTCAATCGGTGAAAAAACGTACGGCTGAAACCTTTGGCTTCTGGAGGGGGGATCAGCCTTTTAATCCTGAGTCCAATGTCCAGTTTGGTGAAGGTGGGGCGGGCACTTTCTCCGATGGCAAGCTTTATAGCCAGGTGAGTGATCCTGAGCACTATGGGCGCAAGGTGCTCGAAGAGTTGGTGGCTAGTGGAGCTAATCCAGAGATCCTTGCGCTGCACCGTCCTCACATTGGCACCTTCAAATTGGCCACGGTGGTACGTGGAATGCGGGCAAAGATTGAGGAACTTGGTGGTGAGATTCGATTCGAAACTAGGGTTGATGAATTGCTTCTGCGGCAAGGCTTAGATCACTCTGGTTCTGATAAGCCATTGCAGGTGGTGGGATTGAAGCTTGCTAATGGCAGCACCATTAGCAGTCGCCATGTATTGCTTGCCCTGGGTCATTCAGCTCGCGATAGCTTCGTCATGTTGGAAACGCTTGGCGTGGCAATTGAGGCCAAGCCGTTTTCTGTAGGACTCCGTATCGAGCATCCCCAGCCTTTGATCGATCGAGCTCGTTGGGGTCAAATGGCGGGCCATCCAAAACTCGGTCATGCGGAATACAAGCTTGTTCATCACGCCAGGAATGGTCGCTGTGTTTACAGCTTTTGCATGTGTCCGGGGGGAGTTGTGGTGGGTGCCACATCGCAAACAGATTGCGTCGTTACCAATGGCATGAGTCAGCACACTCGAAATGAACGCAATGCCAATAGTGCCTTGGTTGTGAATCTGAAACCAGAGGATCTGCGCGGTTTTGAGCGTTGGCCAGGTGATCCTTTGGCCGGTGTGGCTCTGCAGCAGGATCTGGAGCGAAGAGCTTTTCAGCTTGGAGGAGGTGGATATTGCGCACCCGTCCAACGTCAGGAGGATTTCCTGGCAGGCAGGCCTTCAACTGCTTTAGGGGAGGTGAAGCCTTCTTACTTGCCTGGTATCAAGTTGGTTGACCTTAATCAGGCCTTACCTGCTCCATTAATTGAGGCGTTAAGGGAGGCCTTGCCAGTTTTTGCTCGGCGCTTGCCAGGTTATGAGCATCCCGATGCGGTGCTCACAGGAGTTGAGACCCGTACTTCATCTCCTGTGCGCATCCCAAGGGATGACTGCCTTGAGTCGCTCAATACCAGAGGATTGATTCCTGCTGGTGAAGGGGCTGGTTATGCCGGGGGCATCCTCTCGGCTGGTATCGACGGAATTAGAGCTGCAGAAGCCTTGGCTAAACAGTTAGTGGCGGCTCATGCTTCAGCCTGAGAGACAATTCCGCTCCACTGCACAGCTTTTACCTGGTCCCTGCGCCATGAGTAAAACAGGGTGGGTTCTGCCACTGTGCACAGCGGGCAATTATTGACTTGATCGACGCTCAATCCAACTTGTTGTAGCTGATTAATTGCAGCTAAGCGAATGTCTAGCCGCAGTCGCTGTGGTTCTGTGTCTTCATCGAGAACACCTTGTTCTTTAAGTGTGGCAAGGCGTTCTTCAAGTTCAATTGTTGGTGTGTCGACCGCTGCTTTGAGGCTCTGTGCCACAGCTTCTGCTACATCAAATTCAACCTGATAGTTGATGCCGCTAACGGCTGGACCCAGAGCAATTAGTAGGTCTTGCTGTCTTGCTCCACCAGCTTGCAATCTTGCCAAGGCTTTTGGCAGGATCCTGGCAACCACGCCTCGCCAGCCGACATGGCAGGCAGCTGCATGACCTGTTTGTTGATCAGCAATCAGAACTGGAATGCAGTCGGCACTACACACCCAGAGGCTTTGCCCTCCTCTATCGCTGACTAGACCGTCGGCTTGCGGCCAGGGTGGTCGGTCGGCCTGTGATGCTTCAAGAACCGTGCCGCCATGAATCTGTTGGGGTCGATGCACGCTAACCCCTGCACTTAGGTAACCAGCCAGTTCATCTGGCCCGCGACCTTGCCAGCGTCGTGTGAAGAATCCATGCTCGAATCCGGCCTCCCGAAGAAGATCGGCTTGCAGGTAGTAGCCCCCATAACAGCCGATCCAGGTCCATCCTTGGAGTTGATTGAACAGGGTGTCTGGAGCATTAAACGGGTCTGGTTCGTCAGCTTCCGCTGCTTGCTCCAGGGTTGTCATGGTTGAGGCAGGTCACGCAGCATCCAGAAACCGGCAAATTGTTGATCATCTGGGGAGGTTTGTACTGAGATGAATTGCAACCCACGGGCTTGTTCTTTTGCTTCGAGAAGGTTTTGTTGTGCTGCCTCTGCAGTTTTGTTATCTAAATCCGTCACCAGCCAGCGATCGTCTTGGCCTGCTTCAAGAAGAAGTTGCGTGCCATTAATTACTAAGCAAACTGGCTCCAGGCTCCCCAGCCAGCCGGCCAGGGCTAAAGCGCGGGTTTGACTAAACATCCGCACACCTGGCACCAGGATGTTTTCGTCTTCGTTTGCTCCAACAGGCAGAAGGCCGCTGAATCCGATTGGCCATTCTTGAGCCTCGCGTAGCAACCCAATAGGTAGTAATGCCCAGCTCCATGCGTCTCCTCTTACGGCTTCTGGTAGGGGTACTGGTGGTGTGAGCATGGGGCTGGGCGGAGGAGCGAGGGGCCCCGCCATGTAGCCCTCTTCAAGGGGGTAGACATTTCGTTCGCGCTCTGCGAGCCAATCAAGTAGGGCATAGGTTCTGCGGCTTGCGATAACTTCGATATCTAGTTCTGCAGCAGCCCGCTGCACCATGGTGCGCATTGATATACGCCAGCAACGAATTCTTAGAGGGGCTTCCCATCCTTGTTCTTGAGAATCAAGCAATGCCTCTTTTAGGGCATCGGTTAGCCAGATTGAATTCACTTCTGATGCAGGGCAGCGTTTCTCCCAGCGGAATTGAGTAGTTGCTGACGGGTCCGGGGCGCTGCTGATTAATAGCTCCCAACGTTTCTTGCCGTCAGATTCAAGGATTGGTCGGGAGTAGAAGTCCAGCTCCCAGTCGGTCTTAGGGCGCAGATCAGTGCTCTTAGGGGTATTGGTCGCAATCATCCCGCTGACTGCTCCTGGTGCCGGAGGACGTTACGAGCTTTGTTGGCTCGTTCAGTTGCTTCAGCCATAACTTTGTCTTTTTCGATTAGGAGTTCACCAGGCTGCCCTTCGAGAAGGGCTGTGTTTAGGGCAATCCGCCCACGACCAGGGTCCATTTCGGTGATCAAGGCTTTTACTCGATCGCCTTGATCGAATACTTCTCGCAGGGATCGAAGACTGCCGCCGGTGATCATTGATTGGTGAAGTAGGCCACTCACTCCTCCTAGGTCTACGAAGAAGCCGTAGGGCTTCACTGCTACAACTTGACCTTCTACAAGCTGCCCTACTTCAAGTTCTGCAAAGCGGGCTGCGGTAGCAGCACGCTTTTCAGATAGCACCAGTTTGCGGGTTTCTGGATTGACCTCCAGGAATGCCACGCCAAGGGATTTGCCGACGAGCGTTTCGTGATTCTCTCCGTTTTGGAGTTGAGAACGGGGGATAAAACCTCGCAAACCTTCAAGGTCGCAGGTCACACCACCACGATTGAATCCATTTACCTTGACCTGGACAACCTTCCCTTCTTTTTCCATCTGCCTCACTTTGTCCCAGCTCTTACGGAGCTCTAGGGCACGACAACTGATGGTGACCATCCCGTCGGCATTTTGCTCTCGGGTGACAAGCACCTCTACTTCTAAACCCTTTGGGAAGCGCTCTTTGAGGTTGGTAATCACTCCAAGGCCGCATTCATTTTTGGGCATGAAGCCTGGTGCTTTGCCGCCAATATCTACATAAACACCATCGCTTTCTAAGGCGATTACTTTGCCAGTAGCTATTTCCCCAGTAGTTCCAACTGGTTCGTTTTCATCTAAGGCAGCCAAGAAGGCATCTTCGTCAAAGTCGAAGTCGTCGACACTGCGCTCAGGGCTTGATTGCTTTTCTTCGCTTCTTATATCGATACCCTGTGAACCAGATCCGCTTCGGCGGGACTGATCGGCCGGACCAAGTAGATCGGCCATTGACATGCCTTGTAGCTCGTCTAGATCAAAACGACCCTCATCAGAGACTGGCTCAGCCGAGGCTGGGCGTGTCAGGGCGTTCGCGGGTTGCCCTGCCAAGGCTTCGTTGTTAATGACTTGTGCTTCTTTGGTCTCTTGCCGCAGGGACTCTTGTTCCTCATGCCGGCGGCTGATGTGCATCACCTGCAGTGGTTTGCGAGGGGCTTCTGCTGCAGGTTTAGGGGCCTTTGGCCTATTGGGCTGCGGACTGCCTGATCCGGCCATGGGACCCTTGGTGTCGTCGGTAGACCATTCTGACAGGCAGGGTGGTGTTCTGTTCGGAGATCGTTGCTGATGTCTCGTTCTTCTAGGCGTTTTGACCATTTCAGTTGGCCACGGGCCGCAGAAGCGGTTGATTTAAAGGGATCTACCTTGGCGTGGCCTTTCGGCGCCTGTGAGCAGCACGGTCCGCAATTACCCCTGGCAACGGATGCTTTTTTCGCTGAGCGGATGTTGGCGGAGGTTCTCGAACGCCTACCTGCTGATTTGCCGATTTGGATGCTGCCAGCACAGTCGTTAGGGTTCTCTCCGGAGCATGAGGCATTCCCTGGAACGCTTTCCCTTTCTGCAAAGTTGATGCTTCAGCTGGTGATGGAAGTGGGGCAGCAGCTGGCAGCTATGGGAGTTAGTCGTTTGCTGCTTTTCAATGCTCATGGAGGCCAGATTGGCTTATTGCATGTAGCGGCTCGGCAGCTTCGGGCGCAATGCCCTGCAATGGCTGTATTGCCCTGTTTCCTCTGGAGTGGTGTTGATGCATTACAGGATCTACTTCCAGAAAGTGAGTGCGAGGCAGGGCTGCATGCTGGTCTTGCTGAAACCAGTCTGATGCTTCATTTGGCACCGGAGTTGGTAGGGACTGATCGGCCAGTTGATGGTGATCACTGCACTTCAGGTCAGCTAGCCACACCGCCCTTTGGTTGGAGTCTTGAGGGTCATGCACCCTGCGCTTGGCTTACAGATGACTTAAGTGTCTCTGGGGTGATTGGTGATAGCCGTGGAGCGAATGCAACGCTTGGCAAAGCATTACAGCAGGCCTTGGTCGCTCACTGGCTAAATCTGCTGACTAGTCTGATGGCAAGTTCATGGCCCCCGGTCAGAGATAACAAAGGGTTGTGATCTGAACAGTCACCATCAGTCAATTTTTTAAAGAGAAGGTTAAAGTCTCACGACTGCCTACTTTTAAAGAGATTCATGCCGACCCTCGACGTGCCTGAGGTTGCTGTTGTTGACAGTCCCGGTGGATCCTCAGAAGCATTGCCTGACTTCACTTCAGACACATATAAAGACGCCTACAGCCGAATCAACGCCATCGTTATAGAGGGCGAGCAGGAAGCCCATGACAACTACATTGCCATCGGAACATTGCTACCGGATGATGAGGTTGAGCTTAAAAGGCTTGCCATGATGGAGATGAAGCATGCAAAGGGCTTTACTTCTTGTGGTAAGAACCTTGGTGTAACTCCAGATATGGTGTTTGCTAAGGAGTTTTTTGCTCCCTTACGGGATAACTTCCAGAATGCTGTAGAAGAAGACAAGGTGGCCACCTGCTTGTTGATTCAGGCCTTGTTGATTGAAGCCTTTGCTATTGCTGCTTATCACACCTATATCCCTGTCTCTGACCCATTTGCCCGCAAGATTACTGAAGGTGTCGTTAAGGATGAGTACATTCATCTGAATTACGGAGAGGTTTGGCTCAAAGCCAATCTGGAAGACTGCCGTGAAGAGATGTTGGAGGCTAATCGCGAAAACCTGCCTTTGATTCGCAAGATGCTTGATCAGGTAGCCGCAGATGCGGCCGTATTGCAGATGGACAAGGAAGATTTGATAGAGGATTTCTTGATCGCTTACCAGGAATCTCTTACGGAAATAGGTTTCACCACTCGTGAGATCACTCGTATGGCAGCTGCAGCCCTTGTGGCTTGATTGGTCTTGGTCTTCTTGCTTTCTTAAATGATTTCGTTAGCCAGTTTCATGCACAGCACTTAACCCTCTGGTGGGCCTTCATGGGATAATTGTTGACTTGTGGTACTGCCGCGTGTAAATACGGCAGCTCAGATATGCCGTACGTCAGCACTACATGTTTGGTCTGATCGGACACTCCACCAGCTTTGAAGACGCCAGGCGTAAGGCCCTTGAGCTTGGATACGAAGATTTTGCTGTTGGTGATCTAGATGTTTGGTGTAGTGCTCCTCCGCAATTGGTGGAATACGTAAAAGTGACCAGTCCAACAGGAAAGACGATTGAAGGGGCTTACATCGACTCTTGTTTTGTTCCGGAAATGCTTAGTCGTTTCAAAACGGCTCGCCGGAAAGTTCTTAATGCAATGGAGCTGGTTCAGAAGAAAGGCATCAACATCACTGCCTTAGGTGGATTCACCTCAATCATCTTTGAGAATTTCAATCTTCTACAGCATCAACATGTGCGCAGCACCACTCTTGAATGGGACAGATTCACCACGGGGAACACGCATACGGCTTGGGTGATTTGCCGCCAACTCGAAAATAATGCACCTGCTTTAGGCATCGATCTCAGCAAGGCGCGTGTTGCGGTGGTAGGTGCTACTGGCGATATTGGCAGTGCGGTATGCCGTTGGCTTTCGCTACGCACTGGCGTGGCAGAGCTTCTATTGGTTGCTAGGCAGCAACAGCCTCTAAGTGAATTGCAGAGTGAGTTGGGTGGTGGGCGCATTCTTGCTCTCGAAGATGCTTTGTTGGAGGCTGATGTTGTCGTGTGGGTTGCCAGCATGCCGCGCACGCTTGAAATTGATGCCACCAAACTGCGCAAGCCCTGCTTGATGATTGATGGGGGCTACCCAAAGAATCTTGACGCAAAATTTTCAGGGGAGGGTGTGCATGTGCTCAAGGGTGGGATCGTTGAGTTCTGCAGTGACATTGGTTGGAGCATGATGGAGTTGGCCGAGATGGAGAAACCTCAACGCCAGATGTTTGCTTGTTTCGCTGAAGCCATGCTTCTCGAGTTTGAGGATTGCCACACCAACTTCAGTTGGGGGCGTAACAACATCACCCTTGAAAAGATGGATTTCATCGGCGAGGCTTCGGTTCGACACGGATTTTCCACTCTTAATCTCAAACCTCAATTTCAGGTCGCCGCTGCCTGATTTCAGTTCTCGCTTTTCTATTGCCATGGCTCGCCGTTATTTGCTTGATTTCGAGAAGCCTCTAGTTGAGCTTGAGCAGCAAATAGATCAGATACGAGAACTTGCTCGTGATTCGGAGGTTGATGTAAGTCAGCAGCTGCTTCAGCTAGAGACCCTGGCAGCGAGAAGAAGGGAGGAGATTTTTCAGGCTCTCTCTCCGGCTGAGAAGATTCAGGTGGCTCGTCATCCTCATCGGCCGAGTACGCTGGATTTTATCCAGATGTTTTGCGACGACTGGGTTGAGTTGCATGGTGATCGTCGTGGCAGTGACGATCAGGCTTTAGTTGGTGGCATTGGCCGCATTGGCGAACGCCCTGTAATGCTGATCGGACATCAAAAGGGCAGGGATACAAAGGAAAATGTGGCCAGAAACTTTGGTATGGCAACGCCTGGTGGGTATCGCAAGGCCCTCCGCCTTATGGACCATGCCAATCGCTTTCATTTGCCCATCCTTACGTTTATCGATACGCCTGGTGCCTATGCAGGTCTTCTCGCTGAAGAGCAGGGGCAAGGTGAGGCGATTGCAGTCAACTTGCGAGAGATGTTTCGATTGCGCGTGCCTGTTATTGCCACTGTGATCGGTGAAGGCGGCTCAGGCGGCGCTCTTGGAATTGGTGTGGCTGATCGTTTGCTGATGTTTGAGCACAGCGTTTATACCGTGGCGAGTCCAGAAGCTTGTGCTTCGATACTGTGGAGAGATGCCGCCAAAGCTCCTGAAGCTGCAGCTGCTTTGAAGATCACTGGTCCTGATCTTCTTAGCCTGGGGGTGGTTGATGAAGTGATTTCAGAGCCAGCTGGTGGCAATAACTGGGCGCCACTTCAGGCGGGAGAGGCTCTTAGGGAAGCTATCGAGCGTCATCTTAAGGAGCTTCTTGCCTTGTCTGGCGACCAGCTTCGCGAATCACGCTACAGAAAATTCCGGGCTATGGGGCGTGTCTTGGAGCCAAGTGCGTCGGAAACTGGCCTGGCTGCCTAGGCTGATCTGGGTTGCATACGCTCTTTGCCTACTGCCCTTATTACTGGAGCGTCCCGAGGCATCGGCCAATCAGCCGCGAGGTTGTTTGCTAAGGCCGGTTGGGATCTGATTTTGGTGGCCCGTAACGAGGCTGCACTCCAGGCACTTTCCCTTGAGTTGGAGAATACTGGCCAAAGTGTTCTCTATAAGTCGATAGATCTTGCTAATCCAGAAGCCATCACTACTGGTATAGAAGACTTGCTGGCACAGGGACATTGTCCATCAGTTTTGATCAATAATGCTGGAGCAGCTTGGACCGGAGATCTTCTTTCGATGCCGCTGAAGCGTTGGCAATGGTTGCTTCAGATGAACCTCACCAGCATCTTTCAGATGTGTGCTGTAGTAGTGCCTGTGATGCGGTCTAATGGTGGGCTGGTGATCAATGTCAGCAGCCATGCGTCTCGCAACGCTTTCCCCCAGTGGGGTTCGTATTGCACTACTAAAGCGGCTCTGGCAACTTTTACTCGGTGCTTGGCTGCTGAGGAGCGCATCCATGGAATTCGTGCCTGCACCCTCACTCTTGGTTCGGTAAATACTCCCCTTTGGGACACCGAAACCGTCCAAAGTAGTTTTGATCGTGATGCAATGCTTAGTGTTGAGCAGGCAGCGGCGGCTCTTCTTCATTTAGCTCAACAGCCATCAACTCAGGTGATTGAAGATCTAACTCTTATGCCAGCGACTGGCGCCTTCTGAACTAGCCTTTAATGACTTCTATTATCCCGACATCATCGAAAGAGGGCCTTGTTAATGACAAAAAGTCTCCCTCTGGAAATGGACAAATGCTAAATGAAAACAAGGTTTCTGAACGTATACGTGCACGTTTAGTTGAAGAAGGTGTTTCCTTCCTCGCCAATGACAATGTCTCTGAACACATTCGGCCAGGAGAGTTGGATGAGTTGGAGATAGAAGTTGCTAGTCGAGTGAGAGACCTGCTGCAAAGTTTATTGATTGATGTTGATAATGATCACAACACTGAGGAGACGGCTGAACGAGTTGCTCGCATGTATCTCAATGAAGTTTTCAAGGGTCGTTATCAGAAGCAGCCCAAAGTTACAAGTTTCCCTAACGTTAAGCAACTTGATGAGATATATACCATTGGTCCGATCACGATGCGCTCGGCATGTTCACACCATTTTGTTCCTATTATGGGAAGTTGCTGGATTGGCATAAAGCCTGGCACTCGTGTAATTGGCCTTTCTAAATTTGCAAGAGTGGCAGATTGGGTATTCTCGAGGCCGCATATACAGGAGGAGGCGGTAATGATTCTTGCTGATGAAATTGAGCGTTTATGTGAGCCTCAAGGCCTTGGAATTATTGTAAAAGCAGAGCATTACTGCATGAAATTACGTGGGGTGATGGAGCCTCAGTGCACCATGGTGAATTCTGTAGTAAGAGGTGTTTTTCGTCATGACCCTAGTCTTAAGCAGGAATTCTTTGAACTTGTGCGTCAGCAGGAAGCCACTCTCTAAGGTTTGACGGCATTTATTCTTGCTTGCTATAAATTGCTCAGTTCTTGTCAATGGTTTTAGTTAGATTCATTTAGGCACTTCATCTTTGCTCGAAGTTGGCTTTATTTTGCTGATTGTTCTAAGTAACAAAAACCCTTTAGCAAGAAGAGCAGCGCAGTGATTTTGCTGTTAGATCACAGCTCAACTTATGCCTGGCAATTGCGAACCGCTTCAACCAGGGCTTCCACTAACTTTAGATCCTTAATTCCTGGCGAAATCTCTAGGCGGCTTGAGGCATCCACGCCCCAGGGCTTTAGCTGGCTCATTAGCTCCGGGATCCACTCTGCGCAGACACCTCCTGCTAGCCACCATGGCAGTTCAAACGTGGTTTGATTTAGCCACTCCAGGGGAAGTCGGTGGCCTGTTCCTCCAAGCTCTCCAGGTTTCCATGCATCTAGGAGTAGAGCATCGACCTGGCCTGCATAGGTTTGTGCAAGGCATAGATCTCTTTGACTGCGTAGACGCAGGGCTTTCCACCACTGTGTGTTTGGGTGTCGCAGGCGCAAACTCGCGCATTGTTCCGGAGTCTCTTTACCGTGCAATTGGACCACCGATGGGGCACCTTCTCCTTGCAGGGCGGCGGCTACTTGGCAGGCGTCTAGATCAGCGACTACCCAGACTCTTTGCAGTTCTGGCTTGTAGCTATCGAGCTCGGCGAATAGTTCCCGTCGTTGTGGCTCTGCGAGATAACGGGGTGAGTTTTCGACGCCGACCACGCCAATGGCATCCACTCCAAGCTCTGCAATGGATTTGGCTTGGAAGATTTTGGTAAGTCCGCAGATTTTCACTGCGGTGGATGTGGGAGAACCCATCGGCAAGGCCATTGGCTCGAGACTTTTCTAGGATCGTTTTGTTAATGGCCGCTGATCCGGCTCGATGGAGATGAAAGGGTGGGCGAAGGCTGGCAGCTGATGAAGATTCAGGGAATCCCCTTACGGGTTCATCCCAGCTGGTTTGTGGTCCTGTTGCTTTTTACTTGGATTTCACAAAAACAGGTGTTAGCTGCGGCTGAAACTTCGCTTCCAGTTTGGATCAGCTGGAGTTTGGGCTTTATTACGGCCCTGTTGTTGTTTATGTCTGTACTCCTGCATGAGCTAGGTCATTCTTTGGTGGCTCTGCGTGAGGGGGTAAAGGTACGCAGTATCACGCTTTTTTTTCTGGGAGGTGTTGCGAAGGTTGAGAGGGAGTGCTCTACACCCATGGCTTCTTTACGGGTCGCGGCTGCTGGACCATTGGTCAGCTTTGTGTTGGCGATTTCTTTGTTGGCTGTAGGGGTGCAGGCTGCAGGTCATATCGATCCCCTGTTTGCCAATCTCGTTAAGCAGTTGGGGGGACTCAATTTGCTTTTAGCCATTTTCAACCTGTTGCCTGGGCTGCCTCTTGATGGAGGCTTGATACTTAAGGCATTGGTCTGGCAATGGACTGGCAGTCAGAGGAAGGGAGTTCAGGTGGCTACCGCGACCGGTCGTGTGCTTTCGCTCTCGGCGATGGTGTTAGGTGGTTGGTTGTTCTTCTTCAAAGGTGGTGGGGTTAGTGGGCTTTGGTTGTTGATCCTCGGCTGGTTTGGTCTTAGTGCATCTCGCTCTCAGACTCAGTTACTTGCCTTGCAAAAGGTTTTGCGCGAGCTCAACGTGGGCCAGGCAGCTGGTCGTAACTTCCGTGTGCTTGAAGATGATCAGTCGCTGCGCCGACTTAGCCAGTTGCGTCTGGGCAGCAGTGAGGAAAATCTCCCTCAGGAATGGGTTTTAGTTTGTCGCTCTGGCCGTTGGGTTGGCTACATGACGGATCAACCCTTAAAAGAATTGCCTGTGCAGCAATGGGATAGGCAATGCCTGGCGGATTACATGAAACCTATCGATGAGTTGCCTTCGATTGGCGAGAAAGCTCCGTTATGGCAGGCGGTGATGGCGCTAGAGCAGGCTGAGGAGGGGCGTCTGCTGGTCTTTAACATTGCCGGTCTTCCTAGCGGAACATTAGATCGAGTTGATCTTGCTGAAGCTGTTTTAAAGCGTCTTGGCGTCAGGCTTCCTGCCCAGTTTGTTGAGGCTGCTCGCAGTCAGAACACCTATCCCCTGGGTATGGCACTCCCTCAGGTTGTGGACTCAATGGTCTCAGGCGGAATGGTTGAACTGCCTGAGGGATCCAGTATCACTTGATAGTTCGGCGCTTCCCTGGCGACTGTGCTCCATTCGTCTTTAGTTACCTGACTTGATTGCCAGTTCACCTCTGGCCAACAGGAGCGCAAAGCTGTCTGCAAGAAATTGCTCAGGTTCTCTCTAGGGATTGATGCTGGCGCTGGGGTTGGTGGATCGCAATTGAATACCTCCCTCCAGAGTCTCTGCGGGGGATTGAGGATGATTTCGCCATGTTGGAGTAGATGACCATTACGCCAAAGTTGTGCACTGCCGATGCGTTTGTGACCTTGACTATCCACGAGATCAGCAGCTGTGGATGAAGCGAAGCAATTGCTCTCGATGGGCCCCTTGGCTGGGTGATAGCCAAATTGCAATGGCACTCCAAGTTCTTTAAAGCTGCTTATTAGCCATTTACAAGCTTGTCTATAGGCCTGTTGTCTCTGCCGAGGAGGTGAGGGCCAGATAAGGGCATATGTCAGTCCACCTTCATGTAGTACGGCACTGCCGCCACTGGGTCGCCTAACCATTTGTAGATCACCTCGCTTGGCCAGGGCGTTCCAGTGATCTGGCCAGTGACGTTGATGACGTCCAAGGGAAAGCCATGGACCGTTCCATTGATAGAAGCGCAGAGTGGGCGGCGGCTTTGCTTCTGCATCGGACTGCACAAGAAGTGCCTTATCAAGGGCCATTTGTTCTGGGCCGGACAAACTCAAATGGGGAATCAAGCGGCCGCATCCAGGTGATATGGGTAGGCAGGATGCATTGGTCGGCATAGAGCGGCGATGGTTTTGTGGGATTTGTTGGTGTTGGTCCCTTTGGGTCTGTTGGCTGGTGGTCTGGCTGGACTTCTGGGCATAGGAGGGGGCCTTATTTTCTCGCCACTACTGCTGTGGATTGGCTTTAGTCCTCACGATGCGCTGGCAACTAGTGCCTTTGCCATTGTCCCTACTTCCTTGAGTGGCACCCTTACACACCTTTTCGCTAAAGGTTTCCCAGTTAGGGCTGGGTTCAGCATTGGAGTTGCTGCATTCATATCAGCACTGCTCTTCAGCAAAGTTGGCCCATTTGTTTCGGGGTGGCAGTTACTGATGCTTCAGGTGTTGTTGTATCTCGCGGTGGCTGCCACGATTCGTGCCGACCAGGGTCTTGCACCTACGCAGCTCAAATCCAATCTTTTTTTGCCGGGTCTTGGGGCAGTTGGTGTTGTCGCAGGATTTGCCGGAGGTTTGCTTGGTGTGGGGGGTGGTTTGCTGATGGTGCCCTTATTGCTGAATGGTTTAGCTGTTCCCATTCGCTTGGCGATTCGTTTAAGCACCCTGGCCGTGACCTGTTCGGCGATTGCAGCCTCTTTACAGTTTCTTAGTGAGGGTCGCGGCTCCCCAGGGATGGGATTGCTGCTCGGTGGTGTGGCAGCCCTGGCAGCTCAGTGGTCTGCCTCTCGGCTTGAACGGGTCTCTGGCAAACGCCTGGCTTGGATGCTCAGAATGATTTCCTTACTACTTGCCTTTTTTATTGGTCGTCAGGCTTTGATACTTGCATTGGGGCGTTGATTTTTACTCCTGTAGGTCTCAACTATGGGAAGCAAGCTTCTGGTTATGCAAAAAGATTTTTTTGCTGGTATGGGCATTCATTGGGCGGCTTTTTCTCATCAGTTTTGCCTTGAGATAATCGCTTTAGGGGCTTTTGGTTCAAGGGGGCTAAATGGCCTGATAAGTCAGCCAGTGAATGGGGGTTATACGCCTAGCGATGGGATTCGACTGAGGATTTGCCATGGATAGGTGTGACAGGCCTTTGCGAAGACTGGTCTATGAGCTGTTTAGCAAGGAGAATATTGATGCTTTTAGCGTTTCCCTTCCATCATGGGCATCACTGATATTTCCAATATCGACTTGGCCGGCTTGTGCCTCGTGGTTGTTTTTCATTGCGGTGTACTAGCCCTTCGCCTTGGCGTGAGCCTTCACGAGGCTTGATTGAAGGTTCTGTTTGGGCCAAAAGGCCCTTGGCATTTGAGGTTTGCTGCGCTACAAGCGGTTAACTGATAAATATCATTGGTCTCTCCCCTGGCTCGACCCAGGTCCAGACAGAAAAGCCCATCTCGTCGCCGGCCCAAACAGCCCCCCACTCGACCTTCTGCTCGAGTGATGGATGCAGCTACTGTTGCCTCAACTCTGCAGCTACAAGAGCAGCGGAGGGAGATTAATTTCAGCCTTTTGGCATTGACCATGAAGCTGGGCTTGGTTTCTTTAGCAGTTGTGAGTCTGGTAAAGCTATCGATCGCTTATCAGGAGCGTCTTGATCGTCACGGTGAACTTTCTGCTGTGTTGAACTTGGAATCTGCCAAGTTGAGAACTCTTCAACAGCGTTTTGATCGCTTATTTACTTTGGGTGGCGGCAATCGACTGATGGATGAACAAGATCAGTGGATTGCGCCGAATCGTTTGAGGGTGATCTGGCGCTGAGTTTCGTTGCTGAAAGTATCCAGAGCGCAGTGCTCCCTAGCTAGTTTTTACCTCACACCAATCTGCTCTCAAGGCTGCTTCGATGGCCTCTTCTCAAGCTAATTCACGTACCGTCTTGATTACGGGCACCACTTCTGGGATCGGTTTGTATGCCTGCAAGGCGCTTGCCTATCGTGGTTGGCAGGTAATTACAGCCAACCGACATCCATTACGTGCTGTCGCAGCTGCCGAGAGGTTAGGTATCCCCTCAAGCCAACTCCATCATTTACGGATTGATTTGAGTGATCTCCAGAGTGTGCGCGATGGGGTTGAGACCCTTTTGGACTCGCTGGAACAGCCACTAGATGCTCTGGTCTGTAATGCCGCTGTCTATCAACCCAGGCTAAGTAACCCCCTGCGTTCAGCTCAGGGTTATGAGCTCTCCATGGCTACCAATCATCTGGGCCATTTCTTGTTGATTCAACTTTTGCTTGAAAATCTAGGCAAAGCTGGGATTTTTCAATTAGCGCGGTGCTCGAGCCTTTCTTCTGCGCGAGTGGTGATTTTGGGCACTGTCACAGCTAATTATAAGGAGCTTGGCGGCAAGATACCGATCCCTGCTCCGGCTGATTTGGGTGATCTTTCTGGTTTTGAACAGGGTTTCCATGCACCTATCTGCATGGCGAGTGGTAAGCGTTTTAAGCCTGGCAAGGCATATAAGGACAGCAAGCTCTGCAACATGATTACCACGCAGGAGCTACACAGGCGTCTGCATGAAGACACAGGGATTTTGTTCACTTCCCTTTATCCTGGTTGTGTTGCAGATACACCTTTATTTCGCTATACGCCAAAGCTTTTCAGGTTTCTTTTTCCTTTGTTTCAGAGGCTTGTTACCGGTGGTTACGTGAGTCAGGCACGAGCCGGTCAGAGGGTCGCACAGGTTGTGAATAATCCAGAGTTTGGTGTTTCAGGAGTGCATTGGAGCTGGGGTAATCGTCAGAAGAAGAATCGCGAAAGTTTTCGACAGGAACTTTCCGAAAGGGCGACTGATAAAACTACGGCAAAACGTGTCTGGGAATTATCTATGAATTTGGTTGGCTTGAGTTAATTAATATATTTTCTCAGCCTTAGTCAAAGCCAAGCAGGTCAAAAATCTCTCGATCTTTCAGAGGTTCAGCTTCTAGAGGTTCAACACTGTCAATCAGTCTGCCAGCGAGAGCTAGGTATTCGTTTTGAACAGCTAAAACGTCTTCTGAGGGATCCATTTCAAAGATGGTGCATTTCTTCAGGCGAGAACGGCGAATGGCATCCACATTGCGGAAATGGGCCATGGTTCGCAAGCCAGTTCGCTGGTTGAACTTGTCTATTTGATCCGTTTCGGCTGAACGGTTAGCCACCACTCCTCCTAGGCGCACTTTGTAGTTTTTGGCTTTGGCTTGGATTGCAGCGACAATGCGATTCATCGCAAAGATCGAATCGAAGTCGTTGGCGGTGACAATTAGGCAGTAGTCGGCATGTTGCAACGGAGCAGCAAAACCACCACAGACCACGTCTCCAAGAACATCAAAGATCACTACATCGGTATCTTCTAGCAGGTGATGCTCTTTAAGCAGCTTTACGGTTTGGCCAGTCACGTAACCACCGCAACCGGTGCCGGCTGGTGGTCCGCCGCTCTCTACACACTTCACTCCATTGAAGCCTTCAAACATAAAGTCTTCCGGCCGTAATTCCTCACTATGAAAGTCAACCTCTTCAAGGATGTCGATCACCGTAGGCACCATGCGATGCGTGAGCGTGAAAGTACTGTCGTGCTTGGGATCACAGCCGATCTGTAGCACTCGTTTGCCGAGCTTGGAAAATGCGGCGGAAAGATTCGAGGAGGTGGTTGATTTGCCGATCCCACCTTTGCCATAGACAGCAATTACCAGTGTCCCTTCCTCCATGCGAACGGCGGCGTCCTGTTGAACTTGCACACTGCCTTCGCCATCGGCTGGATGAGTAAGGGTTGTGGTCATAGAGATGTCTTTACTCAAGGTGTTGTTGTTATTCAAGTCAATCAGGAGTGTGACTGTCGGTTCCTAACAAATTCGATACATGGCATTCCTCATCTTTTCTTTATAATTAAGCCCTAAAATGAACTTTTGCGTCGTAAACGGTTTCGCTATCGATACTTCGGCAGCCAGCCTGACGCGCATACTTTTCAGTATTACGACGAACCTTTCCACGAACGAAGAAGGGGATCTTTGCTAGCTCGGCTTCTCCTTCTGGTGTCCAAAGAGGTGATTCTTCTGTTGAAAGGGCCTCACCTGATTGAGCTGTAGAACGATCTGCTTGTGTTGCTTGCTCTTCACTTTGACGTTGTTGTCCACCTAGGTGACCGAGGTGGCTTTGATGACCATCCACGAACTCGAAGTCATGGCGGAACATGCCAATTAGATGCTCTTCAAGTCCCATCATCAATGGATGTACCCAGCTGTCGAAGATGACGTTGGCACCTTCCCATCCCATTTGTGGGCTGTATCGGGCAGGCACATCTTGCACGTGCATCGGCGTGCTGATAACCGCGCAAGGAATGCCAAGTCGTTTAGCACTGTGGCGCTCCATCTGTGTGCCAAGTACAAGTTCAGGTGCTGCCTCTGCCATGGCAGCTTCTACGGCGAGGTAGTCATCGCTGATCAGGGCTTCAAGGCCTAGTTCCTTTGCTGCAGCTCGTACCGGCCTTGCCATCTCACGGCTGTAGGTGCCAAGACCGACAACTTTGAAACCCAGCTCCTGATCAGCAATTCTTGCTGCGGCAAGTGCGTGGGTGCCATCGGCGAAAATGAACACGCGCTTGCCGGTGAGGTAGTTGGAATCGACCGATTGCGAATACCAAGGCAGTCTCAACTGTTCTGCACCTTCGCCTGGTTTGGCTGCAGGCATCTCTAAAAGCTGATGGAGTTCTGCTAAAAATTCTTTCGTTGCGCCTACACCTATCGGCACGGTTTTAGAGAAGGCCATGCCGTAATTGCGCTCAAGCCAGAGGCATGTTGATTCAGCGATTTCAGGGTAAAGGCATACATTCAGGTCAGCATTTGGCAGCTGCATCAGGTCGGCTGGCGATGCTTTTAGTGGCGCAACAACATTCACATCAATGCCGTGTATATCTAATAGCTTCTCCAATTCGAGAATGTCGTCTC
>Ga0208894_1000507_pt1 | contig 29141 bp, 23 predicted proteins | sample ETNtaG_12_FD_185752 | JGI IMG/M metagenome (GOLD analysis project Ga0208894, IMG submission 185752) | Marine microbial and viral communities from oxygen minimum zone, Eastern Pacific Ocean - ETNP201306SV49 (SPAdes) (version 2) | ecosystem: Environmental > Aquatic > Marine > Oceanic ...
ACGGTTACGCTCTGCATTTTCACGAAAATCTTCTTCACAGACTAATACTGCCGCGCCGCAATCCTGAAGAATGTATCCGTGTTCTGCTGCAGCCAGACGCCAGTTCAATGGTACCAGAATCGCACCCAGCCTCGCACACGCAAAGAGCAACACCAGCAGATCAGGATTGTTATAACCTAAAAAAGCGACCCTGTCACCTGTGCCAACTGAAAATTTTTGCTTTAAACCGGAGGCAATTTTGTTAATACGTTGCTCAAATTCAGCATAACTCCAAACCTCTACTTCAGTTGAATTAGAATCCCTGACAAATTGAACTGCTACTTTTTCAGGTGAAAAATCCGCGTGCTTTTCAATCCAGTTTGAAATGTTCATGCTGTTCTAGTCAATATGTTCAAAAGACAACTTTTTTGGCAACAATCTACATTATCAAACCGCCGCTTGCTAAAAGTACTTGTCCGCTGATGTAATTCGATTCTGGAGTGCAAAGAAGATAAACCGCTCCTGCCGCTTCTTCCGGAGTTCCACCGCGTCCCAGTGGTATCATTTGGTTCATGGCCTGAATCATTTCCGGTCGAATCCCCATCTTGATTTCATTTTTACCAATGTTTGCTGTCAATGCTTCTCCATCAAGTGCCTGGGTCATCCGTGTTTCTATCAAACCAAAAGCCACACAGTTGACATTCACATTGTAACGACCCCACTCTTTGGCCAGAGTACGAGTCATGCCAACCATCGAAGACTTTCCGGCTGCATAAGCCATCTGTCCAGCATTGCCGTAGAGCCCTGCAATCGAAGAAACATTGACTACTTTACGGTAAACCGCTTTGCCCTCCGATTTTTCCTGTTTCGCCATTTCCCGGATTGGACCGGATGCAGCCCTTAAAATCCGAAACGGTGCCACTGTATGCACATCCAGCATGGCCTGAAACTGTTCATCAGACATCTTTTGTATCACAGAATCCCAGGGATAGCCTGCATTGTTGACGATAATGTCAAGTCCACCAAACTGGTCCATTGCCGCTTTCACAAACTGTTCCCCAAAACCTGTCTGTGTTACATCACCAACACAAGATGCGCCTTGTGCTCCAAGTCCTTTGACTTTGGACAATGTCTCTTCTACTTGGGTTTCGTCCAGATCATTGATCACAACACGTGCCCCTTCTTCTGCAAGCTTCAGAGCAATCGCCTGTCCAATTCCACGCCCTGACCCAGAGACCAACGCAACTTTTCCCGCCATTTTTTTCATAGTACCCTTTCATTATTGTTTTAGGGACAAATCATTCACATGATGCAAATAACTATTTTCTCTAAACATTCCTAAACGTTTTATCTGTGGCTGTCTTAAACAGACATTTCCATCAGTTTTTATCCTTATAATCCGTGGCTGTTAATATCAAGCACCTGTGGCCGCCCCGCTTTCCAGCAGCTGAGTAATCTCATCCGCAGAGTATCCGGCCTCTGCCAACACACTCCCGGTTTGCTCTGCATATTTTGGCGGAAAGGCAAACTCAGTTTGTGAGTTTTCCACATCAATCGCCATCGGCTGCATCCGGATTTGTTTGCCTTCCGGTGTCGTGGTGGTGGTACGCTTACCCTGCAGAGCTTCCAATTCACCCACCTGCGGAATGTTCAAAATCGGCGCATTTGGCAGAGAAGATTGTGCCAGTTCTGCACCCAGTTCCGAACAGGAAACCTTAGACGTAATTTCCGTAATGTCTTTGTGAAGCTGGATTCGGTCTGCCAAACGCCCGTTATTGTTAACTCGGTATTCGTGTGCAATGGAATGGAAACGGGGGATTCCCGTGAGTCGCCGCCACTGAGCGTCACTGCCGATCGCCATCAACATAAATCCATCTGAACACGGATAAACATTGGTTGGAATAAACTTACGGTGTTCATTTCCGGATCGGGTGATTTCGGAAGGATCGCAATCAATATCGACTAATGGTAAAGTCGTTATCAGCCAGGAAGCAGCGGCCTGCAGCATGGAGACATCAATTCGTGAACCTTTACCGGTCATTGCCCGTTCAGCCAGTGCCAGACAAACACCGGCATAAACTTCATCTCCGGCTTTGAGATCAATCAACGGAATTCCGGAAAGCATGGGTGAGCCAGCCGGATCACCAGTAAGTTCCATGTGTCCGGCCATGGCCTGCATGATTGGATCGTAACCAGGAACATGAGGATAATCTGGCCCCATTGCTGAAATTCCGGCCCAGATTAAATCCGCTTTAACTTCACTGAGGGTTTTGTAATCAATACCAAACTGCTCGTAGCGGCCGGGCAAAGTGTTGCAACAAAACACATCAACATCCAACTCTTTAATAATTCTACGGATGGCCTTGTGTGCTTCTGGACTTTTTAAATTAAGTGCGATCGACTCTTTGCCCACATTTGGTGCGACAAAATAACTGTGCCGTGTTTCATCCGCAACCTTTGCTCCGATGTAGCGGTTTGGATCCCCGGGCAAATGGCTACCTATCTGTGCTGCCTCAATACGAATCACCCGCCAACCCAAGTGCACAAACCGTAAAGTGGCATAAGGCATTGAAAGAGCCTGTTCAAAAGATAATATCGTACCTTTCATTTTCTACATCACCATTTATAATTCTTATTATAATTTATTGCCGTATTCCAGCAAATATGATATCAGCGTGCCTAAAATAAATGGACGGTTGAATAATTACCTGACATTACTTTATTGCTTTGAGATTACAAAGATTTAACCCTTGAAATTCCTCATTTTAATGGCATGTTTAATATACTTTAGATGCGCTTCATAGTTTCACAGCCCTCAAATTACCGTCTGTAAACAGTTATAATATTCTCAAAACCGGATCGGTTCCTGATAACGTCCGTAAACTTCAATCAATACATTCGTCATTTCACCCACTGTTGCATAAGCCTTGACTGCTTCAATAAGCGCGGGCATCACGTTTCTATCACTTTCCGCGTCTGCTTTCAAGCGGGCGAGTGTTTTTTCCACCTTGAAGTTCTCACGTGTTTTCCGTACTTCTTTCAGACTGGCGACTTGTAGTTCCGCGTCCTTTTCAGCGTATGGATGGAGTTCAACATCCGGGGCTTCTTCGTCTTCATCGACATAGCAGTTCACACCAACTTTGTGAAATTCACCTGATTCCAATTTGCGTTGATGTTGGTAAGCCTGAATGGAAACCTGTTCCTGAATGCGTCCTTCGGCGACAGCCTGAACAATTCCACCCTGTGCGTCAACTTCTTTCATTGCCTTAACCATCTCCTGTTCCATTTGATTGGTCAGGGTTTCCACATAATAACTTCCGGCCAACGGGTCCACCGTGTCCGCCAAACCGATTTCTTCAACAAGCAACTGCATGGTACGTAATGAGATGTGCTGAGCTTTTGGACTGGGGATGGTGTAAGCCTCATCGTAACAGCACAAAGCCATTGTCTGTGCACCTGAAAGCGCACCGATCAGCGCATAGTAGGCTCCACGCACAATGTTGTTTTCCGGTTGCTGAATCGTCAAACCGCTACCGCCTCCCCCGGCAATCATCCGCAGCCAGCCGGATTTTGGATTTTTCGCACCATATTCTTCGAGGACTATCTTCGCCCAAAGCCGCCTCGCTGCCCGGAATTTTGCCACCTGCTCAAACAAGTTTCCGAAAATATTGAAATTGAATGAAAGCCGTCCCGCAAAGTCATCAATGTCCAGACCACGTTTCAAAACATCGTCAATGTAGGCTTTGGCGATGCAGAATGCGTAGCCCATTTCCTGCACCGGATTTGCTCCGGATTCGCGAATGTGATAACCGCAAACACTGACCGGACTGTATTTCGGTGCATTTTCAGCACAGTACTCCACAGTGTCTGCCACCAGTTTCATCGAAGGTTGCACCGGAAATATCCAGGTTCCACGTCCGATAAATTCCTTGAGAATATCGTTTTGCGCTGTACCACGCAGGCCTTTCAAATCATAACCACGTTTTTCCGCCATGGCCAGATACATGGCAATCAAAATCGCCGCAGAACCGTTGATGGTCAGCGAGACCGTAATCTGCTCCAGGTCAATCCCTTCAAAGGCGAGCTCAAAATCACGCAACGAATCCACCGCCATACCGACCCGTCCTACTTCTCCGGCAGCTTCAGGAGCATCCGAATTATAACCGCACTGAGTCGGCAAATCGAAAGCTACATTCAAACCGGTTTGTCCGTTATTGATTAAATAATGAAAACGCTCGTTGGTATCTGTGGCATTTGCGAATCCTGTGTATTGGCGCATCGTCCATGGACGTTTGCGGTACATTTTCTCATGAATCCCGCGTGTGAACGGCGGCTCTCCGGGCAGACTGCGGTCTACCACGCCTGTGCGTTTCACATCTTCCGCAGTGTAAAGAGTTTTGATTTCAATTCCGGATTCATTGACAACCGCTTTTCCAGCGGAAAGTTCTGTGCGGTTCATCTTTCCAGCGTTTTCCGTTTTTTTGTCTGACTTCGCTTTTTTGTAAACAGGGCTTAAAGTCATAGTAATTTCTCCTTGATTCTCTCGCTGATTTCATCGAGAGGAGTTCCGGTGGGAAAAACTCCGTCAAAACCCAAATCTCGCAGTTTATCCCGATCGTTCAATGGTATGTTTCCTCCCACCATCCAGAATTTATCTTTCAGTCCATTTGCCGTCAGTAACTCACCAAGCCTGCCGCAGATTGTCATATGTGCCCCGGAAAGCACGGAAATTCCGATAACATCGACATTGTGTTCTTTAGCAGCTTCGGCAATTCTTTCTGGAGTTTGCCGCAAGCCCAGATAAACCACTTCAAACCCGGAGGCTTTCAAACCCTGCACAACGACTTTGGCCCCGACATCATGACCATCAAGTCCGGGCTTAGCCATTAATACTTTAATTGCATTTTTCATATTTAAAGCCCTTTTGCGATAATCAATTTTAGAATATCACTCGTACCGCCACCGATTAAGGTGAAACGGATGTCACGAAGATAGCGCTGAACCGGATATTCCATTGCATAGCCATACGAGGCTAAAACCCGTGCTGCTTTTTCACAAACTGTGGCTGCGCTTTCAGAGGCAAATAGTTTTGCCATTGCGGATTCCTGATGATGTGGACGTTCGTTATCGTGCAGCCAGGCAGCATACTGCACCAAATGAATTGCTGCTTCCAGATCAGTAGCCATTTCTGCCAAGCGGATTTGTACGGCTTGAAAGCGATTGATAGGTTTGCCAAATTGCTGGCGTTCTCCTGCGTAGAGTAACGCTTCTGAGAGTGCTGCTTTTGCAGTGCCGATTGCCATTGCTCCGGTGATGATACGGATTTCTGCCAGCAATTTCCGCAAATGCCCCTCTCCGTCGCCTTCTTCACTCAGTCGATGACTGTCCGGAACAAAGCAATCCACAAAGCTGACTTCGGAAGTAGGCAAAGCCCAGACCCCCATTTTTTCAATTGAACGTCCCACTGTAATTCCCGCGAATTCTTTTTCAAGCAGGAAAATAGTCAGTTTTTTTTCGTCTCCCGCTTCACCTTCTGCATTGGCAAAAACGGTAAAAAAGTCCGCTACCGGCGCAGAAGTTATCCACGTTTTTTGACCATTGAGTAAATAACCGTTATTTGTTTTTTTTGCAGTTGTAGCAATCGCACCCAAATCACTGCCGGCGTTAGGTTCAGTCATACAGATTGCTCCGATTTTTTCACCACGCAAAGCCGGTTTGAGTAAGCGTTCCTGAATCTCATCATTAGCGAGCATCTGCAAAAACTTAGTTCCCATCAGCGACTGCATTGCGGCACATCCTGCCACAGAAAGCGAACCGCGCGAGATTTCTGTCAAACCCAGGCAAAAAGTCTGCAAATCAGCATCGACACCGCCCACTTCTTCAGGATAACGCATGGCGAAAAATCCCAGTTCACCCAACTTCCGGAAAAGCTCCATCGGGAACTGATGTGCCTCATCCAGTGCCGCCGCCTGCGGAGCAATCTGCTCATCACTGAAGCGTGCGAAAGTATCACGTACCAGTTCTTGTTCTGATGAAAATGTGAAGTCCATTTTTTTTCAATAATTAACTGTCCACTCCATAAACCTGCCTCGCTGATTCCGGAGAAATCACGCCATTCCGAACTTCCGCTTTGATTTTTTCGCGGTCTCTATTTTCCGGGTTGCCGTACCCTCCGCCCCCGCCGGCGATTTGGTGATAGTGTGTGCCTTTGGGCACACCGAGAATCAGATCTTTGTTTTTGGGTACAACTTTTTTACCGTCCGGATAGGCCAGCTCGATGGTGTTCAAAATGCTGTCCTGTCCTCCGAACAATCCGAAAGCCGGTTCAAAATCACCGTCACCGAAAATCACGACCTGCGTATCTTCAGAACCGATCAGGAAATCAGTTTCCACACCTAATCCGCCGCGCCATTCTCCAGCTCCTGCTGAATCAGTCACGTATTCGTGTTTGAGTAAACGGTGCGGGGTTTGCTGTTCAAACATTTCATAATCCTGATCGAGCAAACCTCCGGAAGCGTCAATCATGCCGATGTGGTCGTAACCGTCGGTACCGTGCATAGCTCCGGAGCCGCCTTTGAGTCCCATGAAACCAATGTCCACATAGCGGTCGTTTTTTTCCGCATCGGTTCCGGTAGTCAGCGAACACAATAAATTATTCCAACCCGCAGTCACACGTTCCGGAATCACTTCAGACAAGGCACGGATAATCGCGTCTGCATTCGGAGGACAAAGGTGATTGCCGAATGTCGTCGCTTTCGGATATGAGGCATTAAGTAAATTTCCTTCCGGAATGTTGATAGTAATGGGACGCACCATCCCCTCGTTGTGCGGAATATCCGGATTGACCATTTGCAAAAAGGTCAGCAGTGTAGCGGATGCACTGGAAGTGTAAGTACCGTTTACGAAGCCGTTGGTTTGTACGTCCGTTGCGGAATAATCAAAACTGATTCTCTTGTCTTCCACCGTAATTTTGACACGGATGGTGAACTCGCTTCCTTCGTGGTGGCCGTCAAAATAAACCATACCTTCTCCAGAATAGCTCCCGTTCGGAATTTGCGAAATTTCTGCTTCCATCATTTTTTGAGTTGCTTCAAACAAAGCTGATTTATGTGCTTGGTAACTTTCTCTTCCATACTTTTTCAGCAGTTCCAGTACCCGCCGCTCCCCTACTTTGCAGGCACCCATCTGCGCTTTCATGTCATGCTGCACGATTTCCAGACGAATGTTGGCAAAAATCAAATCCCAGACATCCTGACGTAACTTCCCTTTTTCATAAACTTTGACCGGAGGAATCCGCAAAGCTTCCTGCCAAACTTCCGTCGCATTGGGATTGTAACCACCCTGTACATTACCGCCGATGTCTGCCTGATGCCCCTTAACTGCCGTCCAGGCCGTCAGTATGCCTTCAAAAAAAATCGGCCGAAAAACAGCAACATCATTGTTTTGATTACCGTAACTGAAAACATCGTTGTGAAAAATGACATCGCCTTCGTAAATTTCATCACCAAAATACTCCAGTAAATAACGGCAAACCGGAGCCAGCGAAAATGCAAGAATCGGTAAATTCTCTGTTTGTTCCAGCATGTTACCCTGCGCATCATAAAGTCCAGTGACAAAATCTTTTGCTTCACACAAAATCGGCGAGCGTGTCGATTTTTCAACGACAATACTCATTTCATCTGTAATCGACTTGAACGTATTAGCGTAGACTGAAAGAAGGATGGGATCGATTTTACTCATTTTATTTCCTTGTTTTTCGGACGTGATCATAGGTTTTCATCCAGTTTATTCAGTGTCTATCAAAATATTAAGTTGAGAGAGAAGGAACCAAATCTTCTCGTCCTTTACGGAAAAGCGCCAAAGAACCATAAGGATCGCAAATACAGTCAAAAGCATTGCTAACATAAATTGCGGTGGTAATTTGCTCAATCATGGCCGGTCCTGAAATGCGGTGCCCGGAACGTAAAAGGTGTCCGTCATAAAGCGGAATTTCCTGAAAATCTACATCTGACTCAGGAGCTTCCGACTCAAAAACATAAACTCGACGCTTGCCTTTCAGGGCTTCGGTCGGATCTGCATCACCTGCGGTTTCTTCTTGCGGTTGCGGTTTTTCGGTTTGCCCAACGGCTTGCACACGGACATTGATGATTTCTATGCCCGCGCCTTTCGCAGCGGACGTTCCGGCTTCTTCCAGAGTGTAACCGTACAGCCTGTTATGTTCAGCATGAAACTCCTTGATAATCAGCTCTATATCACGTTTACGAAATGCTTCGCGCGGTACGTTAAAAGAAACCTCATGATATTGCCTGAGGTAGCGGCAGTCGAATTTGAGGTTACTTTGCTGACTTTTTTCAGGAATTCTTTCTTGGCTCAATAAACGCCTTCCCTCGTTTTCCATTTCATGGACCAGACTTTCAAGTTTTGCCCAGTCTAGCTGCTCCAAACGTGAAACAAAAGTACGGATAAAATCGTGTTTGATGTCACTCATCAACATGCCGACTGCACATAAAATCGACGATTCACGTGGAATAATTTGAAACGGAATTTCGAGTTCATCGCAAATTAAACAGGAATGAATCGGCCCCGCACCGCCTGCCACCACCAGGGGGAATTCACGGGGGTCAAATCCGCGCCGAATTGAAATTTCACGCACTCCCTGAGCCATGTTCGTGCAAGAAATGCGGTACATTCCGGCTGCCGCGCGCTCAATGTCCATGCCCAAAGGTTTGGCGATGTGCTCCTCCACCGCTAGTCTGGCTGCATCCATATCCAAACGGATTTTCCCTCCTGCGAAAAATTCAGGATTCAGAAAGCCGAGAATCAGATTTGCGTCGGTAGTTGTCGGTAAACGCCCGCCCTTTTGGTAACACGCCGGACCTGGATCTGCACCCGCACTTTGGGGCCCCATGCGTAATAATCCACCCTCATCAATCCAACCGATCGAACCTCCACCGGCGCCAATGGTGTGAATGTCGAGCATCGGCAGGGCAATGTGATGGCGGTCAATTTTTCCGGAATTGGCAACAATCGGATTTTCCACCACCAATGCCGCCTCAAAACTGGTCCCGCCCATGTCGACCATAATACATTTGTTTTGACCATGAACTTTGGCATAAACCAAACCTGCTCCAGGGCCGGAAGATGGTCCGGAAAGTAATGTTTGCACCGCGCTTTTACGGGCCAATTCCGGAGTCATCACACCACCGTTGGACTGCATGATCAGTAACGAACCTTCCGCACCGGACTTTCCGGAGAATCCGGCATCCTGTAGACGGTCTTTGAGTTGATTCAAATAATGTTCTAGTTTTGGCCCCACATAAGAATTAAGCACGGTCGTGCTGACACGTTCATAAAAACGGATTGACGGCAATAAATCAGTGGAAACGCTCAAGTACGCAAACGGCATTTCATTGCGGACAAGTTCTGCGGCTTGCTGTTCATGTTCCGGATTAGCAAAGGCATTCATAAAACAAATCGAAACTGCCTCCACTCCTTCCTTTTTGAAAAGCTCAACCGCCTGCCTTACTTCCTCCAAATTCAGCGGTATGACTTCACGACCGTTGCGGTCCAGACGGCCTTCTACACCAATCCGCAAATAACGCGGCACCAACGGTTTTACATTCGTGTAGCGGTTATTGTATTGCTCCTCGCGAATTCCCCGCCGCATTTCCAATGCGTCCCGCACTCCCTGCGTGGTAATCAATCCGGACTTGGCTCCGGTGCGTGTCAAAGTGGTGTTTGTGCTAACAGTTGTACCGTGAACAATCGTCTCAATCGAAGCAAAAAACTCTTGTACAGGCATCGGAGTATCACCGATTTGAGCCATTTCCTCCAACCCACGCACCACTGCCACCGACGGATCATCAGGAGTCGAAAGGACTTTGTGAATAATCGGGGGCTGCCCCTTGCGGACATAAAAAAAGTCCGTAAACGTTCCGCCTACATCTATACCGATTTTCAGGCTCATTATTTGTTTTTGAGATGATTACAGATTAAATTGAATTTCAACAGTTTGTCTTAATTCAGGACAACAGTTGCACTGCCTTTTAACAAAACCTCCCCATTTTGATTTTCCGCAAGCAAATCCAATTCCAGCAGATTTTCTCCGCTTTCATTGTTTTTTCCGGAAACAACACCTTTGCATGTGATGATGTCACCAGGATATGCCATTGCAGTAAAACGTGACTTAAAACTACGGACAGCGGTTTGCGGCAGCCACTCTGTCAGGACTTGAGCTAAAAAAGCCATGTTCAGCATACCGTGCGCGATTACTCCTGAAAGTCCTCCGGCCTGTGCTTCCGCATCGTCAAGGTGGATTGGGTTGTGATCACCGGACGCACCTGCAAACAAGGCCAACTGCGTACGCGTGATCGGTGCCTTGACCAATTCCGGAATGGAATCGCCAATCTTTATAGTTTCAAAATCAAGATTATTTTGCATAATAATTTTTGTGTTATCGACCACTGATTTTCGCAGATTGCAAATCACATTTATTATCCGCTTTTTTCTGCGTAAATCTGCTGTTTAAATTAATTGTTTCAACTGTCTGATTTGAGTTTGATGTCAAGCGTTACGCACCACAATCGTGGACTGTAGCTCACAAACCAGTTCATTGAGCTGATTACTCAAACTTATTTCCATCACAATGAATAAAAGTGCTCCACCTTTTTTTTCATAGATATCAGTTATTTTTTGCTGACCCGTCACTACATCACCCGCGCAAATCGCTTTATAATATTTAAATCCCTGTTCACCGTGTACTGCCTTAGTTTTCTGAATACCCATATCCTCCAGGGCGTTAAATGACTGTCCGGCATCCATTGTGATCGAAAACGGAAAAGTCAGCGGTGCAGGTATCGAAGTGTAGCCCGCAGCTTTTGCGGAGGATTCATCACTGTAAATTGCGTCTTGCTCACCGATTGCTCCGGCAAAGGCGCGTAAGCGTCCTTTTTCAACTTCAATTGTGAATGCTTCGTATGTCTTGTTGATATATTTTTTGTAATCCATTTTTTTCAAATATAACGATTGTTGTAAGTGGAACTTGAACATGAAAGCCTGAATCAAGTACACTTTTTATAAACTGTAAAATTATCACATCTTAACTTCCAATGAAACGAAAAGAAGAAATTATCCGACGCGCCGTTGAAGTCTTTGAACAAAAAGGTGTCTCTGGTTCCTCCTTTGAAGACATCGCTGAAGCGGTAGGCATCAAGCGCGAAGGGCTTTATTATTATTTCCGTGATCGAGCAGCGATTCTAGTTGAAATCACTCTTGAACCCAGCCGAAATTTACTTAAAGGTCTGCAGGACATTCTTGAAACCAATCAATCCAGTGAGGCTAAATTACGCCTGGCTTTAGAAAATCATTTGGACCGTTTTGACCCAAATTATCTGGAAATGGCTGTTGCATTGAGGGAGCATCACATCTACGAAACCAACGAAGAAATGGAAATACTCCGCCAAGTCTGGAAACAATACAGCGACCTGTGGATCAAGCTTATCCGCGAAGGTCAGGCCTCAGGCAGTTTCCAATCCAGTCAAAACCCCAAACTCGTAGCTTACGGTGTCCTCGGCATGTGCAACTGGCTTTCCCGCTGGTATGATCCCGGTAAAGACATTCCGGTCACGGAAGTCATCGACACTTATTTCAGCATGATCCTCAACGGTATTTCCAGATAATTTTTTGCCTTAGATTACACGCATAATTTTCATTCTAATCTGTTAATATCCGTGTTAATCCACGGCTATTTCTCTAAGGCATCGAGTGCGGCTAAAACACGTTCCGGTGTCATCGGTGCTTGTGTGAGTCTCACTCCAACAGCATCGTAAATGGCGTTAGTGACCGCGGCAGCCACGCAGCTACTACCCATTTCACCGATACCTTTTGCACCGAACGGCCCTTCCGGATCGTTGCTTTCAATCAATATATTTTCAATTTCCGGCATGTCCGCAGAAGTGAAAAGACGATAATCGACAAAATTCGGATTCATCACCTTTCCCTCCTTGACCACGACTTCCTCGCTCAAGGCATAGCCCAAACCCATTTGCGCGCCACCCTCAATTTGACCTTCTACCGCCATGGGATTGATGGCGCGCCCTATGTCTTTTGCGCAAACGAGTTTGAGCACTTTTACCTGTCCGGTTTCGGTATCGACTTCGACGTCGGCCATTTGCATTCCAAAACCATAGGCCGGTGAAATGTTACCGTGATAACTTTCCTTGTCCACCAGTTCAGTAGGAGGATCATAAAAAGCCTGTCCATGCACCATTTTTCCGTCTGAGCGGAAATGCCGACTCCTGACCACTTTACTCAAACTCACAGATTTTCCGTCTGGTGCAATGATTTGTCCGTTTTCCGCTTTGAGCAGATCCGGAGGAGGACCGAGCATTTCGGATGCAGTTTCAAAGATTTGGCTGAGTGCTTCTTTGGCGGCAAGGCAGGCGGCTTTTCCGGCAATGAAAGTTGTGCGGCTGGCGTGCACCCCGACGTCCCACATTTTCACATCAGTATCGCTGTTGATGACACGCACATCGGCGACCTCCACACCCATGATTTCCGCAACCATTTGGGCCAGCACTGTTTCGGAACCCTGCCCGATTTCTGTGGAGCCGGTAATCAGCGAAACATGTCCGAAATCATCAACTTTGACAGTTGCACCGCATCCGTCACTACGGTAAATCCGCGCTCCTCCGCCCACATTAAGAGTACCGCCTACACCACGTCCTCGTTTCAAATGTTCTTTCTCAGGCTGCTCTAATTTTGTTTCCGCCCTTTCCGCAAGAGCCTTGAGGCAATCTTCCAGTCCGCAACTTGTTATTTTCAAGCCCTGTTCAGTGGTTGTATTGGGTTGATTGGAGTTGTGAATCCGGAACTGAATTGGATCCATCCCCAGCTTTTCTGCCAGCATATCCATTGCGCTTTCCACGTAAAAAGAGGACTGCGGGTTGCCGTATCCACGCATCGCGCCGGTGATCAAATTATTGGTATAAACACAATCCGCTTTGAATCGCACATGCGGAACACGATAGAAGGATGCGGTCGTTTCCATCATCACCAACGGCGTAGTTGAGCCCCATGAGACATAGGCTCCCACGTCCAGTGTCATGCTTACATCCCGGAAAGTCAAATCGCCGTTGTTTTTAGCACCCGCACGTATGCTGACTTCAACCGGTTGACGCTGCGGTCCTGCCCTGAATTCTTCCTCACGTGAAAAACAGAGACGTACTGCTGTCTGTGCTTTTTTGGCCATGATGGCCGCAATCGGATGATACGGATAAATGTCTAGTTCACGTCCAAACGCACCACCGATGGTCGGCTGAATAATGCGTATGTCTTTCGGAGGCATTCCCAAAGCCTGCCCTAAATCTTTTTGCAGCAAAAACGGAATTTGAGTTGTGCTCCAAAGCGTCAGGTTTTCGTGATGGTCAAACTGCGCCACAATAACGCAGGTTTCCATACTCGCGTGATTGACATAAGGCAGTTTACAGCTCACTTGCACCACCACATCCGACTCCGCTTCTCCTTGTTCAAGGTCGCCGTGACTGTAAGTATTTGTAATCAGGTGATTATTTTCTTTTCCCGGATGAATCAACGGGGCATTTTCCGTCATTGCGTCCGCAACAGTAAACACAGCAGGCATAATTTCATATTCAATTTCAATCATTTTTGCTGCTTGCCTCGCAATCATTTCGTTTGAGGCAACCACTCCGGCGATTTCATCTCGGTGACTTCGTACTACATCTTTTTTTAGCGGCATGTTGTCTTTGTAAAAACCAAAGCGCGTTTCCGGAACATCATCCGCAGTGACGACACATTTAACACCTTCAAGTGCTTCTGCTTTTGAGGTGTCAATACTTAGAATACGGGCGTGAGCATGATCCGAATACCGAATTGCGCCATGCAGCATTCCGGGCAGTTTAAAATCCTGTCCGTAAGTCGCACGTCCGGTCACTTTGTCAGGAGCGTCCGTTTTCGGGATTCGTTTGCCGACTACAGCAAATTCTTTCATCACACCTCCTCAGAGTTTGTCATAGTTTTTCCCGTATCCAGCACCGCCTCCACAATTTTGGCGTATCCGGTACAGCGACAAAGATTTCCGGATAGTGCCTGGCGGACTTCGACCTCAGTCGGCTGTGGATTTTCCCGCAACAAAGCCAGGCTGTTCATCACCATTCCGGGTGTACAGAAGCCACATTGAATCCCGCCTTTCTCAATCATGCTTTGCTGTAGAGGATGCAGTTCACTGTTCTGCTGTACACCTTCAACCGTGGTGATTTCCGCACCTTCACAATCCACGGCCAATACAAGACAGGAGGTCACCGGTTCTCCATTTAAAAGCACAGTGCAGGCTCCGCAGTCACCTCCGCCACAGCCCAAATGCACTCCCATCAATTCCAAATCCTCACGCAACATCTTGAGTAGAGTTTTACGTGTATCCAGGTAAAGTTCCTGCTTTGCGCCGTTTACAGTGAACGAAATTATTTTTTTCATCTCAAAGCCTCCAAGTTTCTACGGACATGAACTTTCACCATCCGTTTTCGATACCATGCTGAACCGCGAATGTCGTCAATCGGTACACACTCACCGGCCGCCATTTCACCTGCTTCAAGCATCAGCTCAGTAGTTAAGGCTTGTCCTGCAAGTAGAGCTTCCGTCTTTTCTGCACGAAAAGGTACAGGCCCGACTGCACCCAAAGCAACACGGGCTTCGTTGATCTTTCCTTTCTTTTTTGCTAATCTTACTGCGACACCAACTACCGCTAAATCCATAAATTTGCGAGGTGCGTGTTTACTGTAAATCATGTTGCCGGACGGGTGCGGAAGGAAAATGGAATGCATAATTTCGCCACTCTTCAAAATACTCTCTCCCGGTCCTTTAAAAAATTCAGACAAGGAAAGATCGCGTTGACCTTGATTGCTGACAAGCTGTACGACCGCATCCAAAGCAATCAACGGTGGAACCATATCAGCGCTCGGAGAAGCGTTGCAGATATTCCCACCTAAGGTTGCAAGAGTGCGGATTTGTTCAGAAGCTACCACTCCTGCCGCATAAACGAGTCCGGGGAAATTTTGTGTCAGTTCGTTTGAGCGTGTTATCCCCCTTAAAGTCATACCCGCGCCAAGCCGATAACCGTTTTTGCTGACTGAGAATCCACATAACTCTTCCACATTCTTCAGGCTGATCACAGTTTCAGGCTGTGCCGTACCCTGTTTCATCTGCAACAGTAAATCTGTTCCTCCTGCGATCAATTTCACATTCGGCTTTGATTTCAACATCTCCAGTAATCCCTCTATAGAATCCGGAGCATAATGCTCAAAAGCTTTCATCGTTCAAGGTTTTATCAAGTAACAAGGTTCAAGGTTTATACAACCGCAGATCGGATTAACGCTGAGTAACCCGAAAAAGGTTCTAAAACTAAAAAACGTTGTAGCCAATTTCAACCGCGCGCCCATTCAAATTCGCGGCTTTTGGCGACATCGCTGCAGCGGCATTCTGCACATCATCTTTGCTCAGTGAGACAGCCGAAAGAGCCGTAACTGCACCGGCCAGAATAACATTTGCAACATTAACTTTCCCAAGGTTTCTGGCCATTTCGGTTGCATTGATACTTTCCGTTTTTATCTGCAAACGCTGCAGTTCAATGAGCACTGTCTGCGGAAATTCATTTGCAGAATTGACTAAAACCGTTCCGCCGTATTTTACATAAGACAAATTACGCAGACCTTCCTGCTCATCCAGAGCCAAAAGCAGATCCGCACCACCCTGAGTAACAAGCGGTGACTCATGACTTCCAAGCCGCAAGTGCAAAACGACAGAACCTCCGCGGCGGCTCATACCGTGTGACTCAAGTGACATCACGGGAAACCCTGCATCCATCGCAGCACGAGCCAGCAGTCGATTCAAAAAAACTACCCCCTGACCTCCGATTCCACACAATATAATTTTTACGTCCATTTTCTTTGCATTGAAAACATTATACCCACTCCATTTCCGGATGTGGAATAATAAATCCTTTATGACATGAATCAATGCACTGACCACAATCCACGCACAAATCTTCATTCAAATCAACTCGGCTGCCGTCTATACTCAATACCAGTGCCGGACACTCAAATGCTATGAGGCAGTATCGACAACCGTCACACTCATCCGTAATTTGCACTGCACGTTTTTCTACCGTTTCCGGTTCATGTAAACTGCACGAACGTTCCGCAATCACCACCGCAACTCGGCCTTCCGGACTCCGGCAATGTTCATGTGCTTCCCTTATAACACTGCGGAAATCATCGTGCAGATAAGGATCCAGCTCTCTTACAAACTCAACTCCGCAGGCACGCACCAAATTCGGAATTGAAACTGAACGCTCCGGATTTAAGTTTGAATCTTCAGGATTTGCAGGAGTCGGCTGAAAGCCGGTCATCGCAGTGGTGCGATTGTCAAGGATGAGTAAAACAAAACGTGCGTCTGTGTGAACTGCGTTCATCAGAGGCTGCAGTCCGGAATGTAAAAAAGTTGAATCACCGATGGTAACTATGATCGGGCGGTCTTTTCCCCCGGAACCTCCGGTACGGCCAATTTTATGTGCATGATAAAATCCGGACGCAATATCAGAACCGCTTCCCATATCAACGCATGTATCAACTGCGTCCAAATTTGCTCCCAAAGTGTAACAGCCGATGTCTCCCGGATATAAAGTGCGTTTCCCGAATTCCCGTTTCATTGCGTAAAAAGCGGAACGGTGTGAACATCCGGGGCACAGTCTTGGTGGACGCGGAGGAGTTTGTTGTTCTGCAATTGCTGCCGCTAATCCTGCATCTGCAGAAAAATACTTCGTCGTTTTATTTTCACCACCCTGCAGTACGGATAAAACTTCTCCGACCACATCCGGAGTCAATTCTCCTGCTGACGGAATTGTGCTGTCCAATCGTCCCCTAACATTGCGACGATCCGGAATCTGAAGTTCAATGCAGTAGTCTGTTTCTTCAAAAACAACCACCTGCTCACAGTCCGTGATAAAATCACTCATCATTTTTTGCGGAAGAGGAAAAGGTGTACCGATTTTCAGCAGTGGTGCGTCAAAATTCAAATCCCGGAGAATTTGCCGCGCCACGTTGTAAACCATTCCGGAAGCAATCACACCGACTTTCGCGGATCCGGATTCAACTTTATTGCAGGGAGATGAGCTAAACTCATCTTCAATCAGCTTCAGTTTCTTGTTGAGTTCAACGTGCAGAAGGTAACGATCACGCGGAGTCGCTGCCCATCGGTGTGGATCCTTATCAAATTTGACCTGCGGAATCTCGTTTGAAAATTTCTCATTAAATTCTATGTCCTGAACTGCATGACAGATTTGGCGTGTTGGACGAAGCATCACAGGAACTTGATGACGTTCAGAAAGTTCCATAGCATGTTTGACAAATTTCCGTGCTTCCTGCGGAGTTGAAGGGTCGAAAACAGGAACCTTGGCTGTTAAGGCCATTAAGCGGGAATCCTGTTCTGTTTGTGAAGAGGAAGGACCGGGATCGTCTGCTGGAATAATAAGGAAACCGCTTTTAACTCCCTGATACGCGGCACTGAAAAACGCGTCTGATGCCACGTTAAGTCCGACTTGTTTCATGATCGCCGCCGAGCGTAAGCCACTCCATGAGCCTCCGAGTGCAACTTCTAAAGCTACTTTTTCGTTAACTGACCACTCAGCGTGCAGATCAATTTCCAGGCGTTTTTTTTGCTGTAATACGCTTGATAAAATTTCGGAACTTGGCGTTCCTGGATAAGCACAAATCATCCTGCAGTTTTGTTCCAACAGACCGAGAGCAATCGCTTCATTGCCCAGCATCAGCATTTTTCCCATCACAGACTCTTAAAATAACAACTAAATTTAATGTTGTACTGGAATACCTGATTAAGAAAATACTAGACAACAATAATTTTGTCAATATGAAATTTTACTTTTTGTAAAATATTCATTTCCGCAAAGAAGAATAATGTGTTCAATTTATTTTTAAAGCATATACATCAGTATTGTATTTTAGTCAGGCCGCCATTTTTTGCCCTGTTTTCAGAGCTTCAATGTTCATGTCAAGGAAGGCTTTTGGAGCGTTTTTTCGTACTGCATCTTCCAGTGAAGAAGGCTCGCAAATTTCTATCAAAGTCACTAAAACTCCTAGAGCAATTATATTGGCAATCCGCGGGCTTCCGAGTTTCAGCGCAGTTTCTGTAAGAGGCAGAGGATAAACCGAGAAGTCCCCGGCGGGAGGAGATTTAACCATGGTTGAATCAGTAATTACAACACCTCCGGACTGCAGCAAATGAGTTGAAGCATCTGCGGCCAACTGATCCAGAATGAGTAAAGCATTCAAGTTTGTCACCAGAGGGTAATCAGGTATTTCTTCTCCGATAACTAAATCCGCACGGCTTAAACCGCCCCTGGAAGTAGGTTCATAACTTTGTGATTGAGCAATTTGCCGACCTTCCTGAACCAATGCTTCCGCCAGCATTTTTGCGCTCAACTGCAATCCCTGTCCTCCGGTTCCACTCAGGCGGATTTGTATTTCTTTCATGACTTTCCACCTGATTTAAGCTGTCTGGCTACATGTTTACGGTAAGTTGCTCCATATTCGGGGCGCTCATTCTGAGCTAAGACACCTGTTTTCATGAAGTTGGGGCGAAAAGGCTCATCCACAATATTTCCGTATGATTCAGGACGCATCGAACTTTTCTGATTGAGAATCATTTCGGGGGAAGTTCCGAGTTGATTCTTACGTCCGAAAATTTCTGTGCAGTCTGAAATTACTTCCAGAAAAGAGAAACCCTCGAATTGCAGTCCCTGTTTGATTAGTTTTTTAAGTGAAGGCATCTGCAGCGTAACCTCACGACCTACAAAACCCGCGCCTGCTGCTTCTGCAAGTTTACAGGCATCAAAGACCGGTTCTATACTACCTTCTGGTGAAGTGGTAGTATAACGAGTCTCGGAAGTAGTCGGAGAAGCCTGACCGCCGGTCATCCCATAAACTTCGTTATTAAGCATCAAACAAGTTAACTTTAAATTTCGACGACAGGCATGAATCAGATGATTTCCTCCGATGGCCAAACTGTCGCCATCACCGGTTATGACGATCACTTCCAGATCAGGACGAGCAAGTGCTAATCCGGTTGCATAGGCCAACGGACGACCGTGAGTCACATGAAATGTGTTCGCGTCAATGTAGGCTCCGACCCTCCCGGAACAGCCGATCCCGGAGACAATCGACAATTTATCTTTTGATATTTCAAGCTCATGCACTGCCTGCAGCAAGGCACGGAGTGCAATGCCGTGACCACATCCCGGACACAAAAAATGCGGCATTAAATCTACACGCAGATAGTCGCGAATATTGAATTCTGAAGGTATATTTTTGCTCATGTTATTTTTAGCCAAGGATTTTCACTGATTAAATACTAATTATTGAAACTTTAGACCACGGATTTTTTATCACACAAGCGCCATAACTAAACACAGCTCAACAAAGCTGAAGCTATTTCTCTGCGACTCGAAGGAGGCTTAATATTTCACCTGGAGTAATGGCCTCACCGTCTATACGGTTAATGGATTTTATTGTTGTTTTTTTAGTACAAAGCCTTTCAACTTCCAAACCCAATTGACCGGTATTCATTTCCGGAACAATCACCTTTTTTGCTTTTGCTGCATATTTTTGAAAAGCTTTCTCAGGAAAAGGCCAAAGCGTTATTGGTCTGAAAAGTCCAGCTTTAACACCTTGCTGACGCGCGGTATTAACGGCATGTTTTGCAGCGCGTGCGCTGATTCCTACAGTCATCACTAAAATTTCCGCATCATCGCAATGCAGGGTTTCGTATGATTCAATTTCACTTTGATTGTATTCAAATTTTTTCAACAGGCGATCCATAGCTTTCTCAACAGTTTCCGGATCCTGCGTTGGAAATCCGTCTTCGGCATGAGTCAAACCAGTAGTGTGGGTTCGATAACCGTCCCCGGGGCGAGGCATCGGTGGCACAAAATCTTCGGTTTCCACGTATGGCAGGAATGTCTCAGTTGATTCTTTAGCCCATTTTCTTTCTGTGACATCAAGTTTATCCGCATCCGCCGTAGGTAATGTTTCCACCAGATGTCCTAAAACTTCGTCGTACAAAACTATCACAGGAGTACGGAATTTTTCTGACAGATGGAAGGCACGCACTGTCTCGTCAAAAATTTCTTTAACTGATCCCGGAGTAAGTACGATCAGCGGGTGTCCTCCATGGCTTCCCCAACGAGCCTGCATTAAATCAGACTGCGCCGGACGTGTCGGCATTCCGGTGCTAGGACCCCCGCGCATTACATTAGCAATCACACACGGAATTTCAGCACCTGCGGCATAACCTATATTTTCCTGTTTTAGTGAAAATCCCGGACCACTGGTCGCAGTCATGGCTTTTACTCCCCCCATTGATGCTCCGATCACAGCACCCATTGAAGCAATTTCATCTTCCATCTGAATAAAAATGCCTTCATGTTTTGGCAGTTCCAGAGACATCCTTTCAGCAATTTCTGATGACGGTGTAATCGGATAACCTGCAAAAAAACGACATCCGGCAGCAATTGCACCTATTGCACAGGCGTGGTTACCTTGTAAATTATGATGTGAATTCATGATCCTCGAAATATTTACAGATTCATCATTAATGAAATTCCGGTTTCCGGATGTCAATCGCAAAGTCCGGACATAGCCATTCACAAATGCGGCAGCCTGTGCAGTCATGAATGTCCGTCATTTCGACTTTTTGATCCGCGGTCAACCTGAGACAACGTTCCGGACACATTTTCACACAAATATCGCAACCCTTGCACCATTCCGCAGTGAACTCCCAGTCCACTAGACCGCTTTCTTCGGGCAGGTATTGCTGAACGGGAAACTCGGTTACCGGCGCAACTTCTGCGGTGTGAATCGCATTTTCAATCCATTGTCTGCCGATGTGAAAAGCCTCCCGGTTCAAATCGATAGTTTTGGGCGGAACAAATAAAGCTAAAGTTTCCTCCCAATCTTTCACCTCAAAATCCAAAGTAGTGGAAAGTATACCTAGTAAAATTGTATTAGAAGTTCTTTCATTACCTAATTCTTTGGCCATTCCAGCTGCATCCAGGGCAAAACCATTCGGAACTTTATTGATAATTTCCGAAGGAGTTTCTCTCGCGTAAGTATCTTCTGCTCCGCGTAGACGGTTTCTGCAGGCAAAAGGCGGAACAATGTGCTGTGTGTCTGAAACAAAAGTGCCGCTTTCCGGATTTAAATATTCCAGCCAGCGTAAACCTTCGGCCCATTCCAATGCTACCAACACATCTACTTCTCCCGCCGGAATTGTCGGTGACCAAACTTGCGGACCAAAACGAATGTGACTGAAAACTGTACCGCCTCGTTTTGCCATTCCATGAATTTCACTTTGTTTTACCTGAAGGCCTTTGGAAAGGCAGAGTTGTGCGAGGACTTTTGAGACCAAAATTACCCCCTGCCCGCCTACTCCGACGACAAGTACATTTGTTGGTCTTTCTGCCTGATCGGCAGAAGAATTAAATACGGTAGTGGGTAGCGTTGACGTTTTTGATTTTGATTTAAGCTGATTCATAAGGCTATTTTCGCAGCGGGTTTAATGCAGTCGGTTGGGCAGACCTGCGCACACATGGAGCAACCAATACAACCGCTAACGGAAATTTTAACTTTGTGGTGACCTTCAAACAATTCATCGCTCCAGGAAAGCGCCGGACAACCCAAATTCATGCAGGATTGGCAACCGGTACAGGCAAGCACATCGACTTCCAAGGGTGCACCTCTCAAACGGACAGGATCCAAAACACACGGCCTGTCAGATATAACCACGGCTACACCTTTGAAAGCAATCGCTTCCCGAATGGTACGTAACATCGCGCCCATGTCATATGAGTCAACCGTTTTAACCCATTTCACTCCTGTTGCGCGTACAATTTCTTCATATTCCACCTTGTGACTTTTTTCACCGCGAAGTGTAATTCCCGTACCAGGATGATTTTGTCCACCCGTCATGGCGACAATTTTGTTATCGAGGAGTAAAACCGTAATGTCCGCGTCGTTATAGACAGCATCTATCAGGGGTGGAATTCCGGAATGTAAAAAAGTGGAATCTCCAATCGTCGCCACAATCGGTTTGGTTTCGGTCCCCGCTTTTGCCATGCCGACTGCATTGGCAATGCTGGAGCCCATAGCTACTGTCGTGTCAATTGCACTTAGCGGTTCGACTGCAGCAAGGGTATAACAACCGATGTCACCGGCAACTCTTGCATCCACAGTATTCATAACCAAATAGCTGCTCATGTGTGAGCATCCGGCGCACAGAACGGGCGGCCGAACAACAGGCTTGATTTTGACTGAAACTTTCTTTTTCTTCGTTTGCACAATTCCTGCGTCTTCAAATCCTGTACGAACTGTTTCCGGTGAAAATTCTCCAAGTCTGGAAAAATATTTTTTCCCCTCTACATCCAAACCCATTCCGCGCATTTCATTTTCAACAACAGGTTCCAGTTCCTCTACCACAAATACGCGTTTTACAGACTTGCAGAACTCCCGGATACGCTGTTCCGGAAGAGGATAAGATGCACCCAACTTCAACACAGAAGCCTCCGGAAGGCCCTCCTTGACATAGGTGAAAGGAGGGCCAAGTGTGATAACCCCGTAATCAGGGCTTCCTTTGTCCCAGCGGATAATATCAGAGCTGTCAAAATATGCTTTGAGTTTGCTTTCTCTCTCCAGCAATTTAGGATGACGGAGCCTGGAGTGTCCCGGAATCATCACATTTTTCTTTGGATCTTCCAAAAATCCCAGCGGTTTTGGCGGGAGCCGTTTTCCCGGTTGAACCAGACTGCGGGTGTGACAAAGTCTGGTTGTACTGCGTAAGATAACCGGAGTATCAAACTCTTCGCTTAATTCATAACCTAGCTTTACAAAATCCAGAGCTTCCTGCGCATCACTTGGCTCAAGAGTTGGAACCATGGCCAGACGACTGTACATGCGGGTATCCTGCTCATTTTGTGAACTGTGAATTCCAGGATCGTCACAAACGACAATCACCATCCCCCCGTTGATGCCTATATATGTTTGTGACATCAATGTGTCAGAAGCCACGTTCAAGCCAACATGTTTCATTGCCACAAAAGAACGAACTCCGGAAAATGAAGCACCGCTGGCCACATCAAAAGCAACTTTTTCGTTGGTCGCCCATTGTGCATAAATGTCAGTTTCCGGATACTTGGCAATATTCTCCAGAATTTCAGTACTTGGAGTTCCAGGATACGCAGAAGCGACACGTACGCCGGCTTCCCATGCTCCCTGTGCAATAGCCTCATTACCCATCATCGGCCGCGTTTTTGAGTTCATCAGTCCTGTGTCCTTAAAGTGTTTCAGAGCCAGTCGTCGATTGTTGCACCCTACTAAACAACAATTCAGTCAACTAAGAAAACGTAAAAAATTCCAAAATATTTTCAGGGTGTTTACGAGCTTCGTTTATCCACAATTCGCCTGGCCTTACCCGCTGACCGCTCAACACCACCTCTTGGCAGCATATTGATCTTAGTTGTTACGCCGATACGATTTTTAATCTGGTGTTTCAGTTTTTTACTAATATCTTTCCTGATATCGTCAGTCAGTTCCGCTGACCTCGCTTCCACCATTACAGTCATTTCATCCAGTCTTGCTTCACGCGTAAGTTCGATCTGAAAATTTGGCGAAAGACGTCCATCCTTCAAAAGGATCTCCTCTATTTGTGTTGGAAAAACATTTATTCCGCGAATAATCATCATATCGTCTGTGCGCCCTGTAATTTTCTCCATTTTGCGCATCGTACGATTGCCCCCGGCGATAAGCCTGGTCAAATCTCGCGTACGGTAACGGATTATCGGAAAAGCTTCCTTAGTCAGGGAAGTAAAAACCAACTCGCCTTTTTCTCCATCAGGAAGTACTTCTCCTGTTTCCGGATTAATTATTTCAGGATAGAAATGATCTTCCCAAACATAGAGCCCGTCTTTTTCACGGAAACATTCTCCGGAAACTCCGGGTCCTATAATTTCCGAAAGACCATAAAGATCAACGGCATCGATGTTGAACTTTTCTTCAATTTCTTTGCGCATCGCATTTGTCCAGGGTTCTGCTCCAAACATGCCTATTTTGAGTGAGCACTTATTGCTGTCAACACCCTGTTTTTCAAATTCATCTGCAATCGCCAGAAGGTAAGACGGCGTGACCATGATAATGTCCGGTTTAAAATCCTGTATCAACAGAACCTGCCTTTCGGTCATTCCTCCGGAAACAGGAATAACAGTGCAGCCCAGTTTTTCTGCACCGTAATGCGCGCCTAGACCTCCGGTAAACAAACCGTAACCATAGGCCACATGCACAATGTCGCCGGGACGGCCTCCTGCGGCCCAGATTGAACGTGCCATAAGTGCGGCCCACATATCCACATCATTCTGTGTGTAACCGACTACAGTAGGCTGACCCGTTGTTCCACTCGAGGCATGAATACGCGAGACCTTTTTTCTTGGAACCGCGAACATTCCGAAAGGATAATTTTGCCGTAAATCGTTTTTGCAGGTATATGGAAATTTAGCCAGATCAGCTATTGTTTTTAAATCATCCGGATGAACTTCTGCTTCATCAAAGACCTTCCGGTAATGCTCGACATTATTGTAAGCATGATGAAGTGACCATTTTAGTCTCTTCAACTGCAGAGCCCTCAATTCATCCTGAGATGCAGTTTCAATCCTATGCAGATTTATAGAGTCATCATTCATTAATTTTCTCCTCATTAAGGAAAGATTGTTTTTTATTAGTTCTGCCTAACAAGATTCTACCTGAGTTCTGAAGATAATTCAGCGGATTATTTTGGCATCCTTAAATTTATTGAGCTGCCGAAAACATTATAACGCTGTCATTTCTTGTAAAGCGAGCAGTTTCATTAACAACCCCGCTGATAAATACAAAATTCTGCCTAAAGGCCGGAATGTGCCTGTACCTTAACGGCTTCTTATTCTTTCATTTTCTGGATTACTTATTCAGGCGTAGGGCGGATTACAGAATTTCTCAAAACCATCCAAATTTAGATATTTTTTTAAGCATAACAGAAAAATGGTGATAGTGTCTTGCGGATTGGATGGTATTTGTGTTAATCTGCGCAATAATATTGCGTTAATTACAATTAATATGAGAATCGTTTCATTATAGCCGAATATACCACATCTTTGCACCAATAGCATCCATGTTGGAAGATCAAGCACTAGCAATAAGCTGAGCCCCTCAAAGCTTCCAGGAATTAATTCACGGATTAAAATAATAGCCCTTTTAAACTAGCACCGGGGTAAATCAGGAAGAACAAAGCGGTATTGAGTATCCCCCCTAAACTCTGTTAAAACTATTAGTAATATTACGTATAAACCTCAATAAATAATCTCTCTTCAATTGTCCCGGCTTGCGTTTATCGCTGTTCAGTATTAGTTTATCGCCAGAGATTCAGAAAATTTAAGTAATCCAAAATGTTCTTTAAACGATCCGTAAAACCGCTTTCCCGGAGAATAAATAACTGCTGTAGAAATTAAAGGAACTTCCTTTGATTACGGATTTTTTAAACAGCATATTATTCAAAAAACAGATGCCACCGTTAACAATTAGTTAAAATGAAGGAAATATTGAAAGTGAAGATAACGGTAATTTTCAATAATTGTTAGCTTAAGCTCACGTATTAAAACCATGGAGATTTAATTTTGACACCCTCATCAGACCTACAACCTACTTTTGATGTTACTTGCGCGGTTCCCCGTACCGGACGCACATTACACAATTTCCTCAGCAAGTTGAAAAGACTGGGCGCGGACAGCAAAGAAATTGAGCAAATCTTAAAAGTTTTGTCGGCCAGCAAACGAAGGAGTACTCCGGACATGCAGGAAGCGTTGAATTTCTTACAGGAAATTTCCACAGAAGCGCCTCCATGTTTTTCAATTTCAGTAGACCGCAAAAGGAAATTAAGACCATACCGTTTGGGATTTCTCGGTTACGAATGGAAAATCGGCAAAACTAAAATACGTGTAGAAGGCGAAGAACCGCATAATGGTTCATCACTGATTAAACTGGATGAAGTGGATTTCACGGTTGTAGGACTTGATGAACTGCTTTCTATGACACAGCATTATCTGGGTGATCCAACCAGGGTGACAAAATGGGGAATGTACAATTACCAACTCGCTAAACCAACCAGCATTCGTGTCGCAGGTTCAGCGATGCTCACCAGTTACAACAAGCTTCTCGGCGGTGAAGTACAGGATATGGTGGGTTTTTTTCTCATCTCTAAAAAAGGCGGCAACAGCCGCAGCCCGATTGATTTAGAGACACTTTCTAGGCACGGCAGACATGTATATGTCAAAGGGCGTTATAGTGGAATCGTAATGGCTGCATACCCGCAGTTGCAGGTAGAACCGGTGGAAGATGTAGAAGAAGCGGTGATGAACGGTGAAAAAGGTAGTGTTGGTCTTGAAATTGTCCAGTCCGGCAACACTTTGAAATCAAAGGGTTTGCTACTGCACGGTTCACCTTTGTTTCTTTCAGAAAGCCTCTATGTGGTGGATTATGACCGTTTTCAGCAAAATCCCGCACTCAGGAAGTTAGTAGAATCTCTGAATCCTGTCGGTTATTTTGAAGAGGAGCGACTGGAAAATTTTTCACGCTGGTATTATGCACTGGAGCAAAATCTAAGTGAGTCCTGGGTTCAGCGTCCATCTGTTGATGAATTGTTCTGCAAAACCGAGGACATTGACTTAGGATTACGTCCCTATCGGCTGCGAACAAGAAATTGGAAACCTGATGACCGCTACCTGCGTGAAGAAGCAATTTCGCTGGCACAAAAATCACGTCAAAAAGTTCTCAATTATTATCAACAACTGCAACCACCTGAATGATTTGCAAGACAGTTGGATTTCCTTAATTCTCATTTCGTTCTAATTCCGGACTCCGGTGGGACTGTTTATTTTTATTAATATATTGTTTTCTTTAGCAGAGTATTTAACTCATAATTTATTCAGGCTCTGAGTATTAGCGAGTGCCATAAATTCAGCACGAACATTCCCTTGACTGAGAAATAAACCTTTAAGGGAACTAGTAGTCATAACACCGTCATGACTGACCCCGCGCATTGCCATGCACATGTGAGTTGCTTTGACAATCACTCCCGCACCTTGAGGTGACAGTTGCTCACAGAGAAAGTTGGTAATATCGCTGGTCAATTCTTCCTGCACCTGCGGGCGCCTCGAAAAATAGTCGACAATTCTTGACAGCTTTGAAAGTCCGCAGAGTCTCTCGTCAGGAATATACGCAACAGTTGCTTCCCCATAAAAAGGCAGTAAATGGTGGGCACAGACTGACCTCACCGGAATATGCTGTAGAACCACCATACTTGACTCATAATTTGCTCCTACCGGAAAAGTGGTCAGCGAGAATTTTTTCTCTCCAAGTCCGGAACATAATTCGTCGATCCAAGCATTGGCTGTTCTTTCCGGAGTATCACGATAATGTTCGCTATCTAAATCCACTCCCAATCCTTCCAGTAGCAACTGAACTCCTTGTCGTACTTTAACTTTATCCACTTTGTGTCTCCTTAAGAATATTTTCTCTTTCTTCAAGCATAATTGATTTATTTGCCAAAATGAGAGTAGCAGTAATGCCGGAGTATCAGCAAGTTAATCTATTAGCTTAATTCTTTATATTCTGGAAACAGTCTGCGAAGCCAGAAATAACTTCCTCCTTTTTCCAGTTGCTTTCATTGTAGTACAGCAACCAATAAAAAATGACGAAATCCTCAAGAAAAACTTGCCAAATTTCGAGTAATTAAATAAAAATAAAAGGATCATTGAAGATAAGAAACTTCATGCAGCCCGAGTATTTCCGGAACAGTTGTTTTTTTGCAACTGCCTGAATGCTTTTCGGAGGGGTGGGTGAGTGGCTTAAACCAGTACATTGCTAATGTGCCGTACGCGAAAGTGTACCGAGGGTTCGAATCCCTCTCCCTCCGCCACACCACTATTCTCCCCTGTGAGTAACCCCCAGTTAATTCTTCACAGTCAGACACCCTCCAAGTATAATCCCCACATTCTTGTAAAACAAACCGATTGATGTTATATATTGAGTCATCCTAATCTAATCATAGGAAACCAAGTGAAACTCCTACTCAGATGGATGTAGAATCCGAAAAGATGGAACAATAGAATACTTAGGGGAAATGTATGGAGAGATTTGAACATTTGGCGATGGTTGCCTTTCTAATATTGGGTTTGGCTTTGGTGAGGTTGATGATAAACCTAACTTCATTGCTGGCGAAAAATACGATACATAACAAAAATGAAGATGGTGTCAAATTTTACTGGGTGCATTCAGTATTCTGCTTCATCACCTTTTTCACAATAGTTCTATTTTGGTGGACTTGTTATCCGCTAAACAATTTAGATTATTTCCCAGATGAAGGATGGAACTTATTCACGTATCTATTATTTTTAACAGTCCCATTTTTGATGTTTATGATTTGTGAGGTAGTCGCTCCACAAGACCATACAGGACAAGCTCCCAATTTATACGACTATTACTACCAATATCATAAAATCATATTAGGACTAGCATGGACACTACAAGTTTGTCTTATCGCAAATCTTTTTGTATTCTTTCAAGGCGAACTCTACTCTTTGAAAGTCTTAGGAAGAGTTATCATGCTCTCAGTTATGTTACCGATGGTGCTCAGTAACAACAAAAGATTACATGAAATTGGTATGGGAATCTTTTTTATAGGATTCATTTATACTATCGTGAAATACCATATTTATACTTAAAAATTACGTTTGAATACAAAAGAAGAAGGAAAGAAATATCCGAAAGATCATCCATATATGATACGATTGGATGAAGTCCTGTGAGCAACCCCCACCAATTCTTCACAGTCAGACACCCTCCAAGTAAAATCCACATCTCTCTTGTAAAACAAACAAATTAGTGTTATAAGTTAAATTCCTCTAATATATTACTAGGAATTAGGGGTCTATAACGTCTCACAAATCTCAAACAGGAGAAAAAATGGCTAATTATGTACTAGTGCACGGTGCATGGCACACA
>Ga0208894_1000509_pt1 | contig 29053 bp, 27 predicted proteins | sample ETNtaG_12_FD_185752 | JGI IMG/M metagenome (GOLD analysis project Ga0208894, IMG submission 185752) | Marine microbial and viral communities from oxygen minimum zone, Eastern Pacific Ocean - ETNP201306SV49 (SPAdes) (version 2) | ecosystem: Environmental > Aquatic > Marine > Oceanic ...
AGTTAATCGTTGATTGATTTCATAGAAGTATCCATCCGGATCAAACACACTCAGTGTTATGAAGTTAATCATATTTCCATCGGCACCTCTGACTGACCATTCATGAGGTTCTGAATGAATATGTGTTTCCAGAGCTAGGGCTTTCTTATACACCTCGTCAACATTATCTGTATCCACGACAAAGGTTGGATTGCCATAATCCACTTTTGTTGGAATTTTTTCTGGAGCAGGGAGTTCAGGATCAAGCCACTGCAAAAGTCCAATCATTCCAATGACTGGATCACTGCATTTATATATTTTAAGGTGGGTTACGTCCCCTTTTTTGCCTGCAGCTAAACCTTGGCCACTCAAGGTTATTGTATCGTCGTAATAAAGACTCATGTCTAATATCTCTTCGTACCACTTTGAGGATGCCTCAATGTCTCTAACGATCAACGTAGTTCTTTTTACCGTGGTTGTTGCCATATCTAGTCCGATTCAATGAGCAATACTTTACAATCTGCTATCCCTTCTCTGAATTTTTTTACTTCACTGTATTCTTCAGAATGCCAAAATTTTTCTGCCGTTTCTTTGTCCGGCCACTCCGAAATAACTACTGAAGGATTGCTGGAATCCATACCCTCCAATGGAATACCACCAGGGGCTCTGATTAAGTATTTCCCGCCAAATTTCTCAGTAAGTTTCGCAGCCGCAGGACCATAATTAGTTACAAAACTTTCTCTGTCATGAATAGTTGCAAAAACGATCATGTATGCTTTTTTTGACATATAAGTATCCTATTGTTTAGTGTGAGATGATTCTATGTTTGCCAATGAATTTTCTCTTAGTTTTCGAATGTAGTTGGTCGCTTTCACAAGTTCCTCAATGGAGGTATCAAATCCGTCAACAAATACCCCAGTGAGGGTTTTCTGGTAATTGTTCACTCTTACCAAGCTTTTATTGCCTTGTTGAGTCATGGATACAAGATAGGATTTCTTATGATCTGGATTATCTTCTGTCTTAACCAAGTCTTTCTCTATCATCTGGTTGACAGTTGTTTGCACACTCTGTCTTTTTAGTCCTAAATATCTGGCGATAGAAGGAACAGTCATTGGTTGCCTTCTCAGCACAGCAAGAATTCTCCATATGGGAACGGTAATCACTCGATCGTTTTTGCATACTTTCTCAGCCGTTGCCAGCAGTGCCCCATTCATCCTGAATATATTTCCTAAAAACAATTGAAAATCTTGAAGGAACTCAATGTTCTCCAAGAGATTATTTTTTATTGGGGATGAAGCTGTCACTGGCTTTCCAAAGTTTTTTTGAAGTATGTCCAACTGGTCTCATTTCTTCTTTGATCATCCGTTGGGGGAGGGGATTTATATTTAGGATAGTTGTTATTAATTTCTTCTTGGAATGATTCTGGGAGTTGGTCATAACTTTCCAGCTTTCTACCAAAAGTATGAAAGTAGATAATCCCGCTTCTGCCACTCATTTTCATCCAAGGTAACCAATCCGACATTCTTTCCCAGCCAATCCTAGCTTCAGCTGTGTGTTTGGTATCATCGGTCAAATCTGAAACATTACCGGTTGTATTAAACATTTCTGTAGCATGATAGATGCCCCCAATGTAGTCCTGATAGTCACCACCTAGTGGGTTTTTATAAAAAAGTGGTATGGTCGATGTATCCCACCAATAATCACCATGAATGCTCAAATTCATTTGGTAGGGTTCTCCATTCTTATCCATTTCATATTGATTACCCCAGTTTACTGGATCATTGGCAACGTGCAGAACCTCAACTGTTTCACCGGTCCAAGGGTTGTCCCAGGTATCAAGATTTTTCCCTGTTTCAGGATCTTGGTAAAAAAGAAGTTCGCGACTCACCATTCTAAAACCTAGACCACGTTCCTCATCCTCAAGAGTGGTACATTGGCGAATGTTCATTCCCTCAACTCTAAATAATAGTCTGTCTTTTTCACCTGGTACACGACTGTAGGCTCTTCCATACCACCAGTACACAATAGGTTGATCATCTATTAGAGAACAGGTAATTTTTCTGGATGCTTTGAGATAGCCTTTGCCAGGAGTTAGTTCAAATGCATTAATGTTTAGCGTTAGAAAGAACAGGAGTAAAAAAAAGAAAGTCATCATTGTTTTAGTTGTTTGCATATTAGTTTCCTATAAAAAGATATTAATGGGTTAATTCAGATATCGACTGATTGCATCAAACAGTTCCTTCATTTCTTCCCCAGTTTGAGGAAGCTCATTTGCAGGTATGTCCAAGTGATTTATCGGTATCTCTTGTTGGTATTGCAAAAATATGGGCTGCACCATCTCCAGTGCATAATTTGGTATTTTCCTATTTTTTCTGAACGCAGCAATAGGTATCTCAGCTGAAATAATGCCCTCTTCATGGGTGCTTGGATCTTGGATAATAATGTTTCCATCCGGTGATGCGATAAGAGATCTGCCACCTGCATCACTATAGGGCGTGCCAAGGGGAATTGTAATATTTGCCATTGCGGTGTAGAAATTGTTTGACCAGGCCATCGCCAACACATCCGATTCAGAGAAAAGGGTAGCGGTTCTGAACATAATCTCAACTCCTTTCATGGCAAAGGCAGCAAAAACAAATGGATCTCCCTGAACAGTAGTGACAGCAAAATTGCCAAATTCGGTTCTGAGAACAGGAAATTCTTCATCTATTCCATATTTTTCTCGGTACTTATCACGTACTGCTTCAATGGTAGTGGTGGTGATCTCTCTATCTTTGTAGATTCTTTTGATATTTCTGGATTTCCAGAAGGCTTTCATCACCTCACCATTCCTTCCTATTACGGTGTTCAGACTGAGGATATGCTGAGGCCAATCAGAGTCCGTAGCATAACTGCCAAAAATAAGATAGGTATCGCATTCTTTGGCTATTTTTCCTAAGGCTTTAGTTTCAGGTCCAGGCACTTGTATGGTGTATTTCAGTTTTTCTTTTCGACTTCCAGAAGAGTAACCCGTCAGGGGAAACTCATGGAAGAGCAGAAAGTCGGGTTTTGACCCTCTACCACAAGCCTTATTGGCCATGGAAATCATATGGTCAAGATTCTGTTTGAGACCTTCCTTGGGATCTTCGAAGTCTTGTAGAGAGTTAGCACCTGTTTGTATGACTTTGATTACTATGTTCTCCTTCTCCAGTGGAATCATTTCATATGAACCATCCTGGTGCACCAATTTAGATTCAACGGCCAATGAACCTAAAGCAAAGATAATAATCATTAAAGTTAGTAACGTTCTCATAGTTATATTAGTATGTTTCTCAAGATTGTATATTCTACAAAATTAACTTGTCTGTCAAATTGACAGTCTCCTGTCTTTTTATGTAGTATACATGCTAATAGTTAAATACTTAGGGGGATATCTCATGACTATAAGAGAAAGTCTTAGTTTTTTAGTCAACTCAGCGATCATGGTAGTTATAACAATTGCCTTGATGCCAACTGTCACCTTCTCTCAAGAAGGAATTGAAGAGATTGTTGTTACTGCAAGAAAAAAGGAAGAAACTCTACAATCAATTCCTTTGGCAGTTTCCGCTGTAACTGCAGCCCAGATTGAAGCACAACAAATGCATAGCATTTTTGATATCGCTATGTTTACACCGGGTCTATCCAATTCCAAAGCTTTTGGTAGGAATACAGAAAGACCAGTTATTCGAGGACTATCAAACGTATTAGCTGGTGTTCGTTTTGGTGTAGAGGCTGGAGCTGCATATTTTGTAGACGGTGTCTATTATCCCGGTGATATCGGTTCATTTAATGTCAATGATATTGAAAGGGTCGAAGTCATTCGAGGCCCTCAAAGCGCTCTTTATGCAAGAAATACCTACTCAGGTGCCATCAACTTCATCACCAAGAGACCGGGTGAGGTTACCAGTTCAAGTGTATCGTTACGATCAGCGGAACACGGTGAAACGGATATTAATTTCTCAACTTCACAAAGAATCTCAGATAATTTGGCACTTTCTTTATCTGCAAGAAGTTATGACTATGATGGAGAATGGACCAATCTTGTGACTGGCAAGACAGTAGGTGATGAATCCACTGATTCCTACTCCTTAGTATTGGATTATCAAAATGAGAATTTTGGAATGACGTTCAGACATCAAACATCTGATTCTGATGATGGAACCAGAGCACTTTTTTTGCAACCGGGCAATATGAACAATTGTTATCCAACGAGCACGGGAGAAATGAATTATTTCTGTGGTGAAATTAAGACCCGACCCATCGCTCTCAATGATGAAGCCTTTCCAGGAACAGGAGCAGAACTTAATGCCTTAATCACTTCTTGGGGAATGCCAGAGGTACCACTGCAAAGTTATGGTAGCGGGCTTCAATGGTTTTTTTACCCCACTAACAGTACCGAGGATGGTTTATACTTTTCTGGGGTTGCACGAGATATGAGTCTGACTCTTCTCTCCATGGATTATGAAATGGAAAGCGGTGTCAATGTTTCGATGTCCATGGGAGTGAAAGATGAAGATTTAGCAACCGGTTCGGACAGTGATCATTCACCTGTCAATCTGGTTAGAAATACATATGGTGGCTATGCTCAACCAAATGGCCAGTGCTATCCATTTTGTGCCTCCGGGATTGAATACATGGAAGACGACACCTACGAATTAATGATCGATTCCAATCAGGATCAAGCATTCAGGTGGCGAATTGGCTACTTTAACTACGACAGAGAGCAAGAACAGCGTGGTTGGTCTTTTATAGCTGCATACCATAACTTACTCGAGCAAACCTCCACCATTGGAAACTCAGCTATTTATGGAATGATTGAATACGATATTTCAGATGTTTTGACTTGGAGCTTCGAGGCACGGTCTGCTGAAGAGACAAAAACACTGAAAGAATATGATACTAACGGAGTCATTGTTGCAGATGAGGACGGCAAATGGGATTCGGATACGATTCGAACCACGCTGACTTACACAAAAGACCCAAACACTCTGTTTTACTTCACTTTTGCAGAAGGAGCAAAACCCGGTGGCTTTAATGGTTCGGCTGGAACCGATAATGGGGTACCGATCTATGCGATGGAGACCAATGAGAATATTGAAATTGGAATCAAGAAAGTTTGGTCTGATGGAAGACTGGTGACCAATTTGGCAGTGTATCAAATTGATGCAACAAACGTCCAAGTGACCCAACCTGCACCGGGTACTATTGGAACACTTACATCGATCGTTGTAGGGGAAGGTAATTTAGGAGAAGTCAATGGAGTTGAGTTAGAGGTCAATTGGCTGATGAATGACAATTGGAATCTGGCATTTAATTACTCGCTAGCAGATTCCACTTACAAGGAAGGATGTGATAACTATCAATGGGCACTTACATCTGGTGGAGGTAGTTATGACGTAAGCAATCCTGCCGCCTCGACTAATCCGAACGGACAAGGCACTTGTTCCATTAAAGGTAAACAGTTTGCCTTCAGTCCAAAAACTACTTATTCCGTAGTTTTGTCGTATAACAAGCAACTCGCCAATGGTTCAGAGTTGTTTGGAGGCATTGATAGTTCTTATGAATCTAAGAAATACGCCCAAGTTCACAATGGTGCCTATGTTGGTGCCTATAATTTATTTGGTGCTCGATTTGGCATTAGGATGGAAAGTGGTTTAACCCTAACTGCATATGGTAAAAATCTAGGGGATGCTGACGAGCCGGATGTGGTGACAAGGTGGCTCGATAATGATTACTCAAGGGCCTTTTTCTCAAATAAAAGAAGAGGGCGCTCTATCGGTGTCGAGTTAAAATATGATTTTTAAATTCTGAAAGGATTCCCTCAAGAATGGCCCTATAGATACATCATCTATAGGGTCGTTTGTTTATAATGAAAAATAGAAGAACAATATTTATCTTCATTGCTACTCTTGCGATGAATCCCAAACGATTGATGCAATTGGCTTTGATGGTCGGTGGTCTCCTAATTACCTCAGCTGGTCTTGAGTTAAAAGCAGCCATGCCCGGCATGGCTGGGGACATCCAGCGATCATTTTCCAACACACAGTTTGGACGGGTTCACCACTGGAGTATTGGTCAAGGCTCAACGTTGCTGATGCTACATCAGTCCGGACAAACATCAACAGAATTCCTAGCAATAGCACCTCTATTGGCAAATTCTTTCAGAGTAGTTGGCATCGACTTACCAAACCATGGTCAATCCGATACTTCTGATCACGAACTTACAGTAGATGAATATGCCGATGCAGTGGTTGATGTACTAGATAATATGGGCATCACTCAAGCTCACATGCTGGGTCAACATGGAGGTGCTGCAGTGGTGATCAATCTTGGTATACGCTACGCAGATAGAGTAGGAAAAGTAATTCTGTCTGGTGCAGGTCGTGATGAAGATGTGGACGAAGAAAAATTACAAAAGATGTTAAACACACCTATGACGCGTGATTTACCTATAGATGTAAATGGGGATTTTCTTCAAAAAACTTGGTCTGTGTATCGTAAGATGAGTGCCAGCAATACTCCTCCAGAGGTAACGTTTCAACCTTTCCTTAGTAGCTTGACTCTACGACAAAGGCGCTATGATTTACATTACGCAGTGTATCGTTATTCACCAAATCTTGATGAATTTAATAAAGAAACACTACTGCTTAAGGCGGAAGAAGATATATATGCAGGGGATGTGGCTGCATTGCAGCGAAGAATTCCAGGCAGCATTTTGCGTAACATACCGAATTGTGGAAGCTGGCAGTTTTTTGAGCAGCCTGAACTACACGCTGAGATTATTCAAGAGTTTCTAGGTCAATAAATAAAGGACTCTTAATAGTTTGTAAAAAGACCCCATGGAATAAATCTCCAGGGGTTTTTTGCTTATAATATGAACAATGAAAATTAGAATGAATCCAGCATCACCAAAATACAGTTATGTACAAACTGATCACGGTCAAATGCACCTTAGAATTTGGGGAGATCAGAAAGGTATAAATATCGTCTGCCTGCATCCCATGCCTTATTCAGGAAGTTATTACGACACGTTTTGCCAGCAACTGGTATCAAGCACTGAATACTCAGCTCTAGCACTTGATTTCATCGGCTATGGACGTTCCGCCATGATTGATAGTCCTATTTCCATAAAAGAGCATGCACAAGCGAGTGCGGCCTGTTTAGAAGAACTAATATCCTCAGGCATCATCTCTGACGACATATCTCTCATGGGCTTTCATACCGGTTCTGCAGTGGCCAATGAAATAGCCATTGTTTACCCTGAAATTGTTCGTCAAGTTATATTTGTTACCTACCCTTATTTTGAGAAGAGCCAAAGAGCTGAATTATTGCGAACACTCAATAAAAACTCAATTGGGAAAGATCTAGACTCTCTTCAAGAATCTTGGGATTTTACAATCTCAAAGCGACCTCAGGGAATCCCCTTTAATAGAGCATTTTCAAATTTCATAGAACAGTTGCAAAATGCTGATAGAAATTGGTTTGGTTTTGATTCTATGTTTAATTATCCCTCCGAGAAGCGATTGCCATTAATTGAACATCCCGTTCTTGTGATCAACGACAACAGTTCTTTGACGGAAGCAACAATACAAGCAAATGAAATGATCAAAAACAGTGTCTATGAAGAACTAACAGATGCCCAAGGGGGAGTCTTTGAGCTCAATGTCGATCAGATTATTAAGCACGTTTGCACTTTTCTCCAATCTCAATGCAATTAACTTGTTAATTGATGGCAGGATTAAAAGAAACCATTTGCTTTATTGTTCATGGAAGAGTCCAGGGTGTTTTTTTTAGAGATAGCACCAGAAAGGTCGCAAGAGGTCTAGGTATCAAAGGTTCTGCAGTGAACCGATCAGATGGCAGCGTCCAAGTCATTGCAAAAGGCACTCCGGAAGCATTAGAAGAATTAAAGGCGTGGTTAAGGCAAGGACCCGAAATGGCCCTGGTGGAGAATGTGGAGGAGGTTGATATTGAAAATCAACTGGAGTTTAATGACTTTATAATTGGTTAAATGATTAATGGTATGCAATCAGCACTGGTAAAATTTCTCTTCCGACTTCCCAACCCTATTTTAAAGTTACTTACAAGAGGGAAAACAATCACTGTCGGGGGTCGAACTATGACTCCGGGCACACAGATTCTTCTTCATATCTTGGAGAAAAGAAGACCCACCAAAGATTTATCAAATGCTGACCCAAAAAAGCTGAGAGTTCTATATGATAAAATGGCCGGGAGTTTAGATAGAAAAGCAGCCCCCCTCAAGATAAAAGACCACGAACTTGATGTTGATCAGGGCACTATACCCATTAGAGAGTATATCCCTGATCATATTGAAGACCGTGGCAATGCGTTGATCTACTTTCATGGTGGTGGCATGGTGCTCTGTAGTATTAAAACACACGATATACTCTGTCGTCACTTGGCCAATCAACTGGGCTGGAAAGTTTTTTCAATAGGCTATCGTTTGGCTCCCGAGCATCAATATCCCGTTCCACTCAATGACTGTGAAAGCGCCTTTGATTGGATTGCTGATAATGCCGATGATTTTAATATAGACTCAGGTAAACTGGCCGTGGGTGGAGACAGCGCAGGAGGTAATCTAGCAGCAAGTCTTTGTGTTAGAAGAAAAGAAGAAAGTAAATCAATGCCCAACAAGCAATTATTAATTTATCCAGCAACTGACTGGGCAGGTAGTTACCAATCAAGGAAAGATTATGCCGAGGGATTTTTCCTGACACTCGATTTAATGAAATGGTTTACCAATCATTACGTAGTGGATGACAAAGATAGCAAAAACATCTATGTATCGCCTATTCGATACAATAATCCTGCAGGTCTACCAGATGCGGTTGTGGTCACAGCCGGTTTTGATCCTTTGCGTGATGAGGGTATAGCTTACGCTAAACATTTAAGGGACGCAGGGGTTAAGGTTATAGAACGAGAACATGAAGGCACAATCCATGCGTTTGCCAATTTTACGATTGAACCTTTGGCTTATAGAGCGGTCGTGCAAATGGCTCAGGATCTAAAGACTATAACTGAACAATGATGGGAGAGTGTTTTGGTTAGAACTCGTTTCGCACCTAGCCCTACAGGCTATCTTCATATAGGTGGGGTCAGAACTGCTCTGTTTTGTTGGTTGTATGCAAAAAACCAAAAAGGGCAATTTCTTCTAAGAATTGAAGACACTGATGTTGATCGATCTACCCAGGAGTCAATTGATGCGATTCATGAAGGCATGCACTGGCTCCAGCTTGATCACGATGAAGAGCCGGTCTATCAATCACAGCGAATGGATCTTTATCAACAAAAAGCAGAAGAGCTTCTAGAGTCAGGTTGTGCATATCGCTGCTATTGCACCCAAGAAGAATTAGATGCAATGCGAAAAGCACAGTCAGAAAAGGGAGAAACTCCCGGTTATGACGGTCGATGCAGGGAGATCAAGGAGCCAAAAAATGGTGAGTTTGTAATTCGATTCAAGAGTCCAGAAGAGGGTGAAATCATAATTAATGATCATGTTTTTGGAAATGTTTTAGTTAATAATCAGGAACTGGATGATTTCATTTTGGTGCGCTCCAATGGCATGCCTACCTACCATTTTAGTGTGGTTGTCGATGATCATGATACTAATATCAGTCATGTTATAAGAGGTGATGATCATCTTAAGAACACCGCCAAACATATTCATTTATTCAATGCTTTTGGTTATAAATTGCCACAATTTATCCATCTCCCAATGATTCTTGGCCCAGACGGAGCACGTCTATCAAAACGTCATGGTGCAATGAATATTTTAGAATATAAACAACAGGGTTTGCTTCCTGAGGCTATGTTGAATTACTTGGCTCGACTCGGGTGGTCAAGCGGTGACCAAGAAATTTTTTCTATCAAAGAACTTGTTGAAAAATTTGATCTAACCCACATCAATAAATCAAGTGCCAGGTTTGATGCTGAAAAATTACAGTGGGTTAACCAACAACACTTGTCTTCACTAGATAATCAGAAACTTAGTGAGTTACTGGCAGAGCAAGCTAGCCAAGAGGATATAGAATTACCGAGTCTAGAAACAATGCTTTTATTTTCTGAAGCCTATAAAAAAAGAGTTGATAATTTAAATGATCTCCTAAATAACGCACATTCGCTATTCTCAGAGAAGATAGAAATTGAAGAGAAGGCTGCCAAAAAACATTTAAGATTATTAATTCTTGAGCCTTTGAAGGATTTAGTTAATGAATTCGAAGAAATAACTTGGGCTAAAGAGAATATTCACGTTGCGATAGAAAACATTTGCAATAAACACGAGATCGGTTTTGGGAAAATTGGCCAACCACTCAGGGTGGCTGTTACCGGTAATACTATTTCTCCACCCATTGATGTAACTCTTGCATTGTTAGAAAAACAGATTGCCATTATCAGGTTAAGGACAGCTATAAAATATATAGAAAGAAGAATTCAGAGTTCTTCCTGACTAATTAAAGATTCATTGCATAGTATTGATAAAAGCCTTTATCCTTTAACATCAATTAATAAATCTTATGTATAATTGGCACAATATTTGGGGCTATAGCTCAGCTGGGAGAGCGCTTGCATGGCATGCAAGAGGTCGGCGGTTCGATCCCGCCTAGCTCCACCACCTAGTCCAATTTGGAATAATTCATAAATCTGTTACAACAATATCAAAAACTGGCAAGTCTAATTCTCTTAGTTCTTTTTCAGACTTATTAAAAACCTTTTTGTAATTGTAAAAAGGAATAGCTGGAAACAAGTGATGGATTGCATGATAGTTTTGCCATAGCCAAATCCATGTGATGACTCTATCTAGTTTAGGGCTAAACCTTATCACATTAGTATTGCCAAACCTTTCCTGATTATCATGGGGTATATGAACAAAGTAATCAAAAAATAACCCAAGCAGAAAAGTACCCATTAACAATGGAAAAACATAACTGATCAGAAAGAAGTACCAAGGTAGCGTTGTCATATTTGTAATTACGACCAGAATAGCAATTGGTATTAAGTTTTCTAATATGCCCTGAATGACATTTCTTTTGGTATTTATATCAGGATGGTTCCAGTTCCTGATGGCATAAGGTACATTTTTTAAAAGGATCAGCAGACACCTGATTATAACGCTAAATGGATTATCAGCTTTTACAAAATAATCAGGGTCTAATTTTTGATCATTTGTATATTTGTGATGAAGCAAATGATCCCATTTATGCTCGGTATATGAAAACAATAAGAATATAGCGGAAATAACTCCTACAACAGGATTTACCCATTTAAGTGATTGATGTTTTCCAGAAATATTTCCATGTACTGCTTCATGCAAAGGAGTATAGATCATATAGAATAGGTACGCGCTTAAAAGAACATGTAACCATATGCTTATTTGATCAGTGGCAAAAAGGTATTGAAGTAATATGATGCTACTGCAACTGAAAAGTAAAGTCACAATAGTTAAGTAACCAAAACCACCATAATGACTTTTCGCCTGTTTGACACAAAAATTTAAACTAACAGTATTAGTGTTCATATATAGAATTATTTTTTTTAAAGGTCTCTCAGTATAACAATTCTGTATGCTTTCCTTTTTCCTGTTTAATCATTGCAGAAAGCAATGTAGAAATTGGAATAAGCATTAATTATTTCAACATTTCTTGCCCCCATTCTCATCGTGGGCATAAATTAGACGGAATCCTTTCCGCTTATTCTTAGTATGGAAAAGAATTAAGTAACTTTTTTCTTTCTAAGATCAAGACGAACTGGGTCTTACTAGGATAGGTATAAAGATTACTAAAAAGACACCAAAGCCTAAAGTCCAAAAAAACTGGGCGCTCATTAACCACCATTCTAAATATTGTGGTAAGAACAGAGGCATTAGAACTCGGAACATAATACCGGTAGAGAAAATCAACAATGCAATAGTTAACTTAGAGTTTTTGGCTCTAACATTGCGACCTGTATGACCAAGGCTGACTCTAGCCATCATGCTAAATGTAGTTAAACCAATTCCACCATATGCCAGAGCATGAATTCCAAAGTAATGAAAGGAGGGCATAAAATAACTTACTGATAGTAAGGCAAATCCAATTGTAATAAATACTAAACCTAGATAAAGACTCCATAAAAGTGGCACACTCCATAAAGCAGGTTTATACCAGTACCAGAGTCTGACGGAGAGAGTAACAAAAAGCATAAGGGCGAGCACTGCAGTAACACCGCTTTTTGAGCTATATAAAAACATTATCATCCATACCAGATTGAGCATTAAGCTTGCTTTGTCTATCCATGGTGGCGAAGGAAGAGGTTTTTTTAAACCTAGACCTAGTTGGGAGAAAGTAGGGAAGATGCGTCTAGTAATAGTTAGAATCAAAGCTATCTCAATGATAAGACCGAGATAGATTCCATAGTAAGTACCCTGAGATAAGATACCTAAACTCCCCGCGTAAAAGATGCCATTGGCGATAATAATAATTAATAGTTTTATAGCAATTACTAATTGAGGCCATTGTTTCGTTTTAATGATCGGTCTAGCAATAGCTATAAGAATCATAAACAGGAATAATAAATCAAGAAGGCCACAGATAAATTGTAAATGCGGTGCAATAAACCAAATCAGGCGTGCTAATAACCATATACTAAATACCACTAATAATGGTATACCAGTTAGTGTTTCTTCTTTGGTCCAGTTTGTGACTGCTGTTAAGAGGAAACCTGCAATCACTGCACCTGCATAGCCAAAGATTAGTTCATGTGCGTGCCATTGAGAGATGCTTAATTTGTCAAGATCTATACTAAAACCTAAAAACAATATTGATCCCCAAATAAGCATTAAGAAAAACGCATGAGAACTGGCTCCCAAGAAAAACAGACGAAATCCGATACTTAAAATAGGTTTCATATATTATTTATCCGTTGATGTTATGTAGATTTATAAACTAGAAATACCTTTTTTAAATTGATATAAATCATAAATCTAAAAAAAATCATCTATTTCTTAAATTTCATTAAAGTTAGATAATGAAGGAAAATGAACTTAGAAAGGAGTGGGTTCCAATTTTTAACCATACGTTCCACAACAAAACAATTAATGGAATGAAAATCGATAGAGTCACATCATTCTTATCGAGTAAAGGTTGCTCTGAGCTAATTACATAAAGGTAAACAATGAAAATATTAAGAACTCCAGATGCAAGATTTAAAAATTTAAAGGAATATCCTTTTGAACCTCATTACACAACCATCAAAACTCATGATGACTCAGATTTACGTATTCACCATCTTGATGAAGGACCTAAAGATGGACCAATCTTATTGGCTATGCATGGTCAACCAGTTTGGAGTTACCTATATGCAAGGATGATTCCATTTCTAACTAAAGCTGGTATTAGAGTTATTGCTCCTGATTTACCTGGGTATGGAAAATCAGATAAACCAGCATTGAGAGAGGATTACAGCTATCAAAGACAGGTTGATTGGATGAGTCAATGGCTTAAGGAGAATGATTTCTCTGATTTAACTTTTTTTGGTCAAGATTGGGGTGGATTGATTGGTTTAAGGATGATTGCACAGGATCCAGATAGATTTTCTAAGGTTTCAATGGGTAACACTGGACTGCCTTATAATCCCGATACTCCTCAAGAGGTTATTGATGAGGTGAAAGCTTTTAGGCAAAGTGATCTAAAACTTACTCCTATAAGTATGGCCAAAGAAGTTCGTCAAATGGATGGAAGAAGTTTAAGCAAAGAGAGTGATGTTAAGTTTCATCCAGCCTTAAAGTTCATGTATTGGCAGAAATTCTGTTGGGAAACTGAAAATTTACCTATTGGATTTATGAATTCTAATATGATGGAAAAAAGATCTAAGTACTCTTTAATGACGCAGTACTTTTTCCATAGAGTGGGTTTTGAAAAACTATCTCCCTGTACTTCTGATCTTGTGAAGGCTTATGAAGCACCATTTCCAGATCCATCTTATAAAATGGGTCCAAGATCTATGCCTAGCCAGGTTCCAATCATTCCAGATGCATCTCTAGAGGCCCAAAGAGAGGCAAGAGAATTTTTTAAAACCACAACCAAACCATTTTTATCCGTGTTTGCTGGTGATGATCCAATCACTAATGGAATTGAAAAAGATGTAATTGAGATGGCTCCTAATGCAAAGAGTGCACCTCATATTGGTGGTGGGCATTTCTACCAATGGACCAAAGCCAAAAAGCTTTCTGATATTCTTATATCTTTTATTAAGGAGTAATAAGGTGAAAAAGAGTTCTTTAGTCAGACTTTAATTGTCCACACCATCCAGACTTCCAAATACAACTTCCCCACCAAACAGGGTCAGCATTACTTGAGCCTCTGAGATCTCACTAACTGGGATGTCAAATAAGTTGGTATCAATCACGATCAGGTCAGCTAGCTTTCCAACTTCGATCGAGCCTGTTTCTTCATTTAGAAAATTACCATAAGCACTACCAAGTGTCGCTGCTCTAATAGCCGTTTGTAAGTCTATTGCCTCAACAGGTAAGAGAGGTTCAGTTGTATAACCATCTGGATCAAGCCTAGTAACAGCAACCTCGATAGCTAATAATGGATTGGCGGATGTTACATACCAGTCACTGCCGAAGGCCAGTTTTACTCCTCGTTTGTGCAGTGAGTTAATGGGATAGATGTACTTAGATCGCTCCTTTCCCATACGGATATAAGTAATCTCGTCATAATGCTGATCTTTGGACGCCCAGAGTGCCTGAAAATTAGCAATAGCATCCAAGTCTGACATCCGATCGTAATCTGCTGGGTCCCATACCATGATGTGTGAAAGATGATGGCGACTATCCCGCGGACCATTTTGGATGCGTGCAGTTTCAAGAGCATCTAACGAATAGTGTGTAGCGGCATCCCCTATGGAATGAAAATGTATTTGAAAACCCAAGGCATCGAGACGGCTTACAAGATCTATCAAATCAGCTCGAGGAATTAAGGGTGTTCCGGTAATACCTTCATCCTTCCGATCAGCATAAGGTTTCAGCATTGCTGCAGAATAAGAAGTAGCAACACCGTCCACTAGGATTTTTACAGCCGTTGCCTTGACATGATTCCGATCAGCCATTTTTCTTAGGGTTTTGAATAATTCAATCTGTGGTTTAAGTGGTAGTGTCGGATCATAGAGCATGGCTGCAACCACATGCATCTTGAGTTTACCTTTATCTGCAAAAGCCGTATAGGCCTCCATATTGGTATAAGCCGTTTCACGACTGACCTCTACATAAGAATCATGAACGCCTGTAATTCCAAAGCTATGGAATAGTCGCTGTGCATAAGCAAGTCCGTCAATTCGTTCCTTGAGGGTAATGGCTGGTTCAAAACTCTGTATAAGCGGCATGGCAGATTCTTGAAAACTACCAGATGGTTCTCCGGTTAAGGGATTACGGTCAATGCGACCTCCCTCAGGATCCTCTGTTTCTGCCGTAATACCAGCGCGTTTTATCGCTGCGGAATTCGCCCAAACCGTATGAGCTGCGTTGGACAGTAATGTGATAGGCGTATCAGGTGCTATGGCATCCAAGAGTTCCTTAGGTGGACGACCTGTGGGTGCGAAAGTACTAACATACCAACCAGCCCCAACAATCCACTCAGCATTCGGTCTCTCATCAACGCATGCCCTAATGGCATCCAATAGGTCTTGAAGCTGAGGCAAATCAAACACAGCACATTGATTGAAGGTCATTCCTGAATCGACAGGATGCACATGGGCATCCTGAAACCCTGGCATAAGCATCTTGCCGTCTAACTCGACAACGCGTGTGTTAGGGCCGATCGATGACGCTGCACCCACATCATCACCAACATAGGTTATCCTTTTTTCGGTAATAGCCACCGCGGTCGCCCAAGGATCCGTGTCAGTCACCCGGTAAACCGCACCGCCAGTAAAAACAACGTCTGCTCCAGGAGCCTTGTCCGATAGTTCGCAGGCATTAAGAGTCATAAGACTCAGAGCAATAAAAATTATTTTATACATGCTGAAAATGGTTAGAATCCTGCACAGTAGTAGGCAGATTGGTCAGCTACGTAGACCTGCGGCGATCCTCTTTAGGATAGCGTGTAGTTTTTCAAGTCGATGCCGCGTCAAGGCATCAACATTTGATCCTTTAGCCGATAACCTATAGCTATTGATCTGTCGGGCAAGTCTGTTGTTACCACCGTTATCCATTGCCTGCGTGACTTGGTCGAGCATATCCTTGATCCGTTCTGCGGCATCTTCAGCAATGGCGTTATCTCTCAGTAGCTGATCGATATAAGCACGCGCCACCACTGGCGTCGCAGGCCACATCATGGGCACTTGTTGTTGAGGGTTGAACACACGACGAGGTCCAATAATTGGGTAAGCCATAGCAGCTGCAGCGATCTCATTCTCACTCAAATACTCGCTGGGTATCAGTTTCAGCGCGTCTAGGCCTCGGGTGATCTCTGTTCCATAAATAGTGCCCTCGTAATAATATACGGACCAATAACCTCCCGTGATCAATTCATCTTCTAGTATGGGGCCGCGGTCAAAGTAGGCAATCTCCAAGGGTTTAGAAGAATCGGTGAAATCGATTACTGAGATTCCACCTTGGTACCATGCCTGCACGAAAATGTCACGGCCAGGGACAGGGACGATAGAACCATTGTGAGCTACGCAGTTTTCCGTTTCCAATTGCGGAGCCGGCATTTTGTAGTGGCTTCGGAATTCAAGTTTCTCATCTACGATGTCATAAATGGCATCGGCACCCCAGTTCAAAGGGTCCCAAGCCCGACAGCGTGCACGTCCACCCCCACCCCATTCGTCTGTGAACAATACCTTGGTACCTTCATTATTGAAGGTGGCCGAGTGCCAGTAGGCAAATCCGGTATCAGTTACCACATCGATACGTTCGGGTTTTCTTGGGTCACTAATATTAAAAAGGATACCATTTCCTGAACACGCACCAGCAGCTATGTTGGCTGATGGGAATACCGTTATATCATGACACTGGTCCGTAATCTCAGTCTCCTGCGAATCATCACCGTGGTCACCACCACGCCAAAGACCAGCCAGTACGCCGGTTTCCGGGTCAGCAAATACGGCGGGACTGTCAATGATGCTCGACTGAGAGGGATCATCCACTGGAATTTCGATTACATCAATGCGGAATAGAGCAGTGCGATCATCACCGGGAATGTCTTTGACACATTGATCCAGTTCTTCTTCTTCTCGAACACTTCCAGTGCCCGAGTTATAGACCAGGATCTTGCCATCTGGAGTAGGACCTGCCACTACCGAGTGGGTATGAGAACCGCGGCAAGTTTGTACTCCGCCCACTTGCATCGGGCGGCTCAAATCTGAGATGTCGAAGATACGCAATCCCCGGAAACGGTCCAGGCTAGCATCTACGGTTACACCTTCCAGGCCGCAGTCAATGCGGCCACGGGTCTGCTCGACTGACATAATCAGTAGGTCTCCAACGATTGAAACATCACCTTGACCTCCTGGGCAAACAACAGAGGTTATGAGTTTCGGTAGACCCTCCTCGTCGATGCGATAAATGTTGAAACCGTGGTAGCTACCTGCCACCAGTAGGTTGTCGCGGAAGGCCATGTCCGTATTGGAAAAACTGAGCATTGGATAACGCCGATCTTCGGCAGCCTTTTCGATGGTTTGTTCCTTATCTTCATCACCTGCCTGTTTGTCCTTGGGCTCATCGACACCACGTTCTTCGGGATTTGCAGGGTCATAGAATCCCAAGGGCTTGCTTTGGGATATCAGTAGTTGCATATTCATGATGGCTTCGCCAGCATCGTATAGCCCTGCTTTCAGCCCGGCCCGGGGATCACTTGAAAGACCTATCAGTAGGGCATTCATTCGTTCAATCTCCACTGCCTGATCGTTGGTTACATTCGAGGCGAATTCATTGAGAAGGGGATCGTAGGTGGAACCGGGTTGTTCTCTGAGTTCTTCAACCATTTTTATCGCACCATCGTGATGAGTAATCATCAGTTGCAGGTAAAGTCGGTCAAAATCTGTGCTTTTTGACTCAGAGAGCTGAGTCATTTGTTCTGGAGTCGCCATACCCATCATGTTGTGGTGAGTATGTTCTGAGTGGTCTTCTACGAGATCAGGCACTTGCTCTTCGCGTTCTTGTAACCAGCTTTGCATAAAACTGATTTCATCTGCCTGTGAAACATCGATGCGCCCAGCTAGATCTAGAATTGCTTGGTTATTGGTGCTTGGCGCTGCAAACTTTGACATCACCATAGCTTGGTGATGATGAATAATCATGTCCTGCATGAAATGGGCATCGGCGACCGTGTATGAAGAATTGGCGATGGCCACTGCGGTTTCAGCATCAATTTCACGAGTAGCATTGCCTGGAGCGCCGGGCTGGACAATCGGAACTGTCGACATGCTAACACTCGGCATTAACAGGCCACCTAACAGGGTGATGAGAGTGACTACGGAAAAAGCTCTAGAAAGAAAGATGTAGATTGTCATTGTTAGAGGTTACTCCAGCTTAAAAAGTATACGAATTAATATTACTATAACTGGCTATGCACCAAAGAGGCATAAAAAACTGATAGATGTATTTATAAGGTTTTATAATAACTATAGAGATGAAAAAAATTAATCCTGTCTTAATAAAGATATATGTTTGAATTCAAAGCAAAAAAAGTATTGGTTACTGGAGCATCACGTGGGATTGGTAAAGCCATAGCACAAGGTTTTGCAATGAAAGGAGCTCAAGTATCTTTGGTTTATCGAAAAGAAAAAGAGCTTGCTGATGATCTAAGAAATTCATTACCAGGTGAGAATCATATTTGTGTTCAGTCTGATGTGTCTGTTAGTGAAGAGGCACAATATGCTGTATCAACAACACTTGATGTATTTGGATCTCTCGACATCGTTATAAACAATGCCGGAATGTATATAGACCATCCTATAGCAGATGTTAATTTTGATGATTGGCAAGACGCATGGCAGTCAACCATTAATACTAATCTCATTGGGCCCGCTAATATTTGCTTTCATGCCGCAAAACACATGATTAAGAAGGGCAGTGGAAAAATAATTAATGTTTCATCACGTGGAGCAAATAGAGGAGAGCCAGTAGCTCCAGCTTACGGTGCAAGTAAGTCTGGTTTGAATTCTATGAGTCAATCATTGGCTGTTGCACTAGCCCCATATAACATATTTGTAGGAGTTGTTGCACCTGGCTGGGTGGATACTGATATGACATCTGAATTTTTATCTGGGGAAGAAGGGGATGCCATTCGAAAACAAAGCCCCCTTGGAAGAGTGGGCACTTCTGAAGAAATAGCTCAAGCAGTTTTGATGCTTTCTATGGATGGTATGGAATATGCTACCGGGACAATTATAGATATAAACGGCGCTTCTTATTTAAGATCTTAAGCTTATAGCAATATGAAAGAACTAATCTTGATCACTGGTCTACTGCTCATTGGTGGGTATTTTTCTTTTACTCCCAATGCTTCTTTTGCAAACCACCATAACAAAATCGAAATCACTGAAACCTGGATCTCGATGTCAGATGGTATCCGGTTAGCAGCAGATATTTACTGGCCCGCTGGGGCTGATAGAAACGATCGTTTCCCAATTTTGTTAGAATATCTTCCCTATCGAAAGGATGAGAGCCGAGCTCGTAGTTATTCCCTGTATTCTTATTTCTTAGAACACGGTTATCTTGTTGTCCGTGTTGATATGCGAGGTACGGGTAATAGTGAAGGAATGGTCATTCCTTATGAGTACTCGGATATAGAATTGGACGATGGTGAAGAGGTAATCGACTGGTTGTCACAACAGGAATGGTCAACCGGTAGCGTAGGCATGTTTGGCATCTCCTGGGGAGGGTTCAACTCCATACAGATGGCTATGCGTAACCCGCCAGCCTTAAAAGCATTCGTCGCCTTGATGGCGACTGAATTTCTATATCAAGAAGATGTCCACTATATGGATGGTATTATGCATACGGATTCCTGGATGATGGGCAATGACCTCTATAATGCGTTGCCAGGCGCACCTGATTTCAAGATGGATGAAGAATGGTTAAGAAATCGTTTCAATGTAAAACCAAGTGTATATAAATATATGCGTCAACAGCGTGATGGTGAATTTTGGGATCGGGCCTCTGCTCGTGGAAAATATGATTTAATTAAGGTACCCGGCTATCATATTGGCGGCTGGTATGATGGATATCGCAACAGCTTACCGCGGATGTTGGAAAATGTTCAGGCTCCTGTGAAAGCAATGATTGGGCCGTGGGACCATGATTTTCCACATAATGCGGCACTGCAACCCCAAGTTGAGTGGCGAGCCGAGGCAGTTCGTTGGTTTGATCAATGGATGAAGGGTATAGATACAGGGATTCTAGAAGAACCAGATTTTGTAGTTTATATTCGAGATTATCATCCTCCTGATGATTCTCTAGAGAGCATTCCAGGGTTTTGGCGATGGGAAGAGGGTTGGCCAATCAACAGAATTGAAACTCAGACTTGGTATGCTCAAGCAAATCATAAATTATCAAATATCTCAGGAGTAAATGACAAGCATACATTAGAGAACATACCTTCCATTGGCTTGGAAGGCGGTGGTCCAACTATGTGGTGGGGCAGTATTCCATCGGATCAGCGCCCTATGGATAAAAATAGTTTGGTATACGACTCTGAGGTACTTGTTGAGCCGATAGAAATTCTAGGGAGACCTCTAGCAAAACTTCATGTATCCGCTAATGCAAAACGTGCTAACTGGGTAGTTCGAATTTCTGATATCGCACCAGATGGCCAAATTACTCAGGTGGCAGGGGCAGCTTTTAATGGAACACATAGAAATTCTTCGCGTGACCCTGAAGATATAATTCAGGGTGAAAAATTCCCACTCAATATTCAGTTACATTTTACATCATGGATCTTTAATGAAGGTCATAAAATTAGAGTGGCGATCAGTAATGCAATGTGGCCGATGTTATGGCCATCTCCTTTACCAGTAAAAACTTTATTAGAGATTGGTGGAGAAAAAGGGGCGTATATAGAGTTACCCATAATGCCTTCTGGTAAGATAAAAACACCTGAGTTTGAACAACTTTCAATAGGACCAAAATTAAAAGGTTATGAAGTATTAGATGCTGGCAATGTAACTGGTTATGCTGCGATCAAATCAATTCAACACGATCCAGATACCGGTGAAAAATTTGGTCTTGCAACCAATACAGGAGCTACTCAGTACCCATGGGGCATTGAGCGCTTTGAAGAAGAGATAGAACATCGAACATCCGATGAAAATCCTGCAAATACCTCTGTTGTGGGGCGTTACAAGATCACTGAGGAATTACAAGATCGGACTCTTGATTTCGAACAGAATGTAGAATTTAAAAGTGATGAAGAAAATTTCTATTTGATATTCCATCGTTGGGTGTCCGTCAATGGTGAACTCTATAAGGAGAAAGTTTGGCAGGAAGTTATACCCAGGGATTTTCAGTAGAAGTAGCTAAGTAACATTAATTTGGTAAATAAGAATGGTTTTAAATAATAATTCTTTAATCTGTTATAACTAGAAAGATGAAAAAACTTATCTTAATTACAATCTGTTTCACATCATGAAATACCTTTTAGACAGCGGCATGGGTGATGAACTGAAACAGAGAGGATTTGAAGTCCCTGATTGGAAAACTTCCATTTGGTCAGTTTCAGCGCTCATCAAATCTCCCAATGGAGTAGTTGAGATTCATAAGGACAATATCAAAGCTGGATGTAATGTGATCACCACTAACAATTATTATGTCACACCAAACATACTGAAAAGAGAAGGTATTGAAAGTGAATTTGAGAGTCTAACCAGATTGGCAGTTGACCTAGCTGAACAGTCAAGACAAGGGTTTCCTGAAGTTCTAATAGCTGGAGCCTTTCCACCCATAGAGACCAGTTTTCGGCCAGACCTTACACCCAGCAACGAAGTACTTGATGACTATTATTCAAATCTTGGATCAATCATCCAGAAAAAAGTGGACTTGATTCTATGTGAAACAATGGGCTCCATTAGGGAAGGCATCAGTGCAGCAAGGAATGCCTTAGAATTTAGCGACCGCGTTTGGTTGAGTTGGACTAATAGAGGAATTTCAGGTGACATATTACCTAGTGGAGAACAATTAAAAGACGCTGTATTAGCAGCCAATCAATTGGATATTGAATGCCAGTTAGTCAACTGTTGTGCTACTGATCTGGCTACAAAAAATATAGAAATACTTAAAAAAGCAACTAATTTTGGGATCTATGCAAACTCTAGAAAACTGAAAGAGCAGAAATCAATCCAAGATCTTGGGGAAACTCAAGATATCGATGTAAATCACTATGCAAATACCGTACTTATTTCCTCTGAGGAGTATGCAAGAGAAGCTAAAATTTGGATTGATCAAGGTGCTTATGTGGTTGGTGGTTGCTGTACCACAAGACCAGAACATATTAAAAAAATTGCAGATCAATTGAAATAATAGATCGAGGCATGTGCAATTTATTGACCCAATTTGGAATCATATTGATATCTGTTATCATTTAGATTCTTAATAATTTAATAGGGGAAATTATCATGTCAAGAAAATCTCTTTTCTGTGCATTAGTTGTTATTGTCTTCTTTTCCTTTGAAGCACAATCTGCAGTTACTGAAGTAAATGGTTGTAATCTGAAAAAGGGAGCATCAATCGAAGATATCACTGCCATGTCTGTCAAAATGAATGAGCTAATGGATAGCGATGATTATAAGGAACACAGATTTGGGCAATTAGTAATGGAGCCCTATGTTGAACAAACAGAAAAATCAGAATTTGACTTTTATTACCTAAATTATTGGGGTAATTACGAAATATTTGGGAATGATATGCATGAATGGTTTGATCATGAAAAAGGTAAAGAATGGTCATCTGAATTATCAAAAATGGTCGATTGTAGAACACTAAATATTTTTGACACAATAGTAACTCGTCAATATCCAGGAGATTAATACACTATGAAAAAAATAATACTACTTTTTGGACTATTAACCATAAGTCCTCTGTGGGCTGACGGACATGAAAAAGAGGTTTTAGACCTTGTCTATAAGCACTGGGAAGCAAGAGATAATAGTGATTTTGCAACTCAGGCTGACCTCATGAGTCAATCTGGAACTTATAACGCTAATTCTGATGGAAGTTTTTTTAGGTTTTCAAAACAGAATAGTGCGGCAGACATGGAAAAAAACATGGGAGATCAGTCTTCTAGTTTGAATGTCATGTATCCAGAAACCATTGCCTTGGCTGATAATGTTGTTTTAGCTAGATATTATCTTGAAGGAGTAATAAGTGACCCCGGTGGAACTGTTTCAAACTATAGAACACGAGTAACTCATATCTGGGTTAAGGAAAAAGGAGGGTGGAAGACTAAATCTTGGCATTTTTCACCACTTCATGATGGAGGCAGACATCTCACTTCTGCGAGTGATTTTGAAGAGGAATAGTTTCTATATAAAAAACTAGGAGTAATCAAGGATGAAAAAAATATTATTTATCACATCATTAGCATGTATCTTTTTTGCTAATAATATCTTTGCTGTAGAAATGGACGTTTATGTCTATAAAGTAAAGCCAGGTTCTTTAGAGGAAGCTCTAGAGATATTTCAAGAAGGTTCATCTATCGCTTCACAAACAGGAATGAATGTAGCTATAGCTCAACAATCGTCAGGAAAAGGTGGGGAATTAACATACCATTGGTTGGAATTCTATGATTCATTAGAGCAACGAGCCGAGATTCGTTATGCTGACCCAAAATGGGATGCATATACTGAAAAATTCTACAGTTCAAATGCAATAGACACAGTCAGGACATATAGTATGACTTCCCTAGATGAGGATATTGGTGATGAAAATGTTGCCTTAGCAAGAGTTTATGTATGGGATGCAAAACCGAATATGTATGATGAAACAATCACAGCATTATTCCAGGCAAAAGAAATTTTTGAAAAACATGGCTTTGTTGTTGATCTTTGGCAGCAGGGAGTTGGAAGTAAGCATTATCTTGAGTTTGTGATGCTTTCTAGCTCTGAAGAAGAGCAAGCAAAGTCTCTGCGATCAGTAAATGCTGATCAGGATTGGATTGAGATTGAGCCAGTGTGGATGAAGAATGAAGAAGTTGCTCGTTTTATTACTAGTTTTGAGCTTAGTAAGATCAATTAAAATATTTTCTGTGTAGTAAAACTTTTGCTACATCTATCTTGGGAGAGCAATTTTCAATTAGACAGATGACAGAACTGATTTCTTATAAAAAGCATCATTGAGTGGTGCAATTAATTAATACATAGAGGAGAGGAAATGAAATATTTTAATCTAGTGCTTTTTACAGTCATTCTTAGTTTTAATCTATCAGCAGCACACCACGATGAAGACGAACAAAAAGGTATTAGTGGATTAATCTCATCAGAGGTCTTTGATTTGGCTGGTGAGATGGATTTGTATGTTGAGAGGTACCAGAGCTGTGGAGATACTAACAACGAAAAGCATTATCACCCTGTGGGAACCTTGGTTTATATGCTTGATGGCAAGGCTGCCTCAATATCATCTGGTGAATGGAAAGAATATTCAGAAGGATCGTATTGGTTTGAACCCTCTATGTGGGTGCATGGTGGCTCTATGACTGATGAACCAAAATTTGGTGATGATCAGTGTAGACAGACATTAGTTATTAGAGCTTCAAGAAAAGGTGAAGAACCAACGGTATTTGTTAAATAATTAAAGAGGAGACACATGAAAGTTTTTAAAAAATATTTTACTACTATCGGGCTTTTAATATTTTCGGCCCAATTAATAGCTGGTCCAGGATTAGCTGTGACCACGATCAATACAAAAGATGCTGTTACTTATACTAAATGGCTTACAGAAAGCACTCCAAAATTTATGGAAGTCTATGGAGAAACAGTAGCATCTACAGGAATTTGTAGTCCTATTTCAGGTGCAGAACAAGAAGGCGATCATTACGCTTGGGCAATTGCACCCTCAATGAGTGCTCTACTGCAGTCTGAAGTAAGATTCTGGAATGACAAATCAATTGCTAAAACAATCAATAAAATTTCTTCTAAAAGAAATATTGTAAGAAAAGATATTTATGAAATCATAAAACCTGCAAAAAGAGCTTATAAAGTTGGTGAAACCACAGCTCAATATAATCTATTATCAAGACCTAATAATGTGGCAGAGTATGTAAAAACGATTGAGGCAATGGAAGCGGCTGCTGCCGAAAATGGCTTTGAAGATATTCAAATGGTTGTTTTTGAAGGCTTCGGTGCTGGAGATTGGGCTCGTATGGTGATGGCAAGTATTCAGGCGCCTAATGTAGAGAGGTTGGGAGCTTTTTTTGATCAAAATAGATCAGATTGGATGGCAGAGTCAATGAATGCGTTTCCATCTATGAGAACCCCTGTGCGTGATTGGTACCTGTTATGTACTACCCTCTCAGCAGTTAACTAATCGAAAAATAATTTTACCTAAGAAAGACCACCTATGTAGTCTTTCATGTAGTATTGATCACATGCAGAAATGATTAAATCGGACAGATGAAAAAACTAATCTTAATTACAGGACTATTGATGTTTTCTTGTACAGGAATGGAAACTACTAATAAAGCTGTGAACCAGAAAGAGGTAAGTTACACGGGCTCTCGACTGTATCAAGTTGAAGAAATACAATCACCAAAGACATGTAGAGATTTTGTTGTTCACGAATCTGGACAACTCGTTCCTTCTTGTAAAAAAACCGTGAACTTGAAAGGGATAAAAATGCCACCAATCTGTATGAACTTTGTTGTTGACGAAACACTTGCTCTTTCAGATAACCAATTTCAATCTAGTGAATATAAAGAATGTAGGTCAATCTTATTACGAGAGTTAGTGAAAGAAGAGACGACCAAAGATAATCAGTTCCAGATTGTAATCAAACCATAAGTCGTATATGGAAGAGCAGGGAAGAGTATTAACTTTCACTAAATATATAGTTGTCCTTGTTTCAACCGGGTTGCTAATTACACTTTTTGTAAAAATAAGCAACAACCTGTTGTCAAAAGAACTGTTTGTTATTGGGGTGGTCGCTTTTTTTGTTGGTTATCTTTTAGCAGATCTTCTTACGGGAACCGTCCATTGGTTTTGTGATACTTTTTTTAGTGAGAATGCTCCCTTTATAGGACCAATAATCATTGCATCTTTTAGAGAGCATCATACTCACCCACAGTTGTTCACCAAAGACAAATTCATAGAGCAAGACACGACAAGTTTTTTTGTTCTTTTAACCCCTTTGTTTTTAGCTGTTTTTTCTGAATCTTCATATTCACATGATTTAAATTCCTTTTTTTGGCACTCCACTTTAATCGGTTTATCCATCGGAGCTTTTGGAACAAACCTTTTTCACAAATGGGCCCATCAAACAAACCCTCCTTTGTTGGCACAGAAGTTACAAAAAATGGGTCTAATTCTTACTCCTGATAGACATAACAAACATCACAGAGACTATCGTAAAAGTTTTTGTGTGACTTCGGGATGGTTGAATTTTATACTTGATTACACAAGATTCTTCTTAATATTAGAACGTTTTTTCCGCCTCTTTTCTTATGAACCAAGAACCTAAAAAAATACAACTGGGAGAAGGTACGATAAGTGGTTATTTATCGATATTTTTCTCACTGGTTTCATTTGGAGCAGTCATTTGTTTTCTCTTTCCAGAATACTTCACTACTGAAGAATTTAGGTCTTATTACCCGATAGCAATATTGAGATGGGTATTATTTGCCTGCTTATTTTTCTCTTTTATGTTTGCACTTTTGAGTATCTTGCTTAGCAAAAGAACCAAAAATGCTGTTATTGGAATGTCGATTTCTGTTTTGGCTATCTTGCTTGGAGGAACTGGCATTGAGGTGAAAGAATTTGAGCAAAGTATATTTTCCATCAGCCTGGATTGGATGCTCTTGGAAATTTTAGTGCTTTCACTAATTTTTATTCCAATCGAGATGTTTCTACCAAAGCGTTCTGAACAGACTAAATTTCATCCTGAGTGGAAGACCGATCTGATTTATTTATTTAAGGCACAGCTTCTAGTGCAGTATGTTGCGGTTGCAGTTAAGTTACCTGCAGAACTATTTTTTAGTGATATAGGAATGGAACAAGTCCAAAATCTTGTGTCTTACTTACCCTTCTTATTGCAATTATTTCTTGCAATGTTTGTGGCTGATTTATTTCAATACATTGCTCACCGTTCGTTTCATGTTAATAGTCTTCTATGGAGATTTCATTCAGTTCATCACTCGATAAAATACGTAGACTGGATTTCAGGATCAAGACTCCATATGGTTGATATTTTTGTTACCAGGTCTTTCTCCTATATACCTTTATACGTGCTTGGTTTCTCTAACGATGTTTTTTATGTATATGTCGTAATTGTTGCAATTCAGGCGGTGATCGCTCATGCAAATACCCGCATTCCATTTGGACCCTTAAAGTACTTATTGGTAACTCCTCAGTATCATCATTGGCACCATGGTAAGGACCAAAAATTTTATAACACAAATTATGCTATTCATTTTCCATTTATTGATAAGATGTTTGGTACTTATTATCTTCCTGGCAATGACTGGCCGCAAGAAATGGGTCTTAAAAATGAGAAGTTTCCTAAAGGCTATTTCAGACAATTTATATATCCATTCATCAGAGACCCAAAATTTTTTGAACCCAGTGATCCAAGCACAAGGTAGTTTTAAAAACAATGAATGAATCCGTTACCACAATTCCGATTGCAAGCCTGTTGCTGGGTTTTCTGCCGGTGATTTTGCTGATCGCCATCATGTGGGTCTGGCGCCTGAATGCGTTGCAGGCAATTTACGCCAACATTCGCATGCTTGTGCAGCTTTTGCTGATTGGCTATGTGCTCACCTATATTTTTGAGACTGATGAGCCAGTGCTTGTTGTGTTAGTGGTGATCTTTATGATCGCTATGTCATCATGGATTGCACTACGCCCGTTGGCAGATCGCGGTATCAAGCCTTATTCCGTAGTCACTATTGCACTCGGTGTGAGTGGATTAGGCGTATTGTTACTCGTCACACAAATTATCCTCGAACTTCCACGTTGGTTTGAGCCACGTTTTGTAATCCCACTCGCCGGGATGGTGTTTGCTAACAGCATGAATACGATTAGCTTGGCAGGAGAGCGTTTTCACGCTGAACTTGAACGAGGCGACAATTATTTGAGTGCTCGGAGAGCCGCGATGGAGGTAGCAATGATCCCACAAGTTAATGCACTTCTGGCAGTTGGTCTGGTATCGCTACCGGGTATGATGACCGGCCAGATCTTGTCCGGGGTTGACCCTCTTACTGCTGCACGCTATCAGATCATGGTCATGTGTATGATTTTTAGTACCGCAGGCTTGTCCGCGGTGTTGTATATGATTCTCAAAAAGGGTGATATAACGACGCAACTTGACAATAAAACCGACTGATGTGGTCATCAGTAGCTTGTTACGCTCTTCTAGTTTTTAATCAAGTTTCTTCAGAATTCAAACCATCATCAAGAATTTGAGGTTTGGCCAATTTGCTATATAGTTTTCGGGTATGAAAAAACAAATCTTTCTAACCTTATCAATCTTGCTCCTTGCTGGTTCAGTTAATGGTGTAGAGCAAAAGAAAGATTTAGATGCAAGGATCAAGTCAATCAATTCTAAATTTATCTTTGCGGACATGCATGCCCATCCCAGTAGATTCCATAGGTCGAATATAGATAGCATTTCCGAAGAAGAAATTCATCGTTATAAAGTACATAATATCAATGTAGTGGTTGCTTCAATCAGTACTGATATGGCTTATACAGGTAACTACGATACCGAAAATGGAACAGTGCCTGAAGGACAGTACAAGCCTGCTTCTGGGCAATCTTTTGCTCTAACTTTAGAGCGTTTGCAACGCATTCAGAATACCTTTACAAAGGGAAGGGCGGTGCATGCAGATTCGCCATCCCTCCTATTGAAAGC
>Ga0208894_1000510_pt1 | contig 29048 bp, 28 predicted proteins | sample ETNtaG_12_FD_185752 | JGI IMG/M metagenome (GOLD analysis project Ga0208894, IMG submission 185752) | Marine microbial and viral communities from oxygen minimum zone, Eastern Pacific Ocean - ETNP201306SV49 (SPAdes) (version 2) | ecosystem: Environmental > Aquatic > Marine > Oceanic ...
TTTAAATTTTGCTCAAATGTCGATTAAGTTTTGTGAAATTCAAAAATTTGTAACTTCAACGATAATTGGTGCAACCACTATGGAACAGTTGAAAACAGATATAGAAAGTGTAAATGTAGATTTATCAAAAGAAATAATTAAAGAAATAAATGAAGTTCAAAAAATTTATCCAAACCCATGTCCATAATTAATAAAATTTTATTTAAATCACTAATATTAATAATTTTTTCATTCAAATTTGTTCAAGCTGAAGATTTAAAAAAACTAGAAAAATTTAAAGACTGGGAAGTTTTCATGGTCACAGATGAAAGTAATAAAGTTTGTTTTGCTCAATCAAAGCCTGTTCTACAATCTCCAAAAAAAAGTGATAGGGAAGCAAGATTATTTGTAACTTTTAGACCGGCTGAAAAAATTACAGATGAAGTTAGTACTACATCTGGTTATGAATATAATAGTCAAAACTCTATAATAGCGTCTTCTGGAAAATCAAAATACAAATTTGATATTGCACAAGATGATTTTGCGTGGATCTCAAGTAATAAAATTGAAAAAAGAATTATTAAAAGAATGAAAAAAGCATCAAGAATTATGGTTACTGCTTATAATAAATCAGGCTCTCAAACTATTGATCATTATTCTTTGATGGGTTTTACTAAAGCTTACAACGCTGCAAAAAAAAGCTGCACTTAAAATAATGAAATCGAAAAAAAAGATAATTCTTGCCTACTCGGGCGGACTAGATACATCTGTAATTCTTAAATGGCTTCAAGAAAATTATAACGCTGAGGTTATCTGCTATACCGCTGATATTGGGCAGGAAATAGATAGAAAAAAAATATTTAAAAATGCAAAAAAATTTGGTGTTAAAAATATTATCATTAAAGATTTAAAAGATACTTTCGTAAAAGAATATGTGTACCCAATGATTAGAGGTCATGCTATCTACGAAGGTGTCTATTTATTGGGTACATCAATTGCAAGACCGTTAATTGCAAAAGACCAAATTAGAGTTGCAAAAAAATTTAAGGCTTACGCAGTATCGCATGGAGCTACAGGAAAAGGAAATGATCAAGTAAGATTTGAACTTGGTTACCATTATTTTGGTCCAAAAATAAAAATAATAGCTCCATGGAGAATTTGGAAACTTAAATCAAGAACTGATCTAATTAATTATGCAAAAAAACATGGAATTCCTATTCCAAAAGATAAAAAAGGAGCTCCTCCTTTTTCTGTAGATGATAATATATTTCACACATCTACCGAAGGTAAAGTTTTGGAAAATCCAAAAAATTCTGTACCAGAATTTATATTTCAAAGAACTGTTTCTCCTGAGAAAGCACCAAACAAACCAGCATTTGTTACTATTAATTTTAAAAACAGTGACCCAGTTGGAATTAATGGCAAAAAATTACCACCATCTAAACTTTTAGAAAAACTTAATCAATTAGCTGGCAAGAACGGAATTGGTAGAGTTGATTTAGTAGAAAACAGATTTATCGGAATAAAATCTAGAGGTGTTTACGAAACACCAGGCGGAACATTGTTAATAAATGCTCATAGAGCAATCGAGTCGGTGACGCTTGATAAAGAAATAATGCACAAAAAAGATACTATAATGCCAAGGTATGCAGAATTAATTTATAATGGCTATTGGTATTCTAAAGAAAGATATAAACTTCAAAAGATTGTTGATCTTAAAAAAAACAAAGTTAATGGATCGGTTAAACTTAAATTGTATAAAGGAACTATTATTATTCAGTCAAGACTGACTAAAAGTAAAGCTTACTCAATGAAAAAAGTTTCATTCGAAGAAAATAAAACATTCAATAAGTCAAATGTGGAAAAATTTATAAATTATCATAAAAAAAAATTATAGTTGGTTAATAATTAATATTTAGGACTAATTCTTGTGCTAGATATCAATACTAAATTCTAGTTGTGAAAATATTACTTATGGTGCTTAATCATCTTAATGTTCAAAAATAATAAAATTTATAATCAAAATTTAATAACTAAATCTGAAAATCTTACATTCCTAAAAAAAGATAGTTTTAGCATAATGCGAAAGGCAGCTAGTGTGTGCTCAAAATTTATATTAAAAAATTATAATCCAAAAAAAGTTGTAATTTTGTGTGGACCAGGAAATAACGGTGGTGATGGACTATTAATTGCAAATAATCTATTAAAAAAAAATATTAAAGTACAAATCTTTGCGCCAATTTGTTTTGCAAAAAGCAAAGACTCAAAAAAGGCTTATAATAAATTAATAAACAAAAAAATAATCAAAAATAAACTAGATCTAAAAAATTGTGATTTATTTGTTGACGCGCTTTTTGGTTATAACTTTAACAAAAAATTTTCTCACAAATTAACAAAGATAATTAATGAAATAAATTCTAAATCTTTTTCTAAAATTGCAATAGACGTACCTTCTGGAGTTTATTGTGATAATGGAAAAATTAGCAACTCAGCAATTCAAGCAGATATTACTTTAACCTTTCATAGACTAAAACCATGTCATGTTTTACAGCCTGGCAAGGATTTGTCTAAAAAAGTTAAAATTTTTGATATAGGTCTTGCCGACTTAGATAATAAGACAAACATTAATTTATTAAAACCTCCAAAATTAAAATCTTTTTCATCAAACTTACACAAATATAATCGTGGTGAATTATTTATTTTTGGTGCAAGCGAAATGGTTGGAGCTTCTAAGCTCGCTACATTAGCGGCTAGCCAAATAGCATTAAAGTCAGGCGCTGGTATTGTAAAATTATTAGTTAATAACAAGAGTAAAAATTTCTATAAATCTCATGTATTGGAAGAATTAATAGTTTCTTATTTAAACATTAATGATGTTAAAAAAATCATAAAAAAAGCAAATTCTACCTTTTTGTTTGGTTGTGGTTTAGAAACAAATAATGAAAACTCTAATATTCTTGAACTATTATTAAAAAGCAAAAATAAATTAGTAATTGATGCTTCAAGCTTTTCTTTAATTAAAAAAAATTTGAAGAAATTTATTTCTTTATTAAAATTTAGAAAATCAGAAACAATTTTAACTCCTCATTTTGGAGAATTTAAAAAAATATTTAAAACTTCAGAAAATAAAATAAACGATACAATCTCTGCAGCTTCACTCACAAATTCTACTATCTTATTTAAAGGTAATGATACGGTAATTTCTGATCAAACGGGTCAAACATATATAAATTATTTTTCATCTCCTTATCTAGCTACCGCTGGTTCTGGTGATGTATTAGCAGGAATAATTGCTAGTTTGTTGTCACAAAACTATAAAGCTTTAAATGCTGCTGCTTTGGGTTGTTGGCTTCATTCGCAAGCTGCAATCAATATTGATAAGAATTTGACTGCAAAAGATATTATAGAAATTTTACCTATTATCTTAAAAAAAATTTCCTAATATTTTCAATTTATTTTTTTGGCTCAACTTTAAAATATAATAATTAATTATAAGAAAGAATATTTTTTAAAGAATTAATCTCGCCAATTTTAAAAATAATAGCATCTTCTTTTTTAAAGCCATATTTTTCAGCATTATCTTTAAATCTAACAGGCGGTTCCATTATTGGTTCTAAAGATAAAACGAAAGTTCCCCAGTGCGTTCCTAGTACTTTTTTACTTTTTAAATCCTGAGCAAGATTTAGTGCTTCTTCAGGAGTAGTATGATAAATAGATTTTTCAAACATTGGTTTAAAATTATAAGCACCAATATTAATCATCGTAAGATCAATGGGTCCATATTTTTCTCCTAATTCTTTATAAATATTTCCGTATCCCGTATCGCACGCAAATAATATTTTTTTATTTTTGTATTCAATTAAAAAACTTCCCCAAAGAGTTTTATTTGTATCTGTTAAACCTCTTTTAGACCAATGAACTGCAGGCAAAAATGTTACTTTTAGATCCTCATTAACTTTAATTTCATCATACCAATCCATTTCATTAACATCTCTAAATCGGTATCTGGTAAAATATTTTCCAAGTTTTAATGGAACTAAAACTTTGGAATCTTTAAATGGGAATCTTCTAATCGTGCTCATGTCTTGATGGTCATAGTGATTATGAGTTAACAAGAATAAATCTGTCTTTGGAATTTCATTAAGTTTTAATGCGGCTTCAGTAAATCTTTTTGGTCCAAATACTAAAGGTCCTGCATTTTTAGAAAAAACTGGGTCAGTTATAATTGTTGTGCTTCCAAGTTTTATTAAATATGTGGCATGACCAATCCATGCAATATAGTCATCATCTTTGTATCTTTCTAAGTCAGACAGAACTTTTTTTTTATCAAGCACATGTTCTTTTGGAACTGTCATGTCCAATTTTCTTTTTTCTTTGTTAAATGTACTAAAAGACCAATTCCCTGGAAAAGAAAGTTGCGGAGATCCTTCTGGATTACGGAATGTACCATCGGGCAAGTGATGAAAAGGTTTTTTTTTCATAGCAAAAGTATTTGAGTTATAAGATAAAAATAAAAATAATAAAATTATAAATTTCATATTAGTTTAATGATAATATAATTAATTTTTAATATAAAATATGGAAAAATTAGAGCGAGCAAAAAAAAATTTTGAGGAAGGTATTAAGTTTTTTCAAAAAAAAGATTTTAAACAAGCTCAAATTTATTTTGAAAAAACATTAAAGGTTGCTCCCAATAGCTCTCCAACATTGGAAAATTTATCCAAATCCTACCTTGAAACTAAAGATTATGATAAAGCAGAAAAAATTTTAAAATATTTTATTTCATTAGAAAAAGAAGATGATCAAATTGCGTATAAATTACTATACGAAATATATTCTACACTAAACAAATATGATGAACTTAGAAATTTAACAAAATCTGCAATAAACAAGAATAAATTTGACAATGAATTTCATTTGAAAAGTAGACTTTTTTATCCGAGTTTTTTCAGATCATTAAAAGAAATCGATGAGATAAGAAAAAGTTTTACGAATGAAGTAGAAAAATTAATTGAAAATGAAAAGGTTCCAAATTTAGAGCTATCAGAAAAATTATTTAAACCTCCTAATTTTAAATTGTCTTATGATGGATATGATAATTTAAAAATTAATAAAAAACTTATCAAGTTGTACAATAAAATATATCCTGACTTAGAAAATATTGAAGAATATTCTTTTTCTAAAAATAAAAAAATAAAAATTGGTTTTATATCTCAATTTTTTTCTGATCATACCATAGCAAAACTATTCAAAGGTATAATTTATAAGTTAAACAAAGAAATTTTTGAAGTTTATGTATTCCATTCGGACAAAACATTGCCGGGAATGCTGTTTAATGAAATTAATGAATCTGTAGTTTTATATAACTATGACAATATTATCTTGCCAAAAGATTTTCGCGAAAAAGTTAAAACTATTAGGGATAAAAACTTAGATCTATTATTTTATCCAGATATTCATATGTCAACAAATTTATATTATTTGACATTATTAAGACTTGCCAAATTTCAAATAACTTCATGGGGACATCCCGAAACTACTGGTAATAATAAGATTGATTTCTTTCTTTCATCAAAACTTATGGAAACTGATGGATATCAAAATAATTTTTCAGAGAAAGTTTTATTATCAAATTATTTACCAATGTATTTTTATAAGCCCAAAGTAACTTTTGCTTTAAAAAAAGAAGATATGCTTAGTAAAAATATTTATTCTTGTCCTCAATCTTTATTTAAAATGCATCCTAGTTTTGATGAAGCTATAAAAAAAATTCTTCATAAAGATAAAAAAGCACAAATATATTTTATAAAAGATAAAAAAGAAATTTTAAGTAAAATGTTTTTTGATAGATTAAAAAAAGAAATGCCCGAAAATATAGATAGGATAAATTTTATTGATAGATTAACTCCAGAAGAATTTGTTCACCACTGTGGAAGGGTATCTGTGCTGTTAGATCCTTTTTGGTTTGGCGCTGGCAACACATTTCATGAGTCAATGTTATATGGCACGCCGACCGTAACCATGCCTACTAAATATTTAAAAAGTAGAATAGTAACTGGCGCATATAAGCAAATGCAAATTGATGATGCTCCAATATTTAACAACGTAGATGATTATGTTGATAAATCCATAGAATTAGCAAATCAAGACAGCCTAGATTTAAAAATGTATTACAAAGAGCGGGCTGAAAAAAATTTATTTGAAAACCAGAATGTAATTAGTGATCTAGAAAATATATTTAAATCTATAGTAAATTAAATATTTTAATTATTTTTGGGATCTTTTAAAACACTCAATAGTATTTTTTAGCAAGCACGCAATTGTCATTGGACCTACCCCGCCTGGAACAGGAGTTAAAGCTTTTGCAACTTTTGATACCTCATCAAATGCAACATCGCCCACAATACCTTTATCTGTTTTATTAATACCAACATCAATAACTATTGCATCTTTTTTTACCCAGTCCCCTTTTACAAGTTCTGGAATTCCAACTGCCGCAACAATAATATCTGCCTCTAAACATTCAGCCTTCAGATCTTTGGTTCTGGAATGAGTTATAGTTACTGTACAATTTTCTTTTAAGAGAAGTTGAGTCATTGGTTTTCCGTTTAAATTTGATCTTCCAACTACAACTGCTTTTTTTCCACTTAAGTTTGGTTCAATTTTTTTTATTAATAAATAACATCCAAAAGGTGTACATGGAACTGAGCTTTCATAACCCGATGAAAGATTTCCAACATTCATTGGATGAAAGCCATCAACATCTTTACTTGGTGAAATTGCTTCAATAACTTTCTGTTTATCAATATGCTTAGGCAGTGGTAATTGCACTAATATTCCTGAAATAGTATCATCTTTGTTCAATTCATTTATTTTATCCAAAACAGTTCTTTCTTCTACTGAGTCTGGATATCTTATTACTTCTGATTTTAAACCTACTTCATTTGCTGATTTTTCTTTATTACGAACGTAGATTTGGCTTGGGGTCAAGTCTCCAATCAAAATAACTGTAAGTCCTGGAACTTTATTATATTTTGATTTTAACTCTGATACTTCTTTTTTTAATTCTTCTCTAAGTTCTGCTGCTGCTTTTTTTCCATCAATTAAGATCATAAATTAATTAAATATTATTGGTGCTAAGTAGAGCTTCATACATATTTCTACAAACCATATCAGCAAAAGAAGAATGATGGGTGAGATATCAAGAGCTCCTAAATTTGGTAAAAATCTTCTTATTTTAGCTAGTGCCGGTTCGGTAAGTTTATAAGTAAACTGTAAAACAGAATATACTATTCTATTAGATGTATTAATTATATTAAAAGCTACCAACCAACTAATTACAACATAAGCAATAACTACATAAGTATATAATTTTATTACTTGAAGAACTAAAAAATAAATAGCAATCATTTTTTTTCAACATAAATAGACTGGCTAGGAAATGCAAATGATGCTCCATTTTTTTCAACAATTTGTTTTATTTCTAGTGCTAACTTTTCTTTTACAGAAAGCCACTCTTCCCAGTCATCAGTTTTACTAAAGCATCTTACATACATATCTATTGAACTATCAGAAAATTTGTCAACTCTTACAGCAAGACCTATAGAAATATCAAAATCCTCATTTTTATTTATATGCTCTTCAATTTGATTTCTAATTGTCTTTAATTGATCTACTGTTGTGTCATATTGAAGGGTTATCATCCAACTGATCAACCAATTTGTAGTTTGACTTACATTAACTACAGCATTTTCAGCAAATTGAAAATTTGGAATTATTGCTAAAGATTTATCAAATTTTCTAATTACTGTTGATCTAAAACCAATTTTTTCAACAATACCTTCAATAATTCCCTCAACCAAAATCCAATCTCCTATTTTAAATCTTTTCTCAACTAGTACTAAAATTCCTGAAATTAAGTTTTTAAATAAATCTTGGGCGCCCAATGCAACGGCTACACCAAATAATCCTAATCCAGCAATAATTGGGCCAATTTTAATTCCCCACAATTCAAGAACAGCGGCGGCTCCTAAAATAAATATTAAAATTTTTAATGATTTAATAATCCATCCAACCAATTCTCTGGTTAATATTTTGTCTAATCCACTTAAAATATAAGAAATTGGTTCAATAATTTGGTGAATAATCCAAAAAATTAAAATTGTAATTAAAGTTCTATTAATATTATCAACAAAAGATCTGGTCTCATCAGAAAAAGACATATAGTAGCTTGCAAAAAAAACACCTAGAACGATAGGTAAAAATCTAGCTGGACCTTCCATTGATTTAACAAATGCATCATCGAGTTTATTAGTGGTTCTTTTAGAAATTATCTCTAATTTTTTTATAATTAATTTGCTGATTAGACCTCTAAAAACTAAGAATAGAAAAAATATTCCTAGACCAATTATAATTTGAAAAAAATCTATTCCTAATATTCCTTTTTCCCAAACTGATAAAAACAGATCTTTAAAATTATTAAATACGCCCATAATTAAATTTTATATAGCAAAAACTCTTCTTCACCAGAATTAAATAGAAAAATTTTTTTCCACTTAATTTCATTCAATACTGATGATGTTTTTTCTCCTAAACACATCAAATTAGTATCCATCCAACAATCTGATAATTTATATTTTTTCAAAAGACTAAGATAATTTCTCGCACTATTTTCTGAATAAACATAGACTATATCGGGAATTGATGATTTTAAATCTCTAATAAATTCATCGCTAACTTCATCATTAGGAACTACAGAATAATTAATTATTCTTTTCACTATATACCCTTCTGAAATCAAATCTTTATCTAGATTTGATGAAATAATTTCTCCACTTACATAAAGTAAATTACTATGTTTATTATCGAAATTTTGTAAAATAACTTCTTTTAAATTATTTACATTTCCATCTGCACAAAAAATATTTTGAAAACCATTTTGTTTAGCCATCTTCTCTGTTGAAGAACCAACACAAAAACAATTAATTTGTTTATTAATACTTGATGTATTTAGATTTTTAATAGCATTTGCGCTTGTAAAAATAATTCCACCAAATTCATCAACATTTACTTTATCATGATTTACATTTTGAATTTTAATTACTGGTAAATGAGAAACTTTATGCCCCAAAAATTTAAATCTTAAAATTAGTTCTTTGCAATCATCTAATGGTCTGGTTAATAAAATATGCATTTTATCTTTTGTAATTTCCTTTAGATTTAGATTTTAATGCTTCACCCACTTCTCTTCCTAACTCTTCTGCAAAGTTTATTTCTTTGGTCTCTTTTATAAAATATCTATGTTTTCCATCTGCTGAAAATAGTTCAGCTATTAAACTAATATTATTGCCATTAATCTTAGAAAAAATACCTATTGCTGTATCACAGTCACCTTCTATAATTTTTAGTAATTCCCTTTCAGTATTAGCACAAATTCTAGATTGAGGATTATTAATCTTTTCCAATAATTTTTTAATTTCAATATCACTGTCTCTACATTGTATAGCTATAATTCCCTGGCCCGCACATGGTATAAAATCATCTGTTGTAAACTCTTCTGTTATTTTATGATTAATTTCTAGAGAATTAATTCCTGCCTTAGATAATATTATTGCATCGTAGTCTCCATTTTCCATTTTTATTATTCTAGTGTCTACATTTCCTCTTATTAATTTATATTCTAGATCTGATCTTTTATTTTTAAGTTGATATTCTCTTCTATAAGATGACGTACCAACTACTGATTTGGATTTAAGATCATTAAATTTAATTTTATTATTACTAATCAAAATTTCATTTGGTGAATTTCTTTTTAAAAAACAATTGGTTTTTAGACCTTCTGTTTCAATAGATGGCATGTCCTTTAGGGCGTGAACCGCAATATCAATATTATTTTCTAATAATTCTTTTTCAATTTTTTTTGAAAATAAACCTTTGCCACCTATATTTGAAAGTCGATCCTTTTGATTTTCATCTCCCAAAGTAACAATTGTTTTTATTTCTATATCTTTAGTGAATACTTCTTTTAATTTAGCTTTTACATTCTCCGCGTAAATCATAGCTAACTTGCTGCCTCTAGAACCAATTATAATTTTTTCTCTTTTCATAAATCTTATTTTTATTACATTCTTATAGTTTAATTGTATTAATTAGAAAAAATTTATTATGACTGAAAAACCAATAATATTAGGCATTGAGACAAGTTGTGATGAAACTGCGGTATCGCTAATTCAGGATAATGAAAGTGCTATACCTAAAATACTATCCAATGTTATCTCAAGTCAATTTGATATTCATAAAGAATTTGGGGGTGTGGTTCCTGAATTAGCTGCTCGATCTCATGTGGAAAAAATTGATTTAATCGCAAAAAAAGCAATTGAAGAAAGTGGTGTTAGTTTGAATAAAGTTTCTGCAATTGCTGCAACCGCAGGTCCTGGATTAATAGTTTGTTTAACGGTTGGTTTAAATTTTGGAAAAGCTATGGCCTCATCTTTGAATATTCCTTTCATAGGCGTAAATCATCTGGAAGGACATGCTTTAAGTCCAAAATTACATTCTAAACTCGATTATCCATATTTGCTTCTTTTAATTTCTGGAGGTCATAGTCAGTACTTAAGTGTTAACGGTCTTGGCAAATATAAAAGGCTTGGCACAACAATTGATGATGCTTTAGGAGAAGCTTTTGATAAAATTGCAAAACTTTTAGGAATTGAGTTTCCAGGTGGTCCAAAATTAGAAAGGTTTGCTAAAAAAGGTGATCCAAATAAATTTGAACTTCCAAAACCAATTATAAATAAAGGTGGATGCAATTTATCATTTGCTGGATTAAAAACTGCAATTTTAAGAATAACAAAAAAAATTAAAACAGAACAAGAAAAATTTGATCTTGCTGCTTCATTTCAAAAAACTATTGAAGAAATATTATATATTAAAACTAAAAAAGCTTTTCAGGAATTTAAAGAAATAAATTCTATAGATGATAATAATTTTGTAGTTGCTGGAGGTGTTGCGGCAAACGAAGGAATAAGAAATAAACTTACTGAAGTAAGTAGCAAAAATAATTTTAAACCTATATTTCCAGATCTAAAATTGTGTGGTGATAATGGTGCTATGATAGCAATGGTTGGTTTAGAAAAATACAAATTGAAACAATTTGATAACTTAGATTTGCCTGCTAGTCCAAGACTTCCACTAGATAATGATGCTATATTTTTAAAAGGAGCAGGAGTAAAATTATAATGAAATTTTAAGGTATCTTATTCTATTTTTTTTATGTTAGGGTTATAGATTGTGAAAAAACCAACTTTTAAAGAAAATGTTGATTCATTTGTTACACTTACTAGTAAAATAATTCGTTTTCCAAAAGATGTAATTGAATATATTAAATGCAGTCATTCAGTAATGCAAGTTAGTGTTGGTGTTAAAATAAAAAATAAAATTAATAATTTTGTCGGTTGGCGTGCTGTCCATAGCGAACACCGTTTACCTTCAAAAGGAGGAATAAGATTTTCACCCAACGTGAATCAAGATGATACCGAAGCTCTAGCGGCGTTGATGACTTATAAATGTTCTGTTGTAAATGTTCCTTATGGAGGTTCGAAGGGATCTTTAAAAATTAATCCTAAAGATTACTCTGAAAAAGAACTTTGTCTAATTACAAAAAATTACGCAACAAAACTTGCAAAAAAAGGTTTTTTAAATCCCGCATTAAATGTCCCTGCACCTGACCTTGGAACGTCTGAAAAAGAAATGGTTTGGATTATGGATGCTTATAGAAATTTATTTCCCGAGGATATAAATTATACAGCTTGCGTTACCGGCAAACCTGTTGAGTATGGTGGTATTAGAGGAAGAGACGATGCAACGGGTCGGGGTGTGGAAGAAACTATACGAGAATACTTTAGACATCCTAAGCTCTTAAAAAAAACAAAATTAAAAGAAAAACTTAAAGACAATTCAATTGTTATCCAAGGTTTTGGTAAGGTTGGTAGAAGTTTATCTCTCGACTTATATAACCGAGATCAAGCTAAAATTATTGCAATAGGAGATTTGGATGGCTACTTAATAAATAATAAAGGCATTGATATAAACAAACTTTCAAAGCATTACCTTAAAAACAAAAAAATTAACAATTTCAAAGGTGCCAAGTTTATTAACAAACCTGAAAACGTTTTATTACTTAACTGTGATATATTAATTCCAGCGGCCACTGAATCTGTAATTAATAATAATAATGCCAAAAAAGTTAAAGCAAAATTAATTATTGAAGCAGCCAATGGACCCATCACTTATCGTGCTGACCAAGTTTTAAATAAACGTGGCATAGACATATTGCCTGATATTTTTGTTAATGCTGGGGGTGTCGTAGTTTCATATTATGAATGGGTAAAAAATATATCTCATATTCGTTTTGGAAGACTTCAGCGTCGTTTTGATGAACAAAAAATGAGAGATGTTATGGGTATAATTGAAAAATCAACAAATAATCCAACTTCACCTAAGCTTTACAAAAAAATCACCTCAGGGGCTACTGAAAAAGATTTAGCTTATTCTGGACTTGAAGATACGATGAGAGAAGCTTTTCAAGAAATATTAAATGAAAAAAATAAAAATAAAAAATTAAATTTTAGAACTGCCGCTTATGCAATTGCTTTAAAGAAACTAAGAAAATTTCACGACACAGTTGGAATGTATAGTTAATATAAAAATTCAAAAACTTATCCTATAAATTATGGGAAAAAAATGGCTACTTAAATCAGAACCTAGTATTTGGTCAATTGACCATCAAAATAAAGCAGGTTCAAAAGGCACTGATTGGGATGGTGTTAGAAATTACCAAGCAGCAAATAATTTAAGAAAAATGAAGAAAGGTGATCTATGTTTTTTTTATCATTCCAACATTGGTAAGGAAATTGTTGGTATTGTTGAAGTAATAAAAACTGCATTTATTGATAAAACCGATAAAATGAAAAAGTTTGTTGCAGTTAAAGTTAAATATAAAAATAAACTAAAATCACCTGTAACCCTTGAAAATATTAAAAAAAACAAGGTTCTAAAAGATCTACCTTTAATTAAACAAAGCAGACTTTCTGTCATGCCCATTGATACTAAAAGCTGGAAAATTATTTTGAAGATGGGTAGTATACTTTAATAAAAAATTCATGCCAAAAAAAAAGAAAAAAATAAAAAAGAAAAAGGCAATTAAGAAAAGAAAAAAAACTTCCATAAAAAAAGTTGAGCAAAATATAGAAAAAGAATTAGTTTTTAAAACTAAGAAAGATTGGATTACCAAAGCAACGGTAAATAAATCTCAATACGAAAAAAAATATAAAACATCACTATCAGATAATGATGGTTTTTGGAAAAAAGAAGGAAGGAGAATTAATTGGATTAAACCTTATACAAAAATTAAAGATGTAAAATATAGTAAATCAGAAGTTAACATAAAATGGTTTTATGACGGAACTTTAAATGCTTCTGCGAATTGTATTGATAGACATTTAAAAAAAAACAAAGATAAAACAGCAATCATATGGGTTGGTGACGATCCAAAAGTTCAAAAAAAAATCTCTTATAAGGAACTTCACAAAGAAGTATCAAAAGCAGCCAACGGATTAAAAGAAATTGGAGTTCAAAAGGGTGATAGAGTTACAATTTATTTAACAATGATACCTGAGTTAGCTTACACTATGCTTGCTTGCGCTAGAATTGGAGCAATTCATTCAATCATATTTGGAGGATTTTCACCAGACAGTATTTCTGGAAGAATTAATGATTGTAAATCTGATTATGTAATAACAGCAGATGAAGGTTTAAGAGGAGGAAAAACAATACATCTTAAATCAATTGTGGATGAAGCTTTAGTAGATTGTCCAAAAGTAAAAAAATGTGTTGTGGTAAAAAGAACGGGTAACAGAATTAATTGGGATCCTAGTAGAGATGTTTGGTATCATGAAATGATCAATAATGTTTCTGCTAAATGTGAGCCTGAAGAGATGAATGCAGAGGATCCATTATTTATTCTTTATACATCTGGATCAACAGGAAAACCAAAAGGAGTTTTGCATACCACTGGTGGCTATATGGTTTACGCATCCATGACTCATCAATACATATTTAATTATAAACCCAAAGATATTTATTGGTGTACAGCTGACATTGGTTGGATAACTGGTCATAGTTATATAATTTATGGTCCATTATCTAATGGTGCAACCACTATAATGTTTGAAGGAATTCCAACTTATCCTGATAATTCTAGATGGTGGCAAATCGTTGATAAATATAAAGTAAATATTTTTTATACAGCGCCAACAGCAATACGTGCGCTGATGAGAGAAGGTGATAAGCCGGTAAAGAAAACATCAAGAAAAACACTAAAATTATTAGGAACGGTAGGAGAACCTATAAACCCAGAAGCTTGGCAATGGTATTATAAAACTGTTGGAGATTCTAGGTGTCCAATTGTTGATACTTGGTGGCAAACAGAAACTGGAGGTATTTTAATTAGCCCTCAAACAGGTGCAATAAATTTAAAACCGGGCTCAGCAACAAAACCGTTTTATGGAATTAGACCAGTAATTGTTGATAAAGCAGGTAAAGTTTTAAAAGGAGAGGCACAAGGTAGACTCTGTATAGCTCAATCATGGCCTGGACAGATGAGAACTGTTTATGGTGATCATCAAAGATTTATAGATACTTATTTTTCACAATTTGATGGCAAATATTTTACAGGAGATGGTTGCCGAAGAGATAAAGATGGATACTATTGGATAACAGGAAGAGTTGATGATGTAATTATTGTTTCTGGTCATAATTTAGGGACTGCCGAAATTGAAAGTGCATTTGTGGCTCATCCTAAAGTTGCTGAAGCTGCAGTAGTAGGTTTTCCACATGACATAAAAGGAAATGGATTATACTGCTATGTAACCTTAAATGCAGGTGAAGAACCAACTTTGGATTTAGAAAGAGAATTAAAACTTTGGGTAAGAAAACAGATTGGAGCTATAGCAACTCCCGATCTAATTCAATTTTCTCCAGGACTACCAAAAACAAGATCTGGTAAAATTATGAGAAGAATTTTAAGAAAAATTGCAGCCAATGAGCATGATCAATTAGGGGACACAACTACATTAGCAGATCCTAGTGTTGTAAAAAGTTTGGTTGATAATAGAAAAAATAATTAAATATCAATTAATTTGATAAATTCTTTTTGAATATTTTCCCATTTTAAAATCATAGAATTTAAAACTATTTTTCTATCTAATGTTTTTAGTTCTTTTGCAACTGGCGCCCACTCATATAGGGCTAAAGCACTTTCATTGAATGGCCAAGATTTATAATAATTTTTCCATTCTATTTTTTGTAATCTTTTAATAAAAATTTCTTTTCCATTATCAATTATACTTTCTGGCATGTTATTTTTTAATTCATTATTTAAAATTTTTTCATAAATTTTTTTTGCATTATCCATTTCTTGAAAATTATGAAAAACATTAAGATAGGAAAGAGTATAAAAAATAAGATCTTGTAAGGCTATTGTATAAATATTCCATTTAGCTTTGTTGATTGATGATAAAAATATTTCATCATCAAAATGCAATACATATTTTGTCCCCATTCTTGTTTTTAAATAACTGTATAAAGTTATTTGGGACACCCAGGCTGATTTGTTTTGAATAAAAATTTCTAATTCTTCTATATTTTTAATTTTTTTCTTGGGTAAAAAAGCTTTAAACAAAGAAAACAGATAAATTTTAAAATATTCAAGTTTTACATCTTTCAAGTTGAATTTATATTTTAGGACCATTTATCTCTATTATATTGTTATATATTACAAAAATTCTTATATTAGGAGGTTATTTTAAGGTTTAAATCTATTCTATTATGAGTATGTTGTTTTTTTTAACTATATAGGGAGATAAAATGTCAAAACAAACACAACACTGGGAAGAAACCAGGACTTTGCTATTTATAACTTTAGCAATCTGGTTTGTTTTCTCAATTGGCATCTTTTTATTCGGAGCCGAAATGGAAACATCTAGCTTTAGACCCCTTGGATATCCATTATCCTACTACATGACGTGTCAGGGATCACTTGGAATTTTTGTAATACTAATTTTTTGGTTTGCAAATAAACAAGAGAAAATAGATGAGAAATTTGGTTTTTCTGAAAAGGAGGATGGCTAAATGATTAAAGGAAAATTTATAGACAATTTGCCAAAAGTATATGGAATTTATACAGGTGGTTTTCTTGCTTTTATAATTTTAATGTCAATAGGAGAAGCTGCTGGTATGTCAGCGAAATTAATAGGAATTTTTTTCGTCGCATTTACAGTTTCTATCTATGCAATAATTGGATATCTATCAAGAACACTTCAATTGGATGCATATTACGTAGCTGGAAGACAAGTTCCAACAGTATTCAACGGAATGGCGACTGCAGCAGACTGGATGTCTGGTGCTTCATTCGTTGCAATGGCTGGTGGTATTTATTTTAAAGGCTATGGCTATATGGCTCTGCTAGTTGGATGGACTGGTGGATATGTATTAGTTGCTTCTTTGTTAGCACCTTACTTAAGAAAATTTGGATGTTATACTGTTCCAGATTTTATCGGTACTAGATATGGTGGTAACGTTGCAAGATTATCAGCCGTATTAGTTTTAACAGTAGCTTCTTTCACTTATGTGACTGCACAGATTAATGCAACAGGAACTATTGCTTCTGTAGCATTAGATATTCCATTTGGAATTGCAGTATACATTGGATTAGCAAGTATATTAATTTGTTCTATGCTTGGTGGAATGAGAGCAGTTACATGGACGCAAGTTGCACAATACATTGTGTTAATCATAGCGTACTTGTTACCTGTATTCTGGATTAGTAATAAAATGGGAGCAGGAATATTTCCACACTTAATGCTAGCAGACGAAGTAGCTAGAATTGCTGAACTAGAAGGTCAATTTGGTTTTGTTAAAAACTCTGCAGCTGATTTAGCTACAGTACCAAAAGGCTTGGCGGGTATAACTAAAGCTCACTCTGCAGTTAATGCAACACCTTGGGCATTTATTTCATTAGCGGTTTGTATGATGGCTGGAACAGCTTCATTACCACACGTTATGATGAGATATTTTACTACTCCAAGTGTAAAATCAGCTAGAAGATCAGTAGGTTGGTCATTATTCTTTATCTTTCTACTTTATTCTTCTGCGCCGATGCTAGCTACGTTATCAAAACTATCGTTGATGGATCCAAATTTAACAACAGGTATTATTGGTAAATCAATTTCTGAAGTTCAAGCGATAGATTGGTATCAAAACTGGAACCAAGCAAACTTAATGTTTGTAAGCGACTTTAACGGAAATGGAACACTTGAATTAAATGAGTTTTTCATGGGTGGTAAAGCTGTTGTATTAGCTACTCCAGAAATTGCTGGATTACCTTATGTAATTTCAGGTTTAGTTGCTGCTGGAGGTATGGCTGCAGCCATGTCTACTGCTGATGGTTTAGTTCTAGCAATTGCAAATGCTTTATCTCATGACTTGTACTATAAGATCATTGATCCTAAAGCAGACACTAGGCAAAGACTAATTGTTGCAAGGGTATTACTTGTAATAATTGGTTTTGCTGGAGCAACTATTGCGGCCATGGAGATCCAAGGTATCTTAGGTTCAGTTATCTGGGCTTTTGACTTTGCAATGTCAGGATTGTTCTTCCCACTTGTACTAGGAGTATGGTGGAAGAGAGCAAACGCACCGGGTGCTATTGCAGGTATGCTTGTTGGTTTAGCAGTTGGTACTTGGTACTTAATTCATGTACGTACTGGTGGAACTCCAATAATGGGTGTAACTCAACTTACATTCGGTATACATGGAGCATTGGCTAGTTTAGTATCTATGGTTGTGGTTAGTTTAGCAACTAAAGAACCAGATAAGGCTACTCAAAAAATGGTTGATGAAATACGTATACCTAGCGGTAAAGCGGTACTTGGCAGACAACATTAAATAATTTTTATTTTAAGGGGCGAGAATTTTTTCGCCCCTTTTATTTTTACTTTTTAGAATTTCAAATTTTTTATGTCGGCTAACTTTCACCCTCTTGTTTATTTAATAGATTATATAATGGGTATGATCATGTGGACATTAATTGGAAGGGTGGCAATGAACATCTTCCAAAGAGAAGACTCTGAATTTTTTTTCATGAAAGTTTTTGTGAAATTAACAGATCCATTAATAAAATTATTTAGACCAATAACACCTTCATTCATAATTAAGCCTATAGTACCACTATATGTCGCCTGGTTTTTTTACATGTTCAGATTTTACCTTATGCCCTATCTATTGGGCTATTCTGTAATGGGAATGCTATCATTTCCTCTAGAAAGCGAAATTGCGATACAAATTTACCAAATTTTTGGCAAAAACTAATTCAAAAAAAAAACAAAAATTGATAGTACTAAATCTATCTATTAATGAAAAAAATACAAATTTCTCCATCAATACTATCTGCTGATTTTAGTCAGCTGGGAAAAGAAATTAAAAAATTAGAAGAAGGAGGAGCTGATCTAATTCATGTCGATGTAATGGATGGACATTTTGTTCCTAATTTAACAATAGGACCTCCGGTGATTAAAGTTTTGAGGAATTATACAAAATTACCATTTGATGTACATTTAATGATTTCTCCTGTGCATAAATATATTAAGAATTTTGCTGAAGCTGGATCAGATATAATTACAATTCATCCTGAGGCAACAAAAAATTTGGAAGAGTCTATTGTTCTTATTAAAAAACTAAATAAAAAAGTTGGAGTATCATTAAATCCAAATACTGAAATAAATGTTATAGAATCTCAATTAAATAATATAGATTTGGTTTTAATAATGAGTGTTTTTCCTGGATTTGGAGGTCAAAAATTTATACCAGAAACAATTAAAAAAATTAAAGACCTAAAAGAAATTAAAGATAAAAATAACTATAGTTTTGATATTGAAGTTGATGGAGGTATTAACTTTTCAAACTCCAAAGATGTAGTAGATGCTGGTGCAAACATTTTAGTTTCTGGAACAACAATTTTCAAAGAAAATAACGGAGATATAAAAAAAAATATAGAAACATTAAAATCTGTGTAAAATGTTATTGAAAAATTCTATAAGTTTAATCAATGAGTTTTTCTATCTTACTCTTCGTCAAATAAGAAAAATTTATTTAAATTCCAATATTTATAATAAAAAAATTTCTATAATTGAAAATAACACATTACATTACAAACCAAATTTAAGTATTTTAAGTTGCCTTGTAAAATATGAAAAAAAGAAAAATAAAATAGAAGATTATTATGTTAATTCAATTTGGGAAAAAAAAATTAATGACATAGATTTAAAAAAATTACATAGTTTTTATTGGTTGTTTACAATTGATCTAAAATCATCAAAAAAAATAACACACTCTATAATTCAAAACTGGATTGAAAAAAATAAAAATTATAATTCTGATATTTGGGAAATAGATATTTTATCCAAAAGAATAATTTCTTGGATTTCAAATTCTCAATTAACTTACGAAGAAACTTCCGAAGAATATAAAATTATTTTTAATAAAATAATTATAAAACAGACCAATCATTTAATTAATGAAATTAGCAGATCGGAAATAGTTGATGATAAAATGATAGGATGTACTGCAATTATATTAACTGGCTTATCATATAATCACGAAAGATTTTTATCTTATGGATTAAACCTATTAAAAAAAATAATAAATTCATCTTTTGATAATGAATACTTTCCAAAATCAAGAAATATTCGTCAATTAGTATTTTATTTAAAATATTTTGTTTTAATTAGAGAAATATTAAAAGAATCATTAAATGATATTCCAGATTATTTAAATGAAATAATTCATTATACTGGTAAAGCATATGCCTTTTTTTGTAGCTCAATAAAAGAAAGTTTGTTATTTAATGGAAATAATGAATCAGATTTATCTGATTTTGATAAATACTTAAATCTTTATAAATACAAATTTAATAACGATAGACATGAATTGGGTGGATATTCAATTCTTAAAAATAAAAATATAATTATTGCCATGGATACTGGATCAACTCCGGATAAAAGTTATTCTGAGAATTATCAAAGCGGACCTTTATCTTTTGAGGCCATATACAAAGGTAATAAAATAATTTGTAATTCGGGTTACTTTCAAAATCATAAGCATCAATTAAATAACATTTCTAAATCATCTGTAGCTCATTCAACTTTAATATTGAATAACAAATCTGCCTCTACTTTTAAAAAAAAAAATGGACAAAATATTTTAGGGAATGAATTAAAGTCTTTTGATAAAAATATAGTATTTGAGAAAAATTTCTGGAGCATAAAAAGCTCACACAACGGATATTTAAAAGAATTTGGCACTATACATGAAAGAACTTTGGAATTTTTCCCTGAATCAGAAAAATTTTTAGGTAAAGACAAATTAATAAAAAAAAAAAAATTTATATCTACAAGTTTTGAAATAAGATTTCATTTAATGCCAAATTCTAAGGTCACGAAAACACAAGATAATCGAGCTGTTTTGATTGAATTAGAAAATTCAGGTTGGAAATTTTTCACAAATCATGGTTTTATAGGTATTGAAACTGGATTATATTTCGGTAAAAAAAATAACTACAGTGAAAACCAAAATATTTTTATATCTGGAAACACTCAAAAAGAAGACCAACTAATTGAGTGGGAAATAAGCAAGATAAAATGAAGAAAATCAAACAAGCACTTATATCTGTATCAGATAAAAATAAATTAAAATTAATTCTAAAAATACTAAAGAAATATAAAATAAAAATAATTAGCTCTGATGGTACTTACAAAGAAATAAAAAAATTAGGTTATAAATGCAATGAGGTATCAAAGTTTACTAATTCTTCTGAAATTTTAGATGGAAGAGTTAAAACACTACATCCAAAGATTCATGCCGGTATTTTAAATAAAAGAAATAATAATTCCCACAAAAAACAAATGAGATTAAAAAAATATGAAAATATAGATCTTGTTATAGTTAATTTTTACCCATTTGAAAAAACTCTTGCAAAAACAAAAAATCATAAAAATATAATTGAAAATATTGATATTGGCGGCCCAGCTTTAGTTAGGGCATCTGCAAAAAATTACAATGATGTAACAGTAATTACAAATATTGGACAATATAATGAATTAATTAAAGAACTTCAGAATAATAAAGGTTCAACCAGTATTGAATTTAGACAAAAATTGTCAGAAGAAGCTTTTAGTAAAACAGCATATTATGACTCAATTGTAACTAATTATTTTACAAGTAGAACAAAAAATGTATTTCCAAAAAGAAAAATAATTTATGGAAATCTAATTGAAAAATTAAGATATGGAGAAAATCCTCATCAAGAAGCAGCAATTTATAGCTATAATAAATCTTTAGATATAGTTCAGCTGCATGGGAAAAAACTTAGCTATAACAACTATAATGATTTATACTCAGCCTTAAATATATCCAAAACTCTTCCAAAAAATTTAGGTACTGTCATTGTCAAACATGCAAATCCTTGTGGTATATCTATTCATAAAGATAAGATAGAAAGTTACAAGAAAGCTCTAGCATGTGATCCTGTAAGTGCATTTGGTGGAATAGTATCTTGTAATTTTAAAGTAAGTAAAAAATTAGCATTAGAATTAAATAAAATATTTTTTGAGATTATTATTGGAAGTGGTTTTGATAAAGAAGCAATTACAATTCTAAAGAAAAAAAAGAATATTCGAATTATTGATGCTTCTAATTTAAAAATTAAAAATTTACACAATGTTATTTCAAATTTCAATTCTCTTATGTTTCAAAGTCCTGATAATAAAAATTTTTCAAAAAAAAATCTAAGAATTGTTTCAAAAAAGAAGCCAAGTAAACAAACACTTAATAGTTTGATATTTGCATTTAATATTTGTCGAAATGTTAAATCAAATGCTATAGTTTTAACAAAAAATGATACAACGGTTGGAATAGGATCTGGCCAACCTAGCCGGCTGGATAGTTGTAAAATTGCTATTGAAAAAATGAATAAATTTCAAAATATTAATGAAAACGATGAAATAGTTGCAGCATCTGATGCTTTTTTTCCTTTTGTTGATGGAATAGAAACATTGGTTCAGTCTGGTATTTCTGCGGTAATCCAGCCGTCTGGATCGATTAGAGATAAGGAAATTATAAAGTTTGCAAATCAAACAAACACTATATTAGTTTTTTCTAACACCAGACATTTTAAACACTAGTTTATTTGATCAATCTTCGCTGCTAAGATAAAATCACTTTCTGCTAAACCTTTTATTGCATGTGTAAAAATTTTTATTTTTGCATATCCCCATCCAAACCAAATATCTGGATGATGTCCTTCTTTATCAGCAATATCTCCAGCCTTATTAACAAAATTTTGACTTTCAATAAAATTCTTAAACTTAAATTCTTTAATTAAATGAAAACCATCTAATTGATCTTCTTTTACATCCCATCCATCAACTTTTTTCAAATATTTATGTATCTCTTCTATTTTAAAAGGCGGAATATTGCCTTTACATGAAATACATTTTTTATCAGCTAAATCGCTCATTATATTTGGAGCGGGTAATGGGACTCGAACCCACGACCTTCTCGTTGGCAACGAAAACCATGTACTCACGGCCAACTGGCTCTACTTAAATCCTCTTTCTACTATTCAACAAACTCAACCTTAATCGGACATTGTTAAATTTATCCTATTTTATCCTACAGACAAGAACAAATCAAGAATGTTTGTGTTCATTGTGTTCATAGTGAGTCGAAGTGACTCAATAGAGGTACCAGATTGATTTATGTTTTTTGAAATTTTTGAGGAGACGTTTTTCTTTTTATAAAAAGGGGTCCCAATAGTTTTACCTTTAGACCTAGATACAGGCGGTTAGAGTTGTTGAAAAATATTTTGAATTCTAAGTATCCTGCCCTAAAAAATATTAAAACTTCCCCATAAAACCAACCTTGATGCAGATCACATGACTCTGCATTAAATATCAGGTATCATGAAGCCATGAAGAAAGTGATTTTGATCGTGGTTCTGGGTTTGTTTATTACAAGTCAAGGTCAGGCAAAAGTAAAATCTAAAGATATTAATTTTGCAAATTTTTTTTATGCAGATTCAATTCAATCTTGTAAAGCGATAGGTAATAGATCATTCAAAGATAAACAGACAGTCAAACGAATTAAAGGCCTAGCTGGTTATGATTGGATGGCAGATTGGAAAAAAAATAGCAATTCATTGATTGTTACACATATCAACATTACCGAACCTATTTTGTGGATGATGACAGCAACGCACAATGCAATATCTGAAGATGTTCGAGAGAATATAGATATTGCAAAAAGTCTATTGGTAAATCTTGCCAAAACAAATACTTTGTATGACTCAGTTGGTTCTGACGAATTAAAAGACAAACCATTGTGTTGGAAGAATAATGATCCAAATTCACCTTGTTGGTATCATGCATATCAATTTGCCACAGACGTCTTTACTATGTATTTGATTTCAGCCATATGGTTAAAAGATGAACTTAATGATCAAGAGTTTCAAATTGTAGATCAATACATCAACAAGATGTATAAGAAGTTTCTAAGAGCAATGATTAAAAAGAAACATGATCAAGGTTTCTACGCTATGGCTGACGGTGGAACAAGTTTATTGGTCTATGCTAATTGGTCTAATAATAAAAAATTGGCTGCAAAAGAAATAAATAAAAGACTTAAATATATGGACAAGGTATTTCTCAAAGATGGTTATATCAATAATAATTCTTTTAGAGGATACAGAGGTCAATGGTATCACTCATATGGTTTAAACTCTGCTCTAGGTTATGTGTATATTGCTAAACTATGGGGTGCTGAAATCCCAGATAAACTACACAAAAAATTAGTTAAAGCATCAGAAGTCGCTAACTTAGCAATCACTGATTGGGATAGGTTTAAAAGCAGAAAGTACAGTGGCACTCAGCACAATAAGATTTCAGATAAGAATAATGCCATAAAACATACACATCAGATGGCAATTAGTTTAGATGCACTCATGAAATTGGTCACTGGTGTTGAGTTAGAACATGATCCAGTTTATCTATGGAAAAGAAAGCACCATATGAAAGATGGCATAGATAGTTTAATTGGATTTAATGCAAATTGTATTCTCGAAAGATCAAAATAATTATCTATTTATGAAAAAACTTTTAGGGATCGTGGTTCTGGGTTTGTTGTGGTGTAATATTGGTTTTGCAGATGATCGAAAGGCAGTTAGTTATGGTGGTGCACATGAATTGCCTGAAGATGCTCGTCCTAATGATGCAACTATATCTCTTTTTGAAGAACGTAAAAATAAATTTATTAAACAACGAAAAAGACAAGGGAGATTATACACAATTAACCCTAAAGGTAATGCTATCGAATTTAATTTTGAAAAAAACTTACCTAGTTCAAATCTTGAGAAACAGTTATCAAAAGGTTTTCTTCTTAGCTATTTATATTATGATAATGGAATAATTAAATACAATGGCACAGCATTAGATGGACGTTTTAAAAAAGACATTACTAATAAAACTTTATTTTACACACACTCAACTGGAAAAAGTATCACCTCTTATATTGTTGGTCATGCAATATGTAATGGATATATTTCATCTATAGATGAAATAATAGATTGGCCACTCATGAAGAATACACTTTATCAAGGTCAACCATTGCGAAACCTTTTAAACATGAGTGCTGGTGACAAACATACAGTTAATAAATCAGCAAACAGAGTTATGGGTAATAAAGACCATCATCGAGACATGGGACTTGAGACTATTGCGAAACTTTTAGATGGCACTAAAGCTAAAAGTAAAAATGTTTTTTATAACAATGTATTGACAGACATAATAGCAAACTACATAGCGTTTAAAGCTGGAGACAAATATGACGACTTAATGAAAAAAGTTTTTCAAGATAAAATAAAAATTAAACACAAAGTTTCCTATGAAAAAAAAGGTAGAGCTAAATGGGATAAAAATAAATCTAAATATCGTGGCACACCACAAACTCTTGCTACTTATTCATATTATATGACTAGACTTGATTTTTTAAGATTTGCAGAAGCTATGATGAATGATTATCAAAATAAAACTTGTGTAGGTAATTATTTAAGAGAGTCTCAACAACAAGCAAAAAAATGGTACAAGTATCGTCCCTCATCAATGGATAATGCACATTTTTGGCTCCATAATTATGCTAGAAAATATGGTTCCCAATTTTATTTTGATTTCTATAAAATGAAAAAAAGAAACATAATGGCAACCGAAGGATATAATGGACAAAATATTCTGATAGATTTAGACAATTCTCGAATAGTTGTAACAAATAGTGCAGCCACAGGATGGGATGTTAGAACTTATATGTTAAATGTAATTAGAAAAGGGAAACTTCCAAAATAACTGTTTGTTAATGAAAAAACTTTTAGGGATCGTGGTTCTGGGTTTGTTGTGGTGAAAAAAAATAAAAAATTTAGAGAAAAATTATTTAAAAAAACTGATTTTCCAAAAATAAAAACTATACCAAAATATTTGAATAAATCCTGGGGTAAGGGAAAGTTTGTTATGCCTTCGCCGTTAGAAGTGAACACCTTAATGAAAAAAGTTCCAAAGGGTAAATTAACAACTATTAATGAAATAAGAAAAAAACTTGCCAAAAAATACAAAACTACAACTGCTTGTCCCATAGTTACAGGCATTTTTTCATGGATAGCGGCAGGTGCAGCTAAAGAAGATGATCAAGATGGAAAAAAAAATATCACTCCATATTGGAGAACATTAAAATCAGATGGTAAGATAAATTTAAAATATCCAGGTGGTATTCCTTATCAAAGGAAGAAACTCATAAATGAAAATCATAAAATTATAAAAAGAGGAAAAAATCATTTTGTAGAGAATTTTGAAAATAAATTGGTTAAATTATAATGAAAAAACTTTTAGGGATCGTGGTTCTGGGTTTTTCAAAATAAAAAAGAGCTTTAGACTTGTATTCTTTCCTTTTGAACTTTTGAATATTCAATAACTGATTCGATCACAAGTTTTTGAAACTCACGAACATGATTTTCCCAATGTGGTGACAATACTCCTCCTTTTTTTGCTACAGGCGAAGCACGTCCTTGTTGAAGCAACTCACATATTGCGTGATCTTCTTTGTGAACTTGTGTCCAAAGTTTTTTATGAAATTCAACTTCATCTTTTGTAAGTTCGTGTCCTTCTGAAGCATAGATTACTCTTTTTTGATAACTGGAACTTGGTCCAAGAGCTTGGTTGAGATGTACCCCAAGATATCTTTGATCAAGACAGTATGTTCCTATTATAAAGTTTGGAAACAAAGATAAATACTTTGAAGAAACAGAAAGTTTATCTTCTGCTGTATTCTCTTCACTTAAATTTACACCACTTCCCAAACATCTTCCATCAATAATAGTGTAATGATCCCGAAGGGGTTGTTTTGTTGTTTTTGAATGTACAAATGGAACATGATACGGTTCAATGTAATTCTCGATTAGAAATTTCCAATTTGTAGATATTTTATCAAATTCAATTGTTCCAGCTGGATAGATTTTTTCAAAATTAACTTTTTTAAATCTTTTAATTAAAGGTGCAGCATATTCTTCAAAAGATAGAGCGTTATTATTAAGATTAATGAAAATCCAATCGTGCCAAACTTTGATTCTCACTGGTTCTAAGCAATGATCATCTGCATTAAATTCTGATGGTTGTTGATCTTTATCAACTCCGCCAAAAAAAGGTGATGCACGTAATTTTCCATCAAGATCAAATGCCCAAGCGTGATAGGGGCAACTAATCAACTTGCCAACATTTTTAGGTTGATCAACTAACTTAAGACATCGATGTTTACACACATTATGAAATGCAACAATATTTCCATTTGTATTCTTTACTAAAAGTACAGGTTTTTCAGCTACTGAAATTGGTAAAACATCGCCATTTTTTTTGAATTCGTGAGCAAAACCAACAAAAGTCCAATTGTTAGCCAATACTGTTTCACACTCCATATGCCAAAATTCACTATCTGTATAAGCTAGTGATGGCAAACCGTTAGCAAGTTTTTTTTCTTCTAAAAGATTTGATAAATTCATACTGCTATCTTTGTTTCCTTTTCTTCAAATTTAGGAATTACCTCTTCAGTAAATTTACGTATGCTCCTCATTACATCTTCCTGCTTCATACAAGGAAAATTTGACCAAACTTGCAAATGTTGTAGTTTTAATTCATCACGAAGCTCTTCTATTTTACCGCTAACATATTCAGCTGTGCCAAATAAAAGATTTCGTGGATGAAGAAATTCATAAGTTAGCAAGTCAAGTTTCCCTGGTGTTTTTGGAATGGTTTCACCAGGATTTAAATGATTGCCTAAACCACGCCAATGAGCAATCCATCGTAAATAAGTTATTAAACCTTCTGCCGCTTTATCACGAGCCTCATCCATAGAATCTGCAACAAACATATCACGGACCAACGATATACCTTCACCAAGTGGAACAGAACGATTTTCAGTTTCAGATCTAGCTTTTCGATAAACTTCAAAACGTTCCTTGAGCGCTTTGACTGTAGGTATCCACATAATAACTTTTAATCCATTTCGACCTGCCCAATCAATTGAACGATGACCATCCACAACTTGCCAAAGAGGTGGGTGAGGTTGTTGTAATGGATGGGGCACAATACCAATCTTTTTCATCTGATGCGTTTTCATATCTACGAGATCTGGATTGGGCGGACTCATATCGTGTTTCCATACAAAACCAGGATTGGGATACTTATAAAATTCACCTTGATGTCTAAAAGTTTTTTCTGTCCAAGCTTTTTTAATAATAGTTAGAGTTTCTTCAAATAAACGAAAGTTTTTTGCTTGATCTTTTAAATCTGCATTTACATTCATATGGACAGCTTCTCGTCCATAGACACCTCGACCAACACCTACATCTACACGTCCATTCGACATATGATCTAACATAGCAATATCTTCAGCACAACGAAGTGGATTTCTAAATGTAATGATGTTTGCAGCTTGACCGAGTCTAATTTGTTTTGTGCGGCCAGCAAGATCAGCGCATATCATAAGTGGATTAGGACAAGCATCCATGCCTTCATGGTTTAAATGATGCTCTGTTAGCCAAATAGAATCCCATCCAGTACCATCACAATACTGAGCAATTTCTCTGGTTTCGTTTAAAACTTGAGTGTAGGGATGATGGTCCCAATTTGTTAAATTTGCAAAATAACCAAACTTCATACTCCAACCTCCTTTTTGAAAAAATTAAAATCAAAAACAAAGTCGGACACCTTTTATTGCCGCTGCCCGAAACTCGGCCTTAGTACTTAGAATTGATTCTAACCTTATTTAGTATTTAAATAATTGATTCTAATCAATTTTTTTCAATTCGATAATGATAGTATTAATTTACTACAAAGGAGGTGCGTTTATGAATGTATCACCACCTTATATTTAGTTGGTGCAATTAACAAATCGTGAATTGAGTAGTTAATAAAAAAAGAGATCCATTATTATGGATTTGCCTAAGAGGCTTAAAAAGGGGAGCTCTTATAGAGCTTTCGCTTTAAGAGCGACCCCCTTTTTCAATGGTCCAAATCAAAGCAAGAAATTTTCACTGCCATAACATTATGACAGAAAGGATGATTGGTTGACTGATAGAAAAGTTGTTTATGAAGTTGCCTTAGATATAGTTGAAAATAAATTACAAAGAGACATGAAAATAAAAATAGAGATTTAAATGGCAATATTTTCAGCTGGTTTAAAATGTACGAATTCAGAATGTAAAAATAATGGAAGAGAAAATGTTGAAAGGTGGGAATTAAAAGATTATTTAGGATATTCCTGTGGCATAGTTTGTGATGATTGTTATGAAAAACAAATGATGAAATATGAATCAATTAGAAACAATTCTGTTTTAAATAATAATAAATAATGAACTATAATCT